>BNJV01003100.1_pt1 | contig 85984 bp, 70 predicted proteins | sample 8540591 | NCBI WGS metagenome assembly BNJV01 (sample SAMD00202457, study PRJDB9452) | human saliva metagenome | host: Homo sapiens
AGTCCAGCAACGCGTCCACGAATGCTTCGGGGTCGAACGGCGCCAGGTCGTCCGGGCCTTCACCCAGGCCGATGAGCTTGACGGGAACGCCAAGCTCCTCCTGGATAGCGACCACAATACCGCCCTTTGCGGTGCCGTCAAGCTTGGTCAGCACGATACCGGTGACGTCCACGATATCGCCGAAGACCTTCGCCTGAACCATACCGTTCTGGCCGGTGGTCGCGTCAATCACGAGCAGAACCTCGGTGACCGGCGCTTCCTTCTCGATAACGCGCTTGATCTTGCCGAGCTGATCCATCAGGCCGGACTTGTTCTGCAGGCGGCCTGCGGTGTCCACGAGCACGGTGTCGACGCCCTGCTCCTTGCCAGCCTTCACGGCATCAAACGCGACAGATGCGGGGTCGGCGCCTTCCTTCTCGGAACGCACGGTCTTCACGCCCACGCGGTCACCCCAGGTGGTCAGCTGCTCGGACGCGGCCGCACGGAACGTGTCCGCGGCGCCCAGGAGCAGGGTCTGACCGTCAGCGACCATCACGCGGGCGATCTTACCGACCGTGGTGGTCTTACCGACGCCGTTCACGCCAACAACCAGCACCACGCCGGGGTTGCCGTCGCTACCGGCGGTCTTCAGTTCACGGTCCATGTCGGGGCGAACAATCTTCACGAGCTCCTCACGGAGCATCTTCTTCACGGCGGCGGGGTTGCTCGTACCCTCAACGCGCACGCGCTGCTGCAGCGCCTCCACCAGGCGGGTAGTCGGCTCGGAACCGAGGTCGGCAAGCAACAGGGTCTCCTCAACCTCATCCCAGACGTCCTGGTCGATGCGGTCGCGAGAAAGCAGAGCCAGCAGGCCCTTGCCGAGCATGTTGTTCGAACGAGCCAGGCGGGCGCGCAGGCGCACCAGGCGACCCGCGGACGGGTCGGGCATATCAAGTTCAATAGCGCGAGGTGCCGAGCTTTCGGGTTCTTCTGCCGAACCGCCGGAGGCCTTAGCCGCCTCCTGGCGCAAAGACTGCAGGTCCGCGGTCTTCTTGGGTCGGCGCAGAACGGCGAAAAGTATACCGGCGATAACCAGTACACCCAGCACAATCGCGCAAATCATCATCATCGTTTCATTCACACTACTAGCTTACCGGTTTGGGCGGTTTGGCTGGTCGAGGTGACGCGCATGCCCGGCTGTCGGCGGAGTAGACTGGACACTGTTAAGTTTTTTAGCCGAACACATGGTTGACAGTTGCGGGTGGGGCCCGCGGCTGCCGCACGGCACCGCACGATTTCGAGGATGAACATGAGGAACCCTGCCAAAACACCGCCTGTTTTTGACCCGCGCACGATTGACCCGAACCGTGTGCCGACCGGCTTGAAGGTTCTGATTGCTGCCTCGTTCATGATTGCGGTGGGTTTTGGTTTGGTGGCGCCGGTGCTGCCGAACTATGCCCAGAACTTTAATGCGACGGTCACGATGGCGACGATGGTGGTTTCTGCGTTGGCGATTACGCGCCTGATTTTTGCGCCGTCGGCGGGTCAGATGATTACCCGGTGGGGTGAGCGTCCGGTGTACACGATTGGCATGCTGATTGTGTCGGTGACGTCGTTCATGATTGCGTTTGCCTGGGATTATTGGGTTCTGCTGGGTTCGCGTGCGGTGGCGGGTATCGGCTCGGTCATGTTCACGGTCTCTGCGATGGGTCTGCTGGTGCGCTTGTCCCCGGCGCATATGCGTGGCCGTATTTCGGGCTATTATGCAACGGCGTTCCTGCTGGGTAACCTGCTGGGCCCGGTGATTGCGAGCGCCCTGGCGCCCTTTGGTATGCGTGCACCGTTCATTGTGTATGGTTTTTCGTTGCTGGCGGCGGGCCTGATTGTGTGGTTTTTGATGCCGTCGCAGGCGGCGCTGGAGGCGGAGCGCGACGCGATTATGGAGGCGGCGGCACTGGCTGAGGGTAAGGGCACCGGGGTGCTGCCGTCGGCGGCGCCTTCCCCTGCTAACACTCAGGCTGGCGCATCCGGCAAGGCGGCTAAGCCTGCTGCATCCGGCGGCGCTACGGGTAAGAGCGACCTGCCTGCGATGACGGTTCGTGACGCGTTGAAGTTCTCGAATTACCGTTCTGCGCTGGTGTCGAACTGGGCGATTGGCTGGTCGGTGTTTGGTGTGCAGTCGTCGATTATTCCGTTGGCGGCGGCGTATTTGGCGACGGGCGGCGACATGTCGAATTCGGTGGCGGGTACCCTGTTGGCTTCGTTGGCAATGGCGACGAACTCGTTTGGTAATGCGTTGACGCAGACGTTCTCGGGTCGTTTTTCGGATCGTTTTGGTCGCCGTGTGATGGCGTTTTCGGGTCTGCTGTTGGCGGGTTCTGCGGTGACGTTTATGGGTTTCGCGCCGGTGGCGTGGGTGTTTGTGTCGTTGACGGCATGTCTGGGTATTGGTGCGGCGTTTATGGGTCCGTCGATTCAGGCTGCGGTGTCTGATGTGATTGGTACTCGCCGCAGTGGTGGCCAGGTGTTGGCGGTGTATCAGATGTGTAGCGATTTCGGTATGATTCTGGGCCCGCTGGTGGCTGGCATGATTGCGGATGCGTGGGGCTTTGTTCCGGCGTTCATTATGAGTGGTTTGTTGTTGGTGGCGGCGGCGTTCACGTGGGCGCCGTTCCGCAAGGCGCACTGGCCGAAGGATATTGCGGACGCGGACTATACGGGCCGCTAAGCACTCTATAACATGTGAAAAGCTGGTGTCCGGTTCCTGTTGCGTGACAGGAACCGGACACCAGCTTTTAATCTATATGAGATTTAGGGAACGAGTACAATGATGCCCGCCATTATCTGATCACCCCAGAGAATCAAAATCCAGGGAATAGACAGCGCCATGCCTAATGCAACCAGCACGGGACGGTACCAGCGGCTCTTCGGTAGGTATGCCGATACCAGCAGCGCCAGCGGAAACAGCGGCAGCAGGATGCGGATGGTAGAGGAAATCGGGAGCCAGAAGATAAAAAGATACCCCATGTAGCATCCGGTCCACAGCCACAGAGCGGGGTGGATTAGGGAACGACTAAACTTACGGGAAATCCAGTAATAGAAACCCACCACTGCCATAATAACGATTATTGCAACAACAATCTTGGGAAGCACACCACCAAGGTAGTAGTAGATGCGCAGAATCCACTGAATGAAGAACTGGTGGCCTTCGCCGGGTTTGCGGTTGCTCCATCCCAGCTCCGTCGCAAAATATGCGTCCATACGCCCTGTTCGCAGAGCAGCATGTAGAGGGTGTACGAACGCGAAGAAACAGACGAACAACGCGCTTATAAGCTGCCCGAACCTGCCCCGGAAGGAGCCCCACGCATCTGACAGTGCAGAGTGCGATGCATCCTCGATACGACGGCGACGGTAGTCGTTCACCGTACACCACAGCCACCACAGACCAACAAAGGCACCGAGGGGTACGCCGACCGGGCGGGATAGTGCGGCGAGGAGCGCTACTGGGAGCAGCATGAGGTATCGGCCGCGGAGTACGCACCATACGCTCAGGGCAATCAGTAGGACGGATAGTGCTTCCGCGTAGCCGGTGATGAAGACGGGGCTGGCCATGCTGAAGGCGTACACTGCGACGGCCCATAGTGCGAGGCGGTTGCGGGACTCGTCCCCTACGAGGGCGCGGGTGTCGAAGATGCCGCGGTCACGCCAGTTGAGGCAGCCGATGAAAAGGCGGTGCAGAACATAAGCCAGGGTAAAACCTGCCACGATGGTCAAAGCAAGCGCTGCTACACGGTATCCGATACCGAACGTATCGGCAACACCACCAGCAATGAGGGGCTGTAATGGCATGAAGGCCCAGGTATTGTTGTCCACCGTGCCATCTGGACGCATGGGCAAATGCTGAGGATACCAATTGGTATAAATACGCTCGTAGAGGTCGGCATCCCATTTACTCAGGAACCCGAGGAGATCACCGCGCCGGCTTGCACCAACGAGGTGGTTATTTTTGTGTTGCTCATGTGCAACAAGAAAAATGGCAAGATGAAAAACACAGGCAGCTGCCCAAATCAGCAGTGCAGAAACCCACGTACGGCGAGCAGGTAACAACCTTTGCTCAGAAGAAGTGTCAGCTCCAGAAGACTTAGCACCCCGGTCATCAAGAACAGGCACAGGACCAGTCAGAAAACCAGAAAAGAGCTTAGAAAAGACGGAGGACGGAGCAATCCATCCAAGATGTTTAGTCATAAGTATTCTCAATGTGTCAGTGTGAGTGATAATCGGCATCTCAACCATTTCAGCTCTCCGCCACGACGGACAGCATGCACTATACAGCCGGATATGCAGTGCATTTTAGTGAAATGTCCTCCATAGATTATCAGTTATTAACCCACCAGACACGTATAACAAACTCTCCACCTGTAATCTACCCATAGATTTATATCACAGGGCACCTGGTGGCTTGTTAAAAGACTACAGAAAAGCCGGTACCTGCGAGGGAACAGGCACCGGCTTTATATGTGCGAGAGGCAAGCCAGCAGAACAAGCTAACCCACTTTTAGGGCAGCAGCCAGACGGGGCCAATCACGTCCGGGCCGCCCCAGAGTAGGCGCATCCACAGGGCGGAGCCGAGCAAGCCCATCAGCACCAGCAGGAGGCGGTACATGCGGCTCTTCGGCAGGTAGGCGGCGACCAGCAGCGACAGGGGGAACAGCGGCAGCAGAATACGGAAGGTAGAAGATGTCGGGAGCCAGAAGATGAACAGGTATCCGGCGTAGCAGGCGGTCCACAGCCACAGGGCGGGGTGCAGTAGGGTGCGGGTGAATTTCTGCGACATCCACCAGTAGAAGCTCAGGATGAGGAGCACCAGGGCGGCCCACATGATGATGGCGGGTACGGAGCCCACATAGTAGAGGTTGAATTGGTGGACCCACTGGGCGAAGTACTGGTGACCGTCTTCGACCTTGCGGAAGCTCCAGCCGAGTTCCGTGGCGAGGTACGCGTCGGGACGTCCGGTACGCAGAGCCGCGTGCAGGGGGTGCACGAATGCGAAACTGCAGACCAGTAGCGCGCCGAGGAGCTGACCGAGGCGTCCACGGAACGCAGCCCACGCATCCGACAGGACAGACTGCGAGGAGTCATCGGAGCGGCGGGCAAGATAGTCAGAAACGGTGCACCAGAACCACCAGAGGCCTACGAACGCGCCGAGTGGTACACCCAGCGGGCGGGACAGCGCCGTCAGAAGTGCCACGGGCAGAAGCAGGATGTAGCGGCCACGCACCACACACCACACACTCAAGGCAAGGAGCAGAGTGGAAAGAGCCTCGGCGTAACCGGTGACGAAGATGGGGCTCGCGGGGCTGAATGCGTACACGGCGAGCGCCCACAGGGCGATGCGGTTTCGGGATTCGTCGCCAACGAGTGCGCGGGTGTCGAAGGTGCCGCGGTCACGCCAGTTCAGGCTACCGATGAAGAGACGGTAGAGCACAACAGCCAGGGCGAGGCCGGCGGCGAGGCTGACTCCGACCGCGGCGAGGCGGTACTCGATACCGAAAATGTCAGCGACTTTACCGCTGATCATTGAGTGGAGGGGCATGAAGGCCCAGGAGTTGAAGGATACGGACCCGTCGGCGCGCAGGGGCAGTTCGGTGGGGTACCACTCTTTGTAGATGCCCTGGTACCAGCCGGCGTCCCAGATGTTGAGGTAGGAGAGGAAGCCGTTGTGGTTTTTGTTTTCGTGGCTGAGGGGGTTTCGCTGGTCTTCGGCGAGCGAGTAGGCGAAGGTGCCGAGGTGGGTTGCGCAGGCTAGCGCCCAGATGATGAGGGCGGGGACCCAGGTGCGCCAAGCGGCCAGTTTCTGGGGGTTGGCGGCGGGTTCGGTATTACTCATCTTAGTTTTTGTGGAGGGGCGCTGCGCTTTGAGGGCAGGCACGGGACCGGTAGAGGAGCCGGATGAGAGGTCGCGTTCGATGAAGGACACAGGTTTTCCTGGGGATTGAGCCATAAGTATTCTCGCGAGTGTAGTGTGGACGCATGATGGACATTCTGGCGCCGTATCGATTGAATCATGTCTATTAGATACGGCGAGTGCTGCCCAATCCAAAGCGGGTGGTGCAGTTTGGTGAAATATCCATGTGTAGACTATCAACGAACTGACTGCGTCTCAATATGAACGTGCTATTCCTGCTGATTATGACGAAAGAGATGCGTGAAGCCGGTGCCTGCTACGAAGCAGGCACCGGCTTTATGTGTGTGAGAGGTAAGCTGACAGAACAAGCCAACAACATGGAACCCCAGAGCCAGGTGAGCTAACAGCAACACCCAACCCCCAGACCAACCCATCTATATCTTCCTCCGGTGGGATAGGCGACCTAGAGGGCGTACCGGACACGCGAAGCGGGGGCTCCGTCCTCAAGGCGCCCCAGCGCCGCAGAGGGGGCACTCCCCCGCGAGCGGCGTCCGGTACGCCATCTCAAACAACTAACCCACGGAAGCCTCACTCCCCCGCGAGCGGCGTCCGGTTATGCCTTCTCAAACAACTAACCCACGGAAGCCTCACTCCCCCGCGATCGGCGTCCGGCACGCCATCTCTTAGCGACCCCTATCGGGTCACAGGCACCTTGGAGAATTCACGCACGGTACCTTCGGGGTCGCCGGAGCGTACCAGTGCTTCACCGATGAGGACCGCATCGGCACCGGCGCTGGCGTAGGCGCGCACGTCCTCAATGCTGGCGACGCCGGACTCAGCAACCTTAATGACGGAGTTGGGCAGGTGCGCTGCGAGGGATGCGTAGTGCTCGTTATTGACTTCGAGGGTCTTGAGGTTACGCACGTTAATGCCGACGATTTTCGCGCCGATGCGCTGGGCGACCTCGATTTCTTCGGGGGTGTGGGTTTCGACGAGGGCGTTCATGCCGAGCGATTCGGTGAATTCGAGGAACTCGCGCAGGGTCTGCTCGTCGAGGGCCGCCACAATCAGTAGCACCAGGTCGGCGCCGTGTGCGCGTGCCTCCCAGATCTGGTATTCGTCGACAGTGAAGTCCTTGCGGAGCACGGGGATGTTCACGGCGGCGCGGACTGCGTCGAGGTCGGCGAGGGAGCCGTTGAAGCGGCGCTGTTCGGTGAGCACGGAGATCGCTGCGGCGCCACCCGCCTCATAGCGTGCGGCGAGCGCGGCGGGGTCGGGGATTTCGCCGAGCGCACCCTTGGACGGTGAGGAGCGCTTCACCTCGGAGATGATGCGTGCGGTCGTGCCGTTGCCGCCGCCGGGTACTTCACCGCGTAGGGAGGCGAGCGCGTCGCGGGCGGGTGCGGCTGCGAGGGCGCGCTTCTTCATTTCTTCGAGGGGAACCTGCTGTACGCGGGCGGCGAGGTCTTCGCGGACGCCGACAATGATCTCGTCGAGAACGGTGCTCATGGTGTCTCCTTGGGTTACTTGGTGGCGTTGACGGCTGCGTCTGCGTCCAGGGGTGCCAGGCCGGAGGCGGTCAGCACAGCGCGCAGCGGGGCGGCGGACTTGTTGACGGTTTCGAGGGTTTCGGAGTCCGGGTTGGAGTCCATGACGAGGCCCGCACCTGCCTGTACGTAGGCGGTGCCTTCCTTGAGTACGGCGGTGCGGATGGCGATTGCCATGTCCATGTTGCCGGCGAAGTCGAAGTAGCCGCATACGCCGCCGTAGACGCCGCGGCGGGTGGGTTCGTATTCGTCGATGAGCTGCATGGCGCGCGGCTTGGGCGCGCCGGAGAGGGTGCCTGCCGGGAAGGCGACGCGTAGCACGTCGTAGGCGCTGAACTGCGGGTCGAGTTCGGCGCTGACGGCGGAGGAAATGTGCATGATGTGGCTGAAACGCTCAATGATCATGAACTGGTCGACAGACACGGTGCCGGGCTTGGCGATGCGTGAGAGGTCGTTGCGTGCCAGGTCGACGAGCATGAGGTGTTCGGAGCGTTCCTTTTCGTCGGCGAGCAGTTCCTCGGCGAGTGCGAGGTCTTCTTCGCGGGTTGCGCCGCGCGGGCGGGAACCGGCGATGGGGTGGGTGCTGGCGATGCCGTCCTTGAGGGTGACGAGCGCCTCCGGGGAGGAGCCGACGATGTGGAAGGGGGTGCCGTTGCTGTCTTCAAAGTTGAAGAGGTACATGTACGGCGAGGGGTTGGACTGGCGCAGTACACGGTACACGTCGAGTGCCTTGGCGTTGGTTTCGGCTTCGAATCGGCGTGAGAGCACAATCTGGAAGACGTCGCCGTCGATGATGTTCTTCTTGGAACGGTCGATGGCGTCCTTGAAGCCCTGTTCGCTCCAGGTGAGGGTGACGTCTTCGCGGACCTTACGGTCAATGTCCGCCACGCCGGAGAGAGTGGAGGTGGTTGCGGTGGCGCCGCGCTGCAGGCGGCGGAGCATGCTGTGCAAAGCGCGCGACGGCGTCCTCGTAGGCGCCGTCGACGTTTTCGCTAGTGCCGTTGAAGTTGATGGCGTTGGCGACGAGCAGGACGGTGCCGTCCTTGTTGTCGTGGATTGCCATGTCGGAGACCATGTTGAGCGCGAATTCGGGCAGGTTCACGTCGTCGGCGGGCGGGAAGGGCAGGTGCTCCCAGTGGCGTACGACGTCCCAGCCGAGGTATCCGACCAGGCCGGAGGTGAGCGGCGGCAGGGTCGGGTCGGGTTCGGTGTAGAGCATCTGCAGGGTCTTTGGCGATGGCTTCTACGGGGATCGCCGTCGACGGGTGCGCCGGCGGGGGTGCGTGCCCTGCCAGTGGACTGCGCCGTCAACGGTGGTGAGGGTGGAGCGGGAGGATGCGCCGATGAAGGAGTAGCGGTCCCAGGCTGCGGATTCGCCTTCTGCGGAGATTTTGGCGGATTCGAGCAGGAAGGTGCCGTGGGCTGCTTCGACGGGTTCGCCCTGGTCGTTTTGGAGTACGAGGGATCGGTAGATGCCGATGGGGGTGAGTGAGTCGGCGAGGATTTTGATGTGTACGGGAATGACGCGGGTGCCGGCTGCGCGGGCGCGGAATTCTTCGAGGCTGGGGGTGATGGTGCCCAAATCCTGCATTGCTGTACTCCTTGGTGTTGGGTTGGACCTGCCGTTGCGTGACATGACAGTCGTGACATGACAGTGTGGGCATGCCAGCTTAGGGCATGTCGGCGCGGGTGTTGAGCCTAGTCAGCAAGGTATGCCGAGCCGGAGGTTAGCGCGTCAGTGCGCTGTCACCTCATGGCGTTCTGGCGCTGGGGCTCGGCACACTGTGACTCGATGTAGCTCTAGTGCCGCGCGTTGTTTCAGTTTAACCGGTGCTGCGGCCCAGTTCCACGGCGAAAATCCGATAGTTCTCTTCGTGAAACTGAGCCGCGTACCGTTCAGCCGTGTTAGTTGCTGAACTGCTTGAGGGTTGCTGCGGTCTGCAGTGCCGCCGCGGTCGCCTCGTAGCCCTTGTCTTCGTTGGAGCCTTCCAGGCCTGCACGGTCGAGTGCCTGCTGCTCGTTGTCGCAGGTGAGCACGCCGAAGCCGATGGGGCGACCGGTCAGCACGGACACGTCGGTCAGGCCGTTGGTTGCGCCCTGGCAGACGTAGTCGAAGTGGGGGGTGCCGCCGCGGATGACCACGCCGAGCGCGACGATTGCGTCGAACTTCTCAGCGAGGCGGGTCGCTGCGACGGGCAGCTCGAAGGTGCCGGGAACGCGCACGAGGGTCGGCTCGATACCTGCGTCGCGTGCGGCGCGCTGTGCGCCATCGATGAGGCCATCCATGACCTCGGGTGTGCCAGCTTGCCGCTACGATTGCGAGCTTGAAGCCCTTGTAGTCTTCGGGGTTGAGGGTGGTGTCTGCTGCGCCTACGCCGCTCATTGTGTTCTCCTTGTGGGTTTTGGGTTTTTGAAAAAGTTTAGTGTGCCGGGATTGTTTGCAGGGGTTCCGCTACGCGCTTTTGAGCACGTGGCGCATGCGCTCACGCTTGGTCTGCAGGTAGTGTGCGTTCTCGACTCGGGCGGGAATTTCGTCCGGGATGAGTTCGGTGACCTGCAGGCCGAGGCTTTCGAGCGCCTCCTGCTTGGCGGGGTTGTTGGTCACGAGCCTCAGCTCGTTCACACCGAGTTCCTGCAGGATCAGTGCCGCCTGCGAGTAGTCGCGCATGTCGCCGTCCAGGCTGAGCGCCAGGTTCGCGTCGAGGGTGTCGAGCCCGGCATCCTGCAGCGCGTAGGCGCGGAGCTTGTTGACCAGGCCGATACCGCGTCCTTCGTGGTTACGAACGTAGATGAGGTACCCGCCGGTGCGGCTGATGATGCGCAGACCGTTCTCCAGCTGGGGTCCGCAATCGCATCGGAAGGAACCCGAAGATATCGCCGGTGGCGCATTCGGAGTGGATGCGTACCGCGGGCGCTCCCCCGTCCTCGGCGGGCACGGGGGTGCCGTCACGGTCGAGGGCGCGGGCGCTGATGTGCTCGGCGCCGTCCGCAAATCGCCAGGCGCGTAGACCAAACACGGCCCTGCGGGGTGGGTACGGCGACCTCTTCGGTGCTTTCGACCAGCAGCGGGCTGGGGTTGGGCACCATGTCGAGGGGGCTGACTCGGTAGCCTTCAGCGAGCTGGGAGGCGATGCGCAGGGATTCGGCGCTGAGCTCTTCAGCCTGCGCCTCAACCGGCTCGACCAGGGTGCCTGGCGTTGCCTGGGTGTTAGGGGTTTCGCTCATGCGTTCTCCTACGCCTTAGCTACGTACTTGATGAGGTCTTCGATAGAGATCATGGGCAGGTTGTGCTCGGTGGCGAAGGCGCGCAGTGCGTCGAAACGCATCATGGAGCCGTCGTCGTGCACGACCTCGGCGATAACGCCCACGCCGGACAGGCCCGCCGCGAGGGAGAGTTCCACTGCGGCTTCGGTGTGGCCGGGGCGTTCCGCCACGCCGCCGTCAACGGCGCGCAGCGGGAAGATGTGGCCGGGGCGGGTGATGTCCGCCGGGGTCGAGGCTGCATCCGCGAGGATCTGCACGGTGCGGGCGCGATCCGCCGCGGAGATACCGGTGCTCACGCCGGATGCCGCATCGCAGGAGACGGTGTATGCGGTGCCCTTGGGGTCTTCGTTGTTGGTGACCATGGGCGGCAGGTTCATCTCGTCGGCACGCTTGTTGCTCAGGGGTGCGCAGACCACGCCGGAGGTGTAGCGAATCATGAAGCCCATCAGCTCGGGGGTTGCGTGCTCGGCGGCGAAGATGATGTCGCCTTCGTTTTCGCGGTCTTCGTCGTCAACGACGACCACGGCGCGACCTGCTGCGATAGCGTCCACTGCGGTCTGCACGCTGTCGAGGACGCTTGCGGCGTCGGCGCGACGCGGCGCAACCTGCTCACCGGAGTGCGCAGAGTCAGCCTGGGGCACGCCTGCGAACGCGGTCAGACGCTGCACGTACTTAGCGAGCGCATCGGTCTCAAGGTTCACGCTGTCGCCAACCTTGAGGGCGCCGAGGTTGGTTGCCTTCAGGGTTTCGGGGATCAGGCCGACCTCGAACCATGCGGGGGTTTCGCCGGGCTCAGAAACGGCGGTGACGGTGAGGGACACGCCAGAAACAGCGATGGAGCCCTTCTCAGCGAGCAGGGGTGCCAGTTCGGTGGGCAGGTTGAAACGCAGGGTGCTCCACGCCTCGTGGGCGGTGACGGATGCGAGGGTACCTACCGCATCCACGTGGCCCTGCACGACGTGACCGTCGAGGCGGCCACCGGCGGGCAGGCAGCGTTCCAGGTTGACGGTGTCGCCGGGGTTCAGGTTGCCGAGGTTGGTGCGGCGCAGAGTCTCACCCATCGCGTAGGCGCGGAACTGGCCGGGCTGCAGCTGGTCGAGGTCGATAGCGGTGAGGCATACACCGTTGACGGCGAGGGAGCCACCGTGTTCGAGGTCGGCGACGATGTCACCGGCGTTGAGGGTCAGGTAGGCTGCGTCGCTACCTTCGATGGGGGTGATGGATTCTACGGTGCCGAGGGCGCCAATGATTCCGGTAAACATGTGTGCTTTTCCTTTTCTCGCCGTGTCCGCCGGGGCGTCGTCGTTGAGGGGCGACGGGCGGCGATGGTTTGTTCGTCGGTATAACTATACGTATTTTTCGAATATTCCCCGTGACGGGGAGCTTTTGTGCCAGCATACGAACCAGCCGGCATGAATTAGCCGGCACAAACTAGCCGGGCTCCGGCGGGGGTCCTTGAGGTGCTACTCCCCCGCCCGCGCTCAGCCGAAGGGAGACTAGCCCAAGCGGATGCTAGTCCAGCCGCGACTAGTCCAGCCGCGGCTAATCTAATCTCGGTTCGGGCGCGTGGCAGGCGTCCAGCTTCGGCAGGGTACGCCGCTCACCCGGTTCCTGCGCCGTTCCGCGAGGTGCCGGCACCAGATGCGTTGCGGTGTCATTGCCGAGCACGCGCACCGCCGGGAACATGCCCAGGTCGTCCAGTTGCAGGCGCGGCGCCTGCGCGAGGGTGTCCACGAGCAGACGGTACACGGCACTCTTGCCCTGCCCCATGATCATGGGGGCGCGGTACCAGACCATCTCGTCGATGAGGTCTTCACCGGCGAAGAGACCGACCATGCCGGGGCCGCCCTCAATCATGAGGTGCCGCACCCCGCGGGCGTACAGCTCGTCGAGCAGTTCACGCGGGTCGTGGGTGAAGACCTGCAGGAAGTTCTGCGGGTCCGCCTCCACGCCTTCGGGCGGGTTGAGGCCGCGCACGCGGTAGTTCTCGGTAATCTCGGTTTTGCCCATGACCACGCGCAACGGCTGCTTCTCAAAGCGTTCCCCGTTGGCATCGCGCGCGTCCAGGGTCGGGTCGTCCATGAGGGTGGTTCGGGTGCCAATCATGACGGCGTCAGCGCGGTGACGAATCAGATGCCCGTCAATGCGTGCGGCGGGGCCGGTAATCCACTTGCTCGTGCCGTCAGCAGCCGCAATGAACCCGTCCAGGGTGGACGCGCTCTTCGCGGTGATGAAGGGGCGGCGTTCGGCGGCGGCAATGAACCAGCGCTCGTTCAGCAGGTAGGATGCGTCCGCGAACTCCTCCATGGCGTGCACGGTGACGCCCCGCGAGCGCAGGTAGGAGGCGCCTCCTGCAGCGTTTTCGGTGTCGTCGCTGTAGGCGTAGTAGAGTTCGCTGATGCCCGCCTCGGCGACGGCGTGGGAGCAGGGGCCGGTGCGTCCGGTGTGGTTGCAGGGCTCAAGGCTCACGTACATGCGGGCGCCGGTGAGGTCGGTTCCCGCGGCTCGGGCGGCGGCGAGGGCGTCGGCTTCGGCGTGCGGGGTGCCTGCGCCTCGGTGGTAGCCCACGTGCAGCAGGTGCCCGTGCGCGTCAGTGATGACGGCGCCGACGAGGGGGTTCGCGCCGCGGATACCCTGGCGTGCCGCCTGCAGTGCCAGGGTCATGGCTTCTGCGTGGCTGAGCTCTTGCTCGGGACTGGGTAGCTGGAGGGTGCGTGCGGCGGGCAGCCCCGCGAGGTGACCATACTCCGCGGCGGAGTAGTCCAAATCGTTGTGCGGCGAAGATACGCTCGGGGCGATGGTTACGGGCAGGTGCGCGCTCACCAGCACCTGCAGCGAGGGGTTCTGCGACATTTATGCACGGCCCTTCTTCACATCGGTTACCTCAACGGTCACGTCGGGGAACTGGGTCTGCACCCGAGTCTTCTGCGCCTCCAGGTTGCGGGTGCGCCACCAGACGAAGAAACCAACCAGGGTGAAGCATCCGTAGAACACGTACATGAAGGAGGTCGCGTAGTAGCCTGCGCTCCACAGCAGCGGCACGCCGACCAGGTCGACGGCAACCCAGATGAGCCAGAATTCAACCCAGCCGCGCGCCATGCCGTAGGTGGCGAGCAGCGAGCCGGTGAAGATCCAGGCGTCGGACCAGACGGGTTCGTAGGAGCCGAGGGCGCGGAAGATGGGGGTGAGCAGCAGGGTGCCCGCGACCATGGCGACAACCAGGCCTGCGCGTTCGGTGTTGGTAGCCCACTTGGGGATCACTGCGGCACCTTCGGAGGCGTCACCACCGGCTGCGCGGGTGGCACGCCAACGATGCCAGCCCCAGATGGACACGGCAATAAACATGATCTGGCGGCCTGCCTGGCCGAGCATGGTGACGGGGTGCGGGCTGCCGACGAGGGCGCCCAGGAAGACGGTGAGGAGCAGCAGGTTGCCGAGAATGCCGACGGGCCACGCCCATACTTTGCGTCGCATTCCGCCGAGCGCCGATGCCAGGCCGAATGCGTTTCCGAGAACTTCGCGCACGAGGAGGGACTGATCCCCCACGTGAATTTGTGCGTCGAAGAGCCACCGCAAGATGTCCATTGTTTCTTTCCTCTCTGAGTTGGACCGTGTGTCGGATGCGCTGGGTGCGCATCTGCGGCGGCTCCGGGGAGAGGAACAGAAAAGGGCGGCTACCGCGGGCATCTTAAGGGTGCCCGGTATCCGTGGTGAGGCGGGAGCGGCGAATCAGCCAACCGTAGCTGAAAACCGCAACTGAGATCAGCCGGCTGCGGTCGAGGGGAATAACGTACCGGCACCTAGGAAAGGTGCCTCTCCCCTGCTACACAGAAAGCTGATGCTCTCTGAAACAACTGCGTTGGGTGCGCGATGCAAGCTGTCCCAAGGTTTCTCGGGCGGCTCGACAGAGTGCGCTCCTGCCTTTTTCTGCTCGTGCTACCTTCCATCCAGACTGTACTGTCGGCACCGGATTTTCACCGGTTCGGCCTCTCTTGCGGGCGGGCTTCTCTAGCGGAGTCTTGGCGTCCTGTGCGGATGCGAAGATTCGTATGATTTTTTGCCTGCCTGCGGGAGCGGTTCGCGGGCTGTGACCGCCGGTTCGGAATTTCACCGACCCCGGAGCACGATGTCGATACTGATTATGCCACAGCGCACGCCGGGGGTTTAATTTGTTTTCTCTGGGATAATTTCCGTGACAAGATGACGTTTTATGACTGTACTCTCGGCGCATCTTCAAGACCCTCTCAACAAGCCCTCGCGGCAGCCACGTGCGGGACCGTTTTGGACCCGATTCTTCAATTTTCGGGAATGATTTATCACGGTTTCATAACGGTGGAGAGCACCAAACAGACCAAAGAGTTATGAGGACCTTCTGAGGGGTTACCAGAACACATTGAACACCCGTCAATACCTTTATGACAAGGAATTATAACAATAAGGTTAAATTATTGGTTTAAGGTTTACTCCAGGGGTGATTTAAGGTTATTCTTATCTACAGGAGCTCCCATCACCGATAAACCGGTTCCGTTGAGAGCGACATGATTCGGACCATCCGAGCACTCACATCAAACCCTTAAGCTTCTGCCATTTGAAGCTGGAAGACTACTCCGTGGACTGCATTCTTTGGATAGTTTTCGACGCAGCATCTGCGCGCACTAAACTGCGCGGTTTATGCGGCACACGATGCTGAGGTGCTTCACCATCGGGAGGCAACCACACCGAATTGTTTTCTCAACGGAGCCGGCGTGGGAGCTCTTCCGAATAAACTTCCGGAAGAACGCGTAACATGCGCCTTTGTACACCTATACAGGGGGCGTTGTGCGTATCGAACGGTCATAAGCTCCCGTTCTTCTGTCGTCGCCTACCGTGGTGCGCGATGGGGGTTACGGGAACCTTGCGGGATGGTTGATCCCGCGCGCTCTGCATTGTCTTGTGGAGTGTGGTGTGTTTGGGTGGCGTATTCGCAGTGCCGGAGCGGATACGCCACCCGTTTTTAACCTGTAAAACCCTGCCCACCCCAAACTCAGGTGAGCTGTGTACGAAACTCAGCCCCAGACCAGCCCTACTCAATCCAAATTTTGGCGAGCTGACCGAATGCCCTAACCCCGTACCAAGCATCTATATCTACTCCCCCGAGGGATAGGCGACCTAGAGGGCGTACCGGACACGCGAAGCGGGGGCTCCGTCCTCAAGGCGCCCCAGCGCCGCAGAGGGGGCACTCCCCCGCGAGCGGCGTCCGGTTATGCCTTCTCAAACAACTAACCCACGGGTAAAACTTCATACGCAAACAGGGTCGCCCGAGATAGCTAACTATCACAGGCGACCCTATTTGTTACCAAGCCTATAGGGGCGCGGTCGGGAATGCGACGGGGCTCCCTCCTCAAGGCGGCTGGGCTATTTGAGGATTAGAGGCGCCGCAGAGGGGGCACTCCCCCGCTAACATTGTCCGACGTGCCCTTACCTATAAGGCTGTCGAAGAGTTTTTAGTCCTCTACGGAGCGGAATGCTACAACCGCGTTGTGGCCGCCGAAACCGAAGGAGTTCGACAGTGCCACAATCTCACCGGCGGGCAGCTCGCGTGCCTCGGTCACCACGTCCAGGTCAATCTGGGGGTCCTTGTTGTCCAGGTTGATGGTGCAGGGTGCGGTGCGGTGGTGCAGAGCCAGTACGGTGAGTACGGCTTCGAGTGCGCCCGCGCCGCCGAGCAGGTGGCCGGTCATGGACTTGGTTGCAGAGACGGCAATGTTCTTGGTGTGCTCACCGAAGGTTTCGTGCATTGCGGTTGCTTCGGGCAGGTCACCGGCGGGGGTGCTGGTGGCGTGCGCGTTGATGTGCACGACGGTCTTCGGGTCGATGTTGCCGTCTTCGAGGGCTTCGCGCAGTGCGCGGGTTGCGCCGAGTGCTGCGGGGTCCGGTGCGGTGATGTGGTAGGAGTCGGCGGATACGCCGGTGCCTGCCAGTTCCGCGTAGACGCGTGCGCCGCGTGCCTTGGCGTGCTCTTCGGATTCGAGGATGAGGGCTGCTGCGCCTTCACCCATGACGAAGCCGTCGCGGTCGACGTCGTAGGGGCGGGATGCCTTTTCGGGTTCGTCGTTGCGGGAGGAGAGTGCCTGCATCTTGGCGAATGCTGCCATGGGAAGCGGGTGGATTGCTGCTTCGGCACCGCCGACGATGACGACGTCTGCCTTGCCGCTGCGGATCATTTCAGCACCGAGCTGCATGGCTTCGGTGGAGGATGCGCATGCGGAGACGACGGTCTGTGCTGCGGCGCGTGCCTTGAGGTTCATGGAGACGGCTGCTGCGTTGCCGTTGGGCATGAGCATGGGAACGGTCATGGGGAGGACGCGGCGGGGACCCTTTTCGCGGAGGGTGTCCCATGCGTCGAGGAGGGTCCACACACCGCCGATACCGGTGCCGAAGGCTACGCCGGTGCGTTCGGGGTCGACTTCTTCTGCGGATTCGGCGTCGGGGCCGGAGAATCCTGCGTCTTCCCATGCTTCGCGTGCGGCGATGAGGGCGAGCTGGCCCGAGGGATCCAGGCGCTTTGCTTCTACCTTGGTGAGGCGGCCGGATTCGAGGGCGGGCACGGCGAGCTGGCCTGCAATGTATACGGGCAGGTCGTATTCCTTGACCCAGGGGTGGTCGAGGGTGGATACACCAGATACGCCCTTGGTTGCGTTTTCCCAGGTGGTGGGGACGTCGCCGCCAATGGGGGTGGTCGCGCCGAGGCCGGTCACCAGCACTTTTCGAGACATTGTGGCACTTTCTCTTCGGTGGTCGATTTGGTGGTTTATCCGGTGGTGTGTGGATAAAAACCTGTTGGACCCGGGGTTTACAGTGGGCGTTTTCACGCCGTGGAGAGTGCAGTCATCGCACCCTGTGTGTTCCCGGGGGTATGTTGGATTGAAAGCTGAGTGAATAGCGATGCGGCGCGGGCCGGTGAGAGCCCGCGCCGCCTCGTTATTGGTTATAGCTTAGGCAGCGTTCGCGATGAACTCGACTGCGTCGCCAACGGTCTTGAGGTTCTGGACCTCTTCGTCCGGGATGGTCACCTCGAACTTCTCCTCAGCGTTCACGACGATGGTCATCATCGAGATGGAGTCGATGTCCAGGTCCTCGGTGAAGGACTTGTCCAGCTGAACGTCCTCAACCTCAACGCCGGTCTCTTCGTTAACGATCTCTGCCAGACCTGCGAGGATCTCTTCCTTGTTAGCCATTCAGGGGCTCCTTTGTTTTTTCGATGGTCATCGCACCCGCCGGGTGGGGGTACGCGTGCATTACCGAGTTTATCGTGTCTGCGTGGTGTACGCATGCGTCAACTCGGAGTTTGTGGGGATGCTTTCCCGCTTTCTTTTCTTTCTCGCGCACCGGCGCTGTGCCGGTCGTGAGGGGCGGTGAGCATCGGGCTCTGGTGGTTTTCCTTAGGGAAGGACGACTACCTGAGCTGCGAATGCCAGGCCGGCACCGAAACCAATCTGCAGGGCGAGCTTGCCGGAGAGTTCCGGGTTCTCCTTGAGCAGGCGGTGCGCGGCGAGGGGGACCGATGCGGCGGAGGTGTTACCGGCATCGACGATGTCGCGTGCCACTGCCACCGTGTCGGGAAGCTTGAGGGTCTTGACCATCTGGTCAATGATGCGGGCGTTTGCCTGGTGCGGAATGAGCGCGCCGAGCTCGTCGGGGGTAATGCCGGCGGTTTCGAGTGCCTGCTTGGCGACCTTCGCCATTTCCCACACTGCCCATCGGAAGACGGAGGGGCCGTCCTGACGCAGGGTGGGCCAAATCTTTTCGCCTTCCTGCACGGGGTTTGCGGCGAAGTCGCGGTTGCGGATGTCCAGCAGGGAGTGGGTCATGCCGACGGTGCCCCAGCGGGAACCGTCCGAACCCCATACGGTCGGGGCAATGCCGGGTTCGTCGGAGACGCCTACGACTGCTGCGCCTGCGCCGTCGCCGAGCAGGAAGGAGATGGTGCGTTCGGTGTTGTCGATGAAGTCGGAGAGCTTCTCAACGCCGATGACCAGCACGTGCTTTGCGGTACCCGCGCGGACGAGGGCGTCTGCCTGGGCGATACCGTAGCAGAAACCTGCACACGCTGCGGAGATGTCGTATGCGGGGCACTTGGAGCCGATTGCGTCGGCGACCAGGGTTGCCAGGGAGGGGGTTGCGTAGGGGTGCGAAATGGTCGAAATGATGACCGCCTCAATGTCCTCACCGGCTACACCGGATGCTTCGAGAGCATCCTTGGCGGCACCGATGGCAAGGTCTGCTACCGACTGGTTTTCGCTGGCGCGGTGGCGGGTTGCGATACCGGTGCGCTGCTTGATCCACTCGTCGGAGGAGTCGATTGCCTCAACGATGTCGTCGTTGGGGACGATGACCTCGCCGCGGGCTGCGCCGTAACCGAGGATGCGGGAGTAGCGGTTGATTTCGTACTGCTTGAGGGTAGTCACGTATTCAATCCTTAGTGCTGATGCTCGCAAGACACTGTGTGCCTCGCAGGTCTAAAGTGCATGTCTAATGTGAAGGGTTCCCAGTGCTGGGAGGGCGGGGGGCTCTCTCCCCGGCGTTTAGCCCTTCAGCGAGGCGAGGTCCTCGGGAGTGTTGATGGAGGTGCCGGGCACGCCGCGCATCGCGCGCTTTGCCAGGCCGACCAGAGTGCCTGCGGGGGCGACCTCGATAATGCCGGCGACCTCACGCTCGAGCAGGGTTGCCATGCACAGATCCCAGCGGACGGGGCTGGTGACCTGGGAGACGAGGGTCTTGACGAACTCTTCACCGGATGCCACGGCGGAACCGTCGCGGTTGGTCAGCAGTGCGGAGGTCGGGTCGGAGACCTGCAGGGACGCGGCGAACTCTTCCAGTGCGGGCACGGCGGGTGCCATTGCCTCGGTGTGGAATGCGCCAGCAACCTTCAGGGGGATGACGCGAGCGCGTGCGGGCGGGTTCGCGGCGAATGCCTCAATGGCGGGGATGGGGCCTGCGGCTACGATCTGGCCGCCGCCGTTGGAGTTTGCTGCGACGAGGCCTGCTGCGTCGATGGCTTCGCGGACGTTTTCTTCAACGCCGCCGAGTACTGCAGCCATGCCGGTCGGGGAGGCGGCTGCCGCCTCCGCCATGCCGTTGGCGCGCACGCGTACGAAACGCATTGCGTCTTCGTCGCTGAGCACACCGGCGAGAGCTGCTGCGGTGATTTCGCCGACGGAGTGGCCCGCGAAGATGAGTTCTTCACCGTCGAGTTCGCGCAGTGCGAGGCGGCCGGTGACGATGCCTGCAGCCACGATGAGGGGCTGGGCGATTGCGGTGTCCTTGATGGTTTCTTCTTCGGCTTCGGTGCCGTAGTGAATCAGGTCGATGCCCGCCGCTTCGGAGAGTCGTTCCAGGTGCTCACGCACACCTTCAATCTCGAGCCAGGGGCTCAGGAAGCCCTTCTTCTGGGAGCCCTGTCCGGGGCAAACGAGTGCGCGCATGCGGTGCGACCTTTCTGGTTTTTAGTACTCGTACGCGGTGCCGTTATAGAGACGGAGACCACGGTTAGTCTGTTACCTATGCTACCTTGTTCAGCCGCTTTGTATAAACACCGCAGTGCAGGAATTTGGGGTGCACTGGGATATTTAGGCGGACATTGAACAGTGTATAGCTTAGATTGAACTCGTCCATTCGTACAACCCGAACGGGCAAGGTTCAAATAGAGAGACAGCTAACTTTCGGGTTGCCGTCCCTATGCTCGCGGATGCGCCCGCGCGTACGTCTCCGCCAGACGCTTCATCGACACGTGCGTGTAAATCTGCGTGGTCGCCAACGACGAATGCCCAAGAAGCTCCTGTACCGAACGAATATCGGCGCCACCATCCACCAGGTGAGTCGCCGCCGAATGACGCAAAACGTGCGCACCCGACGCCTGAGTATTCTCCACCGTGCGCAGCAGGCGGGTCAGGTCCTCACGAATCTGACGGGCATTCGCACGCCCGCCCCGAGGGCCAATAAACAGCGCCGTCACGCCCTGGGACCCCTCCGGAATCCATTGCGGACGACCATAGGACACCCAACGATTCAACGCCTTAAGCGCCGGGGTACCCAGCGGCACCACGCGCTCCTTATTGCCCTTACCCAGCACGCGCACCGTCTTATTCGCCCGGTCCACGCTCTGCAAATCCAGGCCGGTCAGCTCAGAAATACGCATGCCCGAAGCGTACAGAACCTCAACCACGGCTTCCAGGCGCAACAGGCGCGCATCCCGAGGATCCTGCGCCCGACGCTCCTGCAGGGTAGTCAGCAGCTGGTTCATCTGCTCACGGCTCAGCACCGGCGGCAGGTGATTCTCCCGCTTGGGGGTGCGCATACCGCGGGTCGGGTTAGCGTGCACCAGCTCCTCCTCCTGAGCCCAGGTGAAGAACGTACGGAGGGTCGAACCACGGCGCGCCACCGTAGAACGAGCCGCCTGCCGCAGATGCAACGAACCCAACCACTCACGAATCAGGGACGCATCAATGCTGTCCAGATGCCGCACACCGCGGCGCGCCATATAGCCGAAGAAGCCCTCCAAATCGGAGATATACGAGCGGATTGTCTCTTCGGAACGGTGCTTCTCATAGCGCAGAAAACGCTCAAAACGGTCCAGGACGGGGCGGAACACCTCGCCGGAAACACCCAGTGCAGAATCGGGTAGAGCAGAGCTCTCTACTTGCTCCGGCGCAAGCGTGCGGGTGTAGGTCACCGGCAGGGTCGTGGAGGGAGCCTCGTCCCGGTACTCTTCCCGGTTCTCACTCCGGTTTTCTGCCTGGTTTTCAGCCCGGTTTTCGGGCTGGCGGGTGGGAGTCATGCGTCCCTCCTTTCTGGTTCCTGGCTCTGCTCTGGCGGCGTTGATGCTTCTCGACGTTGTATTTCTGCCCCCGGCGTATCTGCTGATAGCGCAGCGGCAGGGGTAGGCTCCACGCCAGTACGCGCAAGCCTACCCCAATTGTAGAGAGGTTCCACGCTCTCCACGTGCCGCCCGTCATGACCGACCGCAGTAACCCGCTACTGCCGGGATGTTCACTACGGGCGTTCAGCCGGGGTGCTCAGCGGGGGTCAGCACGGGCGTTCAGCGGGGGCTCTTCTACGCAGCGACAGCCGGGCGGACCTTTCTCCAGCTTGTTCCGCTACTCTCCGCCAGACCACAACGACCCAGGTGGAACAGGTCAGCCATCACGTCGCGAGCGCTCAACCCGAGAGCTGCGGCAATCTCGTCCACGCCGCGGTAGGAGCGCGGGCTCAAATCGTCCCAGACCCTGCCCTGTCGTTCGGTCAGCTCATCCAGCGCGCTGGAGGAGGCAGCCTGATCCCACTCACTCTCGTGCTCGGTACCCAGCTCGAACCCGGCGGCGGCATCGTACTCGAGGATGTCGGCGGCCTCGGTGAGTGTTTGCGCTAGTCCATCGCGTAGCAGACGGTTCGTGCCCACCGAGTTCGGCGAATTAATCTGCCCCGGAACCGCCCAGAGGGTACGCCCAATCTCCATCGCGTGACGAGCCGTGTTCAGGGCACCGGAACGCCAACGCGCCTCCACCACAATGGTGTGCCGCGCCAACGCCGCAATCAGGCGGTTACGCTCCAGAAAACGCCAACGCGTGGGGGTATTGCCCACACTCACCTCGCTCATGATGAGCCCGCGGTCAACAATCATGTTCAGCGCATCCGAGTTCTGTGCCGGGTACAGCCGGTCCAGCCCACCCGCCATGAAGGCGATGGTCGGCAGGTCACTACCCTGCTGGGTCAGCGCCGCCCGATGCGCCGCAATATCAATGCCCATCGCACCGCCAGAAATCACCGTGTACCCGCGGCGCGCCAGCTCGGCGGCGAGGTGGGTCGTCGCCTCCGTACCGTAGATGCTCGGGTCACGCGAACCGACCAGCGCCACGCTCGGGGCAGACGCCACATCCAGCAGGTGCCGCGAATCGCCTCGACACCACAGCCCGTACGGTCGGTCGGGTCCCAAATCGTTCAGCTGCGGCGGCCACAGCGGATCGGCGGGAGTGACCAGCCACGCCCCGCAGGTTGCCGCCATGTGCGCCTCCGCGTTCAGGGTGCGTTCCATGCGGCGGTTCCAGCGCAGGCGGCGGGTCGCGAGCGCCTTGCCGAACTTATCGCGGCTCATCTGATGCTCACCCGGCGTGTAGTAGCCATTCGCGCTGCACAAACAGGGCGGACTCTCCCTCGGCGGGTGCGCCCACCGAGTTCAGAAAATCGCTGAGCTGCGTATCCGGTTCGCCGTGCTCCCAGGTGTGCTCATCGGGGATGTGCCCGGTCATCAGGTAGTGCAGGGTCAGCGGGGCGCCCAGGGTGGTGAGGGATTCGACCACGAGCTCATCGGCGGGTTCGGCGTAGCGCATCAGCTGGGCGGTGCAACAGCGGATGTACTCGCGGCACGCCGCCTCAAGCTCCTGAGCGCTGAGGACGGGATTGAACAGGGGTGCTGGATTGAGCAGGGGCGCGGGGTCAGAACTGCTGGAGGCTGTGCCCGCCGCAGGTTCGGGGCGCTCGCCCTGATACTCCTCCCCCGGCTGTTCCTTCCGACTCAGCTCCTGCTGGTTCATCTCTTCCAAGTACACAGGGTCATCTAAGTACACCGGGTTTAGGCAGGAGGCGAGGAACCCCGGCAACCGCGCCGCGTTATACGGGCTTGGTGAAGGCTCCTGACCCAGCGACAGAATATGCGCCACCCTCTCACGCACCAGGGCGTGCGCATCCAGGGTGCGACCGGGCAGACGGATTTGCAGTTCCTCCTGCACAAAATCCTCCGCCGTGCTCTCTTCTAGCGCGTGTTCTTCTGGAATGTTCTCTTCCGGCACGCGCTCTTCCGGCACTGTTTCTCTCAGCCCATTTTCTTTCAATTCAGCCTCATCAGCTCGTTTTCTGAGCTTCTTCTCACTCATGACGTTCTTCTCCTCTCGTGAGTGATTCGTTCTATAAACCGGCACGCTATGTCAGCTGCTCTATTTCAGCTGGCGCATTATTTCAATTGCCCCTGCTGCCGCAGAAAAAGCGCCACATCCAGGTGCTCCCGGCTCGGGTAGGCGGCGCCCTCCAAATCGGCGAGGGTCCAGGCGATACGCAGCACCCGGTCGTAGCCGCGAGCCGTCAGCGTTCCGCGATCCACGGCGGCGTTCAGCTCGCCGGTGAGCTTCGCATCCAGACGCAACGGACCGCGCAGAATCTTGCCGTTCATCTCCGCATTCGTCTTCAACCCGTACGGCTCCAGGCGCTCCCGCTGAGCCTGTCGCGCCGCCATGACGCGCTCACGAATCTGCGCCGAACTCTCGTTCACCTGACCGCCCGCAAGCTCCGTGGACGACACCTTCGGAACCGTCACATTCACGTCAATGCGGTCCACCAGCGGGCCGGACAGCCGCCCAAAATAGGCGCGACGCTCACGCGGAGCACACGTGCACTCCGTACCGGTGCCCACGTTCATGCCGCAGGGGCACGGGTTCGCCGCCAGGATCAGCTGAAAACGCGCCGGGTAGGTCGCCGACGCGCTCGAACGGTCCAGGGTCACGGTCCCCGATTCCAGGGGCTGACGGAGCGAATCGAGCACCGTGCGCTTTGAACTCCGGCGCCTCGTCGAGAAAGAGCACGCCGCGGTGCGCTTTAGACACGCAGCCCGGTCGGGGAATGCCGCTGCCGCCGCCCAGAATCGCCGGCGCGGAGGCGCTATGATGCGGCGCCTCAAACGGCGGCTGACGCACCAGCTCGCTCAGGTGCTCCCCCGCCGAGCAGAGGGAACGGATCGCGGTCACCTCCATCGCGGCATCGTTATCGAGGGATCGGCAGGATGCTCGGCAGGCGCTCCGCCAGCATGGTTTTACCCGAACCGGGCGGGCCTGTCAGCAGCATGTGGTGACCGCCCGCAGCGGCAATTTCCAGGGCGAAACGACCCTGCGACTGACCGGCAACATCGCTCATATCCGAGGGAATTTCAGCCGGTTTCGCCACCGGTGCGCTCGCCTCCGTCTGCGGGGCGGGCGGGATAGGTCAGCTTCTGGCTCTCAGCGCCGAGTGCGGCAAAAACCTCCGCCAGGCAGCGGAAACCGCTCACCTGCGCGCCGGGGAATCAGTGCCGCCTCCTCAGCATTTTCGGCTGGGCACAATCACGCGGTGGTGTCCGGCATCCACGGCGGCTTTGACCGCAGGGCAGGATGCCCGGCACGGGGCGTAGCGTTCCGTCCAGACCCAGCTCGCCCAGGAAGACGCTATCGCCGCTGGGGTGCAGTTTCTTCTCCGCCTGCAACGCCGCAACCACGATGGCTAGGTCGAAACGCCGAGCCGCGCTTTGGGCAGGGTCGCCGGGGTCAGGTTCACGGTGAGCCGATGCTGAGTGAGGGTGATGCCGGTGTTCTTCGCCGCGGAGCGCACACGCTCTTTAGACTCGTTGAGGGCGGTATCAGGGCAGACCCAGCAGCACGAAGCCGGGCAGGCCCTGCGAGATGTCAGCCTCGACGTCAACAATGTGCCCGCGCAAGCCAACCAGCGCTACGGAATAGGTGCGTGCGAATCCCATTACGCCACCGCCTTCAGATGCTCGAAGGTGAAGGTTTCGCAGGTTCCGGTCACCGCAATTGCGTCAATGCGAAAGCGCGGAAAATCAAGGTTCTCGCGCAGCCTGCACCAGAGAATCGCCAGCGAGCGCGTGCGGCGCGCCTTATCGCGGTCAATGGACGCAAACGGGTGTCCGAAGTCTTCGCTGCTGCGGGTCTTGACCTCAACGAAAACCAGTTCGTCCTCGGGGTCAATGGCGATCAGGTCGAGCTCGCCGCGGATCTGTTCGTGTTCCAGCCCGGCGGGCGGTCGCCAATTCCTCTCCAGGATGCGGTAGCCGTTCGCCTCCAGGATGCGGGCGGTCAGCTCCTCACCCCACCTGCCGACGCTGTGGGCGCGGGGCGGGGTTCGCTGGAGCTGGGTTCGCGGAGGCTGGGTGCTCTGGAGCAGAGGTCTGTTGGGTGCGCTTCGGGTTGCGGCGCGGGCTGTTATTCGGGCTGTTGTCATTGGTCTCTCCCCCGGTAGATAGCGGTAGTGCTTCTACTGTGCCCGCCGCGCGCATGCCCGAATGCGGTTAACGAAAAACTGTGGATAACCTCGGCTCCCAGAAGGAATTAGAGGTTATCCACAGTCGGTTATTTGAAATTTTGGGGTATTTTTTTCAAAAACGCCGCTCGGGTGCCGATTCGACGCGTCATATTCGCGCGGGTTCATCACCCAGCACTGCCACCCGGCAGCTCGGCAGCCGCGCGCTTACCCCCGGCAAGGCGGTAAATCGGGCGTGAGCTAGGCGTTAAAGTCCGGCATTTCCGGCACGGTGAACTCCTGGTTGGGCAGACGCTCCTCCACGTTCACGTCACGCACCGAGTAGGCGTGTACCTTCTTCACAAAGCGGTTGGAGCGGAATACATCCCACACCCACACGTCGCTCATGCTCACCTCAAAATAGAGGGTACCGTCCTGCACGTGCGGGGTGACGTCCACCTGGTTCGCCAGGTAGAAGCGTCGGTCGGTTTCCACCGCGTAGCTAAAGAGCGACATAACGTCTTTGTATTCGCGGTAGAGCGCCATTTGGGCGTCGGTCTCGTAGTTTTCGAGGTCTTCTGCGCTCACTACTCTTCCTTTCCTGGGCTTTAGTACTGATTCAGCGGTGGCATGTTAAGCTTTCGCAGGCTTCCGAGGCGCGGTTTTCAGGAACATCACCCGCCCTAGCCGCGCCGTGCCGCAGCGGCCTCAATCTGCTCGGCGGTCGCCGGAAGCGACCATGAGAGTCGATGCTGCGGGCTGGGGCCCTGCACGCTAATCGCCTCGCGATGAGCGGCAGATCCGTAGCCCTTATTCTTTGCCCAGCCGTACCCCGGGTAGCGGGTATCCAGCTGAACCAGCAGCTCGTCACGTTCCACCTTCGCAACCACCGATGCGGCGGCGATGGAGGCGCACTTGTAGTCGCCCTTAATGACCATGGTCACCGGCATCTGCGCGGGCTCACCTGCACCGCCTGCGCCTTCCCACGCCTGGGCGAGCAGTGCGTTGTAGTGTGCCTGCGCCGGGTCCGGTGCCAGCGCGCTGAACAGGTCCTCTTGCGGAGGGGTGAACCAGTCGTGCTTACCGTCCAGCAGGGCGGCGTCGGCACGGTATCCGCGGCGCGCCAGCTCGGCGAGCGCACGCTGGGCGGCAAGCCTCAGCGAGAGGGTCATGCCGAGCCGGTCAATATCTGCCGGTTCCACGTGCCCGACCGCCACGGCGCACCACTGGCGGATTTCGGGAACCATGGATTCGCGGCGTGCCGGTGAGAGCGCCTTGGAGTCGATCAGCCCGCCCACCTCGAGGGTGGCGTCCGGGGTGAGGATTGCGACGCCCACGGTGACCGGGCCCGCCATGGAGCCGCGGCCTACCTCATCGATTCCGGCAACCGTGCGGGCACCGGAGGCGAAGAGCTGCTGCTCGTACTCAAGGTCGGCGGCGGGCGGGGTTGTCTTCGCGGGCTTAGCTTGAGTGGGTTTCGTTGCGCTCTTCTGGGCGCTCACCATCATTCCCACGCTCGCTTATTCGCTCGGGGTGGAGGTCGGTGCGGGAATCGAGGAGAACACCGAGCTCTGATCCTGCAGCAGACCGAAGTGGTTCAGCGGCCACGCCACCACGAACACGTTACCCTGCACATCGTCCTTGGAGATGAACGCGGTGCCGTCGCTAATGTGGTAGCGGGAGTCGGCGGAGTTGCTGCGGTGGTCGCCCATCACGAAGTACTTGCCGGCGGGCACGGTCACCTTGAAGGGCATCTCCGAGGGCGGGTTGCCCGGGTACAGGTACGGTTCGGTGATTTCTACGCCGTTGACCTTGATCTTGCCGTTGCCGTCGCTTTCGACCACGTCACCGGGGGTACCGATAACGCGCTTGACCAGGAAGTTCGAGGAAGTATCCGGCAGAATACCCGCGAAGGACAGGGCGTCCTTGAGCGGGCTGCTGGTCTTCTGGGTGGAGGGAATCCAGCCCTGAGAGTCCTTGAAGACGATGACGTCGCCGCGCTTAGGCTCGCTAAAGTAGGAGCCCGCCACGTTAATGAACACGCGGTCGTTGACCTGCAGGGTCTGCTCCATGGAGCCGGAGGGAATGTAGAAGCCGCGCAGCAAGAAGGTCTTGACCAGGAATGCGATGACCAGCGCGTAGAGGATGACGGTGCCGCCCTCACGTGCCTGTACCCAGAGCCATTCGCCGAGGCGGCCTTCTTCCTGCGCCTGGGAGTAGGTCAGCTCCGCCTGTTCGGCACGCTTTGCCTTGCGGCGTTCCTTGGGGGTCATTTCGGAGAAGTCCTTGGTGGTTTCCACGTCTGCGGCACTCTCCTCGTCGGTGGTTTCTTTGCGCTCGCTATTCTTCGCTGCAGCGCTCTGCTCAGCAGTAGCCTTCTCAGCTGCTGCCTTTTCGGCGGCGAGGCGCGCGAAGTATTCTTCCATTTCGCGGCGCTCGCGGCGGCTTTGAGGCTGGTATCCCTCAGGGAAGGGGCTGGTGTTCGCAGTGTTCTTGTCGTCTGCCATGCTGGAGTGAGCCTTTCGTTTGAGAGATACCTAGCTCGAGTGAAACGGTACCTAGCTATTGTATCGAGAGTGTTTGCGCTCTTGGGCTTTTATTTTCTGAGAGCGGCAAGGTTCTCAGAAAGCGGGGTCTCAGAATATGCAAAAACCGCTCCTCTCCCGCGGAATGCGGTTGGGGAGCGGTTTGCAACAGAATTCTGTATCTATAAAGATTAGAACTCGCGCTTCTCGCGGATACGAGCAGCCTTACCGTGGCGGTCGCGCATGTAGTACAGCTTTGCACGACGGACGTCACCGCGGGTCACCAGCTCGATCTTCTCGATGGAGGGAGAGTGAACCGGGAAGGTACGCTCAACACCAACACCGAAGGAAACCTTGCGGACGGTGAAGGTCTCGCGAACGCCTGCACCCTGGCGGCCAACGACAAAGCCCTTGAAGACCTGGATACGGTGGTTCTTACCTTCAACGATCTTAACGTGAACGTTCAGGGTGTCACCGGGGCCGAATGCGGGGACGTCGTCACGGAGGGACTTCTTGTCGAGGAAGTCAAGAGTCTGCATAGTTGTAGATCTCCAGAGTCATCTGCCGCAGGTCAAATAGACTCAGATTGCTCTGCCCCACTGCGGGACAGAAAACTTCATGCTTCGGACAGGATTGGTGCCCGAAGGTTGACATCGTTGGTCGCTCTTCCCCCTGCGGCAGGGGCGTGCCCGATGTCAACACAATGCTCCATTATCCCAATGCACCCGCGTTTATGCAAGCATCCGGGGAGAACTTTTAGAAGGGGGGTTCGTCACTCTGGGATACGCCACCCTGTGCTCCCCCGTTCTGTGCAGGAGAACCCTGAGCGGTCATGCCCGGCACCTCCGGGTTCTGCTGGGGTGCGTACTGAGGTGCTTCCTGCGGCGGCGCGTACTGCTGCGGCGCACCCGGCATACCCAGCTGAGGTGCGCCCTGCAGGGAGCCTTCGTTGACCGTGCGCTTCTCCACGGTGCGGGCGAAGGTGCTCGTACCGTAGTTCAGGTCGTGACCGATGCCGAAGGCATCCACCTCTACGGTAGTACCCTGCGTTCCGTCTTCGCGGTTCCAGCGGCTAATGCGCTGGCGGCCGCTCACGACCAGCGGATGCCCCTTCTCAATGGAGGTGGCAATGTTCTGGGCGAGACGGCGGTAGGCTTTCACGGTGTACCAGTTGGTGGTGCCTTCTTTCCAGGTGCCGGTGGCGTCCTGCCAGCGCGGGGTACTGGCGAGGCGAAAGTTCACGACGGGCACCCCGTTGGGTAGGGTGCTCAGTGCCGGGTCGGAGGCGGTGAATCCGCGGATCAGGATGGTGTCGCTCATGGTTTCTCCTTAGAAACTAGTGGGTGGGTTCCTTCACCTTGCCAGGGCTGAGCCGACCCTGCACCCGGCAGTTACCGGTTCTGTGGATAACCGCGCGTTTTGCGGTTTTGAGCACCGCCTGTGGATAGAGTTTGAACTTTTCACCCCGTTTTTTCAAAAATCACCCGCGGGCATCACGCTTCCTGCAGAAATATGACGGCCACACCCCATCCGACATCGTGATAGGTATCTCAGCGTCGGGGCGGCTATTTTTGCCCTCAAGTTCACTATTTCAGCCCCGCGCGCTCTATCCTTGATGATGCGGTGCACTCAGCCGCATCCCACCTACCCGCCTTGGAGAACCCGTGAGCAAAAAGCCCGCGAACAACAACCTGCCCTCCCTGCAGGAACTTCAGCAGCTGCAGCGCAACCTGCCCAAGCTGCCCGATTCGATGGACCCGCAGAAGAAGCGCCTCATTTACGGTCTGCTCGCTGTGTTTGCCGTGATCGTGCTGATTATTGGTCTGGTCTACGTGAGTAAGAACGGTGTGGACGGGCTGCTCGGCACCGATAAGAGCACCTCTTCTACCACCGATGACGAAGAGACCAACGTTCAGACCGAAACCCTCGCCGAGGTCGAGAACCCGTACAAGGCGGTTGATCCCGCGACCGCGCTCGCACCGGATTTGGCAACCGCGAAGAGCGAGCTGGCGTCCCTGCAGGTGAAGGAACGCGCATCGAAGGCCGGCTACTCTCGTGATCAGTTCGGACCCGCCTGGGATGACGTTGACGGCAACAAGTGCAACACTCGTGACGACATTCTACGCCGTGACCTGACCAATGTTCGTTTCAAGGTCAGGACCCACGCATGCACCGTCATCAGCGGCACTCTGAACGACCCGTACACCGGCAAAACCATCGAGTTCAAGCGCGGCAAGAAGACCTCCTCGGCGGTGCAGATTGACCACGTGGTGGCTCTTTCGAACGCATGGCAGACCGGCGCGCAGGATCTGACTGCAGAGCAGCGCCGCCAGCTGGCGAACGACCCGGAGAACCTGCTCGCTGCAGACGGCCCGGCGAACCAGCAGAAGTCCGATGCGGACGCCGCCGACTGGCTGCCGAGCAACACCGCCTACCGCTGCACCTACGTGGCACGCCAGGTACACGTGAAGGCGAAGTACAAGCTGTGGGTGACCGCGGATGAGAAGAAGGTTATGGAGCGCGTCCTCAACTCTTGCAAGGACACGAACCCCACTAAGAAGTAGCCCCGACCAAGAAGTAGCTTCCCGGCACGCACGCAAAAAGCATAAAGAAAACCGCCCCGCACCCTGAGTTCAGGGTGCGGGGCGGTTTTTGCATGTGGCGCCCCAGGAGGGAATCGAACCCCCGACCAAGAGATTAGAAGGCTCCTGCTCTATCCTCTGAGCTACTGAGGCCTTCCTCTAGGGTACATGAGAATTCGTGCTTCTCATGCACCGCGCCTCTCACGCGGGGGCTGTTCCACTGAGCTAAGCCAGGCTGGCGAACTAGGAGTTCGCGCTAGGAGCCTACCTTGGCGGCTTCCCGTTCTGCCTTCTTCACCTCGCGGCGGCGTGCACGGCGGCTTGATGCGCCGGGGAACAGCTGCCACCACAGGCGGATAGTGGTGCGGCGAATCTGCGTGGGGTGCAGGCTCACGTACACCAGGCGGCGGGTTGCCAGGTCGAGGGCGACCAGGTAGATGATGTATCCCAAGCAGATGACGGTCGCGATGAGTCGGCCCATGTCCTGGTTGAAATCGCGCAGGTAGGGCGAGACGTTCAGCTGGTCGCTCACACCATACGCCATGAAGAACAGCGTGGTGATGAAGTACCACATGAGCTGGAAGTGCGAGCGCAGGCCGGTTGCGGCAAGCATCGGGATTGCCCAGAGCAGGTACCAGGGCTGAATCATGGGGCTGCACAGGAGCATGAACAGGATTGCGAGGCCGGCGTGGCGCACGATGTTGCGGTCGCGTCCAACGAATGCCATGGCTACTGCGCCGAGCATGCCGATGCCCTTGCCGACGGTCTCGATGAGCTTGCGGATGACCTCGAAGGCGTCTCCCTGAACGAACAGGGATGCGGCGCCGATGACCAGGCCGAAGGGGGTGTACCAGATGTACTGGCCACCGGTGGTGGACAGTGCCTTGATCCAACCGAATTCCAGTCCGGTCACCCAGCCCATGAGCGCCATTTCGGCGAGCAGCAGCACGCCGGAGAGCGCCCAGAAGATGAACTTGCGCGGCCAGGAGGCGTTCTTACCAGCCCAGAGCAGACCCACGAAGGGCAGTACCACGAGGGCGAGCGGCTTGACGGCAACGCCGAGGGCTACGAAGGTCACGCCGAGCGGGCCGCCCCACCAGGTGTCACGGTAGCGCTTGGCGTAGTAGAGACCCCCGAGCATGAACATAGTCATGAGCGAGTCGTTGTGGCCGCTGGCGATGAACGATGCGATGAACAGCGGGTTCGGGCCAATCTGCCAGAGAGCGCGGACCTGGTTGAAGCCGTGCGCCTGGGCGAGTTTTGCCACGTAGAAGAGAATGCCGATGACCGCGAACACGGAGAGCAGGCGGAAGTAGAAGAGGGAGAGGTCGATGTTCTCCCCCGCCAGGCGCACAATCCACTCTTCGAGCTTGAGGGAGACAGGTCCGTACGGGGGCGGGGATTCCGCCCACATGGGGTCCGCACCGTTCTGCATGAAGTTCGAGATTTCGGAGACACCGTGCTTGTACGGGTTGAGGCCGTGCGCCATGACCATGCCCTGACCGTAGTAGGAGAACATGTCGCGGCTGTAGATGGTGAACGCGAAAATCTGCGGCAGGGACCAGCTGGCGGTGACGGCAATCATCCACCGCATGGCGTTGGGTTCGTTCCAGTCGCCCATTTTCTGGTAGATGCGCAGCCATTCACGGCACATGATCATAGCGCCGAGGGCGAGCAGAATAATGCCGGTGATGACCCATGCTGCTTCGAATCGGATGGCTCGAATAATGTCGTAGCGCCAGAAGCTGGAGCTGTCGGCGAGCCAGCCGACGGCGTAGGAGCCGAGGGTGACCATGATGGAGCCGATGGTGCCGATAATCAGCGTGCGCAGACGGTGATTATTGACGTAGTCCAAGAGTTTGGGTGAGAGAGGTGCGTCGTGTGCACCGGGGGTGGTGAGCCGGTGTGCTAGCTCCTTTGGTGCGCGCATAACTCCCTTTCTGTCTGCATCGTCGTTCTGGTTTATCATACCGGAGCCCTTGGATGCACTTGCGAGAATCACTGTTGCGAAGACGCTTGTGGACACGCCTCAAGGGCACGCAGAGTGGCGCAGTTCTCCCCCGCTGCCGCCGTTTGCGCATCCGCTCGTACCTTTCTTGCGCCCTCTTGTACCCCTTTTGTGACGTGCTGCCCGCCGGGGCCGGCAGCGTTTGGGGGTAGAGTGGGAGAGTGAGTATTTCTAGTGAACGTATTGTATGGATTGACTGCGAGATGACCGGCCTGGACGTGGAGAACGACGCTCTCGTCGAGGTGGGCGTTCTGGTCACGGATGCCGATTTGAACATTCTGGGTTCTGGCGTTGAGTTCGTCATTAAGCCCGGTGATGAGTCTCCTGCCGGTGCGCTGGAGAACATGAATGACTTTGTGCGTTCGATGCATGAGGCGTCGGGTCTACTGCCCGATATTGAGCACGGTGTGTCGATGGATTACGCGCAGGAGCAGGTGCTTCGCTACATCAAGAAGTATGTTCCGGTGGCGGGCAAGGCGCAGCTGGGCGGCAACTCGGTGGGCATGGATAAGCGCTTCTTGGAGCGCTACATGCCCGAGGTCATGGCGCACCTTCACTACCGTGTGATTGATGTGTCGACCATTAGGAGCTAGCGTCGCGCTGGTACCCGGCGGCTCGTCATAGTGCCCCGGCGAAGACCGGTAACCACCGCGCACTGGGTGATATCAAGGACTCGATTGATGAGTTGAAGTATTACCGTCGCGCCATTTTTGTGCCGCAGGGCCCGGATGCGATTGCTTCGGCGCAGATTGCGCGTGAGGTGGAGGCTGAGCGTGCTGCACGCGAGGCGGCTGAGGCATCCAAGGCGTAAGCGCAGAATGTAACGAGCATCATAGCTTTTCAACTTGGCAGGTTTCTGAATCTCCTGTACAGTAGTATCCGTTGCATATCGCAAGGGAAACCAAGCGAAGCACATGGTGGTCGTAGCTCAGTTGGCAGAGCGCCTGGTTGTGGTCCAGGAGGTCGCGGGTTCAACCCCCGTCGATCACCCCGATGGAAAGGGTCGTTATGGTTATCCGTAACGGCCCTTTCGCTTACCCTCAATCCGGTTCACCCACACACGGTGTACCCGGCAAGTTCCCACTCAACAGTTCCCGTTCAACACAAGCAAAGGATAATTCCGTGGCTATTCGCCCCATCGTTATTCACGGCAACCCCGTTCTGCACCGCCCCGCGGCATCCGTCACCGAGTTTAATGATGAGCTCAAGGAGCTCGTGGCTGACATGTACGAAACCATGGACGCATCCAACGGTGTAGGCCTGGCGGCACCGCAGATTGGTGTGGGCCTGCGCATCTTCACCTACAAGATGGAGAATGAGGACGGCGTTCCCCCGCGCGGCTGCATCATCAACCCGGTACTGACCCTGGGCAAGATTTCTACCGCTGACCCGGACCCCTACGAGGAGGAAGAGGGCTGCCTGTCCTTCCCCGGTTACGGCTTCCCCCTCAAGCGCGCCGAATGGGTGACCGTGAACGGTCTTGACGAGCACGGCAACCCCGTCCAGTTTGAGGCGACCGGCTGGTTCGCACGCTGCATGCAGCACGAAACCGACCACCTGGACGGCAAGCTGTACGTGAACCGCCTGAACAAGAAGTGGACCAGCAAGATGAAGAAGGTCGTGAAGAAGGAAGGCTGGACCGTCGACGGTAACTCGTGGACGCCCGGCGTGGACCCGGATCCGTTCGGCCACTAATCACGAGCTCTTCTAAAGGTCAGAGACCTTTTCAAGAAGTTTAAAACGAAGACCGCGAATGCACTCTAAAAACGCATTCGCGGTCTTCGTTTTCCATCAGCCGATGATGTTTTCCATCAGCTAACGGTAGCGTGAAACGGGTCATCCTATGAGCCGGGTTCTGTCTAAAACGCCACCCGAAGGGGCATTTTGAGGCAATCATCTATCTAGAACGTACGTTGCCGCACGTCTCAAGCAGCCTACCCGAATACGCACCCCACCTCCGTAAAGGAAGCTGACGGGGATCGGGCGCACTACCCTACCATGGCGTATTCTGTTTGACCTTGCTCCGAATGGGGTTTACCTAGCCGGGCACGTCACCGCGCCCGCTGGTGGTCTCTTACACCACCCTTTCACCCTTACCGCGGCGAACCGCGGCGGTTTACTTTCTGTGGCACTGGCCTGCGGGTTACCCCGAGTGGATGTTATCCACCATCCTGTGCTGTGGAGCCCGGACTTTCCTCGAAGCACGTGTGCCTCGCGATTGCCCAGACGGCCCGTTTCACCCAACCCATTATACGCACACCCTTGGATGTGGCTATTTCCCGGGTTCGCTTCGCGGGTACACATGGGTACACTAGCGACCTCGCGGGCACGCTGACGTCTCGCAACTACACTGCGCCTCGTAGCTACACTGCGTCTCGCGGGTACACTGGAGAGATGCTGATTCTTCTTCCCCCGTCCGAAGGTAAAACTCCCGCCCCCGCTGGCAACGCGCCCGTATGCTTCGCTGACCTCTCGTTCCCTGAGCTGACCGCCGAGCGTGAGAGCGTCCTGGAGGAGCTGGCGGCAGTTAGCTCGGGCCCCGATGCTCTCACGGAGCTCAAGGTGGGTGCATCCCTCGCAGCAGAGGTGGAACGCAATACCCGCTTGCTGACCGAACCGGCACAGCCCGCGATCCGCACCTACACGGGTGTGCTCTTTGAGGCGCTGGATTATGCGAGCTTCTCCCCCGCCGAACGCGATGCCGCGCACTGGTCGCTACTGATTTCTTCGGCACTGTGGGGTATTCTGCGCCCCGAAGACGCAATCCCCGCCTACCGCCTCTCGATGGGCGTGAAGCTGGGATCGGTGGGTGCGCTCGCCTCCTTCTGGAAGGGTGCGTTGGGTACCGCACTGGAAGCGACTGCGAGGGACCAGCTGATTCTAGATTGCCGTTCTGCCGCCTACGCAAAGTCGTGGGTGACTCCCCCGTCGCAGACTCTGGCGGTTCGTGTGGAGCGTGTGGCTGCTGATGGTTCGCGTAAGGTCGTCTCGCACATGGCGAAGCATTACCGCGGCCTGTTTGCACGCTACCTGATTCAGTCGGGTTTGGCGGCTCGTCCAATTGATGGCTCTACGGCTGGTATTGCCGAATTTGGAAGCGGTCAGCGAGGACTGGTCGGTGGAGTGTACCCTGCCGACGGCGCGTAAGGCGGGTGTTTTGACGCTGCTGGTGCATGAGCAGTAGGTTGCCCAACTATTTGTTTCCGCTTATTTTTTGCATCATATTGAAAATTTTTTAACTATTTTTCTAGTGGCTTAAATCTGTATTACCCCTTGTAAAACCACATTTCCCCACATTTTAGGGGTAGCTTTTGATGAGCAGAGAAGGCGGTTAGTGTCCAACTATCCGCCTTCTTTTTGCGAGTAAAAATGTTTATAGTATTAAACGGCTCGCCATTGATGGTGGGTATTTCACTCACAAACACTCATATTCTCAACTCAGCACACATGGAAACACGTCACGCCACGTACGTATAGCAAACGACTAGAGGCTTACCCAATGGTTATTGGTTTGCTAGCGTAGAAGTAACCACTCAGAAACACATCGATGGGACAACGATATGTCTACTTTTTCCTCTCGTCGCGCCCTCATTAAGGGTGCGGCAGCGCTAACAGTCGCCGGCGCCTTGGGCGCACACCATGCCGGTGAGCAGGGCGCTCAGGCTGCCACCTTGGACGTTAAGACTACTCCGCTGACGTTCAAGATTACCGAGGCGTCGTTTGATATTAGCGGCTTCAACCTCAGCTACGAGATTACCGGTTTGCAGGCTGTGCTTGATACTGGCCTGTACACCCCATACATTGAGGCTGGCTACTACACCAAGGAGAAGGGCTTCACTCAGTTCTATTTCTTCGCTCTTGAGCCGAAGAAGCGCATTGAGAATGACCTCTATGTAAGGCACCACGTCATTAATCGTGACATCACTGCCGGCCCGAAGGGAAACTACGGGGTTCGTCTGTCTCTTCGTCCGCGCCGTGAGCAGTACACCATCCTGCGCACTATTGAGGTTCGCCCAACGATTAACACTGAGTTCGCGTGGGCACCGTTCATTGTGGATATTGATATGGATGGCGAGTACGCCCCCGATATCTACAGGTCATGTAGCGCAAAGATTCTGCTGATTGATAAGGATCGTTGCTTCCACCCTCAGCGTGCGGTGACTCGCGGCGACCTGATGGATGCAATTTACCGAGGCGCCCGCTCACCGAAGGTGAAGCTTCCTGCGCGTTCTCCTTTCCCGGATGTGTCCCCGAAGGATGAGCGTTACTCGGCATACATTTGGGCGTACCAGAATGGTCTGACCTCGGGCTGGTCTGACGGTAAGATGCACCCGGAGGCGGTGGCTAGCCGCGCTACGATGGCCGCGTTCTTCTACCGTTACTTTATGCTTACCCCCGGCCGTCGTCCTTCGTGGTTCCGTCCCACTACCCCGCAGGATATGAAGCCGGGTGCCCCGTTCTACACCGAGTCGGTGTGGCTGCACTCGTCGGTGAATGTTGATGTGAGCTTCATTTATAAGAGCAAGGATTTCCGTCCGGCCAAGATTGCTACCCGCGAGGAGCTGGCTCGTGTCGTGTCGATGCTGGGTATGGCTAGCATCAGCCGCAGCCCTTATCTCGATGATTAAGATTCGGCAGATGCGATGAATCAGACTGTTGGACCCCTATATTGTGCGGGTTGACCTCTGAGAACAGCAGCTGAAGATAGTGCCCTATGGCCTACAGAAGGGGCGGTGAGAGTTTTTCTTTCACCGCCCCTTCTGTGTGCCCGCTTTATGGTACTGGCGCTGCTGGTGCAGGCGCTGCTGGGTGCTGTTTTTAGTGCTGGTGATGTTTCCAGTTTTGTTTCTCTGTTGTGCAGTCTTTTTGGGGTTTGGGCTTTGCATAAACCAGGGACGTAATTTTTGAATTTTTTGTCTTATAACTCTCATCGGCATGCTTTTCTCGTGTTTTCGTTGATTGTCTAAGACGCGGATTGGTAGGCTGAAATTACACTTCAGCATGCCGCCGCTACGTCTCCTCTACGATATGGATTCGGTGCGGGTTTGGTGCGGTGGACTGTCACTCATTTATCCTCTCAACTTCTTTTCTCATTCGCCCTCTTTCATGCAGAAAATTCAGATTGGATGATGATGTCCTCCTTCTTTAAGCCTGCTCGTGGCACGCGCCGAAAAGTTGCGGGTGCTTCCCTGGTTTTGGGTTTGACTCCGCTGTTGGCTTTGACGCCGGTGGCGGCTCAGCCGGCGCCCGCCTCCCCCGCGCAGCAGGCAACTACTCAAGAAACACCGGCCCATCAGGTGCCTCAAGTGCAGGGTGGCAATCCCGCCTCTGAGCTGGAGAACGTTGATTTGAAGGTCACGACGGGCCCCCTCAACATTTCTCAGGGCGGTATCGTGTCGGTGACAACCTCTCCGTTGAGCGCCGAGTTTAGGCAGAAGTACACGTTCCACGAGCTCGCGTTGGTGGAACGGGGTTCCACGTACGTCCATGTCGGGCATCATAATTATGTTCCCCTCACTCAGTACGGTGGGATGGTTAGTGACCTCAAGCAGCAGGGTAATGTGCGAGAGAACCCGGATGGTAGCCTCACTTTCACACTCGTTGTTCCCGCCCAGGTTGTTGAGGCTCAAGAGGGGACTCTCTTCGATACGGTACTGACGTACTACCCGTCGAATGAGTATGCGCCGGATCCGTTGACGTGGTCGAATCGCCGGATAATCCGCACTCCTACCGAGGTGGTGCAGGACGCTAAACCTACGAAGACCACCTACCTCTTCAGTTCACCTTCTATCGAGCATCCGGAGGAGGATACAACCCTGACGGTTGAGGGTTTCCATATCCTCTCGAAAAGCACCTTTTGGGGCCCTGAAGGCCCGGCGGTCCTGACCCTCTATGAGGTTGATCCGGTGACTGGGCAGGGTATTGGTTCGCCCGTGTTTACGCAGAATCTGAATTACACCAGGTGCAATCAGTACTGTGATAGTTTCTTGAACGACCATTTCAGTACGGCTATCACGATTCCCGGGGGTACCCTCAAAGCGGGCAGGCAGTACAGGATTGGTTTCTACGGCGGTGGTTATCCTGGACCGGGTTCCGAGGAATACCCTGGCGCATGGATGACCGATGTGGCAGATTTCATCCCGGTAGGTACCCCGGAGCAAGATGCAGCTCCCACCAGCATCTACGTCTCGGGAGATAAGGTGAGCCCTTATCGCGAGAATAATACTTTGAAGGTGACCGTTTTGGGTCTGCCGCCGCTGACCAATGGCTACTACCGTTTCTCCTTGCAGCCGATCGATGATCATGGCCGTCCGACCGGGCAGAAGTCTTGGGAGAAAGTGATTCCTGCCGAGAGCATTCAGAAGGGTCGTGCGGAGCAGACGCTTTCTCTCCCCGGCTATGCGCTGAATTTTGAGGGGGCCTATAGGCTCTTTGTGGAGAAGGTAACCCCGAATCAGGGTGATGCTGTCGATTCGGTTGAGCAGGTTGCTTCCAAAGACCTGGACTTGGATATCAGCCAGGAACGGGAAATGGAGGCTGCCAGGAAGTGGATTGTGAACCGTCAACTTCTGCCGGACTACCCCACTGACCGCGATTGGGAATCAGTGAATCGCCGTTCTGTGACGGTGGCATTGTACCGGTTAGCGGGTGCGCCGCAGGTTGAGCTTCCGGCAGTCAGCCCTTACACGGATATTACGCCGGACGACCCTGACTATACCGCTATTATTTGGGCTCGTCAGCGGGGTATTACGTTCGGCTGGGTTGATGGCCGCTTCCACCCGAATGAGCCACTTTCGGACCGTTCCACGGCCGCGTTCCTCTACAGGTATCAGCGATCCCAGGGGGAGGCGTCGCCAAGCTTACCGACGTCTCCTTCACTACCGAAGCCTAACCCGAAGAAACAGAAGCATTTCCCGCTTAGCTCTCATTGGCGGCTCTGGATCAGCCCGGAGACTGCTTTTTCACGTGAGTCTCGCTGGGCTATTGAGCAACGTATCTGGGGTTACATGCCTGATCAAGGTTACTTCTATGAGAGCTTTGGCGGCTTCAAGATGTCGTACCGTCAGGTGGCTGTGATGCTGTACCGCATGGAGCACGGCGGCAGCCGCCTCAAGTAACGCCCGGTCGTGGTGAGGGGTAAGCGGTGGGCTGGGATGCTCAACGTAGTTCGGCTTTTCAGCCCGCCGGTGCCGCATCGGTTGCCCTCTCACCAGCGATCTCTCTTGCCTGACACCAGGCTTTACGGGGCGCCTTCTCCCCTAATCTGGCTTTTCAGGTTCTATTCGCTCAACTTCTTCACTCACTTCATCTACTCACTCATTTCAATCACCGTATAAATTTTGTAGATGGGATTATGATGTCTTCATTCTTCGCCCCACGAGGTGCCCCGCACCATTCTGATACCCCGCGCCACCCGGCGAGCGCCCGCGCGCTCAGCCTTTCCCTGCTGCTGGGTTTGAGCCCGCTTGCAGGTATTGCTCCTGCGGCGCTGGCGGCGCCTGACCAGCCGGCGCCCGCTTCCCCCGCCCAGCAGGCTGGCAAGCAGCAGGCAGCACTTCAAGCAGCGCCCGTGCAAAACGCACCCGTGCAGAACAAACCTGCGCAGGGTGATAAGCAGGATGCTTCCCTGCCGACCCTGCGCGTGTCCAGCGGTTCCCTCGACATTCTTCACGGCGGTACCGTGCACGTGGAGGGTACCGGGCTAAGCCCGGAGTTCTTGGCGCATCATGAGTTGCGTAGCCTCACGATTGCCCCGAAGGGCTCTTCGACCTACGCTAACCCCTACCAGAAGGTCGATTACCCCGGCTTTGTCTTTGACGCCCCGAAACCGGCTGCTGACGGCAGTTTCAGCGCTGATTTGACGGTTCCGGCGAATAGCCTGCCGGCAAACCTGGAGTACGAGGTTATTCTCACCTACCGACCCGTAGATGAGGCGCACCCCTATGCGTGGAACACTGAGGATCGCGTCCGTACGGCGCTGCCGGTGGAGTTCAACCTCCCGAAGGCGCAGCTCCCCTCCATCACCTATGATGTTTCGGCTATTTCTGAGGAGCAGATTGCTTCCGGTCAGCCGATTGAGGTGACGCTGACGGGTACCGGTTTTCAGGATGTCAGCTCCGTGGACTTCACCCTGTCCGAGCATGATGAGCAGGGAAAGGTCACGAACTCTAATGTGGCTTCGCTTGGTGAGCTGAAGGCACCGGATACGGAAGAGAATCAGCGCATTTTCAAGGGTCTGATTCCTAACGGCTATTTCCAGAAGAAGGTTACTATCCCTGCGGGAGTCCTGAAGTCCGGTAAGGGGTATTCCCTGGATGTTTCCGGTGTAGAAACCCACGGGGGGAACGGGTGGAAGAAGCTGTCGCGTAAGTTCCCCTTCGTTCCTGTGGGCAATAATCCTGCGCGCATGGCGTATCAGGATAATTCGTTCAGGAATACCCTGCCGAAGGTATCTGTTGCTGCGCAGGATTTTGATCCCGGTCAGGACCGCGTCTATAAGGTGACTATTTCTAATATCTCACCCGAGGTGGACCTGGGGTACTACCTTGAGTCTGTGGCGATTTATAACGCTACCTCTGGTGAGAAGGCACCTTTTGCGAAGAATGATGTAGCGGACCAATACTATAAGCGTGACGAGTTGGTAACCCGCAATGCTGACGGTACTCTGACCGTGGAGGTTGAGTATAAGGTTGACGGTTATTCCAGCTATAGGCCGACTTCTCGCGGTTCAGTGGCTGAAGTGCGTGTGGTGTTCTCGGACTATGAGTATTCGTACGGTCACCATAAGTTCACGGTGAGCACCCAGCTTCCGATGGCGCCTCTTGCCGCTGATGCTTTTGATTGGGTGAACCCGGCAAATGTTCAGTTGAAGGTCGATTCGGGAACCCTCAATATTTCTCAGGGTGGCACGGTGTCGGTGACGACTTCTCCGTTGAGCGCTGAATTCCGTAAGAAGTACACTTTCTACGAGCTGGTTCTGGTGCAGCGCGGATCGTTGTACGCGTATGCGGAACACAATAGTTATGCGCCTCTCGACGAGTACGGCGGGTTTCTCAAGGACTTGAAGCCCCAGGTGCGGGAGAACCCGGACGGTAGCCTCACCTACACGTTTGAGGTTCCCCCGCAGTACATTGAGGCTGCCGACGGTGAGCTCTTCGATGTGGTGATGACGTACTACTGGTCGTCGGATGAAGCTGAGCTGGAACCTTGGAGTTTGGCGGACCGTTTGTATGCCCGCGCCCATATTGATGTGGTTCAGGATGCGCAGCCGACCCGTGGGACCTACACCTTCAGTCAATCCGCTATCAATGACCCGTGGAAGGATACGACGCTGCGGGTTGAGGGACGCCATGTCCTCGTGCGGGCTAGGGAACTGGTTTCTAATGATTCTCCGGTCATCGCTATCTATGAGGCTGACCCTGCGACGGGAAAGATGGTGGGTGAGCCTGTGTTCACTCAGCGGGTGGACTACACGTACTACGGGGTTAGCACCAGGTGGTTCCGCAATAACTATTTCAGCACGGAGATGAAGATTCCTGCGGGTACGTTGAAGCCGGGCAAGCTCTATTTTATTGGCATGTATGGGGACGGGCTGCCTTACCCCGGCATGGAAGATTCTCCGGGTTCTATGCTGAATGATGTTGCTGAGTTCCTTCCGGTGCATTCTCCCGAGCACGAGTCCACGGGGCCCGCACTGCACCTTGGGTCGGTGGGCCTGAGCCCGTACGCGAAGACGAACTCATTTACGGCACGCGCTACCGGGCTCTCTGCGCCGGGTGAAGGATCGTACCGTCTCTCGGTGCATCATGTTGATGAGCAGGGACGTTTGACCGGTCAGACGGTACTCCAGCAGGCGATTCCCGCCGATCGCATCCAGAATGGCAGGGTGGAGATGGACCTGACGATTGCTCAGCAGCTGAGCTATTCGGGCGCTTATCGTCTGGTCTTGGAGAAGGTCACCCCCGGTAAGGATGGTGCTGCGGAGTCGGTGGAGCAGCTTGATGTCGAGGATATTCCTCTGAAGCTGACGCGTGAGGATGAGCTGCAGGCGGCTGAGAGCTGGTTTGCTGATCGTGATATTTTGCCTAATCCTTCGCCGATGTCCTGGAGTAGCGGTATGACGCGCCACGATGTGACGGTGTCGCTGTACCGCCTGGCGGGTTCCCCGAAGGTTGAACTGCCTGCAACCAGCCCTTACGCGGATGTGGCACCGAATGACCCGGACTACGCCGCGTACATTTGGGCTCGTCAGAAGGGTATTACCTTCGGCTGGGCGGACGGCAAGTTCCACCCGGAGGCGAAGCTTTCGACCCCGTCGACGGTGGCGTTCATGTACAGGTACCAGAAGGCGATGGGTCAGGTCACGCCGAAGGCGCCGACCTCTGCCTCGTTGCCGCGTAGCTTGTCTGTGCCGGGTAACCAGGATGCGCCTCGGAGTGCTAGCGGCTGGCAGCATAAGGTTCGTCAGGGTAGCGCTTTTTGGCGTGAGGCTCAGTGGGCTGTTGATCACCGCATGTGGGGTTACCGCGTTGATGGGGAATACGTCTATGAGGACTTTGATAGGTCTTTCGTTTCCTCTGGTGATTTGAAGTTGATGCTGTACCGCTTGGCGCACGGCGGCAGCCACCTCAAGTAGCGCCGGGTCGTGGTGAGTGAGGTAACCGGTGGGCTGGGATGCTCGACGTAGTTCGACTTTTCAGCCTGCCGGTGCCACCCCGGTTTTTCTTCCCTGCCTCTGCGAGTTCTTTTGCCTAGCACCAGGCTTTACGGGGCTACTTCTCCTCTGTTTTTTTGGGGGGGGTCTTTTCAGGCTTTATCCGCTCAACTTTTTCACTCACTTCATCTACTCACTCGTTTCAATCACCGTATAAATTTTGTAGATGGGATAATGATGTCTTCATTCTTCACACCACGAGGCGCCCGGCGCTGTTCCACCTCTCCGCGCCATCCGGCAAGCGCCCGTGCGCTCAGCCTGTCGCTGTTGCTGGGTTTGAGCCCGCTTGCCGGTATCACCCCGGCGGCTCTGGCAACACCGACCCAGGTAGCACCGGACCAGCCGGCACAGGCAACCCCCGCTCAGGCAGACCCGGAACAGGCGACCCCCGCCTCCCCCGCTGCAGCTCAAGAAGATGCTGACGAATCCACGTCTTCGCTTCCGGAGGCGGATGATTCTCGCTATCCTGAAGTGAATGATTCTCGCCATCCTGAAATGGAAGGGTTTAAAGTCTCTCCTGAGACTCTCAACATTTCTCAAGGCGGCACCGTAACGCTGACGACGCCTCCGCTCAGTGCTGAATTCCGCCAGAATTACGAATTCTACGAATTTTCTCTGGTTGATCGCGGTTCTTCGTACTTCAAAGCCGCGTATGCCCGCATTGACGGATATGCCTACTTTGGCTACCTCTTTGACCGTGACCCCAACCCGAAGCAGATGGTAGAAAACCCAGACGGGAGCTACACCTTCTTCCTCAATATTGGGCCGTACATTATTGAGGCTAAAGAAGGCACTCTTTTCGACGTCATTTTGACGTACCACAAGAAGGGCCACCGGAAGGATTTTTGGCCGTCCGAATTCCGTTTTGTGGCGCGTGCACCTATTAATGTTGTGCAGGACCCTAAGCCGACTGAGACGACGTACATTTTCAGTGTGCCCGCGATTGATGACCCGTGGAAGGATACGACTCTGACGCTTGAGGGGTTCCATATTACTACGAGCGGTAGTCGAGAGGGCAAGGACGGTCCGGCGCTTCTGGCCTTTTATGAAGTCGACCCGAAGACCGGAAAGATTGTAGGCGAACCCGAATTCACCACTCGGATTCCGTACCCGGCTTCCCGTAGTGGAGAGCGCGTTTATTTCCTGAATGAGCATTTTAAGACGTCTATTACGATTCCTGGGGGCACGCTTAAGCCGGGTAAGGTCTATAAGATTGGTTTCTACGGTAAAGACCGTCCGGAGGATGAGAAGTACCCCGGTGAGTTGCTGAATGATGTTGCAGATTTCATTCCGGTACGTTCGCTTAATAAGGAATCGGCGAGCCCTGAGATGTTTCTGAAGGCTACAACAGTGAGCCCTTATGATGAGGAAATATCCTTCAGGTACGTGCCGTCGGCTTGAAGAAGCAGCCTGGGGTCTCTTACCGTTTCTCGGTACAACATGTTGATGAGCAGGGACATCTGACCGGTCAGAAGGCGCTAGTGCAGGAGATTGCTGCTGAGAGCATCCATGACGGCACGGTGGATGAGAAGCTGAACGTCCCCGGTGCGCCGCTGAATTATGACGGCTCGTACAGGCTCTTCTTGGAAAAGGTGACTGCCGGCAAGGACGGTACGGTTGAGTCGGTTGAGCAGCTTACTTCGAAGGATCTACAGCTGCAGTTTACAAAGAATAAGGAGGTCAACGCCGCCTGGGCATGGTTTAAGCGCCGTCAGGTTCTTCCTGAGTTTTCTTCTTTGAGTGAGGGACGCGATATGACGCGCCGCGATGTGACGGTGGCGCTGTACCGTCTTGCGGGTTCGCCGAAGGTGGAGCTTCCGGCGACGAGTCCTTATGGAGATATCGCTCCGGATGATCCGGATTACGCCGCGTATATTTGGGCTCGTCAGAAGGGCATTACGTTCGGTTGGGCGGATGGGAATTTCCACCCGGAGATGAACATGCACAATTATTCGACGGCGGCGTTCCTGTATAGGTATCAGCGTTCGCACGGTATGGTGTCTCCCGGCTTGCCGACTGCCGCACCGCAGTCTCGTAACGGTAGCCTGCCGGGGTCGGATGAATCTGAGGTGAGCGCTAACCCATGGGTTCTGGATTTGGAGGAGGGTAGCGCTTTCTGGCGTGAATCTCGGTGGGCTGTTCAGCAACGCATTTGGGGCTACACCGGGGATTGGGAACACGAACGCTTCATGGAGACAACGTCCGTCTATGACTTGGCGTTGATGCTGTACCGCATGGAGCACGGCGGCAGCCACCTCAGGTAGCGCCCGGTTGTGGTGAGGAGTGACCGGTGGGCTGGAATGTTCGGCGTAGTTCGACTTTTCAGCCCGCCGGTGCCACCCCGGTTTTTCTTCCCTGCTTTCTGCGAGTTCTTTTGCCCAGCACCAGGCTTTACGGGGTTTCTTCTCCCCTAGCCTGGCTTTTCAGGCTCTATCCGCTCAACTTCTTCACTCACTTCATCTACTCACTCACTTCAATCACCGTATAAATTTTGTAGATGGGATTATGATGTCTTCATTCTTCGCCCCACGAGGTGCCCCGCACCATTCTGATACCCCGCGCCACCCGGCGAGCACCCGTGTGCTCAGCCTTTCCCTACTGCTGGGTTTGAGCCCGCTTGCCGGTATCACCCCGGCGGCACTCGCAACACCGACCCAGGTAGCACCGGACCAGCCGGCACAGGCAACCCCCGCTCAGGCAGACCCGGAACAGGCGACCCCCGCCTCCCCAGCCGCAGCTTTGGTTCAGAAGCAAGCAGACAACCAGCAGAATCCTGCGGCCCAGGGCGAGCAGACCAATTCGCTACCGACTCTGCGCGTCACTAGCGGAGCATTAAGAATTTATGCCGGAGGCACGGTGCATGTTGAGGGCACCGGCTTCACTCCCGAATTCTTGGCACACAATGAGCTACGTAGCCTCATTATTGCGCCCAAGGGTTCTTCTACCTACGTGGGTCCTCACCAGGAGCCAACATACCAGGGACCGCGCTTTGACGTTCCAACGCCTGCCGCAGACGGAACTTTCAACGCCGACTTGGAAGTATCCTCCAACGGCATCCCTGCGGGCATGGAGTACGAAGTTATTTTGACCTACCGCCCGCTAGATGACGCACACCCCTATCAGTGGAATACTGAGGACCGTATTCGTACGGTGCTCCCTGTAACAAATGATTTTCCACAGTCTGTTCTGCCTTCTATTACCTATGATGTGAATTCTATTTCTGAGGAGCAGATTAATTCCGGAAAACCAATTGAAATCAATATGACGGGTTCGGGTTTTGACGGGATGAATAAGCTAAGTTTTACTCTCGTTGAATACGACCCGACTGCAAATGTTACCCATAAATATCTCAAGGAGCTGGGGTCTTTTGACCCTTCAGATTCTCCGTACTTTAAGCGCGTTTTTCATGGCTTAATTCCTAACGGTCATTTTCAGCATAAAATTACGATTCCTGCCGGTCTTTTGAAATCAGGCAAGGGTTATTACCTGTCGGTACAGGGAGATTCTCCTTCAGGCCCGATTGCTATGAGGCGTGCCTTCCCCTTCGTTCCTGTGGGCAAGAGCCCCATAAAAATGCCTTACCAGAGCAATACGTACCGCAATACTCTTCCGAAGGTTTCATTGTCTCCTCAGACGATTGACCCATACCATGAGGGGAAATATAAAGTCACTATTTCTAATATTTCCCCGGAAGTTGATTTGGGATACTATATTGGATCGATTAGTGTTTATAGTAAAACCGCTCAAAAAACTATTGCCAACCTCAGCGTTAATAGTGACCATTACTATGAACGTGACAAAATTGTGGTTCGTAACCCCGACGGCACTCAAACCGTAGAACTTGAAATTAATGCGGAGGATATTAAAGAGCTACGGGGCGTGTATTTGGGTTCCGAAGCGGAGCTGAGGGTCTATTTCTCAGATAATCCTTACTACGGTTCAGAGAACCATAATTTTACGGTTGCTGCACCAGTTCGGCTGGCGGATTCCCCTACCCCGTTGACCCCTCCCACCCCTGCGGAGGATAAGACACCTGACAACCCGGTTGGCATGAAGCTCACCTCGGGCACCCTCAATATTTCTGAGGGCGGTACTGTCTCTGTGACGACTGCACCGCTGAGTGCTGAGTTCCGCAAGAAGTACACGTTCTTCGAGTTCGGCATTGTGGAGCGCGGTAAGAATTACCTTCAGTCACGTTACGGCGATCCCCTTCCTGAGGCACAGTACGGCAGCAAGGTTGCCAGCCTCCGGGCTGAGGGTAAGGCACACGATAATCCTGATGGGAGCGTCACGTTCACTCTTGACATCCCGAAGCAGTGGATGATGGTTCCGGAGGGTACCCTCTTCGATGTGGTGCTGACTTACTACCCGTCTAATCAATCGGAGCCGGACCCCTATTCTCCGTACGATGATCCCCGTAGCACGGCACGAATTCCCTTGCCCACGGTGCGCGACCCTGAGCCTGATCAGCCGACGTACCGCTACAGCATTTCGGCGATTGATAAGCCGTGGCAGGATACGACTCTGACGGTTGAGGGTTACCATATTCTTCCCCCGAATATCGTAGGTGGATACGACAGCCAGGCGTACGTCACTCTGTATGAGGCAGACCCGGCTACGGGAAAGATTATGGGACGCCCTGTTTTCTCCCATGTTGTTCCGTTGACGGGCAACTGCTTGCATCACTGTACGGGTTTCCGCAATAACTATTTCGGCACGAAGATGACGATTCCGGCGGGTACGTTGAAGCCGGGCAGGCTCTACATGATTGGCATCTACGGTTCTAATCTTCCTCACCCGGGTGAGGAGGACTATAACGGCAGCTTGCTGACCAGCGTTGCGCAGTTCCTTCCGGTGCATTCAGGGCAGCCGAGCGATAACCAGCCGAATCCTGACCAGCCTGTAGCGCGTCCGGATTTGTACATTCCGTATAAGCGCATCAACCCGTATCAGGAGATGAATACTCTCACCGCCCGTGTCTCGAGTCTTCCGAAGCTTACCGAGGGCTATTACCGTTTCTCGGTTCAGGCAACGGATATTTTTGGCGAGCTGACCGGTGAGAAGGCTTTGGAGCAGGTTATTCCCGCTGAGCGCATCCACGATGGTGCCGCGGAGGAGAAGCTGAACATCCCCGGTAGCGCGCTGAATTATGAGGGGTCTTACAGGGTTGTTCTGGAGAAGGTAATCCCTGGCAAGGATGGCGCCGCGGACACGGTCGAGCAGGTCACTTCTGAGGGCCTTGAGCTCTTTGTAAGCTACACTGCGGAGCGGGAAGCGGCTGTTGAGTGGGTTAAGCAGCAGGTTCTTCTGGATGAACATAAGGCTGTGCTGAGTCGCCGCGATGTCACGGTGGCGCTGTACCGTCTTGCGGGCGCACCTCATGTTGAGCTGCCTGCAACCAGTCCTTACGCGGATGTAACCCCGGACGATCCGGACTACGCCGCGTACATTTGGGCTCGTCAGAAGGGTATTACGTTCGGTTGGGTCGATGGTAAGTTCCACCCGGAGGCGAACCTTTCGATTGCCTCGACGGTGGCGTTCCTGTACAGGTACCAACGAGCGCTAACCCCTGCGTCTTCGCCGGAGTCGAGCAGTTTGCCGTCTTCGCCTGTACCGAAGAGCGATACGTCAGATAGCAGTAATGTACCGGAGGACTCTCCCACACGGGATTCACGTTCGCGGGTGCACTGGCCCGAGTATGAGCGTATGGATACTGCGTTCTGGAGGGAATCGCTGTGGGCTACCCAGCAGATTATCTGGGGATACGCAGAATATTATCGAGGCCACGGTGAGAATTTCAGCTCGGATACTGTTTCCTCTTGGCAGTTCTCACTGATGCTCTACCGTATGGAGCACGGCGGCAGCCGCCTCAAGTCGTTGCCCTCAAATAGTTATCCCTGAAGTAGCTATTTGAGAGTCGTCCCCTGCGGCCACACGGCATGTTGTTGTGTTGCTTTACAATCGGTAATGGCGGGCTGAAAATTTCGGGCTGAGTGCCCGGCTTTTCAGCCCGCCAGCACTTTCGCTGAGGCCCCTGGTGCATCCCTTTTTTACTCAACTTTTCGTTCATTTTCACCGTTCTTTTCTCTCCTTCCACTCAACGTTTTCCCTCGCTCACTTCAATCACCGTACAGAATGCCACTGTGCAGAAAACCACCCTGCAAAAACCACCGTGTAAAGCCGCGGTATAGAAAGCACAGTGCAGAACATTAGATGGGATAACCGTGTCTTCTTTCTTCCGACCAACCACAGTTCAGGGCGCTAAGACGCCTGCCCAGAAAATCCGCATTCAAAATGCCCAGAGTAAAAAGGCAATCAGCCTCTCCCTGTTGCTGGGCATGACCCCAGCGCTGGCGGTCACCCCTGCTGTACATGCTGATGCGGCGCCGAACCAGCCTGCACAGGTGGAGCCTGCTCAAGCGGATGCGGTGAGCTCTGCCTCCCCTGCCGCATCGTTGCAGGCAACCCCCGTAGCTGCTGCCCCCGCCGCCTCAGGTACAGGTGCCGCAGCCACTGGCGTCAGCGATGCCGACAAGATTGATTTGAAGGTCACCACCGGCACTCTCAATATTTCTCAGGGCGGCACGGTGTCCGTGACGACCTCCCCGTTGACCCCCGAGTTCCGTAAGAAGTACAAGCTCTTCCAGTTCGGTCTCGTGAACCGTGGTACCGGTTACGAGTGGTCCCGTACCGGCGAGGCAACCCAATATCCTCTGTACCGCGGCAAGGTTGATCATCTTCGAGATGACGGTATTGTCCGCGACAACCCGGACGGGAGCCTCACCTTCACCTTCGAGGTCAAGAAGCAGACCATCCGGGCTACCCCTTCGCCTGCCCTTGACGTGGTGCTGACCTACTACCCAGCGGGCGAGCGCGAGCCGAACGCCGATGAGTATGAGGACCCCCGCCTTACTGCCCGCACTCCGCTCAGCCTGACTCAGGACCCTGAGCCGGATCATACTACTTATGTGTACAGCATGCCGGCGGTCGATAACCCCTGGGTTGATACGCAACTGAAGATTGAGGGCTACCACATTCTCTCTAAGCAGCTTGTTGAGCCGGGGAGTGCCCCGGCATATCTGATGCTGTATGAGGTTGACCCTGCAACGGGAAAGATGGTGGGCAAACCCGTTTTCACGCATGCAGTTCGTTATACGGATTGCGGCGAATACTATTGCTGGAGTTTCCTCAACAACTATTTCTCTGCGGATGTGACAATTCCTGCGGGCACTCTGCAGCCGGGCAAGTCGTACATGATTGGCGTCTACAGCGGCTTCTTCCCGAATCCAGATGAGGAGAAGGTCCCCGGTAGCCTCCTGACGGATGTTGCCCCGTTTATTCCGGTGCGCTCACCCAACTCGAACACCGAGGTGAAGGATGCCGCCCCGGTTCTGCGTGTTGAGCCGCAGCAGAGGGACCAATATTATTCTGATTCACCGCAGGTGAGCCCCTATTGGGAGAAGAACACGTTGCAGGTGCGTGCCGTGAATCTGCCGAACCTCACCGAGGGTCATTACCGTTTCTCGCTGCAGGCTACGGATGCTTCTGGCAATCTGACGGGTCAGAAGGCGCTGGAGCAGGATATTGCGGCTGACCGTATCCAGAGCGGTTACACGGAGGCGACCCTCGCTGTTCCCGGTGAGGCGCTCAATTATCAGGGCGGTTACAAGTTAGTGGTGGAGAAGGTTCTTCCCGGTCAGGGTGGTGCCGCGGATTCTGTGCAGCAGGTTGTTTCTACTGACCTTGGTTTGGTGGTGAACGCGTTTGAGGAGGGTGAGGCTGCGAAGAGGTGGTACAAGGCTCAGCAGCTTCCCAAATCAGAGTCCTATTCTTCTGAGAATATAACGCGCCGTGATCTGACGGTGGCTCTCTATATGTTGGCGGGTTCGCCGAAGGTTGAGCTTCCGGAGGCCAGCCCGTATCCGGATGTTCAGCCTAGCGACCCGGACTATGCCGCGATTGTGTGGGCTCGTCAGCAAAGCATTACGTTCGGTTGGGCGGATGGCAATTTCCACCCGGATGCGAAGGTTTACAATTCTTCGGCGGTGGCGTTCCTGTATAGGTATCAGAGGGCGCAGGGTAAGGTTCCTGCGGCAAAGCCTCGTCCTGTTTCTTCGGCGTCAAAGAAGAGTAGTCTGCCGGGTGGTTTTTCTGAAGGCGGGTGGAATACTGTTCTTGGCTGGCATTACTCGTTCCGTAAGGAGTCCCAGTGGGCGATTGATCAGCGCATTTGGGGTTATATCAGCGAACAGTCTACTATGAGGCGTATGTGCCGTCGTTTATTGGGCACACGGAACTCGCTACGATGCTGTACCGCATGGAGCACGGCGGCAGCCGTCTCACATAGTGTCTCGCCGTGGTGTTAGCTATTTTGGGTAGCTTTCGTCAAATAGGCAACTTTACGACCCTGTTTATGTGCCACTTTTATTGTGGGTGACTTTTATGTTGCCTTGCCCACCGCATTGTGAATATTCTCAACCTGCAGAGGTTGCATAGGTGCGAATTTTTCGAATGCGGTGGGTTTTTTGTGCTTTCTTTTTTGTACAGTGACCAGTGTTTGTGCTTATCAGCACAATATTTAGGCATATTTTCCACGTCATGCACATACTTTTTAAAGCTATACTTCACCTTAAGACATGCGATAAAACACACAGACATTTTTCGCGCTGATGACCTTTCAGGTTCCAGCACGTCTTAACTATTTGCTACGGTGTTTATGCGCACCACACTCGATGCGTGACACCGATAAAAACTGATTGGATAACAATGTCCTCACTTCCCAACCACATGCGCTTTGCGCTACCCAAAAACATGGCTAAGAGCGGCTGCGCCCTCACTTTGGCGGGCGCCATGCTCTTGCCCCTCTCTCCCGCGTTTGCCGCACCTGCTACTCCGATAGCAGCCCAGGCTGTTGAGCAGGGTGAGGTTCAGGGTGCTCAGCGTCTGCAGGTTACCTCCGGCACTTTTGATATTCTCAAGGGCGGCAACGTGATGGTTAGCGGCTCCGGTTTCTCCAAGGACTTCGTTAAGGGCAAGTCGTTCCGCCTGTACGTTGTTCCGAAGGGTGAAAGCGTTGCTTTCTCGCCGCACCGTCCGCGTGATTACCCCTTCTATGTTCAGGATGTTCCCGCCTCCGCTTTCGCGGCTGACGGCACCGTGAACCTGACCGCTTCTATCGGCGCTAACTATCTGGAGGCCAATGGCTCGTCCTTCGATGTTGTGCTCGGTTACCGCGATGACGCTGAAGACGGCTGGATTCCCGCGGATGAGGTTCGTACTGAACTGAAGGTTGCGGATGTTCCCACCGTTGATTCCCCTACCCTGTCGTACAGCGCTTCGTCGGTGAATGCTTCTGAGAACGCTAAGGTCACTGTGAACGGTGCTGGCTTCCAGAACATTTCGTACAACGGTAGCGAGTCGCTGATTGTTGCGGTTCGTGCGGTTGATCCGGCGACCGGCAAGGCGACCGGCCCTGCGCTGGCTCAGTCGGAGGCTAAGTTCACCTCCTACTCTGCGTTCTTCGGCCAGTACATGGGTTACACCAACGGCCGCTTCTCGACTGTTCTGGACATCCCGGCGGGCACCCTGAAGTCCGGTAGCTCCTACGTTGTGCAGACTTTCGAGTTCAATGTTCCGGAAGATAACGATGAGGCGAACAACCAGGCACTGAGCACTCAGGCGTTTGTTCCGGTGAACGGCGAGAACGCTAAGACTGCTTCGCCTTCGGTGTCCCTGAGCACTGACAAGGTTGATCTGAGCTCTTCGACCACTATCCGTGTGAAGGGTAAGGACTTCAATGTTCCGGCTGGCGCTACCGTGAACGTGCTGTTCTCTGAGGCTGAGGCTGACGGCAACCCGACCGGTGAGGCTCTGGATAGCATCACTCTGAACGCTGACCGTGTGGCGACCGGCGCGTTTGAGACGACCGTTAACGTTGACGGCACCAAGCTGGATGAGGATAGCCACTACGCTATTTTCGTAACCATCAACTACGCCGATGGTCAGCGTGAGCGCATCGCGGCTGATTACCTGACTCTGACCGGTGAGTCTGCGAACAAGAAGGCTCGTGAGCGTTTCGCTGATGTTCCGGTTGCTCACGCGAACCACAAGGCTGTTCTGTGGGCTGCTGATCAGAAGCTGATTGATTCTCGCGAGAAGGATTGGTTCGGCGTTAATGATGACGCGACCCGCGGCGACCTGACCGTTGCGCTGTACCGCCTGGCTGGTTCCCCGAAGGTTGATCTGCCGGCTACTAGCCCGTACGCGGATGTGAAGGCTGATGACCCGAACTACGTCGCCTACATTTGGGCTCGTCAGAAGGGCATTACGTTCGGCTGGTCCGATGGTAAGTTCCACGCGAATGCGTCCGTGTCTAACGCTACCGTTGCAGCGTTCCTGTACCGTTTTGATGGCAAGAAGCCGGTTGCTGTGACTGAGGCACCGTACACCGACGTGAAGGTCGGTTCTGCGTTCTACCGCGAGATTACCTGGGCTAAGCAGCAGAAGCTGCAGGTTTTCCCGGGTTCTGAGTACCACCCGTCTGCGCTGGTGAGCCGTGGTGAGCTGGCTGGTTTCTTGATGAACTACAAGGTTCGCTAGGGTCCTGTTAGTTCGTTGGGATTAGCGTCTAACCCGCAACGATTGAGCCGGGCTGGCGGTGATGAAACATTGGTTTCGTCCCGCTGGCCCGGCTTTTCTGCGCCCTCTGCATGGTGGTTATTAGGCTCTTTCAGGGGTGTGAGCAGGGCAGTTACTTGGCTGTTGTTCCGCGGTTTTTCGGGGTATTTTTGCCGGTTAACACGCTAATGTGGGCTGTACCGCATGTGGGGCGCGCCTCATGCGGTACCCGCTATTGGGGGGATTTTTGGGGTGTTCCACTCCCCTTTTTCACAATTGTTCCGTGGAGTGTAAATTAATATTTTTCAAGCTGTGGTTTATGCTTAGGACTGTTGCGCCCCCTTGGTGCGCACCCTTATCCGGCTGGGTGCGTAGAACTAGAGGGAGCCCAGCACACACCGATACATCAACCACATTGAGGATTTATGTCCCAGGATTTTAAGCAGTCGTCTGATACTGCCCATAATTCTTCTGCACCTCTGCTGGCACCGGAGGGTACCCCCGATACTTCTTCTCAGGATGCCGCTAAGAAGCGTAAGCGCCGCCGTATTGAGCTGGCTGTTGGCGCTGTGGCGTTGGCGGGTGTTTTGTATCTGCCGTTCTCACCTCTTTTCTCTTTTTATGATTCGTCGGAGGCGCGTCTTTCTTCGGCGGATACTGCTGCGCCGGCGCCCGCTTCGGCGACTTCTGCACCTGTCTTGGTGTCGAGTTCTTCGACGCAGGGCCCAAAGATTCTGCGTCCGTCCGTGACCGCGCCGGATGCGAACACTATTTTTGCTGATGCTCCCGAGGATTCTGCGTACTATGCGGGTATCCGTTGGGCTGTTCGTACCCAGACGATGGAGCCGGTTTCTGAGGACCATTTTGGTGTTGAGGATCCGGTGACTCGTGGCGAGTTGATCACCATGTTCTATAAGCTGGCGGGTTCGCCGGCGGTGACCCATCCGGAGCATTCGCCGTATGCGGATGTTGATGACTCTGACCCGAACTATGATGCGTACCTGTGGGCGCGTCAGGAGCGTATTACGTCCGGCTGGGTTGATGGTAAGTTCCATGCGGAGGCGCGCTTGTCGAATGCTTCCGCTGCGGCGCTTCTGTACCGTGCTGATGGTGCGCAGAAGATTCAGATGTCGGGTACTTCCCCGTTTAGCGATGTTTCGTCTGCGACTCCGTTCTACCGTCAGATTGTGTGGGCGTCGCGCCATGGTGTGTCGACGGTATCTGAGGGTAATGCTTTTGAGCCGACGGCTCAGACGTCTCGTGGTCGTGTTGCGATGATGATGTACCTGTACTTCCGCACTTCCTAGTTTTCGCCCTTCCTCGTTTCACGCTTCGTTTTAGTGCTTGGTTAGTGTATTTGGCAGCCCCGTGTTCCCGAATGGTTTTTCTGTTCGGGGGCACGGGGTTCTGTTTCTCGAAGTTCAGCATGCTGGGTTCTTAGCGGCTGGTCAACCTGGGAAAACCCTCAGAACCTTCAAGCCTCTCTTGAGTGTTTCCTGATATCTGTTCAACCCTTTGCTAGGGTGAGAGTGTCCCCTAAATCGACGGGGATATTCGACCATTTCTCATTGGGTTGGCGCAGATTCGACGAAGATTTCTCACTTCCCTTTCAGAAACTGCATTGGCGCGATGGGTTCGACCGATAAGGAATGATTATGTCCGCTCTTCCGAATTTCAAGGCTTCGTCCTTCTTCCGTGCAGCACGGGGTTGCGGTGCATTGGCGTTGGCTGGCGCGATGGTTTTGCCGATGTCTCCTGCGCTTGCTCAGAATGTTGCCGCGGATGCTCCTGCGGCGGCTGTTGCTGGTTCCCTGCCGGATGATCGCGTCCGCGAGAATCCTGTTGCTACTTCTGATGAGTTCGCTCCTCATTGGAGCTACAACGCTTTGAAGGATACCGGTAACGATCAGGTTCTGAACTTCTCAGGTTGGGACTTCAACGGCGATATTAACTCCCCGAAGGGTGTTCAGATTGTTGTGCGTGAGAAGGGCTCGAACACCCCCGTCCTGGCTATTAGCGACATTATCGAGTACAACGACCCCGAGTATTCGTCCCAGTACCAGCATGGGCTCCTCAACGGTAACGTTAAGATTCCCGCTAACACCCTGGATACGGCGAAGCAGTACACCGTTGAGGTGTGGGGCAATAACGGCTACGAGGGTAGCGATAAGCTTGTCACTCCCGTCGTGGGTCAAGCTCCCGAAGGCCGCGGTACCCTGCTCGCTTCCCAGGCGCTGAACTTTAATGGCTCTGATGGTTCGCAGGCTGCGGATGTTCCGGGAGCTAAGCCTATTCAGGAGGCTACCCCGACGTTTGAGGTTCTGTACGACGGCAAGGCTCAGCTGCTGTACACCTTCGAGGGCGGTACCGTCCACGTGAAGGGTTCGGGGTTCACCAAGGAGTGGCGCGAGAAGCACGGCAAGGTGGCGGTTTATCTGGCCGCTTCTCAGGGCGTTCCCGATGGTAGCCTTCTGCCCGCTGATGATACACCGCTCCGTTTTGAGGAGGGTAAGGACTTCACCATTGCCGAGGACGGCACCCTGGATGCTCAGCTGACCGTCAAGCCGGGCGCGCTGCTGAACTACTACGAGCCTCGCAACTACTTCCCCGGTATCCCGCGTTACGAGGTGCGTTACGAGGTTGACCTGGTTGCTGAGAAGCAGGGCGACCCCCAGCTGACGGTTAAGGACCTGTGGGCTGGTAAGAACGTGGTGCAACGTATTGCGGTGCAGACTCAGGCGTACCGCCCTGAGAAGTTTGCTCCCAAGGTGGAGTACAAGGCTCTGGGCGACACCACCGCGGATCAGGATATTTACTTCTCGGGTACCGGCTTCTACGGTGAGATTGCTTCCCCCAAGGGTGTTCAGTATGTAATCCGTGAGAAGGGTTCGAACACCCCGGTTCTGGCAACCAGTGACCTTATTGAGTACAACCACCACGACCGAGCCTTTGAGTTCGTGAACGGTGAGCTGTCCGGTAGCGTCAAGGTCCCGGCGAACACTCTGAATCCGGCAAAGAAGTACGTCGTGGAGGTGTGGGGTAACAACGGTTACGAGGACGGCGAGTTTGTCGCTCCCGTGGTGGGTAAGGCACCCGAGGGCCGCGGTACTCTGCTGGCTTCTCAGGACCTGAATTTTAAGGGTTCTGATGCGTCCAACACTGATGATAAGAAGCCTAGCCTGACCGATGAGCAGCGCAAGGAACGCGCTACCCGCGGCGAGCTGGCGGTGGCTCTGTACCTTCAGGCTGGCGCGCCCGAGGTGAAGCTGCCTGAGACGTCCCCCTGGCCGGATGTGAAGACTGACGACCCGAACTACGCGGCGTACATCTGGGTTCGTGAGAAGGGCATCAGCTACGGCTGGTCGGATGGCAAGTTCCACGCGGACGCTGGTATCTCGAACGCTACCGTTGCAGCGTTTACTTACCGTGCGGCTGGTTCTCCTGCGGTGAAGGGCGATTCTCCCTATGTGGATGTTAAGCCTGGTGCTCCGTTCTATCGTGAGATTCTGTGGGCTAGCCAGAACTTGCCTACTGTGTACGGTGGTCAGTATTTCCTTCCTAAGCAGCTGCTGACTCGCGGCCACTTAGAGACTGTTCTGACTGCTTTCCAGTCTCGCTAAGCTAGCTCGCTAAACTGGCTCTGCTTATCGACTAGTCGCACGAATAACCCCGTGTTCCCGAGTGGTGTTTCTATTCGGGAGCGCGGGGTTCTGTTTTCGGGGTTTAGCTTGCTGAGTTTAGCTTGCTGGGTTCAATTTTTAGTGGCTGATCAACCTGTGAAAAACCTCAGAACCTTCAAGCCTCTCTTGAGTGTTTTCTGACATCTGTTCACCCCTTTGATAGGGTGAAAATGTCCCCGAAACCGACGGGGATATTCGACCACTTTCTCATTGGGTTGGCGCAGATTCGATGGAGTTTTCTCACCCCAGGAACCCTATGAACCTGCATCATCCCGGTGGGTACGACCCGTTAGGATGATGTATGTCCACGCTTCCGAATTCTAAGTCTTCTTTCCTCCGTGCGGCGCAGGGGTGCGGCGCACTGGTGCTGGCTGGCGCGATGGTTCTGCCGATGACTCCGGCACTCGCCCAGGATGCGGCACCTGTGGCTAATGCGCCGGCGGCGAATGCTGCAACTCCCAAGCCGGCTGCTCAGGACGCAGCGGCACAGCCGACGTACTCCGCTGATTATGACGGTATTCTGTACACCGGCGAGGGCGGCACCGTGACTCTGAAGGGTGCCGGTTTTACTAAGCAGTGGCGTGAGCAGCACGGCACCGTTGTCTTTTACATTGCGGCTACGAAGGATCGTCCCGGTAACGCTGAGCCTTCCATGTCAATGCTCCGTTTTGAAGAGGGTAAGGACTTCACCATTGCCGATGACGGCACTTTTGAGGCAAAGCTGACCATCAATGCCAAGGCTCTGGAGAGTTTCTACACTCCCATCGATTATTTCCCGGGTATCACCCTGGACGAGGTGCGTTACGAGACGGGTATTTTGACCGAGGCTAAGGGCCAGCCCCAGTCGAGCATTGAGGATATTTGGGCTCGCAAGAACGTTATCGCCCACAATCCGATGTACACCCGCGCTTACCATCCTGAGGTCATGGCACCTAAGTTGAAGTACGATGCGCTGAAGGACACCACGAAGGATCAGGAGCTACTGGTCCAGGGTGAGGGTTTCGTTGGGGAGGAGTTGCCTGGCCGCGAGGGTGCCATGTACGTGATTCGTGAGAAGGGCACCGGCACGCCCGTCCTGGCGATGAGCGATATGAAGTCTTACTATGAGAGTCCCGATGGCGTAACCCGCCTGGAGGGAGGCACTCTTTACCGCACCATCAAGATCCCCTCAAACACCCTGAATCCTTCTAAGCAGTACGTCGTTGAGGCGTGGAGCGACTACGACTACGACCTCACCAAGAAGGACAGGCCCCTCATCACCCCGATTGTGGGTTACGCGCCGGAGCACCGCGGTGTTCTTATGGCTCGTCAGGATCTGAAGTTTGAGGGCGTTCCGAACTTCACGGATGCTACTGCGCCCACGCGAGAATACAAGACCCTGACCTCGAAGCTCACCTCCCAGGAGCAGCAGCAGCGCGCTACTCGCGGCGAGTTGACTGCGGCGCTGTACGCTCAGGCCGGTAGCCCCAAGGTGAACCTCCCGGCGGTCTCCCCGTGGCCGGATGTGAAGACCACCGACCCGAACTTTCCCGCCTACATTTGGGCTCGTCAAAAGGGCATCACCTTCGGCTGGTCTGATGGCAAGTTCCACGCGGAGGCAAGCATCTCGAACGCCACCGTTGCAGCGTTCACTTACCGTGCAGCGGGTTCCCCGGCTGTATCGGGCGTGTCTTCCTTTACCGATGTGAAGCCGGGTTCTGCGTTCTACCGTGAGATTCTGTGGTCCACTCAGCAGTATGTCATTAATCCGGATTTCGGCTCTTTTAATGCGACGGATCTGGTGAATCGTGGTCAATTGGAGCAGATGCTGTTCAACTTCCAGAACCGCGCCAAGTAGAACGGTGCAGGGTAGAACCGCGCTATGTAAGACGGACTAGTTCTAAGCTGAATACCCCGTGTTCCCGAATGGTTTTTCTATTCGGGAACACGGGGTTTTCTATGCCCGTTTTCTCTGCTTTTTTCTGCACCTATTTTTGGGTGCTCGCGGAATCATTGCGGCACAGAATTCAAAACTTTCAACTATTCCTTGAGATTTCTCGCGACTTCTCATTAAGGGTTTGATATGCTGAGGCTACCCCCAAAACCGACGGGGATAATCAACGAACTTCTTATTGGGTCAGCGCAACTTCGACGGTGAAGAATCGGCCGGAAATCATCCTGCAGGAATTGCCAACATCCAATGGGACGTACCATAAGGATGCTTTATGTCCTCATTTCCGAGTTCTAAGTCTTCATTCCGCCGTGCAACGCAGGGTTGTTGCGCTCTCATGTTGGCTGGCGCGATGGTTCTGCCGATGACTCCGGCGCTGGCTCAGGATACAGCACCGGTCACTAACATTTCTGTCCCTAACGCACCGGTTGCCAATACCGCTTCCCCAGTTTCTCAGGACGTCACGGATGGCCCGTCTTTCACCATTGATTATGGGGAGGGTGCGGCTTTGTACACCGATGAGTACAACGAAATTACGGTGAGGGGCACCGGTCTCACCAAGGAATGGCGTAAGCAGCACGGCGAGGCAGTCCTTTATATTGCCGCTACAAAAGATCGTCCTGGTAACACTAACCCTTCAACGTCGGTGCTTTTCTTTGGAGAAGGTTGGCGTTTCCCTATTGCCGATGACGGCACTTTTGAGGCAAAGCTGAGGATTAGATATGGCGACCTGGATACTTTCTACGACCCCATCCGTTATGATGCCCCGAATTTCCGCTGGGAAGAGGTGCGTTATGAGATTGGCATCCTCACTGTGCCTGAGGGGCAGCCCTGGCCAACCATTGAGGATATTTGGGCTCGTAAGAACGTGGCTATCCACCAGCCGATATATGCCCGTCGCCATCCTAAAATTATCGGGACCCATTGGAGGTACGATGCCCTGAAGGACACCGCGAAAGATCAGGAGGTGATGATTGAGGGTGAGGGTTTCAGCGCGAATGAACTCCCCGGCCGTGAGGGTGTCATGTACACGATTCGAGAGAAGGGCACCGGCACCCCCGTCCTGCTCATGAGCGAGATGGAGCGCTACTACGATCGTGGCAATGGCACACTTCAGCTGTGGGGAAATGCTGTTTACAAAACCATCAAAATTCCCGCGAACACTCTGGATCCGTCTAAGCAGTACGTCCTTGAAGCATGGAGCGACTATGGCTATGTCAGCCAGACGGATAAGACTCTGATTACACCGCTGGTGGGTTTGGCGCCGGAGCACCGCGGTGTCCTTATGGGCCGTCAGGACCTGAAGTTTGAAGGTCTTAAGGAATTCACGAATGTATCTTTACCCAAGCCCAAGTATAAGCACCTCTTCTCAAAGCTTAGCGATGAGGAACAGCAGCAGCGCGCTACTCGCGGTGAGCTAGCTGCGGCACTGTACCTTCAAGCTGGCGCCCCCAAGGTGAACCTCCCTGCAGTCTCCCCGTGGCCGGATGTAAAGACAGACGACCCGAACTACGCTGCGTACATTTGGGTTCGTGAGAAGGGCATCAGCTTCGGCTGGTCTGATGGTAAGTTCCATGCGGATGCAGGTATTTCACGCGCTACTGTTGCGGCGTTCACCTACCGTGCAGCAGGTTCCCCAGCTGTTTCCGGTGTTTCTTCGTTTACGGATGTGAATCCGAGTTCCGCCTTCTACCGTGAGATTTGTGGTCTGCTCAGCATGGTGTCATTAACCCGCAGAGGGGTATTTTTGAGGCGACCACGATGGTAAATCGTGGTGAGCTGGAGCAGATGATGTTCATTTTTCAGAACCGCACTGACTATGGTGGGCTGGTTCTAGTCTGAGTCATAACCCCGTGCATCCTGAGAGTCTTCTTCTCACCGGGTGCACGGGGTTCAGCTTTTACCGGCTGATTAACCTGTGAAACGCCTCAAAACTTTCAAGCTTCCCTTGAGTGTTCTCTGACATCTACCTGAGGGTTTGATAGGGTGAAAATGTCCCCGCAACCGACGGGGCTTTCAACCACTTTTCTCATAGGGTGTGTGCAGATTCAACGGCGAATTCCCTACCCGCCGTTGAGCCCGCAGAGCCCTGCGAGAAACAACTTTAAGGATGTCTTATGTCCTCGCTTCCGAATTCTAAATATTCTTTCCTCCGCGCCGCTCAGGGTTGCAGCGCGCTGGCGTTGGCTGGTGCTATGGTTCTGCCGTTGGCCCCGGCACTGGCTCAGAATGCAGCTCCTGCCGCTGATGCCGCTGTTGCTGCCGCTACCCCGCAGGTAGCCGACCAGGACGCTGCGGCTACCCCGACCCTTGAGGTTTCCATCCCTGACGGTTACAAGTACGACGGCGTGAACCCCTCCCTCGTCACGACTGAGGGCGGTACCATCCATGTGAAGGGTGCGGGTTACACCAAGGAGTGGCATGCTCAGCACGGTACCGTGGCGCTGTACATTGCCCCCGCGAACTACGCGCCCTCCGGCTACGAGATTCCGACTTCGAAGATGCTGCGCTTCGTGGAGGGTCAGGACTTCACCATTACCGATGACGGCACTTTTGAGGCTGATCTGAAGGTTGAGGCGTACAAGCTTGCTGCCTACTACTTCATCGATGATGACAACTTCCACGACCCGACCGGCGGCACCAAGTACGATGTCCTCTACGAAATTCGCGTGGTTGCTGAACAGAAGGATCAGAAGCCGCTGACCGCTCAGGAGCTGTGGACCAGCAAGAACGTGGTGAGCACCCAGGTGCTGAATACTATGGGCGAGAAGCCGGCGCCGTTCGCACCGCGCCTGGGTTACAACGCTGTGACTGACCCCGCAAAATCACAGGATCTGAACGTTGGTGGCCAGGGGTTTAACGGCGATATTCACTCCGTTAGGGGCGTTCAGCTCGTGGTTCGTGAGAAGGGCTCGAACACCCCGGTTCTGGCAACCAGCGACATTATCGAGTTTGACCACCCCACCCAGTCTTCGGCGTACCGTGATGGCAACCTGAACGGTACCGTGAATCTTCCGGCAAACACTCTGAATGCTTCGAAGAAGTACGTGATTGAGGTCTGGGCTAACGACGGTTACGGCAATAACGGTAAGCTGATTGCTCCGGTCGTGGGCAGGTCCACCAAGGGCCGCGGTACCCTACTCGCATGGCAGGACCTGGACCTGAACGGCACGAACGGTTATAGGGATGCTAACCTGCCCAACGCTCAGGACCCCAATGAGAACGATAACCAGAGCCCTGATCCTTCCGACGAGAAGCTGGAGACCCTCGCTACCCGCGGTGAGCTCGCAGCTGCCCTGTACGTTCAGGCGGGCACCCCCGAGGTGAAGCTGCCTGAGACTTCTCCCTGGCCGGATGTGAAGACCACCGACCCGAACTTCCCCGCGTACGTGTGGGCTCGTCAGAAGGGTATTACCTTCGGCTGGTCGGACGGCAAGTTCCATGCTGATGCAGGCATTTCGAACGCTACCGTTGCGGCGTTCACCTACCGTGCGGCTGGTTCGCCCGCGGTTAAGGGCGACTCCCCGTACAGTGATGTGGCTCCCGGTTCGGCGTTCTACCGTGAGATTCTGTGGGCTCAGCAGAACAAGGTGGTGCTGAACGCTAACGGCGCTTTCGATGCTCAGTACATGGTGACTCATGGTGAGTTGGAGACTCTGATTGAGGCGTTCCAGGCTCGCGCTAAGTAAGGTCGTTTAGCCCGCCCGCATCCCCCTCGGGTTTTACCTTGAGGGCGCGTGCGGCGCGTCGGATAACTCTCTGGTTCCCCGTGCTCCCGAATGGTTTTCTGTTCGGGAGCACGGGGTTCAGCTTTTAACAGCTACCGCTGTATGAGATTTCTCGAAACCTTAAAGTATTCCTTGAGTGTTTCCTGACAATCGTTCAACGCTTTGATAGGGTGAGGATATCCCCGAAACCGAGGGGGATTTCAACCACTTTTCTCATCGGGCGTGCGCAGATTCTGCGGCCGATTCCCAACCTGCCGGTAAGCTCGCGCAGCCCCGGAGAAATGACCCTAAGGATGTCTTATGTCCTCACTTCCGAACTCTAAGTCTTCATTCCTCCGCGCGGCTCGGAATTGTAGCGCGCTCGCACTGGCGGGCGTGATGGTCCTGCCGCTGACCCCGGCGTTAGCCCAGGACGCAGCGCCCACCGCAAACGCGCCCGTTGCTAACGCACCGACTGCCAATACCCCCGCCCCTGCAACTCAGGATGTCGCGGATGAGCCGTCTTTCACCGTTGTCTATGAGGATTACTACTACCAGGACGGCCGTGACGTCTTCGAGCAAGAGGGCGACGGCCTGTACACCGGTGAGGACAGTAAAATTACGGTTCTGGGCACCGGCTTCACCAAGGAGTGGCGCAAGCAGCACGGCAAGGTAGTCATCTACATCGCGCCCGAGGAGAACGTCCCCTACAACGCCCATCAGGTGACCGATACCCTCTTGCGGTTTGAAGAGGGCAAGGACTTCACCATTGACGATGACGGCACCTTTGTCGCCCCGCTGAAGGTTGAAGCTAATACTTTGCCGAGTTACTACACTCTCACGGAGTATTTCCCGGATATGACTCTGGACAAGGTGCGTTACGAGGTTGGCATCCTTGCCGAGCCCGAGGGCCAGCCGCAGTCAACCGTTCAGGATATCTGGGCTCGCAAGAACGTTGTGACGCATCACGGTCTGAGCACCAATGATTATCACTTCGATACCTTCGCACCTAAGTTGAAATACGACGCTTTGAAGGACCCCACGAAGGATCAGGAGCTGCTGATTCAGGGTCAGGGCTTCGTAGGGACTGACATCCCCGGCGTTGAGGGCATGATGTACGTCATTCGCGAGAAGGGCACGGGTTCCCCCGTCCTGGTTATGAGCGAGATGAAGCGTTACGTCCACGGTGATGATGAATACGAGACGGGCCTGGAGGGAGGCTTCGCTTTCGTCAATCTCAAGATTCCCGCGAACACGCTGGATCCGTCCAAGCAGTACGTCATTGAGGCATGGAGCGACTACGGTTACCCCAGCAAGACGGATAAGACTCTCATCACGCCGATGGTGGGTTTTGCCCCGGAGCACCGCGGCGTTCTTTTGGCGCACCAGGATTTGAAGTTTGAGGGTGTCCAGCGGTTCACGAATGCTTACGTACCCGTAGAGGAACGTATGTACTTTTCGACATCGCTGAACGACGAGGAACAGAAGCAGCCTGCCACCCGCGGTGAGCTGGCTTCCGCCCTTTATGAGATGAAGGGCAGCCCCAAGGTGGACCTTCCTGAAGTCTCCCCGTGGCCGGATGTGAAGACGGACGACCCGAACTACGCCGCCTACATTTGGGCTCGTGAAAAGGGCGTTACTTTCGGCGGACCTGACGGAAAGTTCCACGCGGAGGACGGTCTCACGAATGCAACCGTTGCCGCAATGATTTACCGTGCGTCTGGTTCACCGGAAGTATCGGGTGTTTCATCCTTCCCGGATGTTACGCCGGATTCCGCGTTCTACCGTGAGATTCTGTGGGCTACCCAGCAGAATGTTATTACTCCCGAGACCGGCATGTTTGAACCGAATCATGCTGTGACCCGCATTGAATTGGACTGGATAACGTTCTATTACTGGCATCGTGTTATGCACCCTACCACTACCGGCCTGTATCGCATTGCTAACTAAGTAGACCGAGCCGGTTCTAACCCGGGCACCTCGTCACAACGGACGGGGTGCCCGGGCTCTTACGCATTGAGGGAATCTGCGCGGATTCTTCTAGAGTTCTCTCCCCTAGAATTCTCGCCCTAGAGTTCCCATGCGGGGGCTGCGGCGGTGCTTGCCGAGTGCGCGTCCTGACCGGTTGCCACGCCGGTGGAGACGGTGAAGTCCCACGGGTCGGTGTTCAGTGCGGACAGCTTCGTTTCGATAGCGAAGCCGCGCTCAGCGAGCAGGGCGCGCAGGCGGTTTGCCGCCGACTGCAGCCAGAGGGATTCGCTAGCTGCATGGGAGCAATCAATCAGGGCGATGTTGCTACCGTCAACTCGTGCGGTTTCGCGGAATTCGCTGGCGGGGTGGTGGCGCAGGTCGGCGGTAATGTACACCTGCGCGTCAGTGGCGCGCACAGCGTCGAAGAGGGAGTCACCGGCACCACCGCAGAGGGCGACGCGGCGGATCGGCTGGTCGGCGCGTCCGGCGATGCGCAGGCCACCGGCGGTTGCGGGCAGTGCCGCTGCGAGGCGTTCTGCGAGCTCCTTGAGGGTGATTTCTTCGGGCAGGGTGCCGAGGCGGCCGGTGCCTACCGAGTGTTCCTGTTCGTCGAGTACCTGGGTTTGTGCTTCGGTGAGCGGTTCGCGGTCAATCAGGCCGATAGCGTCGCAGAGTGCTTCGTTCACGCCTTCAACGGCGGCATCGGCGTTGGTGTGCGCGCCGAGCAGGCCGCATCCGCCTTCGATAAGGGTGTGCAGTACATTGCCCTTGTAGTCGCTGTCGGGGATGAACTTTGCGCCGCGTAGCAGTAACGGGTGGTGGGTGATGAGTAGCTGCGCGCCTTCGGCTACGGCTTCTTCAGCGGTGGCGGTGAGGGCGTCTACTGCGAAGAGGACGGTGCTCACTTTAGCGGCGCCACGTCCGGCGACGAGGCCGGATGCGTCCCATCCGGCGGCGAGCTGCGGCGGGAAGAGCGTGTGGAAGGCGTCGACGACTTCTGCGAGGGTGGGGGTTTCTAGTTTTTCAGTCATACCTCTATTGTGGCAGGTGGCGCGGCGGCAGCTCAGGAATATTATGCGGCTCGGCGGTGTTCTTCAGGTAGTGTGGTTTTATAGTTCAAGGAGGAATCATGACTGATGTTGTTCTTGCCGGCGGCTGTTTCTGGTGCCTGGATGCGGTGTACCGCCAGTTCCGCGGGGTTGAGGAGAGCGTCTGCGGCTACACGGGCGGCGATACTCCCGACCCCGATTATCGTTCGGTGTGTTCGGGTGCGACCGGGCATCAGGAGGCGCTGAAGCTCAGCTTCGACCCGCAGGTCATTGACCTGGATACGGTGCTGGATATTTTCTTCACGAGCCACGACCCGACTAGCTGGGATCGTCAGGGTGCGGATACCGGTTCGCAGTACCGTTCGGTGCTTTTCTACGCGGATGAGCAGCAGCGTGAGGCATTTGAGCGTGCGGTGGCGCGTGCTCAGCAGCTGTACCCCTCCCCCATTGTTACGGAGATTAAGCCTCTGGGTGTGTTCTATGAGGCTGAGGATTATCACCAGAATTATTACGCGTTGAATCCGGCGCAGGGTTATTGTGCATTTGTGGTGAGCCCGAAGGTGGCTCACGCGCGCCGTAATTTTGCGCATCTGCTCCGTTAACTACTCTGCTAGCCGGTGGGCCCGGTTCAGCCGAGGCGTATTACGTTGTTCACCCCGTAGCTGTCTTTTGTTGTGTGGCAGCTATGGGGTGTCTTCATATGCGCCCGGCTATTTGTTGTTCGCTGGTGCTTTAGGGTTGCTATAAGGTGCGCCCGGTATGATGGGGGTGTCGACTCACTCCCCCTCGTCCGTTGACCTCACCGAAAGACTGCTGATGACTAGCTCCTCTTCTAAGCCCGTCGCCTTGAGCCGCCGCGCCGTGTTGGGTGCGGGCGGTGTTGGTCTTGCCGCTGTGTTGTCTGCGTGTGCGCGTACGGTGCATCCACCGGTTGATACTGCCGCCTCTGAGTCAGCGAGCCCGTCTGCTTCGCCGGCGTTGCCGTCTGCGAATAAGTCGTATAAGGGTAAGGTCACGTTCGATAACTTTGAGAAGAACGGCGAGTACGTTCCTGCCACAGCTGAGAAGAAGGCGCAGAATGTGCCCAAACCGATCATGCCGGAGAAGGTGCAGGAGCTGAGTATTGACGGTATTTATGCACTGATTGGTTATTGGATTTCTAGCTTTAATTATTTGGCGTTGACGGGTGATATTGAGCCGATGAAGAAGACGGATCCTAGCACTGACTACACTAAGGAGCTTGAGCCGATGATTAAGCTCTATGAGACGGGTCGCGGCTGGATTTATGACACGAGTGAGCCGATGTCTGTGTACCTGCTGACGGATACCCCCACGCAGATTGAGGGTGACCGTATTCTTTATTTCTGGCGTGCTCGTTCTCTGGTTGACCAGAATGCGAAGAGGCATCTGACGGAGGGTGATAACCGCGATAAGTCGCTGGCTAGGGCAGAAGATTCTCAGGGCCAGACGATGAGGATCGTTGTGGAGTATAAGGAGGGTGCTTGGTTTATGAGCACTCAGAAAGATAAGGATGGTGATAATAGCACGGAATCTGCGAGCCCCTCGGCGTCCTAGTGCACTAATTGCAGCTTTTCAGACCTTTCTTCGCAAAAGGATACAAATAGAAACGTTTGATACCTATTTGCACACTTTAGGGTATGATGGAGTTGTCAACTCACTCTATTTCCTTTGTTGACTTCTTTTGAAAGGCTGATTATGACGAGCCCTTCCCCCATATCTACCCGTGTGAGCCGCCGCGTGGCACTGGGTGCGACCGCCGCTGGTGCACTTGCCGCGTTGACCGCTTGTGCCAGCGATATTCGCCCATTGGCTGATGGCTCGGCGTCTAACTCTACTTCCGGTTCTGCTAGTGCATCCGCGAGCGCTTCAGCTAGTGCCTCACCCAGTGCCTCGAGCGCTTCGCCTTCTGCTTCTTCCGGCAAGCATTATAAGGGCCTCGTGAAGTTTGATAACTTCGAGAAGAACGGCGAGTACGTTCCGGCGACCGCCACTCATAAGGCGCAGAACGTGCCCAAGCCTCTCGTTCCGGCGAACATGAACGAGCAGAACGTTGACGGTATTTACGCGTTCGTTGGTTATTGGTTGGCGAGTTCCAACTATCTGCTGATGACCGGCGATACTGAGCCGCTGCAGAAGGTTGAATCTGCGGATGCGCTGGAGAATTACCGGAATTTGACGGTTGCTTATGAAAATAATGCGGGCTGGCTCTACGGTGCGGATAGCCCTATGACTCTTGAGTTGCTTTCTGATTCACCGCAGAAAATTTCCGGTAGCCGAATTCGCTATGACTGGTTGGGATACATGAGTTACAGCGCGGACATGAAGATTCACGCTGAAGGTCAGGGCCCTGATGAACCCTTTATGGAGGATAGCTCGCGGGAACTGACGAGGGTTGGTGTGGAGTACAAGGATGGTAAGTGGAGTATGGTCACCAGTGAGGATGGCTCTTCTTCGGCGGCTTCCGATTCTTCTTCGAGTTCTTCTTCTGTCTAAGCACCTACCCTATAGGTAAGGTCTAACGGCTTAAGATAGACTTCTCCCCCGCCTGCGGTAATGCACCGTGGGCGGGGGTTCTTTATGTCAAGACTTGGTGATGCTTTGCAGTGGTATTAGGTTGCTTTGTCATCGGCGCTAAATGACGACCGCTGATGGGTATCTGTGTATTTGCCGGTATGATGGGGTTGTCAACTCACTCAATTTCCTTTGTTGACTTCCTATGAAAGGCTGATTATGACGAGCCCTTCCCCCATTTCTGCTGGTATGTCCCGCCGCGTGGCGCTGGGTGCGACCGGCGTCGGCGTACTGGCTGCATTGACTGCGTGCGCTAGCAATATTCGCCCGACGGCTGAAGGTTCGGCGTCTAGCTCCGCTTCTGAAAGCGCCTCGGCCGCTGCTTCCGCATCTGCTTCTTCGGACAAGTCCTATAAGGGCTTTGTGAAGTTCGATAACTTCGAGAAGAACGGCGAATACGTTCCTGCCACTGCCGAGAAGAAGGCGCAGAATGTGCCCAAGCCCCTAGCCCCGGCGAACATGAACGAAGATAACGTTGATGGCATGTATGCGTTCATTGGCTACTGGCTGGCAAGCTTTAACTATGCGCTAATGACCGGTGATACTGAGCCGATGAAGAAGGCTGACCCTGCAGATGTGTATGCGAAGAGTCTGCAGGAACTTACGATCATGTACGAGAACGATCTGGGCTGGATGTACGGTACGGATACCCCGGTTACTCTTGAGCTGACTAGTGGTTCACCGAAGAAGGCGTCCGGTAAGGGTACCCGTTACGACTGGCCGGCATACATGAACTACAGCGCCGATGCGAAGATTCACATTGAGGGCAAGTCTGACCAGCCCTTTAAGACCGCTTCTAGCCCGAATGGCAAGCTGGCGAAGGTTGCCGTGGAATACAAGGACGGTAAGTGGATTATGCTCACCGGCGATGAAGGCTCTTCTTCGTCGGCTTCCGCTTCTTCCTCTAGCTCTTCTTCTGTCTAGGCCCCACCATATCGGTTCCGGTCTAACGGTTTGAGGTAGGCTTCTCCCCCGCCTGCGGTAATGCACCGTGGGCGGGGTTTCTTTGTGCCGAAACTCTGCGAAAATTCTGCCGTAACTCTGCGGAACCCCAGGGTAGGAAACCCAGGGAACACCCAGGGGAAAACCCAGCGGATGTTCGGGGTCGGAGGAGGGGCGCTCGGGTACGCTTAACGTATATACATTGACGTACTACATGTGGTCTTTACCTGCAGGTTGTGAGCTTCGCGCTGACGGCTTTGGGGGTGAAGGATCCGACGAAGGACTTCCGATGACTACTTTCTTCACTCGACGTACCGCCCTGGGTGTTGCTGCTGCTGGCGCGCTTTCTGCGTTGACTGCGTGCGCTAGCGATATTCGCCCGCTAGCTGGCGGCACTGGCTCGGCTTCTCCGTCGGAGGCGGCGACCGCCTCCGAGACCGCCTCCGAAACTGCGTCTGCGAGTGCTTCGGCTTCTCCTTCTGCGTCTGCGAGTGCTTCGGTTGCTTCGGGTCTTCCGTCTTCGGGTAAGTCCTATAAGGGTCCGATGAAGTTCGATAGCTACGAGAAGACCGGCGAGTACGTTCCGGCGAGCGCTACGAATCCGGCTGAGAATATGCCGAAGCCTGTTCCTCCGGCGAATATGAAGGAGCACAGCGTTGATGGTGCGTATGCTTTCTTGAGTTTCTGGCTTGCTAGCTTGAACTATTTGATGATGACGGGTAACCCGGCCCCGATTGAACATATCTACTACAACGGCTACGGTTGGGAGAAGTATCAGAGCACGATCAAGCTGTATGCGTCGGGTGCTGGTTGGGTGTACGGTACGGAAACTCCGTATATTGTTGAGCTGCTGACGGATGCTCCTCGTGAGGTGCCGGGTAGCGACAATACCCGCTTTATTTGGGAAGGCTATTCCTACATGGACCCGAAGATGATGCGGCATTATAGGAATCAGCCTGAGAAGGCAACGAGCGCTGATGAGTCGAAGAAGAGGGTGGCGAGGTTCCGCCTTGAGTACAAGGACGGCAAGTGGGAGCTGTCTAGCGCCGCGTAGTTGCCGCCTTGCAGAGGGTTCGCTCTCGTAGTGATTTCTTATGTGATAAGACTCCGCACCTGGTAAAACGCTGGGTGTGGGGTCTTAATTTTCTGAACATTCGAAGTGGTCACGGGGCTATTTGGTGGCTCTCGGGTAACCTTAAAGGTGTATACATTGACGTACTGATAGGTCTTTACAGGGCGTCTACGCCTGCTCTGGCGCACGGTGTTTTTATCTGTTCTGTATTGGTTCCAACGAAGGGCTTCCGATGACTACCTTCTTCACTCGACGTACTCTCCTGGGCGTGGGTGCGACCGGTATTCTTGCAGCGCTGACTGCGTGCACTACTGATATTCGTCCGCTGTCGCAGGGCTCGGGTGGTTCCTCTGGTTCAGCTTCTGGTGCGGCTTCCTCTTCTGCGAGCGCCTCTGCGTCGCCTTCTCCTACCGATGATCACACGCCCGGCTCATACGTGGGCCCGATTAAGTTCAATAACTACGAGCGGAGCGGCACCTACATTCCGGCGAGTGCGGAGGCGCCGGCGCAGAACGTGCCGAAGCCTCTTATCCCGGAGAAGATGAAGGAGAACAGCCCCGAGGGTGCTTACGCTCTGATGGGTTATTGGCTTGCTTCCCAGAATTATCTGATTCTGACCGGCGATGTTGAGCCGCTGATGAAGGCGGATCCTGCGAAGGCTTTTTTGAGGAACTCTAGGACCATGATTAAGCTCTACGAGTCGGGTCTGGGTTGGATTTACGGTTCGGATCAGCCGTACAAGATTGAGATTGCGGAGAATGAGCTTCAGCCGGTTGCTAATAAGCAGGACCGTTATGAATGGCTTGTGACTGTTGCTTATGATCCTGCCGCTAAGTACCACATTGAGGGTGAGCCTGATGCGACTATCGTTGAGGAGGAAAAGACGATTCCTCGCACGACGAAGTTCATCATGGAGTACAAAGAAGGGCATGTGGCGCATGCTCTTGGACAACAACAGTTAAATTCCGCTCCTTCTGATACTCACCACTTAAGGATTTCTGATGACGACTTTCCTTTCTCGGCGTGCAGCCCTACTAGCTGCCGGTGCGGGCGCTATTACGATGCTGAGTGCCTGCTCCAGCGATATTCGTCCGTTGGCTGATAGCTCCCCGTCTGCTTCTGGGGAGGCTTCCTCTTCAGCAAAGTTCTAGCGCCTCTGCTAGCCCCTCCGCTTCTGCTAGCTCATCCTCTGCGGATGGTTCTTCTGAGAAGTCTTATCTGGGGCCGGTAAAGTTCGATAACTATGAGAAGAAGGGTGAGTACGTCCCCGCGGATGAGACGCACAAGGCGCAGAATGTGCCCAAGCCCCTCCCTCCGGCGAATATGCATGAGAAAACCATTGATGGCGCATACTCTGCCTTTAGTTTTTGGCTTGCCAGCGTCAACTATCTGGTGCTCACCGGTGACGATGAGCCGTTGAAGCAGGCTGACCCCTCCGGCAGGGATGTGAAGTCTTTCCATGATTACGTGACTTTTTATGAGTCCAATGAGGGGTGGTTTTACGGTTCGGAGCATGCGCTTCAGGCTGAGATGATGACCCCGCAACCTGAGAAGGTATCGGGTAGCGACTCCCTCTACTACTGGCGTATCACGCTGTCCAAGGACTCTAAGGCGATGATGCATGTTGAGGGTAAGGGAAACAGGCCTATGTACCAGAACACTTCCATGGAGCCTGAGCTTTCCGACCTGAAATTGTCGTATCAGGACGGCAAGTGGTTCACTTACCCCACCAAGGTACATGGACAAGGCTCTGCGAGCCCGAGCACCAAAGCATCCGATGAGGCTAACGCTAAGAATGCCTAGAGCATCTTTGCTGAGTCCGTCTTAGGGGCGGGGATTCACCTCGCTTACAGGCGCATAAGATTTAGGGCTTAGGCCCATGACCCTACGCACTACTTAAGGATTTTTCATGGCAACTTTTCTTTCTCGACGTGCCGCACTAGCGGCTGCTACCGGTGCCGGTGCGGCTGTAGCGCTGACTGCCTGCGCTAGCGATATCCGCCCGCTGGCTGATAGCTCTTCTTCTCCTTCCGGTGAGGCTTCACCTTCGGCAAGTGCTTCTGAATCTGCGAGCGCATCCGCTTCAGCGTCTGCCGCTGATTCCGGCAAGAAGTCGTACAAGGGCACGGTGAAGCTCGACAAGTACGAGAAGAACGGCGAGTACGTTCCTGCCACGGCTGAAAAGAAGGCACAGAACGTGCCGAAGCCTGTTGTTCCGGAGAAGATGAACGAGGCAACCGTTGAAGGCATGTACCAGTTCCTCAGCTACTGGCTGGCGAGCTTTAATTACATGTTTATGACGGGCGATTACGAGCCGCTCAAGAAGGCTGACCCGTACTCCCACTATGCGAACGAGGGCAGCAATGCTGTTATCATCTACTCTTCCGGCAGGGGCTGGGTATACGACACGGATGCGCCGGTTACCGTTCAGCTTCTGACCGACGCCCCGAAGAAGGTCGCGGGCGGACCCAACCGCTACGATTGGCTCGGACGCATCATCTATGACCCCAACGCGAAGATCCACATTGAGGGTCAGGACCCCGCTCCCCTAGTCGATGGATCCACTAAGAGCGAGGCAACCAACTTCGCGGCGGACTACAAGGACGGCGCGTGGTACATGCTCAGTGATGAGGATGCTGATGCATCCTCTTCCGAGAAGAGCAGCGCTAGCGCCTAAAACCCGCCTCTAAGCGGCTGGTTCTAAAAGTGAGGGAAGCTCCCGTATGCAGTTGAGATTGCATGCGGGGGCTTCCTCTTTACCTACGTGCGGTGGCGATGTTCCCTTATGCGTTCATGAGCGGACTTTGAACATGCGTCAGTTCCTTCGGGTACGCTTAAAAGTACACTGACAAACCGTTTAGGGGTTCTCATGCCTACTTTCGTTACTCGCCGCACCGCCCTGGGCGTTGCTACCGCTGCCGCCCTCGCTTCCCTGACTGCCTGCGCAAAGTGATATTCGCCCGCTGGAGGACCCGAGCGTAGTTGACCCGATGCGCCCCTACAAGGGTGACTTGAAAATTCAATAGCTACAAGTCCACCGGAACCTACCGCCCCGCAAGCACCACGAAGAAGGCGGAGAACCCGCCCATGCCCGTTCCTCCCGAGAACATAAAGTCGAAGACGATCTCGGGCATGTATGCGGCGCTGGGCTACTGGCTCGCAGCCCTGAACTATCTGACGGTTACCGGCGACGCTGCCCCGTTCAAGGACGTGGACCTAGACGGTATCTACGTACAGAAGATGAAGATATACGTAGACTTGTACGCGAAGGATGAGGGGTGGATGTACGGCACCGATACGCCGCTCTTGGCTGAGCTGATCGAAGAGACTCCACAGAAGGTTGACGATGAGCAGTACCGTTGGAAGGGTATTGGCCGTAACCATAAGGCCGCCGTTCTCCATTACGTACCGGAGGACAGGGATATTCACATTGCAGATACGAGCGGCAGCTCTGCTAATGATGAGGTCACTTTTGTGTTGAATTATCGGAACAATACGTGGATGGTCACCATTGAGACGAAAAGCTCTTCGACAGCTACCCCCGACTCCTCGGGCGGAAGCAATTCTGGCCTCAACGTTTAGGATGCAGTGGCATAGACACCGACACCACGTACGCCTAACAAACAGCACTTTTCGTTAGCTAACGCAGTTTTTGCAGTATTTTCCCAGGTTTAATACCCAAAAAATCATAAACATATCCAAATACACTAAGGTACCCTGAAATAGATACACCGATAATCTATTGAAGGGTACCTTATGCTCACCTTCGTGACCCGACGCGCCGCCCTTGGCATCGCCGCCACCGCCGCGCTCGCCTCCTTGACCGCCTGCGCCAGTGATATTCGCCCGCTCAGCGACCAGAGCACGCCCGATACACAGCGCTCCTACAAGGGCGAGCTGGAGTTTAACAACTACGAATCACGCGGCACCTACATTCCGGCAACCAGCTCGAAAAAGGCGGAGAATCCGCCCAAGCCTGTCCCTCCTGCAGAGATGAAAGCCAAAACGACGGAGGGCATGTACACCGCCATAAACTACTGGTTGGCTTCTTTCAATTACCTTATGATTACCGGCGACATTGAGCCCTTTAAGGCTGTGGATATAAACCGAAACGATATCTACAAGGCCGAACCTTTCGTCGAATTTTATGAGAAGAACACTGGCTGGGTGTACGGTACTGATGCGCCATTCTCAGCAGAACTGACCGAGGACGCTCCGCAGAAGGTTGACGAACAACAGTACCGCTGGCTGGGTGTTGGCCGATATAACAAGGAAGCAAAGATTCACTACACAGATGGCAGGGAACTCACCATGGCCTCATTGAGCAGCGGCCCCGGTGATTATGAGTTCTTCTTTATCTTGGAGTATCAGGATGGCGCCTGGACGGTTCGGAATGAACCAGCCAAACTTACAACAAGCTCACCCAACTCAAGCGCGAGCAGCTCCGGCGCCCCCGTTTAGAACCCCGGTCATATCGTAGTCGTGTGAGAATCTCTGGGTCCCGTGTTTTTCGTCATCTACCGCCGCTTTTACGGCGTTGAAGGCGCACACAACATTGGGCTGACCGCTCCCCTGCGATATTCTGGAATTAGTTCAATACCGGCACATACTTTATTCACCTCAGAAAGAGCCCCATGTCTACCATGTATACCCGCCGCACCGCCCTGACCGCACTGGGTCTGGGCACCGCCGCGCTTCTTGCCGCATGTTCCTCAAAGTCCTCCGAATCTTCAGCAACCGCGAGCGCATCCGCACCCGAGTCTTCGGCATCCGCGAGCGCTACCGCATCCGTCTCCCCCACCGCGGAGGCAACCACCACCATTGAACCCGGCCCCAGCATGAAGGGTGAGGTCGTTCTTGCCGACTACTCCTCCACCGGCACTTTTGAGCCCGGCACCAAGGAGCACAAGGCAGTGAACGTCGCGATTCCCGTGGAGCCGGCGAAGCTGCGTGAGAACAGTGTTGAGGGTCTGCACGCGTTCATTGCGTACTGGCAGGCTACTCTGAACTACCTGCTGCTGACCGGTGACGGTGCACGCTTCACGAACATTGACCACACCGGCGATTACTCGACTGTGGCTGAGTTCTTCCAGAGCATGTACGCTTCGGAGACCGGCTGGGTTATTGGTTCGGAGCGCCCGATGGTTCTGTCGTTGACTGCTGACCGCCCGACTAAGGATACCCGCACCGGCTACTACACTTGGGCAACCGAGATGGTGATTGATGGTGCTGAGGGTGCTGGCGTGTACAGCAAGACCAATGATCGTGTGCAGCCGCTGACTGAGGTGTTCAAGTACCCCGGTAAGCCGGTGGCTGGTCAGATTGTGGCGCATTACCAGGACGGCACTTGGCGTATGGTGCGTCGCGCTCCGGGTACTGCTTCTGCTTCGCCGGTTCCGTCGCTGAGCCCGAGCGCTTCGGCTGAGGGTTCTGCGTCTGCGGAGGCTACCACTGCTTCTGCTGAGGCATCGGCACAGTAGATTCAGATCCCCTTTATACCGCTGAGAAGCCACATGTGTTTCGAGAAGCCACCATTATGGTTGCTTTTCGAAACACATGTGGCTTTTCGCTTTTATTCTTTCTTGAATAAAGACAGATATAAACAAAAAAGCCTTGATTCCGAAAAATCAAGGCTTTTTCCTAGTGTGACCCCAACCGGATGGGTACGGTGATGAGGGCGCATAATGCCGAGCGCGCGAGGGATTTCATTATGCGTCCGAATGCCACGCCGTAAGAAGTGGCGGGGCATGATGCCGAGCGTGCGAGGAAATCCATCATGCCCCGGAGTGCCGCGACGTAAGGAGCGGCGCCGTGAGAGGCTCACGGCGGCACCATAGAATCTGGGCTCAGTTTTGCCCGATAAACAAATAAACCCTCAGCCAGAAGACTGAGGGTTTATTTCCTAGTGTGACCCCAACCGGATTTGAACCGGTGTTGCCGCCGTGAGAGGGCGGAGTACTAGGCCGCTATACGATGGGGCCATGAGATTTACATCTCTTTTACCAGGTCTCCCTGGCAACACATATAACTATACAGAGGTTCCCAGAAACAACCAAATCGAAAAGTGGTGAATTGAATCACATATTTTACACTTAGTGCAAGACCCCCGGCACAGACTCTTTTCCAGCTACACCAGGCATTCCCCCGACTACCTCAAGCAGGCTGCCTCAAGCACCCGCCGCGCCTACCTCCAGCTCAATCAAGCACGACGGTATCAGGGCACAAAAATGCGCCCCGCACAGTGTACGGGGCGCATCCGCTCAAACTAGAGCAAGAAACTATGCCTTACGGCGGCGAAGCACCATCACAGCGGCGCCAGCAATCAGCGCAAACGCACCAACAGCAGCCAGGCTCAGAACATTCTGAGCACCGGTCTTAGCCAGCGAGCCCTTGCTCTGAGGCGCAGACTTTGGTCGCCGAAGCGCTCACCTGAGAATCCGAACCGGAGCCCTTAGACTGATCCTCAGACTTCACCGAAGAAGAGTTCTTCAGCGGCGCGGTCTTCGCGGTGGTTCCCAGCTGGTCGTTAGCTTCCTCAGCCTTCGACTGCTCACCCTTCGACTGTTCGCCCTTAGGCTGCTCAGCTGCCGGCTTCTTTTCTACTGCAGCAGATGCGGAAGGCGATGCCGAAGCATTGGTCGGGAATGCCGGCTCGTCAGCCTCATCGCGATTATCCGCATTACCGGCGTCCTTCGCATCGTTAACAATCAGCGAAACAGCCGAATCGTAATTACGGTTGGTAGCCACGTCGGAACCAGCGGTGACGGTACCGAGCATGTAGCCCTGGCTGTACTGCATGGTGTTCGCGGGAACACGCAGAGTTGCGTCGAAGGAGTACTTGCCGGTGCGTGCGTTGTAGACGAAACGCGCTCGCAGGAACGACAGTGGAGACCTTCTGAATATTCGCCAGTTCGCTATCGGTCAGTTTGTCGTAACCCATCGACCATTCGCCTTCCTTGACGAGGAACAGGCGAATACCTTCTGCCGGGGGCTTCTCAAAGTCGTAGCCGGAGACGTGGAAGGTGTAGGGGCGGGTAATGTCGACGGTACCCTCAGCGAAAGTTCAGGGTGGGGTCAATCAGCACTGCGGTAGCCTGCTTCGGGTAGCCCTGGAAGGGAACCTTAGCGGGGTTGATGGTCGCGGTGGAGGTGAACTCACCCTCAGAAACCTCAGCGTAGAACTTCACGATGGAGTTCGGAACCAGCTTCTGCTGCGAGGAAGGAACAGCCTTGCCGTTGCGATCCACGGTCGCCTTGGAAGTGTAGGTGTCGGTCATGGTGCCGTCGCCGGTCTTCGAGTTCAGCACGTAGGGCACAGCCGCAGTGGTGTTAGCGATATCCTGCTTGTCCACTGCGATGACGGAGCCATCCTCGGTGACGGTCAGGTCGTTAGCCTTACCGCCGTTCATCTCAACCTCACCGATCACGCGGTCGGTCTTAGCGTCAAAGATAGCGATCTTGCCGGTACCGAAATCGGTCACGTACACCAGGTCGCGACTCTCGTCGTTCTCCATGGACAGCGCCTGGGTGCCGAACTTGACGAACTTCTTGAACGCACCGGTGGTCAGGTCGTAGACGGAGATACCGGAGTTCACGCCATCCACGCCCTGCGAGGAGACGTAAATTTCGTTCTCGGAGTGGTCAATAGTGACGTCAGAGGGGCGAACCTCAACGGAGGAATTCTCGCCGCGGGTCTGAATAACCTGCTCAGTCTTGAACGTATGAGTGTTGATTACGAAGACCTTGCCGCCGGTGCGCTCGGGCACGTACAGCTTGTCGCCGTCAACGGTCATGTTCATGCCGATGTAGCGGGTACCACCATTGGGGGCGCCTTCCAGCTGCAACTTAGTGACCTGGAAGGTCTTCATGTCGATTGCGGACACATAGTAGCGGCCGGTCACGAACACCTTGCCGGAGTTGTGATCCACCAGCACAGAGCGGGGGTGCTCAATCCAGTTCGGGTCACTCTCGGAGATACCGTGGTTAGTCCAAATCTGCTCCATGGTGCTCTGGTCGAACACAGACAGGGAGTTGTCGGTGGTGTTAGTAACCCACACGGTACCGGACACGTCATCAACAGTGATGCCGTACGCGGAAATGTAGCCAAATTCGCCGTTCTTATCCAGCTCGAAGGGAAGCGCCGCCACTTCTTCAATCTGAAGAGTGTCTGCGTTGACACGAGCAATGGTGGAGGCGAGGTCGCCGCGGGCGCCCACGCCGACCATCCAAATCTTGTTGGTCGCCTTAGAGTATGCAACCTGGTACTGGCCGGGCAGACCCTGGGTAATCTGCGCGACGGACGCGGAGGTGTCAACAACGCGGCTCAGCGATGCGGTGGAAGGAGCCGATGCGCTGGGGGTCGCGGTCTGGTTTGCGGTGTTCGGTGCTGCGAAGGAGGCAGGAATCATGGCTGCGCCGGAGATTGCGAGCGCGAGGGAGCCGACGGCGAGCCCCTTCAGTGCTTTGCCCGAGGAGGGAGTGAGGTTCAATGTGTGTCCTTTAAATGTGTAACGGAAGTGCTCACATGCCGCATGCGAATGCTAACGAGACACCCGTGAATATGCGGTGACATATTCGACGGCACGAAAAGCAGAAATGCAGGTAACGCATAAATTTACCTACCTTCTAATCCTCAATGTTTTCCCAGGAAAATACAAGCAGCGACGTGGGCGTGTTTTGTGTTTTTGTGAGTGATCCCCTAATTCGCCTTCAGTATCACGTGAAGGTTGAGGCGCTTCCCCGGTTTTTCCTTGCTCTTGCGGGCAAAAACCCAGGTCACGAGGGGTATTGTGATGCTTTTATATTTACACATTAATGTAAATGTTTAGGTGAGGCGCGCCAGCGAGATTCACCACGGGTTAAACATTTTCTCGACATTCAAAACCTATATTTTTACAGGCAAGTGCACATATATAAATATGTACTAAAACCACCTACCCAGCATTAGCCCAAGCGGGCACACAAAAGGCGGGTACCCCTCCCCCAGATTCGAAGAATCCGAAAGAGAAAATACCCGCCTTCTCACGCGTTACATCGAGCATTTACGCCCGAAAACTAAACGCTACGCTTATGCCTTGCGGCGGCGCATCACCAGAGCAGCACCCGCAATCAGAGCCACAGAAGCGAAAGCAACCAGCGGCATCACAGCGTTAGCACCGGTGTTAGCCAGAGCGCTACGCGAAGAACCAGCCTGCGAGGAACCTGCGTCGCTCTTAGCTACCGAGGAGCCACCGCCCAAATTATCGGAACCACCTGCGGAGGAACCACCGTTCTTCACAGCCGAACCGGACTTATCAGCCTTCACTGCATCCGGAGCGGGCTTGGAGTCCTGTGCACCGGTCTTAGCGTCAGACTTCTTATCCTCAGACTTAACGTCCTCAGACTTCTTATCTTCAGCCTTCTTGTCCTCTACCTTCGGATCTGCAGGCTTCGGGTCAGCAGGCTTCGGGTCAGCAGGCTTCGGGTCAGCCGGCTTCGGATCTGCCGGCTTCGGATCTGCAGGCTTCGGGTCAGCAGGCTTCGGATCTGCAGGCTTCTTGTCCTCAGCCTTCGGGTCAGCAGGCTTCGACTCCTCAGCCTTCACACCGGTCACCGTCGGGTAACCCGCAAACTGAAGCGAAGTCGGGGTGATACCCACCGGAGCTGCGCTCGCGTCGGTGTCCTTCAGGCCAACCTTGAACTTCAGAATCGAGTTAGCCTTCAGCTGCTGAACCGATGCGGGAACGTCGTTACCCTGGCGGTCCTTGGTGGGCAGGGTGGTGTACTCGCTGGCGGTGCTGATCTCGCCGGTGGTGCCGTTGAGCACGTAGGGCAGGGTCACCTTTCTCGTCGCGGTCCTTCTTATCGAGGACCAGCACGGAGCCGTCCTTGAGCAGGGTCACGTCGTTTGCGGCTGCGCCGTTCATCTCGACCTCACCGATGACCTCGTCAGCGCGGCCGTCGAAGACAGCCACCTTGCCGGTACCGAAGTCGGTCACGTACACCAGGTCGCGGTCCTCATCATGCTCCAGAGCGAGCGCCTGAGTGCCGAACTTGACGAACTTCTTGAACTCGCCGGTGGTCAGGTCGTACACGGAGATACCGGAGTTGACGCCCTTCACACCCTGGGAAGATACGTAAATCTCATTCAGCGAGTGGTCCACAGCAACGTCGGAGGGGCGAACCTCAACGGTGGAATCCTCACCCTGAGTCTGGATGGTCTTCTCAACCTTGAAGGTCTTGGTGTCCACGACGAAGAGCTTGCCGCCGGTGCGCTCGGGCACGTACAGCTTGCCGCCATCGAGGAACAGGTTCATGCTGATGTAGCGGGTGCCGCCGTCGGGTGCGCCTTCGAGCTGAATCTTCTCAACCTGCTTGGTCTTCAGGTCGATAGCGGAGACGAAGAAGCGACCGGTCACGAACGCCTTACCGGACTCGTGGTCAATCAGAAACGGAGCGGGGGTGCTCAATCCAGTTCGGGTCGTCCTTTCTTCACGCCCTCGTTGGTCCAGATGAGCTTGAGGGTCTGCTGATCGTACACTGCCACGGAGTTGTCGGTGGTGTTGGTGACCCAGACGGTGCCGTCCACGTCATCGACGGTCACGCCGTACGCGGAGGTGTAGCCGTACTGGCCCTTGTCGTTCTTCTTGACGGGCAGCTCGGCGAAATGCCTCGGTCTGCAGGGTGTCTGCATCCACGCGTGCCAGGGAGGAAGCGAGATTGCCGCGCGCACCCACGGTGGGCACGAACAGCTTGTGGTTCTTCTTGGAGTAGCCAACCTGGAACTGGCCGGGCAGACCCTGAATGATGTTTGCAACGCTACCGGTTTGCATCCACGGTGCGGTGTGCCTCGGTGGAGGGGTGGTTGCGTTGTTGTCGGTTGCCTTGGTGGTCTTGGTGGCGGTTGCCGGGTAGCCCTGGAACTCGCGGGTTTCGGGGGTGACCTGCTTGACCTCGGAGTTGTCGCCCTGCGGTTGCGGTGACCTTGAACTTCAGGATGGAGTTCGCCTGAATCTCGGAGGTCTTTGCGGGTACGTCGTTGCCCTGGCGGTCCTTGCCGGGCTTGCTGGTGACCTGATCTGAGGTGCTGACGGTGCCGGTGGTGCCGTCGAGGACGTAGGGCACGGTTGCGGTTGCGCCAGCCTGCTTGTCCACAGCGACCACGGAGCCGTTGGGCAGTACGACCAGGTCGTTTGCCTTGCCGCCGTTCATGGCGACCTCGGCGATCAGCTTGTCCGCCGCGCCGCCGTCAATCACGCCGACCTTGCCGGTGCCGAAGTCAGAGACGTACACCAGGTCGTTCGCCTCGTCGTTGTCCAGCGCGAGTGCCTGGGTGCCGACCGGGATGAACTTCTTGAACTCGTGGGTGGTCGCGTCGTAGATGGACACGCCGGAGTTCGCGCCCTTCACGCCCTGGGAGGAGACGTAGATTTCGTTCTGGGAGTGGTCAATCGCGATGTCGGAGGGGCGAACCTCACCCTCAGCGTTGCCCTTGGTGTCGAAGCTGCTCTCCACCTTGAAGGTCTTGGTGTCGATGACGAAAATCTTGCCGCCGGTACGCTCGGGAACGTACAGCTTACCGCCGTCGACCAGGATGTTCATGCTGATGTAGCGGGTGCCGCCGTCGGGTGCGCCTTCGAGCTGAATCTTCTCAACCTGCTTGGTCTTCAGGTCGATTGCGGATACGAAGAAGCGGCCGGTCACGAATGCCTTGCCGGACTCGTGGTCAACCAGAACGGAACGGGGGTGCTCAATCCAGTTCGGGTCGGTCTCTGCGATACCCTGCGGTGGTCCAGACCTGCTGCATGGGTTTCCTGATTGTACACGGACACGGAGTTGTCGGTGGTGTTGGTAACCCAGACGGTGCCGTCTACGTCGTCAACGGTGATGCCGTAGGCTGCATCGTACATGTAGCCCTTGTCGTTTTTGATGATGGGCAGCTCGGCGACTGCCTCAATCTTCAGGGAGTTCGCGTCGATACGAGCAATGGTGGAAACGTGCTTGTCGCGGTCTGCGGTGCCCGCAACCCAAATCTTGTTGGTCTTCTTGGAGTATGCGACCTGGAACTGACCGGGCAGACCCTGGGTAATCTTTGCCATCGCCTTGTCGGTGATGGTGCGAGCGTCAGCTGCTCTGGCTTGCTGCCGGGGTGGAGTCTGCTGCGAACGATGCGGGGATGGTGGCGATACCGGAAATTGCCAGTGCCAGCGATCCAACGGCGAGGCCCTTGAATGCCTTGCTCGATGCGAGGTTCATATGTATGTCCTTTTTCGTGGGTGGTGTGTAAAGGTGCGTCTCTCCCCCACCGATGGGTGGTGAGGCGCCGCGTTTTTCCTGCTCTTTGGTGTGGGTTTCGTGGGCCCACGAGGAAGGGAAACTAGTCTTCACACAGTATTAAGTAAGGCAACCTTTAACTTACCTTCTAGGTAATACTTACTTAGCGCACAGGATTTTTGCAAGATTTTCAGGCATATATGACGCAAAATTTCATATGCCAGGCACAGCCTGTCACTAAAACTCCCCGAGATGCGGCAATACGGGACATGGCAAAACCCCCGCCTCCAGCAAAAGCCAGAAGACGGGGGTTCCACGCACCCCAACGCACGGTACCTGGGTAACACGGTGCCGGGGTGACTAAAAATTAGGAGACATACGAGAAGTCAGTGAACAGCAGGTTCTGCAGCTTGTAACGGCGAATGAAACGAGCCAGCTCCGCGCGAGTAGTCGGCGCGGTCGGGTTGAACACGCCCGAAGAATCCAGCACGATATCGTTCGCGCCAGCCCACGCAACGTAACGGTGCAGAGTACCGGCACCGAGCACGTCGCGGAAACGAGAACCAGCAGCCTCGTTCATTTCGGTCAGCTGAACCTCCGCGTTGTACTGGAACAGCGCAGCCGCCAGCTCCTCGTGAGAAACCGGTGCGGTCGGGTCAATCTTGTCGCCGCCAGTGAGCGGCTCGGTAATCTTGCGGTCACGAGCCCAGTGCAGCGCGTTCGCGGTCGGGCGGCCTGCCGCATCCGCGAAAGGGTGCAACATCCGAGTTTTCGCTCACGCCAGCGTGACCAGCAGCGTGGTTCAGCAGAGCAATAAGCTCCTCGCGGGTCACCGGGCGGTCCGGCTCAAACGCGCCAGTCTGCGGGTTCGGCATCAGCCACTTCTTCTGGTTCGCCATGCGGATATCCTCAGCGAACGGGTGGTTATCCGGAACATCCTCGAAAGAAGTCTTCAGGATCTTGGTCTCAGCCACGGGGATGCGCGCAGCAATCTGGCGGGTGATCTCCTGACCCCACGGGTCGGAGCAAATATCCAGCTGCAGGGCGTGATCAACGCCCTCACCCTGCATCAGCTCGATGGGGAACTGGTCGCTACCGCTGAAGCTGTCAGCGTCACCGTCAAATTCGGGGGTGAGCGGCCAGGAGCGCAGAGTTTCGAAAAGAGTCGTTACGAACGTAGCCGTGGCGTACGGTCAGAGTGGTGCCTTCGGTGAGGAATTCGCGCAGACCGTGTGCAGTGTAGTTGACGGTCATACCGGTTTCAGTGATGGTGGCGCGCTGAATGACGAGGCGCGGGCCTTTAGTTTCCTCGGTTGCCGGGGCAAGGTTTGGCGGGAGCTTCGTCTGCCTGAGCGGCCTGTGCCTGCAGGGTCAGTGCGCCTGCAGCTGCGGCGGCGGAAGCACCCTTTACGAAAGAATCGTCGTGAGAGTCGATGGTTAATCAAGGGCATGATTGTCCTATTCAGTTCTTGTTTGAGTTGAGTGAGTTACGGGTGGCAGGACGCACGGACAGCGGCGTAAACGGTGAGTGAGGCCGATACGGTAGTTCCCTCCCCTGTGTGCGTGAGTGAGACGCAGCGTACAGGGTGCGGGTGTCTGTCGGGCGGATGTGCGGTGAGTGAGACCGGCACGAGTTCCCTGACCCAGTCATCTAGCGTACCTTAAGGTCCCGTTTAAAGCGAAGATGAAACGGTGGTGATTTTACGCCCATTTTTGGTGTTCAACGAAGTAGGGGCGTTATCTGGCATGGTTTGCCGGAAGTTGGTACGCCGGAAGTTGGTACGGGTTTTCGATGGGGCGGCCTCAGCCGCTCTACGCCGGGGCGTTCCGGGATATGGAATATGTGGGGTTCTGAGGTTTTATGTGCGACACGCCGTTTCGAACCCTTTTCAAAGAGTTATAGTTATTGGTACCCTATCACTGTTTCTATAACCCTCTACAAAGGAGTAACCCATGGAGGCCAAGCAGTTCTCAATCGAGAAGGCCCTCCTCTTTTTCGCCAAGTCCAAGTACGCCGACCTCTTCGGCGTGGCACTGGTTATCGCCATCGCAATCGCCTCAGGATACCTGGGCACCAGCCTCGCTAAATACGTTGACTGGGGCCCGATCACGAGCTTCATTCCCCTCGGCGTAATTTCCGTGATTAACGTGGGTATTTCAATGATGTCTACCCGCCTGACCGGCCGCCTCTCAAACGTTGGCAACGTGCTCGGCATTATTAACACGGCACTGTCCGGAGCAATCGACTACATTCTGGGCAACAAGGCTGCAATCATCACCTACCCGGTGACCTTCATCGTATACACCTTCGCGATTCGTAGGTGGCAGAACTCCGAACGCGGCAAGGCGATGGAACCGCCGACCGGCAAGAAGGGCCAGCTGATTATTAGCGGCATTGTGGTCGGTTCGTTCGCGTTCTCCCTGATTGCGAACTATGTCGGTTACTATCTGATTGCGAACAATGTCGGTTACGGCGGCCAGACTTCATTCCTGTTCTGGATTACGACCGCAGTGTTCGGCCTGTCCCTGTCAGCAAACATTCTGAACGCGCTCAAGCTCACGATGCAGTGGCAGTTCTGGTTCGTGTACAACAGCGTGCAGTGCATCAAGGC
>BNJV01000122.1_pt1 | contig 85801 bp, 129 predicted proteins | sample 8540591 | NCBI WGS metagenome assembly BNJV01 (sample SAMD00202457, study PRJDB9452) | human saliva metagenome | host: Homo sapiens
GGACGTGGCCAGGCTCATGAGCTACGAGCCCCGCGCGCATATGCGCGTGCCCGGATCAGGCCGCCCGGTGGGCCGCCGTGGGAGCCGGCGAACCCCTGCTTCGTCGATCCCGATGCGAGACAGGAGATTTTCCGGGCGCGCCAGCCCTCGAAGTCGCACAACACCCGTGGGAGGGCCGCACCCTTCCGGGACGGGTGATGTACACCGTCCACCGGGCGTGCCGACCGTGTGGGGAGGCAGGGCTCCGCTCCCACGAGGACGTCATGGCCGATCGTGCGAAGCTCGATCGCGTCGACCGCCGACGGTCTGAAAAACGCTGCAAGTCTGAGACTCAATGTGCGGATGCGGTCGCCCGATCGCATCCGCACGCCCTCATGAGAGATGCGTCTCACAAAGTTACGTCCCGTGAGGAAAAATGACGACGTTCGGCCAACGCCTGTGCGAATCGTGGCGGCCCGCGGGCCGGTGTGCGCGGGGATCCGGTCCGCACGCGGGCCTGCTGCGGCAGTGGGGGCTTGAGGACAGCCCGGCCGGTGTGCGCGAGTTTTCGCTGCGCACGATCGACGCGCTGTACGACCGCGCGGCGGCATTCAAAGCCGCAGTCGGCCTTTTACGAGCGGCACGGCGCGGCGGGGTCGCTGTCGCTGGAGGATACGCTGCGCGCCTGCCGCGACGCCGAGGTTCCCGTCATCGCCGACGTCAGCGCGGAGACATCGGCTGCGACGATGGACGGATACGCCGACGCCACCTCAGCGGCCCGCTCAAGGCCGACGCATTCACCGTCTCCCCGTATCTCGGCCCGGATCTCTCGAGGCCACGGCGCGCCGCGCGCTGACCGAGCTGGGCGGCGGCCTGTTCGTCCTCGCCCTCGCATCCAACCCCGAGTGCGCAGATCCAACACGCGGGCTCGCCCTCCGTCGCGAGCAGGGTGGGTCAGGCGGTCGCCGCGTGGAGAGGACATCGCGCGGGGTCCTTCGGCCTCGTCGTCAGCGCGACCATCGGGACGGCGCCCGCCAGCTCCGCATCGACCTTCCGTCGTTCCCAGGCGTTTTCCTCGCCCCGGAATGGGCGCGGGGCGCGGGCGCCGACGAGCTCCGGCAGGGTTTTCGGCTGGAATCGCGCGGGTCTTGGCTTCGGCCTCCCGATCGATCCTGGCCGGCAGCAGCAGCGGAGGGCGCGCGAAGCGCCGCCTCTCGCCCGCTGGTCAGATCCGCCTTGGACAGCCAGAATCCAGATGAGCATGGAGCGCGGACAGCCGCGCTTTTCGTCGTCGTCGGGCCTTCGGGCGTGGGCAAGGGGACGCTGCTCAAAGGAGCTCTGGCGCGCGCCGAATGCTGGCTGTCCGTTTCGGCCACCACGGGGACCCCAGGCCGGGCGAGCGAGAAGGCGTCGACTATTTCTTCGTCAGCGACGGAACGATTCGACGAGCTCGTGAAACCGGGCAGATGCTCGAATGGGCCCCTGGTCCACGGAGTCAACCGGTACGGCACCCACGCGGGCCCGTGGACGAGGCCGCAGCCCTCGCTAGCGCATTCCCGTGCTCGAACTCGCGACCTCGCCGGCGCGCGCTGAGTGGCGGTCGATGCCAGGCCGCGCAGATATTCATCGCCCGCCCGCATGGGAGAGCTTGAGCGCCGGCTCGCGGGCAGGGAACCCGAGCCCGAGGAAATCGCCCGCCGCCTGGAGACGACGCGAAGAAATGGCGGCCGCGGAAGAATTCGAGCGTCGTCGTCGTCCAGCTGATTCACGATGTCGCGCGTGCCGCGAAGAGCTTCTCCGCATTTTCTCAGGTCACACGCGCTAAAAATAAGCCTCTGGATACGTCTAGATGCGCGATGCTCGGAACAGTTCCTGGGCGCGGGCATCGCAATCCGCGATCGACGAGCTGCTCGAGAAGATTGGACTCGAAGTTCAGCGCCCTGTCGGTTTGCGCGCTGTGCGCGCCCGCCAGATCAACTCCTACCGTCAGGAGATGACGCGGGGCAGACGCCTCTCCACCTTCGGCCCTCTGGTCGAGGCGAGGTCGGAGAGACAAGCCCCTATCCATAGCCCTGGAAATCCGGGAGGACAAGGTCAGTGGACGACGAGAAAAAGACTGGCGCTCACGAGGGCCTGAAAGGAAGGCCCTCTCTATCGTCGTCGGCGTCTCCAGGCGGCATTGCGGCGTGCAAAGCGTGCGCCGTCGTTCGTCTGTTCAGGGGCGGGGCACCGCATCACCGTCGTCGCCACCAGCGCCGCCCTCGGCCTTGTCGGCGCCGTCACGTGGGAGGCGCTGTCCGGGCGCAGGGTCTACTCAGACGCTCTGCGAGGACGCGGACGACGTCGCCCACGTGAGGAGCTGGCACGGGAGGCCGATGCGATCGTGGTCGTTCCGGCCACGGCCAACACTCTCGCGAAAAATTCGCGCGGAATCGCCGACAACATGCTGACGAACGCCGTGCTGGCCGCGACGTGCCCGGTCTTCGTCGCACCGGCGATGCACACAGAGATGTGGCTCAACCCGCCACGCAGGAAAAACGTCGCCGTTTTGCGCGAGCGCGGCGTGCGCTTCATCGGCCCGGGCGTCTCCGGGCGCCTGACGGGCGCAGATTCGGGCGTCGGGCGCCTGAGCGAGCCGGGCGACGTCGTCGCCGCCGTGCTTTCGGCCATGCGCGAATCGGGCGGGGCCGCGCGATCTGCTGAGCCTGACCTTCGCCGTGAGCGCGGGCGTCACGCGCGAGCTTTCCATCGATCCGGTCGCTACCTCGGCAACCGCTCCACCGGGCGTTTCGGAACCGCGATCGCGCGGATCGCAGCCGAAACGCGGCGCGAAGGCGATCTCGTCGAGTCAACGTCGCATCCGACGTCCTCCGCGAGGCTGACGCGGATATCCGCCACGCCCCTGAGCGCCTCGAGCTGCGCGGACGCCAGCGAGGCCGCCGCACTCGAGGCCGACGTGCCTCCGCATGGCCGCGCCGTGGCTGATTCCGCCCCGCGAAGGTCAGCTCCACAAAACAGAAGAAGACGGGGAGCGCTTTTCCTCCCTGATCGAACTTGTCGAGAACCCGGACGTCCTCGCCGGCCTGGCGGCCGCGCGCAGACCGGGCCAGACGATCGTCGGATTCGCCGCTGAAAACCGGCGACGAGCACGGCTCAGTCGAGGACTACGGACGCGAAGGCGCTGAGAAAGGGCGCCGATCTGACCGTCGTCAACGGCGTGAGCGCGTCGGCTTCGGCGACGTCGATTCGGATCCTCATGCTCGACTCCGGAAAGGCGACGTCGTCGCAAAGGCTGAAGGGAAAAACAGAAGAGCTCGCGCGCGTCATCGTCGATTTTCGCCCGTGCGGCTGCGATCCCTAAGGAGAAAAATGCGTCGTCAACAATTCACATCCGAATCCGTCACCGAGGGCACCCGGACAAGGTTTGCGATCGAATATCAGACACCGTCCTCGACGCAATGCTCGAGCAGGGACCCCTCTTCCCGCGTGGCGATCGAGAACGATGGCGACCACGGGCCTCATACACGTCGCCGGCGAGGTGACCACCTCCTCTACGTCGAGATCCCGCGCCTGGTCGGGCAGACGATCCGCGACATCGGCTACGTCGTCTGACATCGGCTTCGACGGCGCCTCGTGCGGCGTGACGCTTTCGATCGGCCAGCAGTCCGCCGACATTTCCGAGGGCGTCACAACGTCCCCGGAAATCCGGGAGGGGATGCGCTCCGACGACGCCTTCGACCGCCAGGGCGCCGGAGACCAGGGGCCCATGTTCGGGTATGCCAGCAACGAGACGAGCGAGCCTCATGCCCGCGCCCATCGCTTCGCCCACCGCCTGGCCGAGCGCCTGGCGAAGGTCCCTGCAGGAAGGAGATCGTGCCCGGCCCGCGCCCGGACGGCAAAACGGGCGACGATCGGCTACGAGGCCTGCGGCCGGTCAGCCTCGAGGCGGTTGTCATTTCAACGCAACACGACCGAGGCGTCGGAACGGCGTTTGGCTGCACGAGCGGCATGAAGGAGCACGTCTCGACCATGCTGCTCCAGACTCAGGGCCTCGATCTGGACGTCTCCGATCTTCGCCTGTTCGTCAACCCGTCCGGCAAGTTCGTCGTCGGCGGACCGATGGGCGACGCCAGGCTGACCGGCCGCAAGATCATCGTCGACACCTACGGCGAAACGCGCCCGCCACGGGAGAGGGCTTCTCGAGGGAAGGACCCTCGAAGGTCGATCGGTCGAGCCGCCTACGCCGCGAGATGCGGCGAAAGAACAGATCGTGGCCTCCGGGCTGGCGGAGCGCTGCGGCTTCAGGTCGCCTACGCGATCGGCCGCGCCTGTCCGGTCTCCGTGCGCGTCGACACCTTCGGGCGGACGGAGACGGCGCCGGTGGAGCGGATCGAGTCGGCGGTGGCCAAGGTCTTCGACCTGCGGCCCGCGGCGATCATCGAGGAGCTCGAGCTCAAACGCCCGATATATGCGGCGACGTCGGCCTACGGGCATTTCGGGCTGAGGGGCTTCTCCTGAGCGGACGGATCGCGTGACGAGCTGCGCGCCGTCTGACCCCGCAGCGGAGCGAACTTGTGCGCTCAGCCAGGCCGCCGTCGAAGCCATACGCATCCAGGCGCCTCATGGACGTCCGCTTGACCCGCATTCGAAGCTCGCCGCTCGCCTCCCCCGAAAAGCGTCGGAGGCTCTTGGTTTAATGGACGCATGGACATGACGCTTCCGGGTCTGGGCGAGCTTCCCGCGGCCGAAGAGCAGGCTGGGCTGCTCGATGTCGCGCGCGCCGAGCGGGAAGTCGTCGGCGAAGTGCGGTCCCCGGTCGCACACGTCCACGTGCTGTTGCGCCAGCCGCATCTCGACAAGGTCTTCGACTACCTCGTCCCCGCGTCGATGGACTCGTCGGCGGTCGTCAGGGGCGCGAGTCGTCGTCGTTTATCGTCGGCGCGCATCGGGCGAGCGGCTTTATCGTCGGCCCGGATTCGACCTCGGAGGCCGCGGGGAGGCTGCGCCCGCTGCGCAGGGTCGTCTCCGCCCTCCCCGTTCTCACTCCCGAAGTGTACGGACTGTGCGTCGATGCGGCCGCCCGGTGCGCGGGGTCCACGGCAGACCTGCTGTCCCTGGCGGTCCCCGAACGCCACGCGCGCGCGGAAAAAGCTTTCCACCCGGCGCGCCACGGCGGCGACATCCGGGCCGATCGGCTCGCCGTCGAGTCCCTAGCCGAGGCCGCCGCCGGCAGCCCGTGGCGCGCCTACCTCGGCGGCCCGGCGTTCCTCAGGCGCGTCGCCGCGGGCCAAGGTCCGAGTGCCGTGTGCTGCGAGCTCCCCGGAAGCGACGCGGTTGCCATGCTCGCCGACGCCGTCTCGGCCGCCCGCGCGTCGGACGCGGCTGCCTCATCGTTGTCCCCACGAGGCGCAGCTCCCGCATCGCCGAGGGGTCGCCACCGCCACAGGCGAGAGCGTCGCCCTCGTCGTCGCCGACGATCCGCACGAGAGCCGGTATGCCGCATTCCTTCGGATCCTCACCGGAATCGACCGCGTCGTCGTGGGAACCCGCTCGGCCGTGTGGGCGCCCGTGGGCGACTTGGGCCTGGTCGCGGTGCTCGACGACGCCCTCCCGAACCTCGCGCGAACAGCACGCCCCCTACGTGAGGGCAGGCGAGGCTCTCGCGATGCGCGCGGCCCGGGAAGGCGCGGCTCTCTCCCTGTCGGGGTGCGTTTCGCTGTCGGCGGGCGATGATCGACGGGGCGAGGCGGCCCCTCGTGCGCGGCGAGGCCGACCGCTGCTGCGCGCAAGCCTTCCGCGAGTGAGCGCGGCCGAGCAATGGGAGCGCGACGGCGCTTCATGGTCGCGGCTGCCGAGTCGGCCTTGCGCTCGTCAGGCACGGCCTTGACGAGGCCGGTTCTCGTCGTCGTCCCCAGGGCCGGATACATTCCGCTGACGGCGTGCGCCTCATGCAGGGAAATCGCGCGGTGCGAGACTGCGGAAGCCTCGGCCTGACTTCGGCGAGCCGGGGCCGCGCTGCCGCAGATGCGGACTGCCAGCCGCCCGGTGGCGCTGCCCCGAATGCGGGGAGGCCGCATTCGCGCGGTCCGCCTCGGCTCTCACCGCACCGCCGAAGAAATAGGCAAGGCCTTTCCGGAACGTGAATCGTCATGTCCGGTTCCGCAGGCCAGCGAAGGCATCGTCGATTCGGTCTCCGGCAAGCCCCGAATCAGTCGTCGCCACGCCGGATCCGAGCCTGCGGCGCAGGGCGGGTACCGGGCGGCCTCGTCCTCGATTCCCGGTTTCTCGAGACGGGCCGGGCTCGGAAATCGAGTTCGTCCGCAGAGCGTGCCGCATCGTTGCGCGCGTTCGCCCGGCGCGCGAGGCGGACACGTGATGTTCGCCGGAGGAATCGACCCTGTTTTCCTCGTGGATGCTCAATACGTGGGGGCAGCCCGATTTTCGCTGCAGGCCTGTACGCGCAGAGGCGGAGCTCAAGCTTCCGCCCTCGGCCTTCTGGCTCGCTGTTGCAGGGGAATCCAGGTCGGTGCGCACCTACCTGCGAGTCCTGCGTTCGTCGCTTTTCGCGGCGGAGGCTTCGGAGGCGAAAAACTGCCGAGCGCCACGCCGACGCCGCCTCGGACGCGCACTCGCGCGACCCGCTGCTGGCCGGTGGGCATCGTTCGTTTGGCTTCTGGATGCGAGCTCTTGGGCCCCGTTCCGTCTGCCAGGCCGCGAAACGACGCAGGGCGGAACTCCGCCGCGCAGAGCGAAAGCGCGCTGAGCCCTGCCGCGCTGAGCGAAACCGGGCCAGGCGGCGCCGGACGCAGGACCGTCGCAAGAACGGGCGAGGTCACTGTTTACGTCCGATGCGCGCGCTTTGGGGTCCTCCTCGCCGCGCACGCGAGGGCGGGCTACACCGCGAGTACACGGCCAAGCAGCTCGGCTCGTCCCTGCGTCTGGAGTCGATCCAGACGTCTGATGGTCCACGCCTCGCGGGCAGACGCGAACGCGGAGGCGCCTCGCATCGCGCGGATGCCTTTTCCAGCGCCGATACGGCCGCGTGCTGCTCCGTCGCGAGCGGGCGCGGCGACTTGTTGTCGAAGCCGTCGCCCTCCGCGTCGCCTACACTGAACGGGTGAGAATTCTCTTCGCCGGAACGCCGCGAGGCCTCTGTGCCGTCGCTGCAACGCCTCCTCGACGCCGGACACGACGTCCTCGCCGTCCTCACTCGCGCCCCCGCCCCTGGCTGGGCGACGCCGCAAACTCGTCCGGTCGGCCGTGCACGAGGAGGCAGACGCCAGAGGAACTCCCCGTTTACACGCCGACGAGCCTCAAAAAGGACGAAGACGTCCGGCGCGCGATCGAGAGCCTGCGCCCGAGGCGGTGGCGGTGGTCGCCTCACGGCCTTCTCATTTCCCCCTGCGCTTCTGGAGATTCCGCGCTTCGGCTGGATCAATCTGCATTTTTCGCTCCTTCCGCAGTGGCGAGGCGCCGCGCCCGTCCATGCCCGACGCGATCGCAGCCGGCCAGGAACGACCGCGCCTCGACCTTCAGACTCGAAGCGGGCCTGGACACGGGGGCCGGTTTTCGGCTCCGTCGTCGAGAAAGTGGGGAGCGCGAAACGGCGGGCGAACTCCTCGAGCGCCTCTCGCATTCGGGGGCCGGTCTTCTGGTCGAAACCTTCGAGCGGCTCGGCCGGGGCGCTGAGCCCGTCCCGCAAAGCGGAGAGCCCTCCCATGCGCCGGAGCATTTCGACGGCGGACGCCCGCGTGACTGGAACCTCGACGCCGTCACGATCGATCGGCGCAGCCGCGCACACGCCGGCCCCCGGGCCGTGGACGACGCTGCGGGAACGCGGATCAGCTCGGGCCCTGGCGGCGCGCCCCGACGTCTGTCGATCCGCAGCCGGGGCAAATCAGATCCGGCAAGCCGCCGCTGGCAGGAACCGGGGCGGGCGCCGTCGAGCTGAGCGGCGTGGCCCCTGGCGGGAAAGAAAAGCCGATGGATGCAAGCGCGTGGCTTCGAGGGGCGCGTCTGGCCCCGGAGACGCGATTCGACGCGGAAGGCGAGTGACGAGTGAACGACCAATCTCATGCGGACAGGGACAGCCGCAGAATCGAAGGCCCCGGCCGCGCCGACGACGGAGACGACGCGCGCGACGACCGCAACGCACGTGAGAGACACGGCGTCGGCGACGGACGCGGCGCCCGCCGCGACCAGCAGGCCCGAAGGCTGGCATCCCGGGCGGCAGGAAACCAACGCGGCCAGGCTCGTCGCCTTCGAGGTCCTCAGAGCGGTCGACGAGGACGACGCGTACGCCAACCCTCGTCCTTCCCGTCGAAATCGCCCGCGCCGGCCTCGAACAAGCTCGACGCCGCCTACGCCACGAATCTGTGCTAGCGGCACCTCGCGCGCGCGGCAGGTGGGACGCGATCATCAGCCGCTGCGCGAAAGGGCGCAGGATCTACGACATCGACCCGCCGGTCCTCGACCTGCTGAGGATGGGATGCGAGCAGCTGCTCGCAATGGAGACCCCGCCGCACGCGGCCATCCACGAAACGGTGGTCATCGCCCGCAATTTCTTCGGCCAGGGCACGGAGGATTCGTCAACGCCGTCTTGCCCGCATCAGCGAAAAAGGCCGGCCAATGCCAGAGATCGTCCGATCGTCCACCGCTTCGCACACGGGAGTTCCTCTCGCTTGGCACTCGCATCCCAGGGTGGATCGTCGAGGCGCTTGAGGAGTCGCTCGAAGCCTCCGGGCGCAGCAGGGACGACGTCGAATCGGTTCTCGCCGCACACAACGCGCCCCGCGAATCGCACTGGCCGCCCGCGCGATCAGCCCCGAGGCCCTGGCCGAGCGTGTGGAGGCGGCGAAGATGGAGGCGTTCCCCGGCTGCCTCCTGCGCCGAGCGCGGTGTTGCTCGGCCGCAGCGACTCTGCACCGGCTGTACCCCCGTGCGCGACGCGGGCTCTGCGGGAGTCCAAGACGAGGGAGTCAGCTCATCGCGCGCGCTGTCGCCGCCGCCGCGCCCATTGAGGGCAAAGACGAGCTATGGCTCGACATGCGCCGGCCCGGCGGAAAGACCGCGACTCTGGCGGCGATCGCCCAGGGGCGCGGGGCCCGCATCCACGCAAACGAGCTGCAGGAGCACCGCCTCGACCCCGTCGCCGCGTCGGTCGAGCCGTGGAGGACACGGTCGCCCTTCGCCTGGGCGACGGGCGCGAGCTCGGGGTGCAGGAACCGAACGCCACGACCGCGTGCTAGTCGACGCCCCGTGCCCGGGCCTGGGGGCGCTGCGGCGCCGCCCCGAGGCGCGCTGGCGCAAGGACCCGAGGACATTCCCGGCCTGGCTAGCTGCAGAGGCAGCTCCTGGCCTCGGCGTTCAAGGCTCTCCGCCCGGGCGGCGCTCGTATATTCGACTGCTCGCCGGTGCTCGCCGAGACGCGCGATCGTCCGCGATTTCCTCGCGGCCCACGGGCGCGCGAAGCTCGACGCGGGAGAGGTTGCAAACCGCGTCGCGATCCGCGACGTTTCGGCGCGCGACGGCATGGTGCAGCCGTGGGCGGACGCGGACCGCACAGACGGAATGTTCATCGCGCTCATCGCGAAGGAGCCTGACGCCGAGCCCTCGGCTGCCGCAAAGGAAACGGCGAAAGAAAAATCCGCGGAAGCAGGCAATGCCGGGGGCGCCGTCGGCGACTAGCTGCGCGTTTGCAAAGTCGCCGGGCGTTCACGAATGTCCCGAAAGACGCAAGGCGCCCGCGAATGTCCCCGAAGGGTGCGGGCGTTCGCGAATGTCCCGAAAGGCGCGAGGCGGCGGCCGATTCGACGACAAGCTAAACTTGCTCCATGAGCGTTGTCATTTCACCGTCGATTCTCAGACTGCGATTTCAGCACCTCGCCGATGAGCTTGCCAAAATCTCGAATGCGGATTTCCGCGCACGTGGACGTCATGCGACAATCACTTCGTCCTGAACCTCGCACTCGGCCTCGCCGTTGGCCGAGGCGCGTAAAATCCAGCCCTGATCCCCTGTCGACGCCCATCTCACTGATCGAGGACCCTGACCGCTGGGCGCCGTCTACGCCGAGCTCGGGTGCGAGGTCCGTCACCTTCCACGCCGAGGGCGGCCCAGGCGCCGATCCGCCTCGCTCTGCGAGATCGGGCGATGGGCAGGCGCGCAGGCCTGGCGTTGCGCCCCGCAACTGGAATCGAGCCCTATCTCGGACATCCTCGGCGAATTCGACATGCAGTCCTGGTCATGACGGTGGAACCCGGCTTCGGAGGCCAGTCCTTCATCGAGGAGATGATGCCGAAGGTTTGCGCACGCGCCGAGCCATCGAGGCGGCGGGTCGGACGTGTGGATCCAGGTCGACGGCGGAGTCTCCCGCTCGACGATCGAGAAGGCGGCCGAAGCGGGCGCGAACAACTTCGTTGCGGGATCGGCCGTCTACAAGGCCGACGACGCCGCGGCGGAGGTCGATTTCTTCTGGTCCCTGGCGGCCAAACACGTCTGCTGAGTCGGAGCTGTGCGCCTGGTAACAGCAAAAACCTTACTTTCTTGTAATACTCAATCTGCGAAAGTCATTTCGAAGAAGGCTGTCAAAGCGAGGCCGTCTGAAAGGCGGCCCCGTAAGCAAATTGAGCAGGCGGCGCGGTATGTAAATCGATCGCTTCCGCGACATGAGACATAGGGGAAACCGTGCCAGACGAGATGGTTCCGGCAAGCGCAGAAGTGGCTGAACACGACTTATAAGAATCGACCGGGCTTCGGCAGCGTGTCGGAGGACGGGCAAACCGGGTGGGAGACCATCCATGGCCTGATCCGGGCGTTGCAGATTGAGCTGGGCATCACCGAGACGGCGAACAATTTCGGTGCGGGCACGCAGACGCGTTTCACTGCGCGGTGGCCGCAGGGAATCAAGGAGCAGGATCCCGGAGATCATCCACATCTAACGTGTATGCGATCATTCAGTGTGCTCTGTGGTGCAAAGGCTATTCCACCGGATCAAATATCACCACGCATTTCTATGGCGGCACCGGCAGTGCGATCAAAGATTTGAAAACCGACATTGGCATTGGCGGGGACTCCACCGTCACGGTTGGAATCATGAAGGCGTTGCTGACGATGGACCAGTTCGTACTCTTTCGCCGTGGCGGACGTGTGGCTGTTCGCAAGGTCCAACAGAAGCTGAACCGTGACTACGGCGATTATGTGGGGATTGTTCCCACTGATGGAGTGTACGGGCGGGAAATGAACAAGGCCCTCATCCAGGTGCTGCAGGCCATTGAGGGATTCACTCCGGCCAAAGCGACCGGAAACTTCGGCGCAGGAACTCGTTCCCGCCTGAAGGTCATAACTGCCTCGAATGCCAGATCGCACCCCACTTGGGTGTGGTTTGCCTCTGTCATGCTCACGTGTAATGGATATCCCGCTTCTGTGAGCAGCCAATGGTCCGGAGTGACTAAACATCTTGAAAAGTTCCAGCACGAGTACGCCCTTCCGGTGAGCGGAAAGGTCGATCGAACCACATGGATGAGTCTGCTTACGTCGAAAGGCGACCCGGACCGCCCGTGCGTGGCATGTGACACTCGATTTGAAATCACCGATGAGTTTCTCGCGAAACTCAGGTCCGACGGGTACAAGATCGTGGGGCGTTATCTGACCGAACCGGGCCAAGCCCAGAAGAAGCCCTGAAGGGTACTTTCAGCCATCCGCCCAGGCGAGCTCGAGCGGATTGTCAAGGGAGGCATGAAGTTCTTTCCGATTTTCCAGGAGAACTCGCGTCAGTTATCCGATTTCACTTCTGAGAACGGCGCGCGTCACGCTCGTGAAGTCCAGTCTGCTGCCCAGAGGCTCGGCGTACCACCTACAATCATTTAGTTTGCTGTCGATATGGACGTTTATGAGTATCAAATCGATCAGGTCGTAGATCCCTATTTTAAGGCAATCAAGGCGAATCTGGGAGGAGGTTACAGCGTAGGTATCTATGCATCGCGCAATACTTGTACAAGAATCACAAAAAAATGGACATGCTATCTCTAGCTTTGTCTCCGATATGTCTTATGGATTCTCGGGCAACCTAGGTTATCCGATTACGACCAACTGGAACTATGACCAGTTTACAGAGATTAGTGGCTACGGCGGAAGATAGGATCTCGACAAAGTCGCACACTCGGGACGAGTCCCCGCATGTGATGTCATCCTTTCATCAACTTCTCCTTCGCCATATCGATAAGGATCCGACTTCACCCGATCAAGATCCGCTATTGAAATGGGCGAAGACAACAGAACAAGAGTGTTTGTCGGGAATGGGGGGTCTTTTCAATCCGGTGAAGCCTTATCGAGGCTTTACAGGCGAGTTCATCCTTGAGTGGCTAAGAAAACCTGAATACTGGGAGGGTTCTTATACTGGCCATGGCGGCTATACACCCCGAACTCCTACGCCTTTCTGAACTTGCGGCTGCACGCGCATTGTGTGACAACGTTTGCAGTAAGCAACCGGTCATTAAAGGAACGCTGCTCGCCGCGATATTGCTCACATGGCCGCTACGGCGCTTGGGTGTTTGACGTGGGGTATTGAGGAAAGACACGGAGACTACGGTTTGGGAGATTTAGGAGGCTGGCCTTTGGACCTGTTACAAATGTGGGGTTTTACAGAAAAGAAACAAAGAGCACAAACTTCACTTCGTGGCTGCATGCTAACCTAGGAACTGTCAGTGGCGGTAAAGCGGTTTGGCTACAGCGAGCGTGCTAGCCGACGCTGATGCGTGGCTCAGTGCGCGGCATATGAAGAGGCACTCGTCTGATACCCTCTGACTGACGCAATGAGCAACGTATTTGCTCGAAGCGAGATCCATCGTATTGCCTATTTTTATCGCGAACGTTTCAATGCTGATACTGATAACGTTTTCGCGGTCTTTAAGAAAGTGGCTGACGGCATTGACGCATGGGGATTTGAGAACATTCCCTTCACCGAAGACAGACTTCTAAATGCTTGTGGCGCGGATCGTCTCCCTTCTGCTTCTGAGGCTGAAGTGCTTGCGCGCGCATACCGCTTTCCTATCAAATCCTCGTCGATGACATAATATCCTAGGATCGGTCCCCAATAAGAAGGGCAACACTGGGCCAATGTGGCTGAAAGGAGAGCGAATGATGACCGCTTCTCACGATCTCGATGATTTCAAGACTGAAGGGAGTCGTCAGCAAACTCAATACGCTACCGCAAGATATCGGCGATCAGACGCACTCGTGGTGGTCTTCGGCCTCTCACTTCTTTCACCGGCGCCTGCCGCATTTATCACCGAAGACGGCGTATATTTATTTTTCGGAGTTTTTCCATGTCAAATGCATGTTGAATCTACTGCAGATCCGCAACTTTTGCCAACGCTTATAGAAACGTATTGTCATTACTCTCTCTCTTGGATGCTGGATCATGTGCGTAGCTTTGAGTCTATTTTTCTCCTCAGTTAGGCGCTTTGTCACGGAGCAACGTTCCAAACGAATCTTGAAACGAATATTTATAACGATAATCTCGTTCATTTTTCTATTTACTTCTAGCTATATGTATATATTATTTAATATCGGTATTGACTTATATTATCATCCAATTCCCTGTGTGAAGGGCACTATCGGGGAAGAGCTCCACCTGCGAAAGTAGTTCGCAACAACGTTCCTGCGTTTGCAGTTTGATCCCCGGGCAGAAGCAAACTGGTACGAAAGGTTCACCCCGATCTCGCTCTTCTCGCGAGAAGAGCGAGATCGGGAAAACGCGATACCGTCTGTGGCCAAGTCAGAAAGGATAGCTTCCGGCACTTTCGATGCTGACGTTCTCAAAGCAGTTTCTGTGGTGGTTTCGAGAACGATCCCTCCCTCCGTCAGCTTCCTTTAGCTCGCAGCGGGACTGATCTAAGTAGACGATTTCTTTAGGTCAGCTCCATCTACTTGGTCCGAGTTCGCTATCCTGAGCTGCGCTGACTTTCGTCTGTTGAAGGCTCGAATTGTGAGTCCGGCGACGTATACCCATGTGGGGTAGCCGTAAACACTCCAAAGCCACTCCATCTCAAGTTCATAATAAAAGAACTTATTCGGAGGTATATGACGAAAGATCATGATATACACAAGTACAGCAAAAAACTTAAAGCGTAAATTAAAATAGTCGTAAACAGGGACCATATAGGATTGAAAATAGCATTGAATTTCTTCGATAGAACAAGGCAAACGCAGGAACGAGAAACAGAGCTGGAATAATGCTGAAGATGACTATGATAAATGGGCGCAGTATCCAAAAAAAACTTAGGTATACGAATATAACTGCAGACAGGATGAAAGCGTGTGAGAAGGCTGCACCAGCAAACGCACGTCGTCGCTTATACAGATCAGCACTCATGATGTCCTCTTCTGGTTCCTCTGCCCGGTGTAGCCTTCCAGATTTTCTCATAGTCAGCAGGTCCATAGAAGAGATAGATCGCTGGAAGAGACAGATCGAATCTCTAAAGCAAGGCCGACCAGGTTGTTTGCTTGTGATTACGGCTGCCCACGAAGGTGTCGACAGGGAGAATGCCGTGCGACTACGGCGACACGCGGGTTATCCGGAAAGCGCGCACCCCAAACAGATGAATCGCCAAACCAATTACCTGTACATCTGGATGCTCGATTCACATCTAGATGCCCGCAGACACTCGATAGGCTCTACAAAGGGTGCCGCGCCGCTCCATGCGAATTGTCTGCATGTCGCTTCGCTCTCCGATCTCGCCAGTGGGCACGAAACCTTTCTTGCGACAGAAGGCGACACGCTTCGGCGTCGTCGGGCGACGCGGGACGAACGGAGAACGCGGATCGTTCCATGGGCGCCCACGATACCAGTCGGCGTCTCGACACCGTTCCGTGCAGAGGCGTTGGACGGCGCCGCGGTGCTGGCTTCCGGCGTCCGCCGAACCGCATCAGTTCGCCGCCGGCATGTTCCGGCGGATCCTCGAAAAGGCAACGGAGGCACACTGCGGCGACGGCGGGGATCGCTGCGCAGCAGAGCGTCAGCGGACGGAAGGCGAGGCCGCGCGCCAGGAGCGGGCCGAGGCTGGCCCCGATGAAAGAACGAGCCCGTTGATCGCCATTCCGCTGGCCCTGTGAGGCGCGCTCACCTCGCCGAAAAAGCGTGATCATGGCGGGAACGGCCAGAGCGATTCCCGTGACGAACACGAGGCTCGCCGCCGTGAGGGCGACGACGTTGGAAGAAGCCGCCGCCTCCAGAACGAGGCCGCCCGCAGCCAGGAGGAAACCGGCGCGAGCCAGTCCGGAGACGCCGCGCCTGCGGGCGAAAGCGGGCCGGCGGCCAGCGCGGCGAACATGCGACGAGCCCGCACAGGCGAATCCACATGGTGCCGAGTCGGAAAGCCCGAGCGAGGCCGCGTGCGCGAGCGCCGTGTACATCGCGATGAAGCACATGGAAGCGTGACGTGTGCTGCGCACAAGGCCAGCATCGCGGGCAGAGCGAGATCAATCGGCCGATCTGCCGGAACTGGCGGCCCGACCAGGCCCAGGCGCGCGCGCAGGCTCTCGCACGAGAAAGAAGATCGCGGCCCCGCACAGCGCCAGCACCGCGGCGCTGATAAGGAACGCCGAGGCCCAACCTGCCCAGTTTGCGAGGGCCTGCGGAAGGACCTGCCCCACGATTCCCGCCACCAAGAAAGCCGTGGAAATCGCCCCTATGGACAAAGCGCGGCGTCGAGGCTCGACCGCTTCGGCGATGTAGGCGAGGGCGACGGGGGCGAAACTCGACGTCGTGATTCCTTGCAGCCCGCGCAAAACCGCGAGCGCGGGAACGGACTGGGCCGCCGCGCACCCGGCCGTTGCCAGCGTGAGCAGAATCATCCCGGCGAGCATCGTTCGACGTCGCCCGAAATGGTCGGCGAGAGGGCCCCACAGGACGAATCAGCGCGTACGTCGCGCTGAAACAGGTTGACAGGGCGAAGGCGGCGTCGCCTCGAGCTGACCTGCCCGGCGGGGCCGGCCAGCGGGATTGCCGCGTAAAGCTGAGAGACGGCGACGAGGGGCGGTGAACACGAGCAGGCCGACGGTTCCCTGCGCCCGCCGGGAACTCCGCGACGGCTCCGCTTGCCTGACTTGCTTGACGCGGCTCGCCCGCCGTGGAAACGATGCGCCGATCGGCGACGTCGGCGGCGAATGGGTATTCGTCAGACGCGGGTGCTGAAAAGCGCCGATCGTCCTTCGCGTTGGATTGCCCGCAGGAGCTCGGCGGCTGGAAGGCGGTGGAACTGTTTGGGGAAACGGGTTTGGGGAGACGGGCGGTCGATTGAAGGCGACACTGGGGAACCTCTTTTCCAACGAAAAACGTTGGAAATTACCGTAATACTCTTGACTCGGAAAGCAACGTTCACGTTGGAGATGGTGTGTGACGCCACGCCAAACGCTCGAATCGGAGGCGCGACGCTAGGCACACAGATTGGCCCGGTCGCACGCCGAAAACTCGCGGCTGCCGCGTCCGAGCGTCGAACGTGCAACGCAGAACACGCGGATTGGCTCGGCCCGCACGCCGAACGCGGAACATGGGACGCCGCGACGCCGAGCTCGACGGCGTGAAGCCGCGAACAATGCAGCGCCTCGAGCGGGGCGACCGCCTGGAAAGGAATGGACCGACATGGCCTGGGACACCGAGGGAACGAAAAGAAAGATACTTCTGGCGGCCGTCGATGAATTCGCGGCCCCACGGGCCGACGGGACGACGATCGAGCGGATCGCCAAGGCCGCCGGGGTCAACAAAGGAGCGCGTTACAACTATTTTCGAGGGCCAAACGCGAAGCTTTTCGCCTACGTGCTGCGAGAGGAAATGGCGAAAGTCGCACGGGCCGTCCCCATAGGGCCGTTCGCCGTCGACGACGTCGAGGGACTACGCCGGGCGCGTTTACGACTGCCATCGCGAGCATCCTCAGCTCAATCGGCTGCTTCTGTGGGAGGCCTCGTCTTGGGCGCGGACGTCCCGAGCGACGACGACCGCCTGGCTCGGTATCGCGAGAAGACGTCAGCCGTCAGCCGAAGGCCAGGGGAAGCGGGCATGTGACGGAGGCGATCGACGCCGACCACCTGGCCTTCCTCATTCTCTCCCTCGCGGGGTGGTGGTCGGCCGTCCCGCAAGTCGCCGAGATGGTCTCCAGACCGATCGACGAAAACGAGCATCGGCGCAGGAGGGCGTCGGTGGTGGAGGCCGCCAGGCGCCTGGCGGCGCCCGACGGCTGGGCGTCCGCGCGGCTGAGGCAGCTGCGGATGCCCGGCCTGCGTCCGATTTTGCGTTTGGAGCCCTTCAGCGCGGCGAAGCGCGCCGGACGGCCGCCTTGCTCCCGACGGCCTCACGAACTTGCGTTTGCCAGCGGATGTGCGCATATCGCTGAACACAAACGTGCTCAGGGTCAGTGAAAGTCTGAACCGGCGGTGACAGTCCGCGACCCGCTCAGAGCGGTTGACAGGGGTGGAAATTCCCTGACCGACGGTCAAAGTCCGGATGGAGGCGCACGGCTGTCTGCGACGTCGTCCAGGCTTCGCAGGCCGCGCTCGTCCCTGCCCCGGAATGGACCGGAAGGCAAGGGATGAGGAAGAAAAAAGCGGTGGCGCCGGCGGTGCTCGGCCTGCTGCTCCTGCTGGCATGGGATGCAGCCGTGCGCTTCGGCGCCGTCGACGCCAATTTCCTTCCCGCCCCCGTCGAGGTCGCCAAGCGCGCCTGCGAAGGGCTTCGCGACGGATACCTCGCCTCCGCCGCGTGGGCCACCCTCAAAGAGGCGCTGCTCGGCGCATCTCTGGCCGCAGCTGTCGGCGTCCCCCTCGGGTACGCCCTGGCCAGGTGGCGCGCCTTCGCCCGCACCGTCCAGCCGTACATCGGAGCCTCGCAGGCCATTCCCTCCGTAGCCGTCGCACCGTTGCTGACGATCTGGATCGGGTACGGCACGGTTTCGATCTACCGTCCTCTGCGCGATCATGGTGGTCTTCCCGATGATCGTCACGACGGCGGCAGGCATTTCCAGGGTCGACGCCGACGTGCTCGGCGCGGCCAGGCTCGACGGAGCCCACGGCCTGAGGCTGGCCCGCAGCGTCGAGCTCCCCATGGCCGCCCCTTCGATCCTGGCGGGATTGCGCACGGATTCACGCTTCAGCTTCACGGGCGCCGTCGTCGGCGAAATGGTGACCGGGGGAGACGGCCTGGGGCTCACCCTCACGTCGGCGCAGCATTCGGCGGACGTGACGGGGATGTTCGCCGCGATCGCGCTCCTGGCTGCGTGCGCAGTGTGCGTCACACTTTTCGGCTTGTTTGAACGCCGCGCGGAGCGCGCCTCGACGGGGAAGGCGCCGAACGATGAAACCGGGCGGGCCTTGCGACGGAAGGCAGAGCGGGCCGAACGGCAAAGACCGAAAGCGGGCCTGACGGCGAAAGGCCGATTGGTCCGAATCTAAAAGACCGGATGGAAGGACAACCGATGATATCCACGAAAAGAATCCTCGCTTTTCTCGCCGCCGCACTTTTGTGCCTCGCGGGATGCGGCGGAAACGACAAGGCCTCCGAGGGCGGCAAAATCACGATCGGCCTGACCTACGTGCCGGACGTCCAATTCGCGCCCTTCTACGTGGCCGAAGACAAAGGCTACTTCAAGGACGAGGGAGTGGAACGTCTCGCTGCGCCATCACGGGCGCCCAAGAGTCGCTTTTCGGCGCGCTCGAGCAGGGGACCGAGGACGTCGTCGTCGCGGGCGGAGACGAAATGATGCAAAATCGCTCCAACGGCATCAAAGTTTACAACTGGGCCACGATGTATCAGACCTACCCGGTCAAGGTCATTGTCCCGCGCGATTCGTCCATCCGCTCCGCGGCAGACCTCAACAGCAAGGCCATCGGGCTGCCGGGCAAGGCGGGGAGAACTACTTCAGCCTGCAGGGCCATGCTCAAAAGCAAACGGCCTGACCGAGGTCGGACGTGAAGATTCAGTTCATCGGGTACGACGCAGACGGCCGCCTTGACCTCGGGAAGGTCGACGCCGTCATCGGCTTCGTCAACTCCGACGCCGTCGCCATCGAAGCGCAGGGCGTCCCTGTTCGCACGATCGACCCCGTCGAGGGCGGAATCCCGCTTGTCGGCGCAGGCCTCGGCTCGCTCGACTCCTTCAAGAGAAGGGTCGAAGAAGGAACGCAAAGATTCTCGCCGCCCCTGAGCCAGCGGTCGCGTACATGCGCGCCCACGAGGAGACGCTCGACATCGTGCGCAAACGCGTTCCCGCACTCGCCGACAAGAAGCAGCGCGCGCCACCGCGTCCAAAGTCCTTTCCGCCTCGATGAAGCTGTACGGAACCGGCAAGTTCGGCGCGCAGGATTCCGCAAATGGCAGAAGATGGCCGACTTCATGAAGGAAGCGGGCCTCCTGCGCAATCCGGTCGAGGTCTCTCAGGCCCACATCTCGCTCGACTGACGGACGGTGCCGACGTCGCCGATTGCCGGGGCTGCGCAGCGAGAGCACAGAAGCGGCCCGAACGCCGATTGGGCCGGCTCGAAGCGCAGGAGCTTCGCGCCGCCCGCCGGTCGTCGATACGACCCGGCTGTTTCGCTAGAATCCGGCGTTTTTCGATAAGATCGACGTGTTCGGCGCACGGCCGGACGGCGGGCGCGACGGCGCGTCCGCATACAGAAGGCGTCGCCGTCCGGTCACGCAGGCGCGCGACGTCGGAAAGGACACCGTGTGAAGGCTTACATGTTTTACGGCCCCGGCGATCTGCGCCTGGAGACATTGCCGTCGAGCACCCCGGCGGGGCGAGATCGCCGTGGACATCAAGGCCGCCGCCACGTGCGGAACCGACCTGAAATCCTACCGGCGGGGGCATCCGACCCTGTTTTCACCACGCTGCCCGCCCGCTTCGGACACGAGTTCTCCGGGATCGTCTCCGAGGTGGGCGAAGGCGTGACCGACTTCGAGGTCGGCCAGAGGGTCGTCGCCGCCAACACCGCCCCGTGCGGCCACTGCTGGGCTTGCACCATCGGGCGCGAGTCGCTGTAGCGAGAACCTCCAGTATCTCAACGGCGCCTTCGCCGAGCAGATCGTCGTCCCGCGGGCGATCGTCGAGCGCAACACGTATGCGATCCCCGACACCCTGGCCTTCGAGGGCGGCCGCCCCGCTTGAGGCCCTGTCACCGTGGTCCACGGGATGCACGAATCGGGAATCGCGCTCGGGGACACCGTCGTGGTCAACGGCGCCGGGCCCAATCGGCCAGATGTATCTGAGGCTGGCGCAGCTGCGGGGAGCGACGGTCATCGTGGCCGACCGCTCGCAAGGCCGCCTCGCGCAGGCCGAGGCCGCGGGGGCCTCCGCCGTCGTCGACCTGACCGGTTTGGGCGCCCGAGGAATGCGCGGCGGCGATCCGGCCGCTGACGCCCGGCGGACGCGGCGCCGACGTCGCCATCGAGGCCGTCGGCCTGCCGAACGTGTGGGAACGAGACCGTTCTGTGCTGCGCCCCGGCGGAACGGCCCGTGCTCTTTCGGCGGAACCCCGAAGAACGCCCCGTTCCAGGTCAACTCTCGGACATGCATTACAAGGAGTACACGCTCAGGGCGTTTACCACCATCAGCCGCGCTTCGTTCAGATCGCGGTGGAGCTGCTCTCGTCCGGCAAGTTCGACGGGATGACCCTGTGCACCGAGGTCCGCCCGCTGGAGGCGCTCGTCGAAAGCCTGGAGGACATGGCCCGCGGAGTCGGATCGAAGTACATCCTCACGCCGTAACGGAGAACGCGGGCGGCGCAGGCGCATGAAGCCACGGGCCGCGGCGCGTGAGCCGCGACGGCGCGAAGCGATCGATCGTCACAGCGCGTCTGCCGCGGCGTAGCTGGCGACGCCGGCGGCGAAAACGCGAGGGGTCCTCGGCGAGGCCGCGCCCCATCGTCCGCAAAGGCACGGGGAGGAGGCGAGAACCTCGTCCAGGCCGTCCGTCGGCACGTCGACCCGCTGGGCCTTTCGCATTCGAAGAGGGAGTCGAGCTGGGAGGCCAGAGCCGGCGGACGTCCGCCCTCGACGAGGAAGACAGCTTCGCCTTCGGCTCGGCCGGCGAGGCCCGAATCGTGCGACAGGTCGAAATCGGCCCGGCGAACCAGGTTTATCCGACGCGCTGAAATCGGCCGGCAAGCCCGAGTCGGATGCTTTCAGCCCGCCAAGGACGGGCACGGGCAGAGGGTCTCGACCAGAGCCACGCGGGTGAGCGCCGTGTGCGTGTGGTGGGAGAGGCCGAAATGGCGCCCGCAGGGAATCGGCGTTCGACATGCGCAACAGGGCGATCGGCACGCCGCCCAAGGCCGCGGCCGCGTTAGAGCGCCTCGCCGACCTTCGTTCCCGAGAATCCCCATTTCGTCCCGGTTCCGAGGTTTCCAGGGCCCTGGGCGACGACGGCGAGGTCGGCCTTCCACACGATCCTCGCCGCAAGCAGCGCCGTGTGGACGTTGACGGCCTCCAGCTGGCCTCCGAACGCCTGGCCGCACGAAATGGTTCCCACGATGTCGCCGGATTCCCTCATGGCGGCCGCGGCGCGCGAGAACCAGGCCGGCAGTGCCGCGCCGTCGTCCATGACGTAGGCGATGCGCGCCCCCGGACGACGCGCGCGGACCGCGGCGACCGCCGCGGGGACGGCCGAGTGAAGATCGGCGACGAGAACCGGCATGCCCTCGATCGAATCGGCCTCTCGAAGGGCCTCGTGCCACTCGGACTCCTGCTCGTCGGCCCCCAGGGTCATGTATTGGAGCGGGGTGTAGCGGGCCTTGACGATGTGACTGGGCCCGAGGGCGGCGGATCCGGCGGCAAGTTGTCCGGCAGTGCCGCCACCATGAGATAGCCCCCGTTCCCCAGGCCCCTGACCGCCGCGGAGGCGGTGAGAACGCTCGCTGGCCGTCTCCGGACGGCCCACCAGCTGCGTGTGAGGCGAGGGCCCGGGCCTCTTCGCCGTCGTCGAGGAGCACCTGGCATTCGACGCATCCGTCCCATGTCTTTCCGGTGAGACTATCTCACCGTTTCGCCACATCATCACGCACCCAAGCCTACCCTTCGATTACCCTAGGCATGAGTCAGCAATCGGAGTACCACGCGGGCGAGCGCCAGCTTTCGCTGCTTGCCGCCCTCTCGCACCGGGGGCTCACTCGGGCGCAGGCCCGCCGGCGGATTCCCCTCATCGCGGCCCACGCTTCGCGCGAGACCTTCCAGCGCGTCTTCGAACGCGACGTCGCCGCGCTGAGGGGCAGCTGGTACCCGAGTGCCGTCGACGCAGGCGGCGTCTGCAGATATGACCGCACGGCCCCGATCATCGCGCCGATGTCCGCCCCTCGACGTCGGCCTGGTGCGGTCCCTGCTCGTCGGCCTGGGCAAGGGCGGCGGGCTCGTGGGGCAGCCCACTCGGGGATGGCGAAGATCCCAGCCACGGGCGAGGCGGACGGCTCGGCGCCGAAATACCTGAGAGCCTCGATTCCCTCCGGGGACGACGTCGTGCAGATCGCGCGGGCTCTCCAATACCGACGTCGGATCTCCTTCGCATACGAAGGGCGAGGCGGAGCCCGCGCGGTACCTGCTCGAGCCCCGGGGCCTCGCCCAGCATTTCGACGCCTTCTACGTCACCGGGCAAAGCCCGCTGCGTCGCGGGCAAGGCCGCCCAGGCTCGTCAGCCTGGTCGAAAGGACCTTCCGGGTCCAGCCGCATCGTGCCCGGTTCGCTTTCCGTCGACAGGCCGGCCGGCCAGCCGCCGTCCGCGGACGAGGAGGGCATACTTCGCCCCGTGCGGACCGTGCTGGCGGTGCGCCCGGAGCCGCAGCGCCTCCTCGCTCAGGGACGCCCTGATTTGCCCGCCGGCAAAGAAGGCCGAATTATGCGCCGGCAGGGCAAACAGAGCCTCTCGGACGCCGGGAAGCCCCTCTGCAAGCGACACGGACGGCCCGCCGGGCGCGATTCCGCGACGGCGGGAAAAGGGGCGAAAGTGCGGCTCCCGCCGGTTGGGACGTCGTCGAAATAGGTCCGGTCAACCGCCAGCGCATCTTCGAGGCGCTTCTCGCATACGGGAAAGACGTGCGCCTTTTTGGGGACGCCCTCGCTGCTCGCCGAATGGCGGGACGCGGCTGGAACACCTGCCGGGCTGGGGCGGCCGAGCGGTGAGCCCGGGCGCGAAAAGTTTGAGACTGGAGGCCGAAGCATGAGGGCGGGTATGAGAACAGGCTGTGGCGTGGGACGAGGCATGAAGTCGGCGGCCAAAGCATGGAAAGCGCACGAGAACAGCGGCCAAGGCATGGCAACGGGGGCCGCGGCGTGAGCGGAAAGGCAATAGTTCAAACGAACGCTCTGCTCGTCTTTCTCTCGTCCCCGGCCGGAGGGTCGGCGAGCCTTCGGGAGCCGTCCGAGCGTTTCGGGATCGAGTGGAAACGCGTGCTGCGCCTGCTGTGGGACGCGTCGCTGGTGGAGATCGAAGGGTACGGCCTGCCCTTCAACCTCAATCTGCCTCCGAATCCGGGCGAGGAAGACGCCGGCGATGAGCCGACGACGCCCGATTCCTACCGTCTCCTTTTCCGATTCGGGGAGCTCGAGCGTTCCCGACCTCGCCTTGACTCTCGACGAGGTCATCGCGCTCGTGGCCGTCATCGACTCCGTCGCGGAGATCACGCCTCGGGCGACGTGCGGGACGCCCTCGCGCATGTGCGCGCCACCCTGGTCGGAGCAGCCGAGGGCGCCGGCTTCGGCTCGGCCATGTGGGACGGGCCCGCCCCCGTCATCGGCGACGAAGCATTCGCCGCAGTCGAACGGGCCCTCGCCTCCAGAAGCTTCATCGAGTTCACCTACCACCGGCCCGGCCCCAACCTCGCCGAGTCCGTCACGCGGGTCGAAGCCTTTCCGGTCGAGATTCAGGCCGCTTACAACCCGCTGCTTCCGCCGTCACATCGGCCGGGCCTCGTTCGTACCGCCTCGACAGGATCGGAGACGTACGCGAGGCCGCAAGGCCGGCAGGGCGGGAGGGCGGCAGCCGCCCGCGCCGCGGTCGACGACGAGGCGAAGTCTGGAGCCCCGAGGGCCAGCGGGTAACCGTCACGGTGGGCTCCTCCGGGCGGTGGATCGGCGAAGCCCTGCCGGGTGCGAGCATGAGGCGGTCGGGCGGCCACGGCGGAGACTACGACGTGTCCTTTGCGTCGACGTCCGACGAATTCCTCGCCCTCGCTTCTGGTCCAGCTGGGCACGGCCGTCCGCGCCGTCGAGCCGCGAGACGGCCGTGGCTCGCGAAGCGCTTCCGAGACCTGGCGGGGCCGCACGAGCGGCGCCCGCCGTGCGAAAAACGGCCCGCGGAGCGCGAGGATCGGCCTGCTCGTCAACCCGACGAGCAGGCGCGGGCTCGCCGAACGCGACGCATCGCGGGCGCGCTGCCTGCGCGCCCTGGGCTCGACGTCGTCGATCTGACCGCGGGATCCGCGGAGGAAGCCGCGCGCATGAGCTCAGCCGCCGTCGCGCTCGAGGGGCTCGACGCGCTCTTCGCCGTGGGTGGCGACGGAACCGTGGGCATAGCCGTCGACGCGCTGGCCGACTCCAAGATTCCGCTGGGAATCCTCGCCGTGGGGACCGGCAACGACGCGGCGCGGCATTTCGGGCTGCCCAGACGCGACGTCGACGCCGCCCTCGCGTCGCCCCTAGACGCGCTCGAATCGAAGCGCACGTTCGCCGCAGACGTCCTCGAGGTCGCCTCCGAAGCAGGGAGCAGGCGGGTGATGTCGGTTGTTTCCGCGGGCCTGGACGCCGACGTCAATCGGCGGACGAACTCCTTCTCCTTCCCGCGCGGGGGAGCGCGTTATGTCAGGGGGATAGTTTCAGCCGTCGCAAGCTTCGCGCCGTACGGCCTGCGCCTGGAGATCGACGGGCGGGCGTGCTCGGCTCCGGCGACCCTCGTTTCAGTGGCCAACACCCGCTTTTTCGGCGCGGGCCTGCCGATCGCGCCGTCGAGCCACGCCGCGGACGGACTGGCCGACGTCGTCTTCGCCGCCGGGCTGAGCCGCCTGCAGATCATCGACCTCTCCTCGGCTGGCGCTGGGACGCCACCCGAGCCACCCTCCGTCCATTGCGTTCGGGCGCGCCGCGTGCGCATCGCCTGCGAGCCGTGCGCGGGCGCGCGGCCGCCCGACCCCATGGCCGACGGCGATAGGCTGGGAACGCTCCCAATCGACATCACGTGCCTTCCAGGCGCGGTGGAGGTGCTCATATGAACGGCGCATTGGACCACGTCGACCATTTCGTCGAAGAATACGCGGCCCGCGCATCGCCCTCGACGGCTTCCAAATCGACGCGTGCAAAAGCCGTCGCGCGCAATCGCGACGTCCTCGTGTGCGCGCCCACCGGCTCGGGAAGACCGTCGTGGCCCACTTCGCCGTCGAACTGGCCCTGGCCAAGGAGAAACGCTAGCGTCTACACGGCGCCGATCAAGGCGCTGTCGAACCAGAAGTACTCCGAGCTCGTCGAACTTCACGGCGAGGAATACGTCGGCCTGCTCACCGGCGACGTCTCCGTCAACCCGCGACGCCGAGGTCCTCGTGGTCACCACGGAGGTGCTGCGCAACATGCTTTTCGCGGGTTCGCCCGACATCGACGACGTCGGATACGTCGTCCTCGACGAAGTCCACTATCTTGCGGACAGGGAGCGCGGACCGGTGTGGGAGGAAATCATCCTCACCCTCCCCGAACACTGCCGGCTCATCGGCCTGTCGGCCACCGTCCCGAACACGGGGAGCTCGCGGGATGGCTGCGCTCCGTGCGCGGGAGGACCGAGCTTGTACTGCACGGTCAGGCCGGTTCCCCTCCGGCAGGGAGGTCGCCGTGGGACGGAAGGTCTTTCGGCTTTTCGGCAAGGACGGCGGCCCGCTCGGCGCGCTCGTCTCGGCGATCGCAAAGCTGCCGCCGGACGGGCGCGGACGCGTTTCGGACCGGGACCGCCGGAGGGTCATCGACCTTTTGTCCGGCGCGACATGCTTCCGGCCATCGAGTTCATCTTCTCCCGCAAAGGCTGCGACAAGGCGGTCGAAGCCCTTCTCCAACAGGACATTGCGCTCACGGGAAGGAAAGAACGGGCCGAGGCGGCGGCCAGGATCGCCGAGTGCGCGCGACCCTGAGCGAATCCGATCGCCGCGCCGTCGGATTCGACGCCGCCGCGCGCGCACTCGTTCGCGGATACGGCGCCCACCACGCGGGCGTCTATCCGGCGATCAAGGAGCTGACGGAGAAGCTGATGGAGGACGGCCTGCTACGGATCGTCTACGCGACCGGCACCCTTGCCCTGGGAATCGACATGCCGGTGCGCACCGTCGTCGTCGAATCGCTGCAGCGGTGGGACGGGAGGGTTCATCGACCCGAGCGCCACGGAGTACACGCAGCTCATCGGGCGCGCGGGCCGCAGGGGAAAAAGACACGGTCGGCCACGCGGTCGTCCTCGCCGGGCCCGACCTCGACCCCCATTTTGGCCGACCTGGGTCGGGCAAAGTGGAAGCCCCTCCTCGGCCTTCGCGCCCTCGTATAACACGGTGGTCAACCTCCTGGCCAGAATGCCCCTACGAGCAGGCGCGGGCGATGATGGGGCGCAGTTTCGCGCAGTATCAACGAAACGCCGACCTCGCCAAGCTCGAGGCTCGCCTGGTGCGGATTCGCCGCCGGATCTCCTCCGAGGAGGCGGCTGCACTGCGACGCGCGGCGACGTCGTCGAATACGTGCGCGCGCGCGGCCTCCGGCAGGCTGCCAGAGTCCGTGCGCAAGGCCGCCAAAAAGGGAGTATCGCGAGGGATTTCGCGCTCTTTCGCTCAGGCGAAAAACGGACGCCTCTACGCCGTGCACAGGGACGGCGACGTCGACTACGTGCTCGTCCTGTCGGCCGACCGCGGCAAGCTGCGCGTCATCGACTGGTACGGGGAGATTTCCTGGCTGCGCGAGGCGGACCTCGGCTCGGAGCTGCGCGACGTCGGATCCGTGAGCCTGCCCGTGGGGCGCGCCTCAAAGACCGAGTCGACGCGGGAAGACCTCGCCGACGCCATCGTCGAGCAGGTCGAGGAGCGCACCGAACTGGGCGTGGACCGCGACCTTCTCGGATCGTGGTCCCGATTCGCCGTCGGCCCCGACGCGGACCTGGCCAAGCACCCGTGCTCGGCGTGCCCCGACCTGGCAGCCCACCTCGAAAGAAGCGGAAACGCTCCTGTCGCTCGACGCCCGAGCCGCCGAAATCGAGAAGACGTCGGCGGGCTTCACCGACTCCGTCGGACGCGAATTCGACGCGACGCCGCGGCGCTCGTCGACGTCGGCGTGCTTCAAAACCGCTGCGGGGCGATCGAGGCCAGGGGCGCCCTCGACGCTGCGCAGGCTTCACCTGGAGGACGACCTTTTTGGCCTACACGTGTCTCTCGGCGCTCGCCGAGGGCCTGACGCCCTCGGAATTCGCCGGGTGGGCGTCGATGTTCCTCACCGACGACAGGCTTGGAACTGGCCAGCCGCGCTCGCCCGTGCTCGCGAAGCTGGCCAGGCAGGCCGTCGGCGAAGCCGAGTTCCTCCGCTCCGTCGAGGACAGGCACGGAATCGCCAGAACCCGCGACGTCACCCCCGGATGCGCGGACGTCTTCGCCGCCTGGGCCTCGGGCGCGAGCCTCGACGAGTGCCTGCGCACCTCCAGGATGGCCGCGGGCGACTTCATCGCGGCGGCCCGCAGGCTCATCGATCTGCTGGGGCAGTTCGCCGTCGCCGGGGAAGGCACGTGGATCGCCGACGTCGCCGGCCTCGCCCGCTCGCGCGTGCGCAGAAGCGAGGTCGTCGCATGAGCGGGCGGCTCGCGCCCCTCGGCCCGGCTGCGCTGTCCGTCGGCGCGGGCGTGTGCCTGTGGGCCTTTGCTGCATCTGTGGCCGTCGGCCGTCCTCGGCGTCGCCCTTCTCATCGCAGCGCTGCGCGGACGAGGCTCGCGCCAGTTTCGCCTACGGTTTCGCGACGGGGCGGTCTTCTTCGGCCTGCTGTGCGATTGGGCCACCGAAGCCGCGGGAACGTGGATCGCCAGAGTGGGGGGCTCGGGGAGTGCTCGCCCTTTACATCGCCGTTCTGGCGCTCGTCTGGCAGGCGTTCCTGCGGGCGTGGGGCGGTTGCGCGAGCGACGACGGCGCGAGGAAGACGCAGAATACCAAGGATCCTGCGGGCAAGGCCGGAGCTGTCGCAAACAAGGCGTGCGCTTTGAAGCTCGTGCCTGCTCTCGCCGTTGCGTGGGTCGCCGTCGAGACCTCCAGGGCACGTGGCCCGAGGGCGGAATGCCGTGGGGCAAGCCTCGCATTCGGGCAGGTCGAAGGCCCGCTCGTGCGCCCGGCGCCTCTACGGCTCCATGGAGCTCGTCAGCTTCGCCGTCGTCGCGCTGGGAGCCTCTCTCGCATACGTCGCACAGAACGTGAGGGCCCCGCCCGCGCCGTGCATTCGCCGCAGCCGTCGGCGTTCTGCGCCCGCGCTTGCCGCGACGGCGGCACATTCCGCTGGGCGGCCCGCCCATAAGCAGCGTGAAGGTCGGCTTTGTACAGGGGAACGTCTCCAGGGACAAATCGCTGACAGGCTATGCGCGGGCTGTCTCCGTCACCGAGCGGCTGGCGAAGCAGACGAGGAAGATCGAGGGAGGGCGCGGAACTTGTTCTGTGGCCGGAGAGCTCGTCCGACCTCGATCCGGAGACGACGCCGGAAGCCCGCGGCGTGATCGAAGGGCGTTGTCGCGACTCGGCGTCCCGCTTGTGCTCGGCATCCAGCGTTACCCGGAAGACTACCGCTACAACGAGTACACGCTGTGGCTTCCCGGAAAGGGGCTGACCGCCAGGTATACGAAGCTGCATCCCGTGCCTTTTGGCGAATACATACCCGCGCGCGGATTCTTCCGGCTGTTCACGAAGGCCGTCGACCGGGTTTCAACGGACATGCGCGCGGGGAAGGGGTCTGCGGTTCTCGATGTGCCGCTGCGGACGGCGCGTGCGCATCGCCGCGCCGATTTGCTTCGAGGTCGCCTACAACGAGATCGTCTCCGAATCCGTTCGCAAGGGCGCGAGCCTCCTCACTGTTCCCACGAACAATGCGTCTTTCGGCGATTCCGCCGAATCGCGCCAGCAATTCGACATGACGCGCTCAGGGCCGTCGAAACCAGGCGCACAGCGATACAGGTATCGACCATGGGGTTTCCGGTCGTCGACGCCGACGGAACGGTGCGCGAAAAACCGGCATGTGGAAAGCGGACGCCCGGGTGGCCAGCGTCGGCCTCCACACCACGTGACGCCAGCCGTCCGGTGGGGCGGCCCGATGCGCCTGGCGTGGAACCTCGCCGCGGGGGCGGCGACGGCGTTAGCATTGTGGCGGATGCGATGCTTGCCTCAACGACGGCGGCTCGGCCGACGCCGCCGCACAAACTGAGCGACGGGGCTCAAGGATCGAACGAGCCTGCGCCGGACTCGAACGGACAGCCCTTTCCGAGCGAGAGCCGGACCGAAAGCATCGGCATTGGAAACATACGCAACGAGGACAACAACAAGGAGAAACGATGAAGGTCGTCGTGATCATGCCGACCTACAACGAAATCGAGTCGCTGGAGGCGATCGTCGGCAGAGTGAGGGCGGCCGTCCCCGAGGCCGACGTCCTCGTCGTCGATGACAATTCCCCCGACGGCACGGGGATCTGGCCGACCAACTCGCCTCGGCCGACCCTCACGTCCTCGTCCTTCACCGCGCGGGAAAAGAGGGGCTCGGGAAGGCCTACATCGCCGCGTTTTCCTGGGCGACGGACAAGGAGTACACGCATGTCGTCCAGATGGACGCCGACGGCTCTCACCGGCCCGAGCAGCTTCCCCTCCTGCTTGAGCGGGCCGCCATGAGCGACCGGCCCGACCTCGTCATCGGCTCGCGCTACGTGCGCGGGGGAGAGCTGGAGGGATGGCCGAAGTCGCGCGAAATCCCTCGCGCGCCGGGAACTTCTACATCAAGGCCTGGCTGGGGCTTCCGGCGTCGGACGTCACCGCCGGCTTCCGGGTCTACCGGGTGGCCTTCCTTCGTCGCCTCGACCTTTCCAGCGTCGAATCGGCGGGGTACTTCTTCCAGACTGACATGACGGACAAGGTCCACCAGCTGGGCGGGTCGATTGTGGAGATGCCGATCAGCTTCGCCCAGCGGGAAGCAGGGGAGTCGAAGCTCTCGGCCGGCATCTTCACGGAGTCGCTCAAACGGACGACGTCGATGGGCGTCAAGCGCCGCGGGCGCCAGCTGGCGGGCCTGGCGCGCCGGGCGGCCGGCAAGCTGCGCGGCAAGTGACGTGGCCGGGCGCGGTGCCCGGCGGCGGCGCAAATCCGCGGGCCGGGCAGCCAGCCTCCGGGGACTCAGCCGTGGTGTCGGCGGGAGCCCTAAAGCTGCCCTGCGCGCAGCAGATCGAGGCGCTCCTGGAGGAGTTCCGTGAGCTCGTCCTCGGTGCGGCGCTCCAGGAGCATGTCCCAGTGCGTGCGCTGAGGCTTGGCGGGCTTCTTGTCGTCCGTCGCAGGCTCGTCGCGCAGCAGACCCTCGGCGCCGCAGCGCGATTCCCCACGTCGCGGGCGGCTCGGCGTCCGTCGCCATGGCCACGCCGAATTCGTGGCCGCCGGGACAGGCGTAGATGACTTGTTTGCGTTCGACGAAGGCGACTCCTTCGTCGGTTTTCCAGTGAATTTGCGCCAATCTTCATTCCGCGAAGCGCAACGTTCAGCCATGGTTTTTCCTTTCCTCGACTGCCGGATCAGTCTAGCGGGAAGGCAAAGAAACGCCGGGAAGAACGGTTTTGCCGCGCTACGACGCCACTTTCGCCCGTCAACCCCTTTTGCATCTCGATCCGATAATGCACATTATGTCAAAAACTGGGCAACGGTGAAAACGCGACCCGCCTTTGAGATATTCCCCCATCGACGCCGAAAGATGAAGTACTCTCGGCTTCGCGAGACTCGGAATCGACTTTTGGAACCACGCGCACAACCGTCGCCGTCGCCGACCGCGGCAACTATCCGCTTCTCGCGTTCCCAGATCGGAACTCGGACGCCCGTGAGTACATTCCGTCGATCGTCGCGCTGTCAGATTCGGACCTGTCTACGGTTTTGAGGCCGCGAGCCTGGCCCTCAAGGGCGCTCCCCACCTGCGCTCCTTCAAGCGCCTGCTCTCGCCGCGCCGACGTCAGCAAAACGCCGAGGTCGAGACTCGGCGGCCTCACGATTCCGCTCATCGACGTCGTCTCCGGGTTCCTCACGCACGTCGCAAAAATCCGTCCGCTCCGCCGTCAAGCCCGCCAGGGGCAAGCTCGAGGCCGTGGTCGGCATTCCCGCCCACGCGCATTCGGCTCAGCGCCTCATCACCCTCGAAGCCTTCAGGCGCGCCGGGATCGACGTCGTCGCCATGATCAACGAGCCGTCGGCCGCAGGCTTCAGTACACGCACAGGCTCACGAAGTCGCTCAACTCGCGCCGCACGCGCATCCTCGTCTACGACCTGGGCGGCGGAACGCTTCGACGCCTCGCTCGTCGCCGCAGACGACAAGAGCCACGAAGTGCTCGGCTCTCGCGGAGACAACAACTTCGGCGGAGACGACGACGTCGCCCTCGCCTCTTTTGCGCTAGAAAGTCCGGACGCGGCGAACTCGCCGCGGACGAATGGCAGAGGCTCTCGACTCGGCCCGTCAGGCCAAGGAGTCCCTGTACCCGCAGTCCCGATACGTCGCCGTGGACGTTCCGGGCGCCTCCTCCCCACGTCGATTCCGGTCAAAGAGTTCTACGATTTGGTCGCTCCGCTCATCGAGTCGACCCTCGCCACGATGGAGCCGCTTTTTGGCCCAGGACGAGGGCGGCGCGTCGAAGCTCCCGGACGACGTCGCCGGCCTTTACGTCGTCGGCGGCGGGTCGGAGCTTCCCGCCGTGGGGCGGACGCTGCGATCCAAGTACGGCCGACGAGTCCACCGCTCCCCTACACCGCGGGATCGACCGCGATCGGCAGCCATCGCGGCCGACCCGTCGGCCGGCTACACGCTTACGGACAAGCTGGCGCGCGGCGTCGGCGTCTTCCGCGACCGCGAGGGCGGCTCGGTCATATCCTTCGATCCCCTGCTCGGCAGCGAGCAGCGCGTGAGCCCGAACGAGGGATGTGACGGTCGTTCGCACCTACCGGGCGGCGCACAGCGTCGGCTGGTATCGCTTCGTCGAGTACACGCGCACGGACGCGGACGGCGTGCCGCGCGGCGAGGTAGTCCCGTGCGGCACGCTCGCCTTTCCATTCGACCCCGCGCTGCGCGGCGGCGAGGTCGACGTGGACGACGTCGAAGTGCAGCGAACGGGCGACGGCCCCCTCATCGAGAGCGCTACACGGTCGACCGGCACGGGATCGTCGAGGTTTCGATTCGCGACGTCGAGATCGGATACGAGGTCACGCGCTCGCTCGGAGCACGCTGAATTTTTCGAGCGATTTCGCGCCGTCTTTTTGGACTGTTTCACAGGGCGAGGGCTTTTGCCTTTTTCCGCCGACCTTCAGGGCTCTCCGCTTTGAACGCCTTGCACGTCGTGCGCGTGCGTGCGTCTTTCGCGGTACGTCGGCTTTGGGCGCCCTCGATTATCTGAGAATATGAGGAAGTGGTCCATCCAGTAGACAAGGCGCCCAGCGCGCCCATTAGCCGTTCTCTCCATTCAGCACGTTTTGGCTTTCTACGCCGGCGCGGTCATCGTTCCGCTGCTCATCGCGGGCGGACTCCGTCTGGATGCGGAAACCACGATCCACCTCGTCAACGCCGACCTTCTCACCTGCGGCGTCGCGACGCTCATTCAGAGCGTGGGGATCACGCGTTTCGTGGGCGTGCGCATGCCGATCATTCAAGGCGTGACGACCACCGCGGTGGCTGATCATTGCGATCGGCGTTGCGTCGGCGCGCGGCGGGGACCCGAACTCGGCCCTTCCCACGATCTACGGCGCGAGTCATCGCCTCCGGCCTGTTCACATTCTTCGCCGCGCCCTACTTCGCGGCCCTGATCCGCTTCTTCCCGCCCGTGGTCACGGGCACGGTCCCTCCTTGTCATGGGAACGACCCTGCTGTCGGTCTCGGCCTCCGACTTCGTCGGATACGCCACCGCGGCGCCGACGGCGGCTCCCCGCCAAAGGCGTGGTCCCCTTCAGCCGACGTCGCTGTTCTACGCCTTTCAGGACGCTGGCCGCCATCGTCTTGGCCCAGCGGTTTTTGCGCGGGTTTCTCGCAACGATCGCCGTGCTCATCGGGCTCGTCGGAGGCACGGCCGTCGCCGCGATCTTGGGCCATCTCGACCCGAAGGACATCGACGCCCCTCAAGAGCGCCGGCTCTTTTGCCGCGACCACGCCGTTCTACTTCAGGACGCCGACCTTCGCCGTCGGCGCGATCGTCTCGATGGTCATCGTCATGGCCGTGACGATGGTCGAGACAACAGGCGACGTCTTTGCCACCCGGGGAGATCGTCGGCAAGCGCATTCGAAAAAGCCGACATTTCGGCCGCCATACGCGCCGACGGCTATCGACGCTCCTCGGCGGCGTCATGAACTCGTTCCCACACCTGTTTCGCCCAAAACGTCGGCCTTGTGCGCATCACACGGGGTGAAATCGCGGTGGGTGGCGGCCGGCGCGGGAGTGGTCATGATGGTCCTCGGAGTCCTGCCGAAGGCGGGGGCGCTGGTGGCGACGATCCCTCCCCGTGCTCGGAGGCGCCTCCCTGGCCATGTTCGCCAACGTGGCCTGGGTCGGCATGCAGACGATAGCCAAAGCGGCGGACATGCGGGACAACCGCAACGCCGTTATCGTGACGACCTCGCTCGGCCTTGCCATGCTCGTGACTTTCAAGCCGTTCATCGCCGATTCCATGCCCTCGTGGGCACGGATTTTCTTTTCCTCGGGCATGACCACTGGGGCGATCGCCGCGATCGCCCTCAATGTCTTGTTCTTCCACGTCGGACGCGGGGGCGGAGATCCGGTCGTGTCCGGGCCCGACGGGCGCGCGCTCACCATCGACGAGGTCAACGCCATGGGCCGCGAACGCTTCGTCGAGGCCTTCTCACCGCTTTTCAACACGCAGACGTGGCCCCTGGAAAGGGCGTGGGAAAGCCGTCCCTTCGCCGACGCCGAAGAGTTCCGCGGCGCCGTCGAGAAATCGATTCTCACGGCAAGCCAGGAGCTCAAGCTCGCCCTCCTGCGCGACTATCCCGACATCTCGAGCCTTCTCGAGGAGGACGACGCCGCAGCCCAGAAGGTCTCGCGAGACATCAGGGTCGACGGCTCTCGGCGAGGCCAGCCCGGAAGAGCTGGAGCGGCTGAGCACTCTGGCCGAAGCTTACGCCGAGGCGGTTCGGATGGCCGCTTGTGGCATACCTGCGCCTTGGACACGGCCGAGCGGCTCATCGAGTCCGGCGCGCGCCGCCTGAGCCATTCGGCCGAGCAAGAGCAGGTTCTCGCGCTCTCGGAGGTGATCGACGTCGCCTACGATCGCTTCGGCATGCTGCTTGCCGACGCGAATCCCGTGCGCACAGCCTGGGGTCCAAGCTCACCGGGCAGTGAAACGCTCGCCGGGGCGCGTGAGAGCCCGCAGCCGGCATGTGAGGGGCGGTTGCCTCCGCAAGGGGCCCGCAAAGCCAGCGCGGACTTAGCGGGGCGCTTGTCCACTTTAAGCTTTGCGCTTTTTCGCCGCGCGACGCTTGGCGAGCTCGTCTTCCACAACGACGGCGCTGGCCTCTTCTGCCCGCTCCGTCGGAAGCTCGCTCAACGTGCCCTCGACCTCGCGCCCACGCGGCCCACGGCTATGCCGAAGACCCTTGCCGCCCCTTGACGGATCGATGACCTCGTCGTCGGACGTGCACTCATAGACGGAAGCCCCGTCGGACATGAGGGTGATCTGAGCCAGATCCTCAACTCCGTGCGACTCGAGTTTGCGCGACTGCGAGCCGGATCGCTGAAGTGAAACGCCCGTGTCCAAGAGGCGCTTGACGATCTTGAGCACAAGAACGTCGCGAAAAGAGTACAGGCGCTGGCTGCCTGAACCGTGTGCATTGCGAATCGATGGCGAGATGAGGCCCGTCCGATCCCAGTGGTCGAGGCTGCCGGTACGTGATGCCGGCCGCACGACATGCGATAGGGCCGCGATAGCCCGTCTCGTAGTCCAGATCTGGGAGCGGATCGCCGAAGAGCATTTGCTGAGCACGTTGCATCCTTGCGTCGTGCGCGTGAGCTTCGCTCATGGTTTCCTCCATACTTTCGTGAAATAGACGGGGGTGCTCCGCCTACACAGGCAACGATATAGCAGGAACGGCTCTCAATGGTGGTACGGCGCGTCTAAACTTCGAATCAACCGCGAGAACTCCCCTATAGACATTCAGATGGTTGAAAATTCGATTTTATTGCCTAACGCAGCTCGACTTCGATGTTTTCCGTTAGCAGCGCGCGATAAAGCTGGGATATGACGGTTGCGTTTTTCCGTCGCCGAGGCGATGGCTCTCTCGCGTGCAACGCTGGATTTGCGGGCGCGCTCGGTTGCGATGGAGTTCGTCACTAGAACGGCGTGGGCGTGTGCGGACGTCCTGACGCTGCGCACCTGCCGCAGGGTGAAGCCCGCGCCCAGCAGCATCGTTGCGAAACGAACGATGTCCGGGGCCTGAGCGGTCAAGCGCCCGCGCGGGTCGGCGGCGAGGATGCCGGCGTCGACCATCTCTTCGACGTCGGAGACGGAGACGCCGGTGAGGTCCGCGACTTCGGACAGGCGCAAACGCGTGCCGGGCTGGGGGCGCTTGACGACGTCGTCAATGAGGCGAAGCCGCCCCGGATGCGTGCCCTCGGGCTGTTGCCCCGCGTCGAGCTGGCGAAGAAGCTCCCGGATCTGGTCGAGCGGAAGATACCGGTCGCGCTGCTCGCGCAGGATAAAGCGCAGCCGCTCGCAGTCCGCGGGTGAGAAGAGTCTCTGATTCGAAGCCGTCCGGTGGGGATGGACGAGCTCGATCGACTCGTAATGGCGGATCTTCGACAACGTCAACAGCGGGAACCCGCCGCGAGCATCGACTGGACCTCCCCTATTTTTCAGATAGTCGGGAACGTCGAGAGCGACTTCCTCCGGCTGGGCTTTGACGGCCTCGGCCTCGGGGGCCGCGGCGGGCTTGCGCTGCGCTCGACATGCGTTGGCGCGACGTCAGCGCCGTGGCCGGAGCCTCGTAGAAGGTCAGGCGGAACTTGCCGATCTGGACCTCGTCGCCCGTGTGGAGGATCTGGCGTCGACCCGCTCGCGGTTGACGTAGGTTCCGTTGAGCGAACCCGAGTCGCGAACCGAGAACTCGTCGCCGCTGCGAATGAACTGGGCGTGCTTGCGGGAAACCGTGGCGTCGTCCAAGAAGATGTCGGACTTCTGGTGACGTCCCGCGTTCGTGCGGTCCTCGTTGAGCAGGGAAACGCGCCCCGGAATTCGGTCCGGAGAGCGCGATGAGCAAGGCGGAGCCCTTTGGGCAGCGACTCGATTGCCGCCTGCTCTTCCGGCTTCAACGCGCGCCTGGCGATGTTGACGTCTGAGTCCCCGCCGACGGTCTTGAAAACCGAGGTCGTGGTGGGATCGGCCTCGTTGGGCTCAAACCGTTCAGGCATACTGAAATCCTCCTTGGATAAAGATCCGGCTTGCCTCCGTAACCGTAGATCACAATTCTATAACCTTTGAGCCCCGTGTGCCATGGGTTTCTCGGTATTGGCTTTCACTTGAGCTTGAAACGAATCGCCGCCTGACCCCGCGCGGTTGTCTCCCCGCCTGCCGTTGTGTATTCTTGACTGGTCGCAGCAACGATGTGGCTGATCTTCGGCTTTCTTTCGCGGAAAGCTCGCAGGAGCCGTTTTCAGGAAGCTTGCAAGTCTCTTTCTCCGGAAGAAAAAGCGGCAGGATTGCACGAGCGACAACGGGCTATGGCGCAGTTTGGTAGCGCACTTGACTGGGGGTCAAGGGGTCGTGGGTTCAAATCCCGCTAGCCCGACTGATCGAAGCCCGGCGGGAGTCTCTCGCCGGGCTTTTTCGTGTGAGTTCTTCCCTCAGGGCCTAGTGTTAGGGCCGAGCGCCTTCCTCCAGCAGGCAGAGGCGCCCATCGCGGGCGCCGAAGAGGCGAACGGCATGCACGCGTCGCCCAGTTGTGCGAGCCCCCGTCAGGGCCGTCGAAGACGCGAGTGTCACGGGCCGACGACGAACCTCATCCCCCTGGGATCGCGGGCCAGGCCGGCCTCTGCCAGGGCGTCGCCCATGGCGCGCTCCAGCGCGGAGACGCCGTTGACCGACTCGACCACCGTCCGCTTCCTCGCGGCGACGCCCGGGTCCCGCGCCCCGCGCGCCTGAGGAACTCGGTCAGGGCGCGCAGCGCCGAACGGAACGCGGCGGTCCCCGGCGTGTAACAGACCAGTGCCTTCATGTTCTCCGGCGCGTAGAGCGCAGGCTCCCCCTGTCGACGAGGGACGACCGCCGCTCCCGGCCTGCGCGAAGGGTCCGGCAAGCCGACGGGAGGCCGCGGCGAGCCGCTCCCCCGATCTGCGAAGGCAACGCCGGGTCGGGCCAGGGAACGCCGCGCCCACGAGGCAGGCCGGGTCCCTGAGATCGAGCACTGCGGCCCCGGGTTCGCTGTCGCCCTCCCCCGCGGCGCAGACGTCGGCATCGCCCTGGGGCTCCGTGAACGAACGCAGCGCGTCGAGAGTCCCCCTTTCGGCGTATTGACGGGGCCGAGCCCGCGGACGAAGGTTCCCCCGCAGGACGGCGCCGGCGTCTTCCATTTCGCCGCAGCACGGGCGTCAGGCTTGCCATTCCGCCGGGGACGCCCGCCGCAAGGGCGATGTCTCGGGAGACCACGCCGTAGCGGTCGAGCAGCGACTCGACCATTGCCACCGCGGCCTCCTCGGCGGAAACCCGGGGCGGCCTCAGGCGGCGCCACGTCGTTTGCGCCATCGCGGCCTCCAGCCGCTCCGCCCCTGCCGCGGTGCCACTCCCCCGGCGAGGACTGCCACGGCTGGGCGTTGTCCGCTTTGCCTTCCCGCACCGTGCCGCCCGAGGCAATGCCCGGCGCTTCAGCGCTCAGGGCCCGGGCGGCGGCGAAAGCGCGTAACGGCGCGAGCGCCGACTCGTCACCCGCCGTTTCTTCGGGGCGGTGGCGCGCGGCTGGAGGCAGGCGCGCACCGGTTCGAAGGAAAGGGCCGTCGCGGCCCCTCGCGCGCGAGCTTCCACAGATCCTCCCAGCCGACGTCGCCGGCCGAAACGGCCGCGCCCGCAACCGGGGCCAGCGGCGAATCCGTGGGGAAGAAGGCGACCTCGCCGACCGGCGCTCCGTCCGTTTTCGCGGGCTCTCCTCCTGTTTGGGACGCGTCGTTGGCCAACCGCCCAGATTCTTTGCCCGTTCGGGACGTTTCACTGCTCGCCCGCCCAGATTCTCCGCTTGACCGCGCCTGCCACAGAACGTCGCCGGAGAAAAATGAGCTCGTCGAGCATGCCCGGGCTGTAATCCGCGACGCGTGCGGGGAAGACGACGGACTCCCACAGCGACGCCGGAAGCCACACGCCTTCCATCAGCGAGATCGCCTCGGCCAAGGCGTCGATCCCCCGTCCGGGGAGGTCGATCCCCGCGCGTTCGACGACCAGCCTGTGCAAGGCGGCGGGGCGGACCGGTTCGATCGCTGCCCGGGCTCGGGCGAGCGACCTGTTGCGCACTCGCGCGAAAAACGGAGGCCTCCATCCAGTGCGCGTCGTCTATTCGCATGAGCAGAGCCGCTTTCGGCGAGCGATTCGAGGGCTTTCGGCGGCGGTTGCGCGTCCGATTCCAAACTCTGCCGCCGCGTCCGCCGCTGTGATGCGGGCTCGGGTCGCGCGCAGCGAAGGAGCAGGTCCTCCAGCGGAGGCGCGAAACCGCCGAGGTCAGCGGGGAGCCGCCCGACTCGGCGGCCCATTCGGGGACGTCGACGCCGAGGGCAAGCCTGAGCGCGGGCGCATCCTCGGCGCCCGCCCAGCATTCGCGCCCTCCGAGGCGCACGGCCACAACCCTGCGCGTTTGCGCGAGCTCTTCGAGCAGGCAGCGAACCGCCTCCCGTTCAGAGCGGGCCGCGGCCTCCTCTGGCCGTCCCGAGCAGAGCCTTCGCCGACTCGCAGGAAACGGCTTTCACCTTCCTGTCGAGGCCGCTCTACGTCGGCCTGCGAGGAGTCGGCCGCGTCCTCTCGCGCGGCTCGTACGGCGCTGTCCCCTTCCTCTCGCTCGGACGGCGCATCGCCGTCGGACTGAACGCTGCGGGCGGCGACCCCTTCAAGGGTCAACGGCCCGAGCCTGCGGAGAAGGTCGGCGACGGCCTCGGCGTCGCGCCGGACCCGCCGGCCAGGCGCCAGCCGCTGCAATTCGGCCTCGACCTCGGCGAGGACGCTTTCGTCGAGGACCTGCCCGACGCCTCCGTCTCCGACGATGGAGGCGATGGCCTCCGGGTCGAGGGAGAGCAGATGGGCCCTCCGCTCGGCGCGCGCGAAGGTCCTCCTGGTAGAGGAACGCGCCGGTGTACCCGAAGAGCAGCGGGCGCGCGAAGGGCGAAGGCGACGCCGTCTCCGCCTCGACGATGCGAACGGATCGGGCTTCGATGCGCTCCATGAGGCAGGCGAGCGCGGGAAGGTCGTAGACGTCCTGGAGGCATTCCCTCGCGGCCTCGACGGACACGGGAAAGTTGCGGAACTGCCGCGACGCCTCCAGGAGCTGACCGGCTCTGAGCCGCTGGAGCCACAGCGGCGTCCTGCGCCCGGGGCGGGACGACGGCGTCAGCAGAGCTCGGGCCGCGCATTCGCGGAAGCGCGCCGCGAAAAAGGGCGGTGCCGCCGATCTGGCTCGTGACGAGGCGGCGCAGTTCTTCGGCGTCGAAAACCACAAGCTCGGCGCCGGGAGGCCCTGCCGACCGTTGCGGGCAACTGGAACGCGATGCCGTCGTCGCTTTGGCGAAGGTCTGCGGTTCAATCTTCGCAACGCGGCGTATGCGCTCGCGTATCGCCATGGCCCACGGCTCGTGCACTCGCCTGCCCATCGGGCTGTGCAAGACGAAGCGCCAGCTGCCGTTTTTCGTCCTTGCACCGTTCGAGCACAGCGGGTCTCGTCGCTCGGGATCGCGCCGGTTGCGGCTTTTCTGTTCGAGGAGGAGCGAGACGAGGTTTTCGCGCGCGTTCTCGTCGAGCCCGGCGCTTTCGAGCCTGGAGAGGAACGACGCCGAAACGAGAGGCTCGCTTCGCACGCCCGCCGAAGATTCGGGATTGGCGGCGGGCGCGGGCCTCCCTGCGGCCTTCGGGCCCGACGCGAATTTTCAGGCTCGCTCCGCCTCGCGGAGGAATGCCCCCTTCGCCGCTCCCGCGGAGGCCGGCCGCCCGGGCCCTTCGCCCCGCCAAAGGGCAGGCGCGAACTTCGCCCGCTGACGTGGTCGACGACGACGCGGTCGTTCGCAATCCGCGAATCTGCCAGCTCGACGTGCCCAGGGTGACGACGTCGCCGACCCTGCTCTCGTAGACCATTTTCCTCGTCGAGCTCGCCGACGCGGCGCCGCCCGCCTCCTCGGCGCCCTCGGGAAGGACCACGGGGAACATGCCTCGGTCGGGAATCGTGCCCGGAAAAGGGAGACGGCGAGCTGCTGCGCTCCGGGACGGGCGCGCAAAACGCCCGCCTCGCGGTCCCACACGATTCGGGGCGAGAAGTCGGCGAGGTCGGCGCAGGAGTAGGCGCCGGACAGCAGCTCGAGGACGGAGTCAAAGGACTCCCTCGGCAAAGCGGCATAAGGGGCGGCGCGGCGCACCGTCTCGAACCACCGGTCGGCCGGCGTCTCCTCGACGCTCACAGCGGCAACGGTTTGCTGGGCGAGCACGTCCAGCGCATTGGTGACGAGCTCAGTATTCTCGATCGCTCCGGTCCGCATGCCCTCGGCCGCGACGGCGGCGTCGACGAGATGCGTCCGCTCCACTGGGTAGATCGCTCCGCGCGGCCGCCCGCCGACGGCGTGATTGGCCCGGCCGATGCGCTGAAGGCCGCTTGCCACCGATAGAGGCGGCGCCACCTGAAGGACGAGGTCGATGGAACCCATGTCGATACCGAGTTCGAGCGACGACGTCGCCACCACGCAGCGTAGGCTGCCCGATTTCAGCTCGTTTTCGACGGCCAGCCTCTGCTCCCTTGGAGACCGACCCGTGGTGGCCTTGGCGATGACGGGCGCCTCCGGGCCGGCGTCGAATAGTTTGAGTCTCCGCTCCCCATGACTGCCGGTGCGCCCCTGCCCCGGCTGGCAAGCCCTTTCTGCCCACGCTCGGACGGCCCCGCGTTTGCCGGTGAGCCTCGACGGATTCGACCGATCCGACAGCGGCCGCAGACCCGGCGAATCCGTCGGCTGCAGCTTCGATCCCTTCCGCTCCCCCGAAGCGATTCGCGTACTCCTCGTTCAGGTGCGCCGTCAGCCTTTCGCATGCTCCCCGCGAGTTGACGAAAACCACCGTCGTCCGGTGCTGAAGAACGTGGTCGAGAATGGCCCGCTCGATGTGCGGCCACATCGAAACGACCATTTGCCCGGCGACGGAGGCGGGTGGAATGGCGGCCATGTCGGCGACGGGCACGCTGACCGCGACGTCGGGATTCGCGGCTGAGTCGGCCTCCACGATCGTGACGGGACGGGATCCTCCGAGGAAGTCGGCCACGGTCCGGGCCGGCGAAACGGTGGCGGACAGGCCGATTCGCTGGGCGGGCTCCTCCAGCAGCCCGTCAAGGCGCTCGAGGGACAGCGCCAGGTGGGTTCCGCGCTTGCTTCCCGCAAGGGAATGGATCTCGTCGACGATGACGGTCGAGACGGCGCTAAGCGTCTTTTCTCGCCTCGCTCGTAAGCATGAGGTAGAGAGACTCGGGCGTCGTGATGAGGATGTCGGCGGATTGACGCGGAGGCGACGCCGCTCCTTCGCGGGCGTGTCGCCGGTCCGCATGCCCACGCTCGTCCGCGGCCCCTCGAAAGGCCGCGTCTGTTGCCCACGTTTCGCCGACCGGATTCGTTCGGGCTTTTCCACTTGCGGGGACGGCGGATGAGCCGATGCCGAATTCGCCTCCAGACTCTCCAGGTTCGCCGGGCTCCCGGACGAGCCCGGTCCCTTCGGCGACGCCGAGTTCACGCGCGAGTTCTGCTTCTGCGCCCTTCCCGCGTTCGTCGGGCTCGCCGAACTCTCGAAGGCCCCCGCGCGGCGCGTTCGACGCCGGCCAGCGGCCGCCGCAGATTGCGTTCGACGTCGGCCGCCAAAGCCTTGAGCGGCGAGACGTAGAGGACGCGCACGCCCTTGAGCCTCGCGGTCTTCGGCCGAGCGGCGCATGAGCCGGTCGATCGCGCTGAAGAAGGCGGCGAGCGTCTTTCCCGAGCCGGTGGGCGCGACGACGAGGGCGTTCTCCCCTCTGCCTATCGCCGCCCATGCGCGCTCCTGAACGGGTGTAGGCCCGCTCGGAAAGGCGGAGAGGAACCACGAGCGCGAGGCCCGTGAGAAGCCTGAGAAAGCTGCAAAGCTGGAAGAGGCTGACGGCATGGCCCGCTAGGCTTTCCTGCCGCAGACCTTGCCGATCGACATTTCCAGAAAGCCGACGACGGGGGCGAGGACGAGCGCAGCGTTTGAAGCCACCACCAGAGGTTGAAGTCGCCGTAGTACGACCAGAACGAGAGGGCCATGAATCCGGCGCAGAAGGTGAGCGTCAGGCCGACGGTCACAACCAGCTCGCCCGCCGCACGGCCCTTGCGCACAAGATACACGCCGAGAAATCCCAGAAGCGCCGCCGAAAGGTCGAGCGGGAAGAACGACCAGTTCCACGCCTGCATGATCGGGTTGAGTAGTCTCTGAAGCGCTGCTCCTCGGGTATGAGGTCGAGGAAGACGGCCGTCCAATACAGCAGCAATCCCGAGTCGACGGCCAAAAGAAGCGGCTTGCCGACTCTCATGCGCCCTTCGCGATCGTCGTCCATGTGGCTGTGGCCTCCTTGCTGGTTTGTCCGTTTTCGCCGCACCGGCTCTCTGCTCCGGTTTGCGGGTCGCTCTACGTCTATCACACGTTTGTCTTCGACGCGTTTGCCGGATTCCGACGGGCTGCCCGCCGGAATCGGACGCGTCATCCGCGGCGTCGGGCGCCCACACTGCTTCAAGCAGCGTGCCCTCTGCTTCAAGGACGGACTTCGAGAGCGGAAACTCTTGTCAACCGGGCGCATATCCCCGGATCGCCCATAGCGGAACAATGAGTGCGTTGCGCCGCAAATCGATACACTTTTGTCTTGAAGTAGCGTACCACAGCATCTGCGTCGACTTTTCCGCCCTGGGACGACGACGCGTCCCCCAGCAAGAAGGATCGAAAGCCTCAGAAAACATCGGAAGCCTCCCAAATGGCGGGGACACAGCTTTCGGATGTTCCGAGCGTGAACGCGTCGAGAAACCGGATCAAAAGTATCCGGCAATGATCCAAACATTCAAACTACATGAAAGGAAGACGATGGCGAAGAAAACCCTCTACGGTCAAAAGCCGTAGACAAGAAGGCAATCCTCATCACCGGCGCAAGCAGCGGCATGGGGTTCGAGGCGGCGAAAGAGCTGGCCTTGCAGGGCCATTCCGTCTACGGCGCAGCCAGGCGCGTCGAAAGGATGGCGCCGCTCACCGAATACGGCGTGCACACCATCGAGCTTGACGTCACCGACGAGGAGGCGAGCGACGCCGTCGGCGGGTCGTCGCCGAACGCGGGCGCATCGACGTGCTGGTGAACAACGCGGGCTACGGATCCTTCGGAACGATCGAAGACGTCGAGATCGACGAAGCGCGCCGCCAGTTCGACGTCAACGTCCTCGGCCTCGCCGCTTTGACGAAGGCCGTCATGCCCCAGATGCGCGAGCGCGATCGGGCACGATCGTCAACGTCTCGAGCATGGGCGGGCGGCTCGTCACGTTCATGGGAGGCTGGTACCACGCCACAAAGTACGCGGTGGAGGTCCCTCTTCTGACGCGTTGCGCATGGAAGCGGCCGAGTTCGGCATCGACGTCGTGCTCATCGAACCCGGCGGAATCAAAACCGAATGGGGAACATCGCCGCCGATCACCCGCCGAGTCCTCGAAGGGCGGGGCGTACGAGCAAACGGCGTCCAAGGCTGCGAAGGCATGCGCCGCCAGTATTCGGGCAAGATGATGTCCGACCCCGACGTCGTGGTGCGAGCGATTTCGCGGGCCGTCAACGCGAAACGGCCCCGGCCCCGCTACCCTCGTCGGCTTCGGCGCTAAGCCTCTGGTCGCAGCCCATGCGGTGCTGCCCACAGAGGGCCTTCGACTGGTTTGTAAAAGGCCGTCTTCACCCCGAGCCGGCGGAAAGCCGCGGCGCTCGCAACAGCGTCGGCCGCAGTAGCCGTTGCGGCATGACGGTTGTGAGGGCACGCCCCTGCGTGAAAGCGCCCGTTTGCCCCCGTGAAAGCAGGCCGAGCGGGCGCTTCAGGGCCGTCGGGCTTTGCGCTCACTGGTTGTTCTGCCGGTGCTCGTCGGCTGCCGACTTCTCCAACAATCAAAGCCCGCCAATCGTCAAACTCACCGGACCGTCAACTCAAGGAGGCGCCCCATGATCGTCGCAGGACTCATTTTTCGCCGCCGTCGCCGCGCTCATTCATATTTATATTTTCTATCTGGAGTCGATTGCCTCGGGAGAGCGAGCGGGCGCGGGCCGCATTCGGCACGGGCTCCGTCGAGGAAGCGCGGACGACGAAGTTCATGGCCTTCAACCAGGGCTTCTCACAACCTGTTCCTGGCGCTGCTGGCGATCGTCGGAATCGCCGCGCAGGCCGCCGGATCGAGCGCCGTCGGCTGACGCTGGCCTTCGCGGGCGCCGCTTTCGATGCTGGCCGCCGCGGCCGTCCTTTTATCGCCTCCGCGCCGCACAGGGCCGCCGCCGTCAAGCAGGGCGCGTTCCCTCTGCTGGCCGTAGGATCCCTCAGTTTGGGCCTAATGCTCTAGGCTTCGGCCCAGTACTCTAGCAGGATGGGCATCTTTACCCGTCGGCACCACGAGGGTCGCCCGGCGAGTCTATTTCGCCCGCGTCAATTGGAATCGTTCGCGAAAAGCGCCGCGGCTCTATCGGCTGAAAACCGCCGGAATTCGCGCTGCACGTCGATTGAAAACACTACTGTATCAGCTTGCGTTCGGATGCCGTCCACGTCGTTTTGGCCGCCTCTGCCGCCGCATCGCCCTTGTTAAACTTTTGCCATGCCCACCACGCGAATCAACGACGAGAGACAGAGCGCAAGATGCTCGACGTCGCCGTTTCGCTGGTTCACCAACAGGGCATTTCCGCGGAGCTGGACGACCTCGCCTTCGAACAGATCGTCCAGGGAGGCCGGGGTTCCGCGCGATTCGGCGTATCGGCGCTGGCCCAAACTCCACAAGTTCTACGGCGAGGTGCTGCTCGAGCTCGCCAGCGGCACCACCCTTCCGGTCACAGAGTCGGCCATCGCCGAGCCCGCAGGCGCGATCGTCCTCGACCGCATCGAGCACCTGGGAACGGCCCAGGGCGGCGCAACGTCGTCGTCGAAATGTTCCGCGTGGCGATCGGCGCCGACTCACGATCTCGATCGTCGCCTCCCAGGTGGAACACGTCTCGCGGCCCCGTCGCCTGCCACCAGGGATCGCCGACGACGGCATTCGCGACGCCGTCGCGGCCGAGCTCGCCGCGACCGAAGACCGATACTGTTGGCTCGCGCCCGCGTGTAGCGCCCAGCCTCGGCGATCCCTCGGCTACCGCCTCGTTCCCCGCTGGCCGGCCCCGACGGCTTCGAGCTCATGAGCCGGGCGGCCGGGGCCGCGATCATGGGCCTCGTGGCGAAGATAGGGCCTCAGGAGGGCCGGCCTACAGTCCCCGCGTTACCTGCGCGCATTCGGCAGCACCGACGTCGCCGAATGGAGGCCCTCACCCACATCATGGCCTCGACTATCTTCAGCTCATCGAGCCCGACCTCGCACGCGCTGGTCGCGGGCGGGTCGAGGACCTCGTCATGGCGATCGCGCAATTCGCCTCGCGCAAATAGCCCGCCTTCGCCGGCCGCCTCCCTCATCTGCTGTCCGTCGCCAGCTTCCCTTCGCGGAAGAGCCGCCGGAGCAGGCGCACCCGCAGAGACCATTTTCGCCGGGCGGGCGAGCGTTCCCTGTCGCCTCGCGTTCGGCGTTGTCGAACATGTCCTCGACGACGGCGTCGTCGAAGAGGCTCCACCGCCAGCGAAAAGAGCGGCCGCAGCGCACGCGGGCGCGCCCGACGAGCACGTGCCTCATGCGGCAGCGGCCGTCTGAGAGCTCATCGAGGCTCAGCTCGGCGCGCCGTCGATGCCCGTGGCGGGTTCGAAGGCGAAACGGACCCTCGCGCCGGGCTCGTACTCGGCCACGTGATAGCGGATGGCCCCGTGGCCTCCGGCGCCGCCTTCGGAGACCGGTCGGTCCAGCACCATGGGCGGCCAGTTTTGCGAAGGCCAGAGGCGGTCGCCCTTTTGGCCCAGCCCGTCGAGCAAGGCGCCCAGCCGCTCGATCGGCGCATCGACGACGCGTTCGTGGACGCTGCAGATCATTGCTTCCTCGCTTCCCCTAAAGGTTATTGCACTCATTCTAAAACCCTGGGGCGGCGAGTGAAACGGCGGCGCTCGGCGGGATGCGGGCACTGCTGGCGCCGCACACGCCACACCGAGCTTTGCCGGCGGGCAAACCCAGGCGCGGCCGTTCGGGGAACGCCGCCTGGGCGCGCCGAGCCATGCGTCAGCCGACGCTCTCCGCCACGTGCGCCAAGCTTGGGAACCGGGCACATAGCGCGTGAGCTGGGTGATGTGGCGGGGCTCCAGCTCCGCGATCGAGGAGACCCCCAGCAGCTTCATCGTGCGGACGAGCTCGTCGCGCAAAATGGCGATTGTGCGATCGACTCCCGCGCGGCCGCCCGCCATGAGCCTCGTACAGGTAGGCGCGCCCGATGAGCGCAAAATCGGCGCTCCCAGGGCCACCGAGGGCGACGATGTCCGCGCCGTTCATGATGCCGGTGTCCACCATCACGGCCGTGTCCTGCCGACCTCGCGGACCACGCGGCAGCAGGTGGAAGGAACGGGGCCCGGTCGTGCTGGCGGCCGCCGTGGTTCGACAGCGGGGACGCCGTCCACCCGGCGTCGGCGAGCCTCTTCGCGTCGGCGACGGTCTGCACTCCCTTGACGACGATCTTCCCGTCCCACATGCTTCGAATCACGGCGAGGTCGTCGTCGGCTGATCGTCGGGTCCATGGCGCTGTCGAGCAGCTCGCCCACGGTTCCTCCTGTCGACTTCAGGGAGGCGAATTCGAGCTTGGCGTCGTCAGGAAATCGAACCACCACCACGGGCGGGGGACGGCGTCGAGCAACCGTCTTCAAAGTGATCTGGGCGGATCGAGAAGCCGTTGCGCTTGTCCCTGAAGGCGCGCGGCCGGCCACCGGAGTACGTCGACGGTGAACATCAGCGTGTCGAATCCCGTTTCTTGGCGCGCTCGACGAGCGCGTAGAGATCCTCGCTTGCGCATGACGTAGAGCTGGAACCAGTTCCCTGCCGCGGGGATTGGCGGCTTTTCGACGTCCCTCGATCGACGTCAGTTCCCAGCGTCGAGAGCGTGAAGGGATGCCGGCTGCTCCCGCCGCGCCGGCTCCGGCGATTTCGCCCTCGGTCTGCATGAGCCGCGTGAAGCCCGTGGGGGCTATGCCGAAGGGCATCGACGACGGCCCGCCGAGGATCTCGCACGAGGTGTCGACGTCCTCGGCCGGATGCAAGATGTCCGGATGGAACTCGATGTCCTGAAGGCGCGGCGGGCGCGCCCTGAGCGAGAGCTCGCCTCGGCCGCCCCGTCCGTGTAGTCGAAGGCGGCTTCGGCGTGCGACGCTTGGCGATCTTCCGCAAGTCCCACACGGTGAGGGACTTGTCGAGCCGACGTTTCTTCGCGTTCAGTGTCGGAGTTTTGAAATGCAGCAGATCGAAAAATCTCGCTGGGCTTCGGGAACTGACGTTTGACCATATTGGCCTCTCCCTTTGGGGGTGTTTACAGGTCTTTTGAAACTGTTTGCCGGCCGGACATCGCTGTTCGACGTCGTTGCCTTCGACAACCCTAAGGGAACCTCCTCATTTACGCAAGGAAATCCTTACATAAAGCGAAATCCCGCTTGCCGTCTCCGAGGCTCCGCGTATACGATGGTCGCATGGCAGGCTGACAACGAGAGACCGCGTCCCTTACCCGTTTTACAACGATCGGTGTTTCTCTTGTCAGTCATATCTTTTCCCATGCCTATTTTTCTTTCACGTCCGAGCCGCTGCTGACCGACGTTTCTTTTCGTGTGCGCGGGCGGCGAACGCCTTTTGCGTCGTCGGCCCGAACGGCGCGGGCAAGACCACTCTGCTGCGCCTGGCGGCTTTGCGAGCTGGAGCCCGACTCCGGGAAAGTCGAGGGCCCCCGCGTTTTCTGCGTCGTCGACGTCGGGCGGGTTCGACGTCGGCCTTCGCGGCTTTGCGCACCCGGCCCGACGCCGAACGGCGGTCCCCGACGCCGCGCTTGACGTCGGCGCGGGCGATTCGGAACACTCCGCCACGGTCGGCGACTCCCTCGATTCTGCCCTGCGCCGTCCCCTCGGCCTGCGCGAACGCTTCGAAAGGCTGACAGCGCGCATGTCCGAAACGCCCGAAGGCCTCACGTCCGCCGTAGCCGAGAATACGACCGCCTCGCGGCGGAAATGGAGGCCTTTGACGTGTGGACGCTCGAGAGCAGAATAGGCGCGACTCTGGCGGGGCTCGGCCTCGGCGGCGTCCGAGGGACCGCCCGCTCGACTCTCTCCCCGGCCAGCGTGCGCGCCTGGCCCTGGCTCAGACGCTCATGGTGCGACCTCCCGCGCTCGTCCTCGACGAACCGACAAACCACCTCGACCTCGAGGCCCCGGAGCATTCCTCTCCGCCACGATAGCGTTCGTGGGCCGGGCCCGTGCTTTTTCACGAGCCACGACCGGGCATTCATCGACGACGTCGCCACCGGGACGCTCGACCTCGACGTCGCGGTGTGGCAGGCTCCTCGCGCGCGCCGACGGCGGCGAGCTCCCGCGGCGGAATCCATCGAAGCGGCGGAGGGTACTCCGACTACCTCGCCGAAAGCGGCGCGCACGAGCCGCCCATGTCGAGGTCTACGAAAGCCAGCGAGCCGAAAAACGGCGAATCGAGGCCCACGCGCGCGCTTCGACGTCTATCGGCCACAAGCGCGCCAAGCCTCGGACCGAAGTCAGAATGGCCCAAAAGTTCTACGCCGATCGCGCCCAGAAGGTTTTCAAGCAGACGAATCAACGACGACGCGCGGCGGCTGGAGGATCTGGACCGCGTCGAGGTGGCAAAACCGCGCACATCCGCCCTCTCCTTCGCCATTCCGCCAGCAGGGCCGTCAAGCGGGATCCTCGTGTCGGTCCGCGAGGCGGCTGTGCCCGGCAGGCTCGCATCGGTCAGCTTCGAGCTCTCCGCCGGGGAGCGTCTGCTCCTGACCGGCGCGAACGGCTCCGGGAAGAGCACTCTGCTGAGATGGATCGCCGCGGAGCTCCCGCCGACGCCGGATTCGACCGGCAGCGTCGACGCGGCGAAAGGCCGCGCATACGTTCCTCAAGACCTTCCCGAACAGCCCGCGCCGGAAGCGAAAGCTCCCCCTGCGGCGCCCGGCGCCGCGCCAAACGACGCGCTCGGCCTCGTGCCCGCCGACGTCTGGACGCGCGGCATTCGCGAACTGGGCAGGATCGTCCAACCGCGCTGCACGGCCACTCCGTTTCCCCTGCTTTCTGCGGGAAACCGGAGGAGAGTCCAACTCGGCCCTCGCCGTCGCGCGCAATCCGCGAATCCTGCTCATCGACGAGCCGACGAATCTTCCTCGACCTCGATTTCATCGAGGCGCTCGAAAATGCGATGGCTGCGTGGGACGGCACGCTCGTCGTGGCGACCCACGACGAGTGGCTCATCAAGCGTTGGCCCGGCAAACGCATGCACCTGCAGCCCTTGCGACGAAATGGGTATCAAGACCCGCTGACAATCGTCTCACGGCGGTCAAAACGGCTGACCGATGTAATATCAGCCATGTGACCGTAGGAAAAACGGCTGGTGCACACGCAGCACCCGCTCCCAAAAGGACGCCTTTCTTCAGGCCGTTCACAAGCGCCTGTGCGATAGGCGTGGCTGTCGGCATGCTCAGCGGATGCCCGGGATGGGACCGCCTCGAGTCTCCGGCCGCCAGCGCTTCGCCGACGTCCCGGGCGTCGGCCCATTCTGCCGCGTCCTTCGAGTCCCTTCGCCTGCGCCGTCGCCCTCCTCGGAGCCGCGCGCTGCCGCGAAGGCTCGGGCCCTTTGTCGTTGCCCACTTCGAACGCGACGGCGGAGGCCAACGAAGCTTGGACCGCTCGGCCGCCCGCAGGCCCGTAGAAAGCCCGCGGGCCGCCGCTCAAACGCCGGACGCCGCGCAGCCGAACGGACCCAACGGCCAGAGCGGCCCCGCCCCCGCGCCCCAAGCGACGCAGCCTCCCGCGGCGTCGCCGCAACCCGCCTAACCTCAGCCGGCTCAGCCGCAGCCTTCGCCGACGCGTCACGCCGCGCACGTTGGGGCCCTTTCGGATTTACCCCAATCCGCCCAGACGCATAAAGCACCTCGAAGCCGCTGGCGACGCAGCAGCCGAGCGACGACGATGACGACGATGATGATGACGCCTCTCGCCACTATGGACGCTGGCGGTGCGACAGGCGGGGGCGCTGCTGGGTCGAAGGGCGCCACGGACACCATCGACATCACGGCCACCGTCACTGGCACGACGACGATGACGAGGATGACGACGACTGACCCGCGTACCATTGGACGCATGGCAAAAATCGTCGTCTCCGTCCCTTCCCGACCGTACGCGAAGGCGCTTGACGGGCTCGCTGTCGACGTCGTCGAGTGGACGATAGACGCCCCTGCGGGCGCACGGACCTCGACATGGTCGCGTCGTTCCGGCCTACAAGCCCCTTCTCCTCATTGGAGGCATCTGGCGGGAACAAGCTGGCGCTCGTCCAATTGCCGTCAATTGGGTACGACGGCGTCGAACAGGCCGTTCCCGTGCGGTTCCTGGTCGCCAACGCGGCGGGCGTCCACGAGACGGCGACGGCGGAGCTCGCCGTCGGCTCGATCATCGCCGTGCTGCGCAAGCTCCCTGACGCGGTCCGCAATCAGGGCCGCCGCTGTGGCAGCGCGAGGACGCTCGCGGGTTGGCCGATTCGACGGTTCTCATCGTCGGGGCCGGAGGGGTCGCAAACGCCACAGCCGACAGGCTCGCACCGTTTGAGGATCGACGTGCGCCGCGTCGGGCGCAGCGGAAGAACCGACGCGCGCGGGTCGGTCCGCGCCGCCTCCGAGCTCGCGGAGCTGCTGCCGGCGGCCGACGTCGTGATTCTCCGCCGTCTCTTACGGGACGCGACGCGCCGCCTGGCCGACGACGCCTTCCTTCGCGGATGCGCGACGGCGCGGTCCTCGTCACCGTGGCGCGGGGCGCGGTGGCGACACGAGGCGCTTCTCAAGCATTCGGACAGGCTCGCGCTCGTGCTTGACGTGACTGATCCCGGAGCCGCCCGAGAGCCATCCGCTGTGGGAGAAGGCTGCGCTCATCACGCCGCACGTGAGGCGCGCCCGCCGCTTTCGCGCCGCGGATCGAGGCGCTCGTGCGTCGGCAGGCCGAGCGGCTCATAGCCGGGGACCGGCCGGAAAACGTCGTCCTCCGGCCGTGACCGGGACATCGGCCGCCCGCATTTCACAGTCCTGCGCGCACGGCGGGCTCCCTGCTCGCCCACCCCTGACCGTCGCGTCAGCGTTTGCCTCCCTTTTTCCGCTTTTTCCCGCACGCGCACGGAGATCTCGATGAGTTCCGGCAAAAGCCGAAAGCCTCGCGTATCTTGTTTTTCGACGAACCTGCGGTAGCCCGCTTCAATGAAGCTGCTCGCAACACGGGACGAAACGCGGCGGGCGCGTGCTCGCCTGGTTGCGAACAGGATGCGCGGCTGCCTGCCCGATCGCACGGGATGCGGATGCGCCGCCGCAAGCTCGCCGAGGAAGGCGTTGAGCCCGCCCGTGGGAACGCGGGTCTCCCAGGAGTCGAGAGCCGTGTCCATGGCTCGGGTCAGCCGGATTCGTGTGCCACCCGTCGCGGCCGAAAGGTTGACGCGCTCGGCCCACTGGATCTCGCATGTCGCGCCCACTTTCGCGGTCGAGTTCGCGGCGTCGATATCTCGTCGACCAGGTCCCACTTGTTGCACACGATGACGAGCGCGCGCCCGGCGTCGATCGCCCGCTGCATCACCCGGATGTCCTGCTCGGTCAAGGGCTCGGAGGCGTCGATGAGAACGAGGGCCAGCTCAGCCTTGCCCAATGCGCCGCGCGTGCGCAGCGAGGCGTAGAAATCCGCGCCCTTCGTCTGATGGACGCGGCGCCGGATGCCTGCGGTGTCCACGAATATCCACGTCTGCCCGTCAAGCTCGATCGCCTCGTCGACCGGATCGCGCGTCGTTCCGGCGGTCGGATCGACGACGACCCGCTCCGACCCCGCCAGTCTGTTCAAAAGCGAGGATTTGCTGACGTTCGGCCTGCTGAGAAGGGCGACCGCCGCGGCCCCTCCGGCAGGGCGTCCGCAACGGCCGAGCGCTCGGGAAGGGCGGCCAGCACGGCGTCGAGCAGGTCGCCCGTCCCCCGCCCGTGCAGGGCCGAAATCGGGTACGGCTCGCCCAGGCCCAATCCCCACAGCACCGCCGCGTCGGATTCCTGCATCGGAGAGTCGACCTTGTTCGCGGCGAGGACCACGGGCCGTTTGCTCGGCGGAGCAGCTGACGATGTCGGCGTCGGCGTCCGTGATTCCGACGTTCGCGTCGACGACGAGCACGACGGCGTCCGCCGCCTGTATGGCGGCCTCGGCCTGGCGGGCGACGGAAGCGTCGATGCCGGCGACGTCGATCTCCCAACCGCCGGTGTCCACGAGCGTGAAATCGCGGCCGGCCCAGGATGCGGGTAGCCCACGCGGTCGCGCGTCACCCTGGGACGTCCTGGACGACCGCGACGCGACGCCCCACGATGCGGTTGACGAGGGTCGATTTTCCGACGTTGGGCCTGCCCACGACGGCCAGCACCGGCGCCGCGGGCCGGTCTGCGGCCCCGCCCGCAAGCACGGCGACGTCCTCTTCGTCAAGGTCGTAGGCGTCGAGGTTTTCGCGCAGCACGGCCGCACGGCGCTCGTCGAGGTCGTCGTCCCGCTCGGTCCATTCCTTCGAGGCGAGCCATTCCTCGGCGCTCATCTCCTTGCCGCCCAATCCTTCGCCGGTCGCACCCGGCACGCCGGTCTCGGCGAGGCTCCTCGGCAAACGCCCGTCGGCGGCCTTTCCCGGCACGCCGCGCCCCGGGGCGTTTTCTTCGCGATTTTGAGGGCCGCCCCCGCTCGATCGGCCTCTCGGCGTTCGCGCCGCCGTCCGCGGCCCGGGCGTTCATCGGCGCTCCTTGGGGACGAGGGAGACGACGGCCTCGACGACCTCGTCGATCCCCAGCGCAGAGGAGTCGATCTCGGTCACGCCGTCTTTGGCGGACATGACTCGGAGACGGTCGAATCGTCGGCGTCGCGGCGGAGCACCCTCGTCGCGCGTGGCCTTGAGGGCCTCGGCGTCGTCGCTGCCGCGAACCTCGCGCGCGCGGCGGGCGAGCCGGGTCTCCTCGGAGGCCGTCAGCAGCACGCGCACGTCGGCGTCGGTGCCACGACCGTCGCGATGTCCCTGCCCCTCGGCGATTATGCCCATGTGGGCCGCCGCTATGATCTCCGCGCTGGCGCCGCTTCATCTCGGCGCGCACGCGGAGATTCGTCGCGACCTCGAGACGACGCGGGAAAGCCCCGACTCCCGTATGGCCTGCGTGACGTCCACGCCGTCGCACACGATCCTCTGATCGTTTGGGTCAAGCGGCATGTCCAGCGGCATGGCGACCGTCGCCTCGGCCACGGCGTCGAGGTCGTCGAGGTCGATTCCCCGGCGCTCGCACTGCCAGCCGCCGCCCGATACATGGCGCTGGTGTCGAGGTAGCTCAGGCCGAGCCTTTTCGGCCACCTTCTTGGAGACGGTTGACTTTCCGGAGCCAGACGGCCCGTCGAGGGCGATGACGACACCCACGTGGTTTTCCTTTCCTTCGACGACGACGCGCCATCCGCGACGCTCCAAAGCGACCGCCAGGCGCATCGTCTCGTGCGGGAGCACCGAGAGCATGGCGCCCGGCCTCCCCGCCCCTATCGTGTGCCTGCAAGGCTCAGATCCTCGATGTTCACGCCGATCTCCCCACTCGGCGAAAAAGCCGCCCGAGCATGCCGGGCTCGCCGGGCACGAGGACGAAGACGTTGCCGTAGCGGCGCGGGGCGCCGCCGTGCTTTCCCGGAATCCGCTCGACGCCCCTCGTTTCCCCTGCGGATCGCCTCGCTCACTCCCCCGAGAGGACGCCGAGGGCGAAGGGGTCGTCGACTCGGGCCTCGACGGCCGCTATGAGCCTGTCGAGATTGGCTGAGACTTCTTTGAGCACGCGGGCCACTTCGCGCGCGTTTCCGGCGATGATCGTGGCCCACAGCCGCGAGTCGGAATGGGCGATCCGGTGACGTCGCGCAGGCCCTGGCCGGCCAGGCCGAGGGTTTCGAGGGACGTCGCGCAGCGCGCCCGCCACGAGCGAGGATACGAGCTGCGGCATGTGCGAGACGACGGCGGCGGAGCGGTCGGGTCTGCGGGCTCACAACGACGGGCAGCGCGACCGACAGGGGCGAATTGCTGGACGGCCAGCACGACGTCGCTTCCCGTGGCCCCTCTGTCGCGGCGCCGGCGGGCGCCCGCCGTTGCTCCGCCGGGGCGCCCGTCCCCCGATTGCCCGCCCCGATCGGGGTGATGACCCAGGGTCTGCCGATGAAAAGGTCGGCGTCCGCCGCCAGGGCGCCCGAGCTCGCGCCCGGCCATCGGGTGGCTGCCGACGAAGCGGTCGGCGCCGGATGCCTCGACTTCCTCGACGACCCGCGCTTGACCGAGGCGATGTCGGTCACGAATGCGCGGCCGAATCGGTCGAGGCTTTCGCGGACGACGTCGGCGGCGACGTCGGCGGGTGGCGACCACCACGAGCTCGGGCTCCTCGAATCCTCCGCGGCGATCTGCCCGGCGCCCAGGTCGCGCGCAAGCGCCAAAGCGGCCGGGGACGTGTCTTCGAGCTGAACCTCGACGCCGAGTTGGCGCAGGCGCAGGCCCAGCGACGCGCCGAGCAGGCTCTGAGCCGACGATCCTGACTGGGTTCACAGATCGACCAGTTTCATGAGCGCGCCAAGCTCGCTTCCGCGGCGACGACGCGGGTTTTGCCGGGCTTGAGATGGCCGACGACGACCGTTCGGAACTTCATGCGCACGAGTTCCATGACCGATGCCGACTTCCGCCATCATCCTGCGCACGATGCGGTTGCGGCCCGAATGGAGGGTGATTTCGACGATCGAGTTCCGGGGGGCCGACTCGCGCAAAACGAATCGGTCGACGCGGGCGGGGCCGTCCTCAGGGTGATCCCGCGCTCGAGGACCTCCCCAGCCCGCGGGTGACGGAGCCTTCGACGCGGGCGATGTAGGTTTTCGGCACCTCGTACTTCGATGGGTGAGGCGGTGCGTCAACTCGCCGTCGTCTCGACAGGAGAATGAGCCCTCGGTGTCCTGATCGAGCCGGGCCGACGTGGTAGAGCTGCTCGGCCGATCTCGACGTACTGGGCGAGCCTGGGCCTGCCCATGTCGTCGTACTATCGTCGAGACGACCCCGGCGGCTTGTAGAGCGCGAGGGTCAGGAGCGAGGAATCGGTCTGAACCCCGATGCCGTCTACGTGGATGACGGAGGCGACAGGATCCACGGCGTGCGCCGAGCTCGCGCACGACGTGCCTGTCGACGCTCACCCTGCCCTGGGCTGTGAGAGGCCTTCGCAGGCGCGACGGCTTCCACGCCGTTGCGGCCAGAACTTTCTGGAGCCGCTCCCCGTGGGAACGTGTGGGTCTGTCATTGCATATCCTCTTCCTGTAGGTCGTACGCCTCGGCAGATAGGGGCGCCAAAGGCGCGAGTTCGGCCAATCGAGTTCATCCCCATGACCTCGAGGAAGTACTCGGTGGTGCCGTGAGCGCGGCGCCTCGAGGCGGCGTGGCTCCCCGCCTCGGTCACAAGTCCGCGCGTCACGAGCGTGCGGACGACCGAGTCAACACTAACACCTCTGATCGCCGCAATCTGCGCGCGGGTGACGGCTGTTCAGTGGCGATCACCGCGAGGGTCTCCAAGCGTCAGCGGCCGAAAAGCCGCCCCGGAGTTCTCCGCCGCGACGTGGGCGGAGACGACGTCGGCGAAAGCGCGGGTTCGCAGAGCCTCCATCCTCCGCCCCGCCTCCCTCAGGCAAAAATCCGCGCATGCGCGCTCCGCCTCCTCGATAGTCCGCGGCGATCGCGCGAAGCATGGCGTCGCTCGGCTTCGCTCGCGCCGACGGCCTCGGCCAGCGTTGCCAGCGGAACGCTCCCTCGCCACGAGCAGAAGCGCTTCGAGGGCCTGAGCACGTCCTCGTCTGCCCGCCTATCCATGCGTCCCTCCGGAGTCTTCGGGTTCTCCGGCCTCTGGGGGATCTCCGGGTGCGCCGACATCTCCGGTGTCCCGGGATTCTTGCGACTCTTCTGAATCGCCGGCCTCCCCTGGCCAGGCGCTCGCCTCGGCCCTGGCGGATCGACGGCGACGAGGGACGAGCGCGCCGAGCGCCTCGGACTCGTTCGACGTCGATCCGGCCTGCCCGCAGCAGCTCCAGGACGGCGAGGAATCGCGAGACCACGGTGGGCATGTCTGCGGCGTCGGCGCACAGGTCCGCAAAGGCGAGCCTCTCCCCCGCAGCCAGCCGCGAGGCAATGTACTCGACCTGCGAGGCGACGGGGACGGGCGCGGCGTGCAGATGCTCGACGGAGACCTCGGGTCTCGCGATGCTCGCGCACAAACGCCGCCGCCGCGAGGGCCGCGAAGTCCGCCAGCCCGATCGAAACGGTCACGGCCGGAACCGCCTGCGCGTAGCGCTCTTCCAGGGGAACCGAGCGCGGAACGCAGAGGGCCTGTTCGGCGAGCGTCGAGGCGATGTCCCTCGCGACCTCCTTGAAAGCACGGTATTGCAGCAGCTGGCGAAAGGAGGTCGCGCCGTTCGAGGAGCTCAGGTCCTCTTCCTCCTGGCTGTCGCGGGGCAGCAGGCGCGCGGCCTTCATCTCGAGCAGAGCGTCGCCGCGATCGACGAGGAACTCGGAGACCCGCGAAAAGGTCGAGCTCCGGACGCGAGCGGACGAAGGCGATGAATTCGTCGGTGACCTCGGCAGAGCCACCTCTGTGACGTCCAGGCGCTTGCGCGCAATGAGGAAAGCAAGACGGAAGGGGCCGGAAGACGTCGAGCTCGACGGCGAATTCTCCGTCTTCGCTGACCTTGGCGGCGTCGGACGGCGCGGCGTCCGCGACGCCGGCCAGGCGCACCGGCCCGGGCGATGAGCTCCCTCGCGAGCTGCCTGTAGGCGGCCGCCCCGGGTGGGACGGGGCGTACTCCCGTGATGGGCACGGCCGCGATCGATGCGTACGGGGAATTTGACGGTGCGCGAGATGGACGTCGTGAAGACGCTTTCGCCGAAGCCCTCGCGCACGGATTTGACGACCTCGCGCGAGTGGAGGGTGCGCGCATCGACCATTGTCAGCAGCACTCCGTCGAGCTCGAGGCGCGGGTTGAGGCGGTCCTGGACCCTCTCGATCTGCTCGATGAGCAGCGCGACGCCGCGCATGGCGAAATACTCCGCCTCCAGGGGGATGATGACCCGTGCGCCGCCGTCAGGGCGTTGACGGTCAGGAGGCCGAGGGAGGGCTGGCAGTCGATGACGATGAGGTCGTAGTCGTCGAGCACCGGCCTGAGCACGCGCGTGAGGGCCTGCTCTCGCGCCACTTCGTTGATGAGCACGATCTCGGCCGCGGAGGTCGATGTTGGCCGGGGCGATGTCGAGATTCTCCACGCTCGTCTCCGATGATCTCGCGGATGTTCGGCTTGGCTGCGATGAGCTCGTTGTATATCGTGCGGTCGAGGGCGCGGGCGTTGACGCCCAAGCCTGCGCTGGCCGCCCTCGGGGTCAGAAGTCTACGATGAGGACTTTGCGTCCGATGCTGCGAGCGCGGCGGCCAGTTGATCGTCGTGGTCGTCTCTTCCCATCCCCGCCCTTCTGGTTCGACATCGCGACGATGCGAGCCGGACCGTGGGATGCGAGAGGGGCCGGGTCGGGAAAAACTCTGGCCGGAGGAAGCTGGCAGTAGCGCATCTCGTTGGGTCACGGTCTTAGCCTACCTAAGAGGCGCCCTCAGGTGAGCTAAGGCGTAAACTTCACGTACCGTGTCGCGGCTGACCATCGATGTATATCTGCGTCGTCGATAGCGACGAATGGCCCAGCAATTCTTGGACTACACGGATGTCGGCGCCCCCTTGAAGCAGATGGGTGGCGAACGAATGCCTTAGCGTATGTGGGCTGACGTGCACGCTCAGTTTGGCGCGTTCGGCGGCGTTTTGAATGATTGCCCACGCGCTTTGCCGAGACAGCGGCCGTCCGCGCGTGTTGAGGAAGAGCGACGGCGTTCCGGGGCCGGAGCTCGCCAATGACGGCCTTGCGCGCACGAGGTAGGCGTCTATGGCCTCGACGGCGTAGCCTCCGAGCGGCACGACCCGTTCCTTGCGTCCCCTTTGCCGAAGAGCCGCGCCGGCCCCGCCAGGTCGACGTCGTCGACGCTGAGGCCCCACCGCCTCAGAAATGCGGGCCCCCGTTCCGTAGAGGACCTCCAGCAGCGCCCGGTCGCGCAGCGGCGCCGGCCCCTTCCCCGCGCCGCCCGCGGCTATGAGCGCGGCGACGTCGTCGATGTCCATCGCCTTCGGCAGCCGCGAAGGGATCTTCGGGGGGCGGACGTCGGCGGCGGGATTCGCGCCGCGCTCCCTTCTTCGAAGACGAAGGCGTGGAAGGAGCGGACGGCGGTCGTGCTTCACGGCCACGGATGCGCGGGCCATCCCCTCGAGGCATTCGGCGAAGGAGGCGACGTCCTCCGGTCCGACGTCGCCGATTAGCGCGATTCCCCGCGCTTGGAGGTGCGAAAAATACTTCGCCAGGTCTCGCCGATAGGAGGAAACGGTGTTGTGTGACAGCGAACGTTCAACGGCGGGTGGGCGAAACTATTCACCCAATCGCGCAATCGGCTCGGGCCCGGGCAAGGGTGTATGGGAAGCCATGATTCCTTTATATTATCTCGAATCTTTTCTGGAATCGGAACGAAACCGACGGCTAAACTATGAAGCGGCGGCCTCGGAAAGGCCGAGGCGAAACAGACGAAAGGCTTGCAATGGCGAAGCTTGAATGGACGGACCTCGATCGGCGCGCAACGGACACGGCGCGCGTTTTGTCCAGACGCGGTGGAGAAGGCGGGCAACAGCCACCCCGGAACGGCGATTTCGATTGCGCCGTTGGCGTACACGCTCTTCAACAAGGTCATGCGCCACGATCCTTCGGACCCCTCGTGGCTGGGCCGCGATCGCTTCGTCCTGTCGATCGGCCATTCCTCCGTCACCCTCTACAACCAGCTCTTCCTCACGGGCTACGGCCTGGAGCTGGAGGACCTGAAGTCCTTGCGGACCTGGGGCTCGCTCACGCCGGGCCACCCCGAATACGGGCACACGAGAGGGAGTCGAGATCACGACCGGCCCGCTGGGGCAGGGCCTCGCCTCCGCCGTCGGCATGTCCATGGCGTCGCGCCGCGAACGCGGCCTGCTCGACCCCGACGCCCCCGCAGGCCAGTCCCCCTTCGACCATTTCGTCTACGTCGTCGCCGGAGAGGGCGACCTCGAGGAAGGCGTGACCAGCGAGGCCTGCTCGCTCGCCGGAACGCAGCACCTGGGCAATCTCATCGTCATTTGGGACGACAACCGCATTTCGATCGAGGACGACACGAAGATCGCCTTCACCGAGGACGTCCTGGGACGCTACGAGGCGTACGGCTGGCACACGCAGCACGTCGATTGGACGAACGGCGGCGGCGAGTACAAGGAGGACGTCGAGGCCCTCTACGAGGCGATCGAAAACGCCAAGGCCGTCACGGACAGGCCCTCGTTCATCCGCCTGTCGACGATCATGGCCTGGCCCTCCCCCACGAAGCAGGGAACCGGGGCCGCCCACGGAGCGAAGCTCGGCGCGGAGGAGCTCGCCGGCGAAGAAGGCTCCTGGGCTTCGATCCGGAGAAGTCCTTCGACGTCGCCGCGGAAGTCCTCGATTACACCCGCAAAGGCGCCGCCGAGCGCGCCAAGAGCCGAGCGTGCGGGGGGAGGAGAAGCTTCAGACGTGGCGCGCCGCCACCGGAGCGCTCGAAGCTGCTCGACAGGCTCGTAGCGAAGAAGCTCCCGGAAGGGTGGACCGACGCTCTGCCGTCCTTCGAGGTCGGGACGTCCGTGGCCACCCGGGCCGCCTCGGGCAATGTGCTGGCCGCCTTGGCCCCCGTCCTTCCCGAGCTGTGGGGCGGATCGGCGGATCTGGCCGGATCGAACAACACGACGATGAAGGGCGAGCCGTCGCTTCCTTCCCCGGACCGCGTCTCCGAGGACTGGGACGGAAACGTCTACGGCCGCACCCTGCATTTCGGCATCCGCGAGCACGCCATGGGCTCGATCGTCAACAGGATCGCGCTGCACGGGCTCACCCGCGCCTACGGCGGCACGTTCTTCGTCTTCTCCGACTATATGCGCGGGCGCCGTTCGCCTGGCCGCCGTCATGAGACATTCCGTCGATCTTCGTGTGGACGCACGATTCGATCGGCGTGGGCGAGGACGGCCCCACCCATCAGCCCATTGAGCATCTGTGGGCGTACCGGGCCATTCCGCAGCTTGACATTGTCAGGCCGGCCGACGCCAACGAGACGGCCGCGGCGGCAGGGGGAATCATCGAGCGTCGCGACGCCGGACCAGCCGGCCTCGTCCTCTCCCGGCAAAATCTGCCGGTGCTCGAAGCACGTCCGCAGAGGGGTCAAGCGCGGCGGGTACGTCCTCGCCGACAGCCCGACGGGCGAGGTCGACGTCCAGATCCTCGCCACCGGCTCCGAGGTCTCCCTCGCCGTCGAGGCGCGCGACGCCCCTCGCGGCCGAGGGCGTCGGAGCCCGCGTCGTGTCGCCTGAGCCTCGATTGGTTCGCCGAGCAGAGCAAGGAGTATCGCGACTCCGTCATCCTCCCCGACGTCAAAGCGCGCGTCTCCGTCGAGGCAGGCTCGACCTTCGGGTGGGCGGGATACGTGGGCGACGCCGGACGGTCCGTGGGAATCGACCACTTCAGCGCCTCCGCGGCGGCGGGCAAGCTCTTCGAGGAATTCGGGGTGACCGTGCAGGCCGTGGTCGAGGCTGCCCGCGAGGTCGATCGAAGCGGCAAAGTAGCGAAACAACGGGCTTTGCGCCGGGCCGCGGCGCCGACAAAGAAACCGCGGATGCGCGGGCGGATGAAAGCCGCCGCGCATCCGCGCCGATCCCTCGATATGCGGCCTTGCACGCCGCGCATGTCACCAGTCAATCTCGGGGAAAGTTGAGAGTCTATGGTCAATCCGCTTCGCAGCGCACCCGACAGCCGCTTGCAGCGAATCGCGGGCCCTTGTGGAATCGTCCTTTTCGGCATCACAGGCGACCTGTCGCGCCGAAAAATTCTTCCGGCGCTCTACGATCTCGCCAACCGCGGGCTGCTTCCGCCGTCGTTCACAATCATCAGCGTCGCCGAAAAGGTCGACCGTCGCTGCCGGAGAAAGTCGAGGGCCGCCATACGCGAGGGCGCGAACACCCCCGTCACCGAGACGACGCTCAAGCAGCCATGTCCGGGCTCGTGGTCGTCAGCGGCCGGTACAACGACGTCGAGACCTACCGTTCCCTCGGCCATACGATGGACAAGATGTCCGCCGAGCGCGGAACCAACGGCAATTACGCCTTTTACTGGCGATTCCGCCCGAGCTGTTCCCGACCGTCCTCGGCGGGATCGGAACAGCGGGCTTTGCGCCGAGGACGACGGGTGGAGGCGCGTCGTCGTTGAAAAGCCCTTCGGGCACGACCTCGAATCGGCTCGCGAGCTCGACGACATGGTCACGAAAGTCTTCCACCAGGACGCGGTCTTCCGCATCGACCACTATCTCGGCAAAGAAACGGTGCAGAACCTCGCGGCGCTGCGCTTTGCCAACGAGCTGTACGAGCCGCTGTGGAACTCCGCCCACGTCGACCACGTCCAAAGTCACGATGGCCGAGGACATCGGCATCGGCACCCGCGCCGGATACTACGACGGCATCGGCGCCGCCCGCGACGTCATCCAGAACCATCTTCTTCAGCTCCTCGCCCTGACCGCGATGGAGGAGCCGATTTCCTTCGAGCCTTCGGCTCTGCGGATCGAGAAGGAAAAGGTTCTGGAGGCCACGAGTTCTACGGCCCCGTCGGCGAATCGGCCGTGGCCGGCCAGTACACGTCGGGCTGGCGGGGAGGCGAATGGGTCAGGGATACAAGGAGAGCCGGGCATTCCCGCCGATTCGATCACCGACACATACGCGGCGCTGCGCCTGGGAATCGAAACCCGGCGGTGGAAGGGCGTACCCTTCTACCTGCGCGCCGGCAAGCGGCTGGGGCGCCGAGTCTCCGAGATCGCCGTCATCTTCAAATACCCGCCGTTCCTTCCGTTCCCCTCGACCGACGGCCTGGGGCACAATGCGCTGGTCATCCGCGTCCAGCCCAACGAAGGCATGACGTTCAAACTCGGTTCAAAGGTGCCCGGGTCGGGCATGCAGCTGCGCGACGTGACAATGGATTTCGCATACGGACACGCCTTCACCGAATACGCGCCCGAGGCCTACGAACGGCTCATCCTCGACGTTCTGCTGGGAGATCCGCCGCTTTTCCCCCGCCATCGCGAGATTGAGCTTTCCTGGGCTCCTCGATCAGGCGGAGAACCACTGGGCGGAAAACCCCGAATCGATCGCTGAATACGCGCCCGGGACCTGGGGGCCGGCCGCTCCGGACCTCATGCTCGCTCGCGACGGCCGCGCCTGGCGCCTGCCGTGGAAGGAACCGACATGATCATCCACGCGAGACGGAACGAGACACCGCTGGGGTGGGTCTGCGCTCTGACGAGCTGCGCGAGACCGCCAGCTCGGGCGCCCTCAGGCGGGTTCTCACGCTCATCATCATCGCGAAAAACGAGGCGGGGTCCGCGACGCCATCGCCTCGGCCGCAGGGCGCAGCCCGGGCGCATCCATGCCGCGTCATCGCCGTCCTCCCGATCGACGGCGAGAAAGCCGAAAGGTCGACGCCGAATTGAGGGTCGGCCCAGGCGGGCCTTTCCGAGATCGCCATCCTTCGATGCTCCAACGGCTCGGCCGACAATTTGGAGACGCTCGTCATCCCGCTGCTTCTGCCAGACGCGCCGTCGTCGTCTGGTGGGTTCAAGACGCGCCGGAGAATCCGTCGCGCACGCCGATCAGGGGCCATGGCCCAGCGCCGCATCACAACGGCCCAGAACTCCGGCGTTCCGCCGACGAGATCCTCCGCCGGGTGCGCGACGGCTACGCCCCGGGCGACACCGACCTAGCGTGGACGGGCGTGACCTTCTGGAGGAACCACCTCGCCGCCATGCTCGACGAGCCTCCGCACGACGTCGTCGAACGCGCCGTCGTGCGCGGCAACCGCACCCATCCGGCGGTGGTTTTCCTTGCGGCGTGGCTGGCCTTGCGGCTGGAGGTCCCGGTGGAGATCGAGCACACGCGGGGAACCGCCATCGACAGGGGTGTCCATGTTCCGCTCTCCGGGGAGCTGCGGCTGGATCGTCCGATCGGGTCCGACTTCGGCGACATGGTGCGCCCCGGCCGCGATGTCCAGCGCGTCAACCTGACGATGCGCACAATGGAGTCGAAGATGATCGAGGAGCTTCGAGAGATGACGCCCGACACCGCCTACGAGGAAGTCCTCAAACACGGTCTGGAAAGGGTGCTGCCTTCCGGCGAGTGAGCGCTGGCCCGGCGAACGAGGCTGGCTCGCCGCTTTTCTTGGGCGGGCGAGCCGTGGCCTCGCAAACGGGCGACTTTGCCTTTCTGCGAGCGGGCTCGGGCTTGCGCCCGGCGGCCTTTTTGAAAGCCGCCAAACGGGCGCGTCTGGCAGTTTCGAAAAATGAGGCTGCATGACTTTGCGAGCGCTTTCGGCCAGAGAGCGCTCGCAAAGTCATGCAGCCTTCATCCGCGGCGCTACAAGCCGAATTTCACGATGAGCCCGATGAGGACGATCACCACGCTCCAGATGAAGGCCACGCCGACGGTGATGCGATTGAGGTTGCGCTCAGCACACCGACGAACGCATCGAGGTTGAAATCCGCCGCCGAACATTTCGGAGATGCCGCCGCCCTTGCCCTTGTGGAGGCAGAATCGACAAGACGAGCAGAATGCTCGTAATGACGGAGAACCTCGCAGACTATGAGGAGAACCTTCACAACGTTTCCTTCCGATGCCCCACGGACGCAAGGCGTGCCTGCCTGGCCTGTGCAGAGCTGTGGTTGCATTCCGAGAGTGCCCGCGGGACGCGAGGCGTGCCTGTACAAGCATACAATGCCGTGCGCGGGCGCCTCGTAAAGCGCCCGCGCACGCGCGTGAGTCACTTGTAATAGGTTGCGATCTTCGCGAATTCGTCGGCCTTGAGGCTCGCCCCGCCGACGAGTGCGCCGTCGACGTCGGGCTGGGCCATGATCTCGACGACGTTCGAGATTTCACGGACCCGCCGTACTGGATCCGCACGGCGTCGGCGACGGAATCGTCGTAGAGCTCGGCGATCCTCCGGCGGATGGCCCCGCAGACCTCCTGCGCGTCCTCCGGCGTGGCGACCTCTCCCGTGCCGATGGCCCAGATGGGCTCGTAGGCGATGACCGAAGGGCGACGTCCTTCCCGCTGAGCTGGGCGAACATCGCGTCGATCTGCCCGACGACGTACTCGACCTGGCGGCCTTCCTTCGCGCACTTCCAGCGCCTCGCCGCAGCAGACAATCGGCGTCAGGCCCGCCTCGAGCGCCTTCTTCGCTTTTCGCGCCGATGAGCTCGTTCGACTCGCCGTGGTATTCGCGGCGCTCCGAATGGCCGACCACGACATAAGTGCAGCCGAGCTTGACGAGCATGTCCGTGGAGATCTCGCCGGTGTATGCGCCGTTGTCGTGGGTCGAGACGTCTTGGGCGCCGTACTTGATCTTCAACCCTTCCGGAATCGACGACGGTCTGCACCGTGCGGAGGTCAGTGAACGGCGGGATTACGGCCACCTCCACCTTGCCGTAGTCATGGTCGAGGTCTCCGAGAGACCACGCGAGCTTCTGAACGAGCTGATTGGCCTCGAGGTGGTCGAGGTTCATCTTCCAATTGCCCGCCATAATGGGTGTGCGCGCCATCAGTCCTCCAAAACTGCGATGCCCTGAGCACCTTGCCCTCGAGGAACTCGGGGAGGCGCCGCCGCCGGTGGAAATATGGGAAAACTTCGACTCGTCGAAGCCGAGGGTTGCGAACGGCCGCGGCCGAGTCGCCGCCGCCGACGATGGTGAATCCGTCGGTGTCCTCCATCGCTTTCGCGATGGCGCGCGTGCCCGCGGAAAATGCGTCGAACTCGAAAACGCCCATGGGGCCGTTCCATACGATCGTCTTCGAGTCGGCGATCGCGTCGGCGTAGGCCTTGGCCGTCTCCGGGCCGATGTCGAGGCCCATCTGGTCGGCCGGAATGGCGCTGGAGGCCACGACGGTCGCGGGGGCGTCGGCCGCGAACTTAGGCGCCACGACGGTGTCGACCGGAATGAGCAGCTTGACGCCGTTCTCCTTGGCCTTCTTCAGGTACTCCCGCCGCGGTGGCGACCTGGTCGTCCTCGCGCAGCGAGGTTCCGACCTCGTGCCCTTCGGCGAGCAGGAACGTGTAGGCCATTCCGCCGCCGATGAGGAGCCGGTCGGCCTTGTCGAGCAGGTTCTCGATGACGCCGAGCTTGTCGGAGACCTTCGAGCCTCCGAGCACCACGGTATAAGGACGCTCGGGGTTCTTTGTGGCGCGCGAAAGCGAGTCGATCTCCTTGAAGACGAGCTCCCCGGCGGCCGACGGGACGAGCTTGGCGATGTCGTAGACGGAGGCCTGCTTGCGGTGCACGACGCCGAAACCGTCGGAGACGAAAACGTCGGCCAGCTTGGCGTACTCTCTGGCGAGCTCTTCGCGCTCTGCGTCAACCTTTGAATCTTCGCGCTTGTCGAAACGGACGTTCTCGAGGAGGACGATCTGGCCGTTCCCCAGCGCGTCGACCTTGGCGTGCGCGTCGGGGCCGACGGTGTCGGCGGCGAGCGGAACGTCTGCGCCGAAGCTCCGAAAGGCGCGCAGCCACGGGCGCGAGGAGAAACTCGGGCTGACCTGGCCCTTAGGGCCCGGCCAAGGTGGGCCGAGACGACGACGCGCGCGCCGGCGTCGAGGAGCCTCTTAAAGGGTGGGAAGGGCGGCGCGAATGCGGCCGTCATCGGTGATGTTGCGATTCTCGTCGAGGTGGGACGTTGAAGTCCGAGCGGACGAAAAACCTTCTTGCCGGCGAGATCGCCGAGCGTGTCGATGGTCCTCATGATTTCCTTTCTACGCACAGATGCCCGCACGCCGAGACGTGCGCGGGCATCATGTCAATTCATTGACGTCAGAGCTTCGAGCCCACCAACTTGGCGAGGTCGACGAGACGGTTGGAGTAGCCCCACTCGTTGTCGTACCAGGAGACGACCTTCACCTGGTTGCCGATGACCTTGGTCAGGCCGGCGTCGAAGATCGAGGAATGCGGATCGGTCTCGATGTCCTTCGAGACGATCGGATCCTCGGTGTAGGCGAGAACGCCCTTGAGCGGGCCCTCGGCTGCGGCCTTGACGGCGGCGTTGACGGACTCCACGGTGACGGGCTTCTCGGCCTCGAAGGTGAGGTCGGTGACGGAGCCGGTCGGCGTGGGAACGCGGAGGCGTAGCCGTCGAACTTGCCCCTTGAGCTCGGGGAAGGACGAGGGGCGACGGCCTGGGCGGCGCCGGTCTTCGTGGGGAACGATGTTGAGGGCGGCGGCGCGGGCGCGGCGCAGATCATGTGCGGGCCGTCCTGAAGGTTCTGGTCGGCGGTGTACGCGTGGATCGTGGTCGTGAGGCCGCGGACGATTCCGAACTCGTCGTTGAGGACCTTGGCCAGAGGCGCAAGGCAGTTGGTGGTGCAGGAGGCATTCGAAATGATGTCGTGATTCTTGGGGTCGTAATCCTGCTCGTTGACGCCGATGACGAAGGTGGCGTCTTCGTTCTTGGCGGGGGCCGAGATGATGACCTTCTTGGCGCCCGCGTCAAGATGGGCCTTGGCCGCAGTCGCGTCGGTGAAGCGGCCGGTCGACTCGACGACGATGTCCACTCCGAGCTTGCCCCAGGGAAGCTTGGCCGGATCGCGCTCCTCGAGAGCCTTGATCGTCTTGCCGCCAACCGTGATCAGAATCTTCGGTGTAGGTCGTCCTCGTCGAGCTTGCCGAGGATGGAGTCGTACTTGAGCAGGGTGTGCGAGCGTCTTGTTGTCGGTCAGGTCGTTGACCGCGACAATCTCGATATCCGCGCCTTGAGCCAGAGCAGCGCGGGTGAAGTTACGGCCGATGCGGCCAAATCCGTTGATGCCAACCTTGACGGTCACTGTTTTTCCTCCTAGTGCGCTTTCGCGCAGGTGGTCTTAGCCTGTTCGGCCATCTTGACCGAACGTTGTACGTCCGGTGTACGTCTCAATTCTATTGGGCGAACTGCGAAGAGCCTAGGAATGCCCACATCGTGGGCTGCGACCTTTCCCACACGTCAGCAAGGCGACGGCCCGGGCGTGTGTAGAAGTCCCTGGGCCCGCGCCGATTCACCGCGTCGGCGGCGCCGTCGGAATGCGTATGTGACTTCCGCCGGCTGGCGTCGGCAACGGCCGTCGGCTCGAGCGCCCGCGTCAGGGGGCGTCGTGGCCTGCGGCGCGGGCGGCGTCGAGCGTCGATGGGACGCCCAATTCGGCAGCGCGCTTGTCGGCCATCGTGTTCAGGCGCCGAAGCCGCCCGGCCACCGCGTCCTTCGTGGCAGGCGGGTTGAGCCGCTCGCCGAGAAGATTGAGCGAATCCTCCGGGTACTTCATGCGGAATTCGCCTGCTTCGCGCAAATTGTCAGGGATGTCGTCGCCGAGAATTTCGAATGCGCGCTTGACTCGGATGACGGCTATGACGGCGGCGTCGGCGGAGCGGCGCATATTTGCGTCGTCGAAATTGGCAAGGCGGTTGGCCGATCCGTGGACTTCCTCTCGACGCGCAGTTCCTCCCACTTCAAGACGACGTCGTTGGCGCCCATTCTTGTGAGCATTTCGGCGATTGCGTCGCCCTCGCGGATGTCGACGCGATGCGCTCCGCGCGATTCGCGCGCGCGGTACGGGATCTCCATGCGCCGCGCCAGTCCCCCCAGGGCGTAGGAGGATTCGAGGCTGGGGCAGATGACTTCGAGGGAGGCGTTGCGCCCCGGCTCCAAGAGGGATCCGCAGGCCAGGGAACGCGCCCCGCCATGCGGCGGTGCCGTCAGCCTTGGACCCTCCGACGATCGCCGGCGGAAGCTCCGCACGGGCCGGCCGTAGCTGTCGAGCAGGCCGAGTCGGCGCGCGATGCGCTCGCCGTTGCTGGTGATGCGGACGAGGTAATGGTTTGACTGCCTCATGGACGAGGAGACCGTCAGAAGCTCGCTGCTTATGTTGAAAGCCTGGAGACGAGGTCCCACAGGTGGCGGGCGCTCGCCGCGTGGCTCAGTTCCGCGTGAAGCGCGACCTTGCCCCTGCGATTTGCAATCCGCCGGCAAAGCGAAACATCGTCGAAACCTCCGCGATCACGCACGAGAGCATGCGCGGGCGGACTTGCGAGAGTTCGTCTTTGGCTAATTGGGTCAATGCTGGCATTGGCTTCTTCCGTTGACTGATGATTGCGGGGCGCCGGGTCACTCGGCGCCGGCGACGTCCCCGAAGACCCCGTAAACGCGTCGCGATACGCCGCTGCGAGCCGCAGCGGGTCGTGGCGAGCCGATCCGTCGCTCATTCTAACCTGCCTCAAAAGAAGTTGTGCTCCGCATTCTGTGGCGGCCCTCTCAGCTCCGTCGATGTCGTCGATGCTCGTCGGGTCGGCGACAATGATATCGAATCGCAGGTCCGGGCAGTGGTCTTTCAGCGAGGCGAATGTGCGGCTGCCCCCATTCCCTTCGTCTCTTTGTCCGCGTTGAGGTTGAGCGCGAGGGCCTTTCGCGCCTTCGTCATCACAGGGCCTCGCGAAGCTTGGGAACCAGGAAATGGGAATGACGGACGTGTACCACGATCCGGGGCCGACGATCACCCAGTCGGCGTCAAGTATCGCCGCCTGACGGCTTCGGGCTGGGCGAGGGATTTTTCCGGGACGACGCCGATGTGCTCGACGATCCCCGGGTGCTGGCCACCGCGACCTGGCCGCGAATGGGCGCCTTGGGCCCGCCGAAGTCCACGACGGCCTCGATTTCCAGCAGGGCCGGCGACATCGGGAGCACGCGCCCCTTGATGCCGAGCAGCTGCCCGACCCAGTCGAGCGCGAGGACGGGTCGCCCATCTGCTCCCACAGCGCGAGGATCAACAGATTGCCGAGCGCGTGGCCGCTCATCGGGCCGTTGGACGTGAATCGATGCTGGAGGACGTCCGCCACGTCTGCCCCCATTCGCCGTCGTCGCACAGCGCCGAGAGGGCCATTCGAAGGTCGCCCGGCGGAAGCACGCCGAATTCCTTGCGCAGCCTGCCCGAGGACCCGCCGTCGTCGGCGACCGTGACCACGGCGGTGACGTTGTGCGTCATGAGGCGCAACGCCGAAAGGCTGGCGAAAAGGCCGTGCCCGCCGCCGAGGGCCACGACTTTGGGGCCGTAAAATCCGCGTTTGGCGTCGTCCGCGCCGTTCATTCGCTGCGCGGCGTTCATTCGCGGTCTATGGGGTGCCTCGCTCATTCGCGCCCCACGTCTCTGTGGATCGTCCGCACCGCCTGGCCCGAGGCGCGGAGTTTTTCGGAGATGGCCTCGGCGACGGCGACCGACCGATGTTTGCCGCCCGTGCAGCCCACGGCGAATGTCACGAAGGGCTTGAGTTCGCGAGCATATCCTGGAGCACTTCGAGGATGAGCAGGGCGTACTTCTCGACGAACAGGCGCCCTCGACCTTTTCGAGGACGAAGTTTGCCACCAGCTCGTCGCGCCCCGTCAGGTGCCGCAGCTCGCTGACCCAGTATGGGTTGGGCAGAAAGCGGACGTCGACGACGTTGTCGGCGTCGACCGGCGAGCCGTACGGAAACCGAAGGACATCACGGTGACGCGGACGTCGGATTGGGCTTCGTCGGCCACAAACCCTCTGATTTTGCGGGCGAGGTCGTGGACGGAATATCCGCTCGTGTCGATGATGATGTTCGCCTGTTGCGCATGTCGTCGAGCAGGGCGCGTTCGGCCGCGATTCCGTCGAGCACCCGGCCGTCTCCCTGGAGGGGGTGCGGGCGGCGAACGCTGTCATATCGCTTGACCAATTCGTCGTCGCTGCAATCGAGGAAGAGCAGTCGGTAGTTGAAGCCCGACTCTTTGAGGCCGGCAGTATGGATGAGAATTCGGCGAAGAATTCGCGGGAGCGCACGTCGATTTCGACGACGGCGAGGCGCTGCACTCCCGTCCGGCGTCATCATCCCTGTCAAGGCCCGCAAAAGGCGCGGCGGGAGATTGTCGACGACGTACCAATCGGTCCTCAGCGTGTCTGCCGCCACGGGTGCGCCCCGCCCCCGACATTCCGCTGATGATGAGAAGCTCGGGCTGATCGCTGGGCGGCAGCTTCGCCGCTTCGTCCTGCTCCGGCACACAGGCCGGAATGAGGCCCGTGTCGTTGATGTCGTCCATGGATAACATCATACCACAGACTAGTCGCCGCGAAAACTGCGGCCGTCAAAACAAACCGGGCGACAGCCTGGGCGGGGGCGGACCGGCGCCCGCCGACGTTCGCCCAGCGCCCGCAAACCGACGGTCAGCCCCGCGTCGGCGAAAATGCCTCGTCAGCTGGCCTCGGCGAAATGCTCGACGATAGGCGCGCGCCAAGGCGGGGCCGATTCGGCACTTTCAGCAGCTCCTCCTGGGAGGCCGCCTTGATCTTTGCAAGCGAGCCAGCGAGCCCAGGGCCTTCTGCTTGGCCGCCCCCAAACCGGGCACGGCGTCCAGCGCGGACGGGTCATGGCCTTGTCCGCTTCTTCCTGTGGAGCGTGATGGCGAATCGGTGCGATTCGTCGCGCAGCTGCTGGAGAAAGCCGCAACGAGAACGCCTTGGCAGGACGACGGAAATCCTCGCCCGGAATCCACACCTCCTCGAGTCTTTTCGCCAGGCCGACGATGCGGACGTCCGCTCCCGTTCTCTCGACGACCCTTTGGGCCGCGTTGACCTGCGGCAGCCCGCCGTCGACGACTGTGAGGTCGGGCTTGTAGGCGAACCTTCGGGGCGCTCGGCCGCTCGACGGCCTGGGCGACGTCGCCGTCGGCCTCGCCCTCGCCGGGCGTTGCATCCTCCGCGCCGCCCGCTTGCGGCTGCGTTTTCGCACTGCCCGTCTTCGCCGCGTCTGCGCCGCCCATCTCCGCCGCGGCGTCGAGGCTTTGAAATCTGCTCGCGTTCGAAGGTTTTCTCAGCTTCGGGAACTCGCTCGGCCCCGCGGGTATTCTCAGTCTCGTCTGGCTCTTCGGCTTCGCCGGCGGCTTTCGCGCGGTCGCCTCGATCCTCGTCCTCGGCGGCGCCGACGTCGTCGCCCGCCGCTCCGGCGAGAAGCTCCTGGCGAGTCTGCGGCGCAACACCTCGTCCATCGCGGCCGTGTCGTCCGCGGCGCCCTCGCCGTCGGGCCCCGCGCACGATGAAGTGCCTGCAGTCGGCTTTCTTTGCCAAACCGTCCTCGAAGACCACCATTGAAGCCACCTGGTGCGTGCCCTGGGTGTGCGAAACGTCGTAACACTCGATCCGCAGGGGCGCGCGCTCGAGCTCGAGCGCGTCTCGCACTCCTCCAACGCCTGGGAGCGGACGGTGATGTCCCCTGCCCGCGCCGGTTTGTGGCGGGCGAGCGCCTGCTCGGCGTTGAGCCGCACCGGTGTGCGCGAGCTGGCTTTTGTCACCGCGGCGCGGCGTCTTCGAGGCGGACCGCCCTCCCTGCGCTCGGCGAGCCATTTTGGAGCTCGAGCGCATCCTCGGGCAGCGGAACCCATATTTCCGAAGGATCGCACCGAGCGGGGTGTGCGCGCGGTCGTCCACGCTGCGCGAGGCCTCGCGGGCGGCGACGACGTCGTCGAACTTCACGTCGCCGTAGACCTGCAGCACGAGGTTCGAAACGATCTCGGACAGCTCAAGGCCGCCGATCTCGTCGCTTATCCACGCCTGCTGGCCGCGGATCCTGCCGCCGCGGACGTAGAAGACCTGCACGGACGCTTCGATCTCGTCGAAGGCGATGCCGAAAATGTCGACGTCGAGGTTCTCGTTCAAAACGATGACGTTGCGCTCGTTGACCGCTTCGAGCGCCGATATTTCGTCGCGCAGCCTGGCGGCCGTCTCGTATTCTTCGGCGTTGGCCGCCTCGAGCATCCGTTTGCGCCGCGTCGTTATCGCCTTCGAGCCGCCGCCTTCCATGAATCTGATGAGGCTCATGGCCGTTTCGCGATGCTCTTCGGGCGTGACCTTTTTCGATGCACGGCGCGCTGCATTTTCCGATGTGTCCGAACAGGCAGGGGGCGGCCCAGGCGACGAGCCTGGTTGAACTGGCCTTTCGTGCACGAACGCATGGGGAACACGCTCAGCAGCTGGTCGAGCGTTTCGCGTATCGCCCACACTTTCGTGTACGGGCCGAGGGTAGCGCGTGCCCTTCACTGTGCTCTTGGCGGGTCACCCACGCACGATATTCCTCGCCCAACGGACCGCCAGGTAGGGGTGGGACTTGTTGTCGCGGAAAACGACGTTGAAGGGCGGCGTGAACTCTTTGATCCACAGGTATTCGAGCGTGGGCGCCTCAGCCTCGGACCGACGACCACCCATTTCACGTCCTCGGCCGTGTAGACCATGGTGCGAATGCGGTCTGACAGGCCGGCCGGGTCCTGGAAGTAGCTCGAAAGCCGGGCGCGCAGATTCTTGGCCTTGCCGACGTAGAGGACCCGCCCGCTTCGCCGTCGAGGAACCGATAGACCCCCGGCTGCGTGGGTATGGCGCCCTGTTCAGGCCTGTGCTGACGCGGATCGGCCATCTAACGCTCCAGCATGGGCGCCAGGATCAGCCGGTGTGCGAGCCTTCGACTGGCGACGTCCTCGGGCGTGCCCTCGGCGATGACGCGCCCGCCGCCGTCGCCGCCTTCGGGGCCCATGTCGATCACCCAGTCCGCGCTTTTGACGACGTCGAGGTTGTGCTCGATGACGATCACGGTGTTGCCTTTGTCCGCCAACGATTGGAGGACTTGGAAGTTGCGGACATCCTCGAAGTGAAGGCCGTGGTCAGCTCGTCAGGATGTAACGGTTTTGCCGCTCGAGCGCCGGTGCAGCTCGGAGGCCAGCTTGACGCGCTGGGCTTCTCCGCCGGAGAGCGTGGTTGCCGACTGGCCGAGTTTGACGTAGCCGGGGCCCACCCTTTCGAGGGTTTTGCAGGTAGCGCCGGATCGCTGATCGGCTCGAAGAAGACGGCGGCCTCCGCAATCGTCATGCGCGAGGACGTCGCTGACGTTCTTGCCGTTGTAGGCCACTTCAAGGTCTCGCGGTTGTACCGGGCCCCGTTGCACACCTCGCACGGGACGTAGACGTCGGAAGGAAGTTCATTTCGATCTTGATCGTGCCGTCTCCCCTGCACGCCTCGCAACGCCCGCCTTTGACGTTGAAGGAGACCGCCCAGGCCCGTATCCGCGGACCTTCGCCTCGGCGGTCTGCGCAAACAAGGGTGCAGATCTTGTCCCACACGCCCGTGTATGTGGCCGGATTGGAGGCGAGCGCGCCCCGATGGGCGACTGGTCGACGTGGACCACCTTGTCGAGGCCTCCACTCCCGTGACCGACTTGTGCCGCCCGGGGATCGTCTGCCCGTTGAGCAAGTGCGCCAAAAGACTCGTGGAGGATCTGGTTGACCAAGTGGACTTGCGGGCCAGACACGCCCGTCGGCCGTCACCACAGAAAGGGGAGGAGACGTCGATCCTTGGGGTTGTTTTCCCTCGCCCGCTGACCTTGATCGCACGCTTCGGGTCGACGCGGCGCCGCTCGCGAGGAACCTCGATTTTTCCGTTTTCCGCCAGATACTGGCCGGTCATCGAGTCTTCGCGGGCGCTCAGCCCTGCGCCGGGCCCCAGTAGACGACCTCGCTCGCCGAGCGCCCCGGCGCCGGGGCCACGATATCGACGACCCAGTCGGCGGTTCGGATCGTGTCCTCGTCGTGTTCGACGACGATGAGCGTGTTGCCGATGTCGCGCAGCCGGGTGAGCGTGGCGATGAGCCTCTCGTTGTCCCTTTGGTGAAGGCCGATCGACGGTTCGTCGAGGACGTGAGGACGCCCGCGAGCCGCGCCGATCTGGGTGGCGAGCCGAATGCGCTGGGCCTCGCCTGCCGGAAAGCGTGGAGGCGCCGCGCGACAGGCTCCGGTACGTCAGGCCGACGTCGACGAGGGATCCCAGACGCGCCTTGTCTCGCCGAGAACCTGCTCGGCGATCTTGGCCTGGCGCGAGGTCGAGTTCGACGGTGTCGGCGAACTTTTTCGCCTCGTCGATGGAGAGCCGGCAGACGTCGTCGATGTTCTTTCCGTCGATGCGCACCGCAAGGACCTCCGGCCGCAGCCGGGCGCCTCCGCACGCCTCGCAGTCCACCTCGCGCATGTAGCCTTCGTATCGGTTGCGCGACCAGTCTGACTCGGTCTCGCCGTGCTTTGCGCTTGACGTAGGCGACGACGCCTCGAATCCCGTGCCGTATGTGCGCTCCTTGCCCCATCGGTTGCGATGGGTCACGCGCACCTTGTGATCCCTTGCCCCGCAAAATGGCGTTCTTCGCCTTCGTCAGGAGGTCCCGCCACGGCGTGTCGACGCATCGAAGCCGAGGTCCTTGCCGAGGGCTTCAAGCTGCCGGGTGAAGAAATCCTGATGGATGGTCCACGGGGCCACGGCGCCCTCGCGCAGGGTGAGCGAATCGTCGGGGACGACCGGCTCGGGGTCCACCTGCAGATGCGAACCGATTCCGTCGCAGGCCGGGCACGCCGTAGCGCGTTGAAGGAAAAGGTGCGCGGCTCGATTTCCTCGATTCCCAGCTCGTGCTCGTTCGGGCACGAACGCTTTTCCGAGTATCTGCGCTCGCGCGCCGGGTCGTCGGCGGAGGCGTCGACCTTCTCGACGGTGACGAAGCCGCCGGCGAGCCTCAACGCCGTCTCGATCGAGTCGTTCAGGCGCGAGGATATGCCGTCTCGGATGACGAGCCGGTCGACGACGACGTCGATGTCGTGCTTGACGTTCTTTTTCCAGCTTCGGCGGGCTGTCGGGGCGGACGACCTCGCCGTCGACCCGCGCTCGGGAGAAACCGTCGGAGGCGAGCTGGGAAAACAGCTCCGCGTACTCGCCCTTGCGGCCGCGGGCTACCGGCGCAAGAACCTGGAAGCGCGTGCCTTCGGGCAAGGCCGACACGCTGTCGGTGATCTGTTCGGCGCTCTGGGCGCGGATCTGCTCCCCGCATTCGGGGCAGAACTGGACGCCGGCGCGCGCGAAAAGCAGGCGCAGGTAGTCGTATATTTCGGTCACCGTGCCGACTGTCGAGCGAGGGTTGTGGTTCGTGGACTTTTGATCGATCGAAACAGCCGGGGAAAGCCCCTCTATGAAATCGACGTCGGGCTTGTCCATCCTCCCGAGGAACATTCTGGCGTAGGAGCTGAGGGACTCAATGTACCTGCGCTGCCCCTCGGCGAAAATCGTGTCGAACGCCGGGACGACTTGCCAGACCCGGAAAGCCCCGTGAATACGACCATTTTGTCGCGGGGAATGCTGAGGTCGACGTTTTTGAGGTTGTGTTCACGTGCGCCTTGGATGCGGATCTCGTCAATCACCCGGCAATTGTATCGTCTTAAAACATCTGTTCGAAGCATCGCAATCGTGAATTGCCTACCGACGCAGCCGACGGCGGCCCTGAGCTCTTTGGCGGCCAAAGAGGCGTTTTGGCGTCGGAAGCCTTCGCTCCGGAAATCGCTAGAATTGGCCTCATGGCTATCATTGCAATCAGTACACGTACGACGTCGCCCAAAGCGAGCTCATCGCCGAGCACCGCCCGACCCATCGCGCCCACCTTCGCGACCTTCACGAGGCCGGCTCCGTCCTGACGTTCGGGCCGCTGGGGGACGACAGCGCCCTCATCCTCGTCGAGGCCGACTCCCCCGAGGCGGGCCTGAACGTGCTGGCGGGCGACCCCTTCCGCGAGCTCGGCGTCATCAAGAACGCGAACGCGCGAGTCTGGAATCCCGCGGTCAACCCTGGGCATGAGCCTGAAAAGCCCGGACATGAGCCGGAGCGGAGACCGGGGCATGATTTGGAGTCGCTGGGCATGGTCAGGAGACTGAGGCGCTGCAGGCCAGCGCCCCTCAAGCTGAAGATCGACCCTTTCGTCGCGGGGATCGTCTTGGCGATGGCCCTCAGGCTCGCCTTGCCCGTTCCCGCCAAAGGGGCGCGAGATGCTTTCGACGGTCGCGGACCTGTCGGTATGCCTCGTCTTCCTTGTCTATGGAATGCGCCTGCGTACAAGCGAGGTGCTCGCGGGCCTGGCGAACGTCAAGCTGCAGCTTTCGGTTCTTTTCGCGACGTGCGTGGCTTTTCCGGCTTTCGGATTCCTCATGTACAAGGCCGCCGAGGCCCGTGTGGGGGCACCGGATTTGCCACCGGTTTTCCTGTGCTTGGCGATCCTTCCGTCGACGATTCAATCCTCGGTCACCTTCGTCTCCATCGCGAAGGGAAACGTCTGCGGCAGCCGTATGTTCGGCGACGATCTCCAACATCCTAGGCATGTTCGTCACGCCGTCCTCGTCCTCCTCGTGCCCTCGACGTCGGCGGGGGCGCCGGAGGCGGTTTGGGCTCGATCGTGACCAAGCTGCTCGCCCCCGTTCGTCGTGGGCCAGCTCTTTCAGCCGTTTGTGGGCGGACTGGTTCCGAGCGCGGCGTTCGATGGTGAAAGAAGATCGACAATTCTTCGATCATCCTCATCGTGCTTTTCGGCGGTCGTCAATCGCGACGGCCGAGGGGCGTCGGGCCGGCGTGACGGCGTGGGACGGTTCTCGTCCTCCTCGCCCTGTCCGCGCGCTGCTCGCCACGATGCTCGCCCTCACGTGGTTCGTCCCCGGGAAGATCGGGATGCCGAGGAAGACCGGATCGTCGTTCTCATGTGCGGGTCGAAGAAATCGCCCTAGTACAGGACTGCCCATGGCCAAAGGCCCTGTTTCAGCTTCAACGGTGGGCGCCGTCATCGTCGGTGGTCCTGTTCCATCAGATTCAGATCTTCGTGTGCGCGATCATCGCCGCGCAGCTGGGGCGAACGCGCCCGACGACTAGGGCCGCCTGGCCCCGTGCCGCGCAGGCGCTCTCGCCCTGCCCCGCGCGTGGGCGGAGGCCGACTCGCCTCCCCGCTTAGCCCGGCCTTCAACCCGCTATCGCGGGGCTTTTCTTTGTGTTCAAAGGGCCTTTGCGGCCTGACAGGCTTCGTTTTCCGAACGCCGCGCGTTTCCGTGCCGCCGTTTCCCTCCCGATCGTTGCGATTCTTCAGGCTGCCGTCTGTCCGCGGATTCCTGCGCGCCGCTCGGCTCGGCGCCCTCGAGGAAGCCTGCCTCGCGCGAAGGCTTGGGCGACCCGGCCAGCTTCGATCTCGTCACCAGCCTCTTCGACGTTCGTGCCTTCGATGGCATCGCGCTTCGTCTTTCCGAGGACGTGACGACGGTGAGGACGAGTATGACGAGAATGGCGGCGAGGGAGACGAGGGGGTGGATGTCAGGCATGAATTCGAGCCATCCTTGCCCGTGGCGAGCCTCGACGAGGGCTTGAAGCCGATGAACGCGAGGATCGCGGCGAGCCCGTAGTGGAGGTAGACGAGCCGTTCGAGGCGCCTTCGACGAGGGAAGAAGAGCTGGCGCAGCCCCGAGGCGCGAAGGCGTTGGCGGCGAGGATGATGAACGGTTGGGAGGTCAGCCCGAAGGACGCAGGTATCGAGTCGAGGGCGAACATGAGAGTCCGCCGATCCGATGGAGATGATGCAGAGGAAGAAAGGCGTGACGAAGGTTTTGTGGTTTCGCCGCACCATCATTTTGTCTCCGACGAAGCCGTCGGTGACCAAGAATATCTTGCGCGCTCCGCGAACGACGGCGTTCGGCTTGTACTCGTCGTCGTCATGGTCCGGTCTTTCCGGTCCTCGACGCCCTCGCGACTGGTTCCACGCCGTCCATAGGAGGAAGGCGGCGAAGATGAAGAGAGCCACGAAAAAGCTCTTGAGAGGGTGGCGCCGAGAGGGATGAGACGAGCCTAGAGGACGAGGCTATGACGATGCCCCACAGGAGCACTTTTTGCTGATATTTCCTGGGAACTCGGAAGGAGCCGATGATAATTATGAAAATGAAGATGTTGTCGATCGAGAGGGAGTACTCGGTGAAATAGGCCGCGAAATACTCGAATGCGAACTTCGAGGAGTGGCGGAACCAGGTGTAAACGCCGAAGACGACAGCCAGGCTCGACGTAGAAGACGAGCACCTCGTGCACTCTTTGATCGTCGGCTCATGGGGCTTTCGCAGGTGCAGAAAAAGGTCCATGCCGATGAGGGCGACGACGAGCCCGCCCTAGAACGAAACCACTCGTGCATGTGGACCTGCATGGACTGTGCCGCGTCGGTCGCGGCGAGCGCTTTCGTGGACATTGGCGTAGTTTCCTCCGGTCTTCAAGGGACAGCCGGAGGTCTCTTCCCGCCATCGCTGGCCTCGGTCCGGGAGCGTTCCGTGATGACGAACCGATGTTGGGTGGGAATACTCCCTCCATCGAGAATTCTACGCGAACATCCTGCGTCGCTTTTCGGCAAGGCGTTCAGCGCCCGCCTGTAGGGGATTCGATACGCTGCGCGTCTACTTCTGAGCCTGCATGGAATGCCACAGCTCGCTTTTTGAGGCCCCTTGATCTCGTCTCTGTGGCGCCAGCCAGTTCGAATTTCAACGACGCCGCGGCTTCGTGCATGAGACTCCGTCATCTCCTCAGATGAGGCCCCTTGAGTCGCGCTCCCCTTCCGCTGCGGCGCTTTCGCGCGCTGTCGCCCGGAGCCTCGGCGCCGCAGCCCTCTCCTTGCGGTATCCGCCCTCGAGCAGAACCGCCGTGTCGATGTCTTCGCGGGCGAGCATGTCCGTGACGTCGGCGATTTTTCTTGCGAAGCAGCTGCGGGTCGATTCCGCGCTCCTCGTTGTAGGCCATCTGTTTGGCGCGCGCCGGTTCGTCTCGTCGATGGCTTCGCGCGCATGTTTCGGCGTGATCGAGTCCGCGTACGCATGATGACCTGGCCGGAGACGTTTCTGCCGCACGGCCGATCGTCTGGATGAGCGACGTCGTCGAGCGGAGGAAACCCTGCTTGTCCGCATCGAGGATCGCGACGAGCGAGACCTCTCAGGAAGGTCGAGGCCCTCGCGCAGGAGGTTGATGCCGACCAGCACGTCGAATGTCCCCAGGCGCAGCTCACGCAGAAGCTCGACGCGGCGCAGGGTGTCGACGTCGGATGCAGGTATTCGACGCCGATGTCGCGTTCGGCCAGATAGTCGGTCAGGTCTTCCGCCATCTTTTTCGTCAGCGTGGTGACGAGCACGCGCTCGTTGCGCTCGACCCTCTCCTGATCTGCCCGAGCAGGGTCGTCGATCTGATCCTCCGTGGAAGCGGCGACGACTTCGGATCGACGAGGCCGGTGGGCGGATGATCTGTTCGACGCGACGCCGTCGAGGTGCTCCGTCTCGTATTTGCCCGGAGTGGCGGAAAGGTAGACAGTCTGACCGATACGTTCGAGGAATTCGGGGAATTTCAACGGCCGGTTGTCCTTGGCGGAGGGCAGGCGGAAGCCGTAGTCGACGAGCGTGCGCTTGCGCACATGTCGCCCTCGTACATCGCTCCCGATCTGCGGGACCGTCACATGGGACTCATCGACGATGAGGAGGAAATCCTCGGGAAAATAGTCGAGGCAGGGTGTTGGGCGGCGTTCGGGCCCCGCCCGTCGATGTGAGCGCGAATAGTTCTCGATTCCGGCACGACCCGATGTTTCGCATCATCTCGACGTCGTAGTTGGTGCGCATCTGCAGGCGCTGGGCCTCGAGCATTTTTGTTCTGCGTCTGAGGCGTCTCCAGCCGTTCAGCCAGCTCCGCCTCTATCCCTTCCAGTGCGCGGGCCATCCGTTCGGGGCCCGCCACGCAATGGGAGGCAGGGAAAGACATGGGCGCGGTCGACGCGGCGGATCACTGTTCCGTGAGCGGGTGCAGCAGCGTGATCGCGTCGATCTCGTCGCCGAAAAACTCGATGCGGATGGCAGAGCTCTTCGTAGACGGGGATGATTTCCGCACGTGTCCCCGCGCACCCTGGAACGTTCCACGGGCGAATGCGACGTCGTTGCGCGTGTACTGCATGCCGACAAATCCGCGCATGAGCTCGTCGCGGTCGATCCGCTGCCCCACTTCGAGCTGGACCATGCGGGCCACGTACTCCTGCGGCGTGCCCAATCCGTAGATGCACGAAACCGAGGCCACCACCACGGTGTCGCGCCGAGCGTCAAAAGGGAGTTCGTGGCCGAATGCCGCAACCTCTCACCTCGTCGTTGATCGAGAGTCCTTCTCGATGAACGTGTCGGTTTGCGGAACGTAGGCCCTCGGGCTGGTGGTAGTCGTAATAGGAGACGAAGTACTCGACGGCGTTGTTGGGCATGAGCTCGCGGAATTCCGCGGCCATCTGGGCGGCCAGGGTTTGTTCGGCTCAATGATGAGAGTCGGGCGCTGAACCTTCTCGATGAGCCACGCCGTCGTCGCCGATTTGCCGGTTCCGGTGGCGCCCAAGAGGACGACGTCCTTCTCCCCCGCCTCGATCCGCTCCGCCAGCTCCGCGATGGCCGCGGGCTGATCGCCGGAGGGGTGTATTGCGACACCACTTGGAAGGGCTTTTCCGCCCTCTCGATCTCGGATTCGATCTCGGTCGTCATGGTTCGAGCTTACACGAGAAGACGCCTATGCCGAACGAATGTTCGCTCACAACGCAGCGGGGGCGGCGTATCGGACGCGGACAGGGCAAGCCTTGCCGGGCCGCAGGCGCGCGAGGCAAACCGTCGGGCCGCTGGCAGGCGAGGCAAGCCGCCGGGCCGCAGGCGGCCTCACAAACGGTGCTCGACGTCGCGTCAATCGTGCTCGCCTGCCACAACGGCCTCCATCGCAAAGCGGGGATCGGCCGAAACGTAAAGGCGAGGCCCTCTGGCGCACAGGCGGCAGGCTCGGAAGAGACACGGCCGGAATCGCCCAATGCGCAACGACCAGACCCAGACGCGACATCGCCGGAATCGCCCGGCGACGCATCGCGCCGAGCGTCGGGGGAAACGCGACTGCTCTTGCAGACCTGACTCGCCGCGTGCGGCTCACCCGCGCAAGGGACAAATCCGCGTCGGCAAGCGAGGACTCGCTCGACCGGGCCGACGATTTTTGAGCACGCTGCCTTTGCCGGCCGTTTTCCCGCCGCCTCCTCTCGAGGACCGCCTCCGCACCTTTCCGAGGCGCCGCCTCTCCTCTCCGAGGGCGACTCCCGGTTCACGAGGCCCCCTGCCGCGTCAGGCGAGCCGCTGCGCGAGCGCGTTGCCCACGGCTCGGCAGGGGCGTCGCTCCCAAAGACGCGCCGGCCTTCCCGCATGTTCGCGGCGTAGAGGGACGAGCCAGCCTTCCCACGTTCGCGGCCGCGCGGGCGGCGTCCTCGAGGGAGCCGCCGTTGTCGACGACGACGTCGGCCAGCTCCACCTCGACGCCGGCGTCTGGCTGGCGATCTCGCCCTGAGCGTCGGCTTCGTCCATTCCTCGAATTCACAAGCCGCAGACGCGGACGTCTTCCGGGCGTCCACGACGATCGTCCGTGATAAGCGTCCTGGTACGGGCTTCCGGCAAGAAGCGCCAGCTCGACGACGACGACGAACTCCGCCCGCCTCCGCCCAGAGGTTCGCTCGGCCGCCGGAGAGCTCGGCGCCTCCGCCCGGGAGCTCTGCTCGGTCACCGAAGAACTCGATGCCTCCGTCCGAAAGCTCAGTGCCGTCCCGCGAAACCGTCCCCGCCGCGCGGGAAATCAGCAGGGCCGCCTGACAGCTCGCGCCGCTGCGACTGCGCTTGAAAAGCTTTCCTCGCCAGGAGGCGCAAGCTGCGCCTGCGCGCTCCCACGTTCTCAGGTGGACGACGGCGTTCAAACGCGCGAGCGCCTCGGCGTCGTCGAAAACGATCCTCGCGAGGGCCGACCTGTCGATTTTTGCCTTCTCTCACAGCCTCAGGGCCACAGATCGCCGACCTCGCAGCACGGCCTCCTCGCCGGGGCGAGAGGACGTCGCGGGCGACGTCGTCGAGCGAAAGCAGCCGGGCCCCGCATTCGGCGAGGCGCCGCGGCGACCGTCGACTTGCCCTGAACCGATTCCGCCGGCAAGCGTCACGATGAGCATCGGCTTCTCCTTTGCACGACAGCGTGGCCGCCACTCCCAGAATCGGCGGCTGCGGCCGCCGCGTCGAGGCCGCCGCCTCGTCGCACGCAAAGCGGCGCTGGACGTCAAAACGGGCAACCGCCAGACCGAACAGGCTGCCCGTCGACTTCAGAAGGGCGGCCTCCCCGTACATCATCGGCGCATCTTCCAGCTGCATGCATTTCGTCGCGTGCTGCCACCGTACTTTTCGTGACAAGGATCGATATCAACCTTTTATCAAAACCGAAAGCTTAGGTCGGTATAACTTAGATTCCAAACATAGTTCCTGTACGTATTCAATACTTTCAAAATTAATATATTCATATGTTAATAACTATCAGCTGTTTTACGGAATAATAGTTTAAATATGTTCAAAACTAATCTACATGTAATATGCTAATACGCCGACATGGAATTAAAAGTGGCGTTGAATACGACATCGTTTGATGAGATCTAAAGTGCATGTGAAAGTATAAACATGACAATTAAATCATTTGACGCAACTTTGGATCCCAACAGGAAACCCTTGGCGAGACATGGATGGACCAGCCACTCCTGCAGCAGCTGCAAAGTACGATTGCAGTTGGATCCCCAGAATATATCTTGGTTACTAAGATTGCTGCGCCTTGCTTCTATTACGGCGACCACTCCCAGAAGTGCCCAGTGCTCGTGTGCCTTCTCCTTGGACAATTCAAAAACTTCTTTCCTTGCAAGGAATTAATGACGCGAGACACACTAAACATCAGCAAAGACCCTTATGAAGGCGTATATGTTGTTGAAGTACCATCACCTACCGGTCCACGACTTACCACCATTCAAGGTATAGCAACAAATGCAGAATTATAGCCCAGTCTTTATTAAATGCAATCTTACTATCACCGTGAACTTTCTCCCAGAAATCTTTCTTGAAAAAGTTAAAGCGCATAAAATCTCCTGCTTAACGTAAGTGACGTTGTATGCTAAAAGTGCAACCTAACAAGACACACTAAAATAGTTGAAGATATAAAGAAAATAAAGATACCTAGTCTTAAGAAGCTCGGCGAGGCCGCAAATTGGTTGAATTTGACGAGAACTGAAAATATTTTGCGAGTGTTCGGAAACTATGCGGGATGCCGACTGAGAGAAACTAGTACAACAACAAGGGTTGTTCCGTCCCGCGTTCGAGTTGACCCTGTAGAGTGGATAATAATGCACCCGTTCATTCGCTGCGCTTACACGTAACATTGGCAGCACCAGCGGAACTTGCAGCCACATTGCGCCACCATGTGTTGGTGCCCGCAATCGAGGGATGCATCGAGTCAGCTTGTTGAATTCACTTCTTTTGCACTCCACCCTACAAACAGAAAACTCGTTCGGCATTTGTTGACTTCCCACACCGTTGAGAAAGAAAGAAACTGGATACATTTAAAGTCTTTATTCGATTTTGACAAAGTTATAGAAATATTTGTCATCGTTGACGATCTTAAAAACTATGATAAAGCATCCTGTTGTGGAGGAAATGGGATTTAAGTGATACATTGCATATCAATAAAGTAATATAATAAATAAAAGCACATTCCGAAAATAACGCTATATATTTGAACCATTATCTATTGGACGTGATTTTTACAACATTCGCTATCCTTAGGAAGGCTCCTGTACAGCTTTTAGTTGCTTCCTTATGACGAACTACAAACTATGCACTACAAACACCTGGTTTCAATAAACTTGGTCTATGGTACTTTTCACCGTGCCCTGACTCGTCTCTGCAAACGCTGCAAAAGTCATTCCATGTACTCTTCACATCCTTGGATGCTTTTGCTTTATACTATGAAAATAATAGCAAGAGTTTTTGTTTAGAGGATGAGTCCTTTTGCCAAAACTTCCTGGTTATAGAATGCCGCCTACGGACAAGATCTACGTTTGAAGAGTGCCGGCTCGATACGATCACCGATACTTCAAGCTTCCCGCGCAGGATGAAAAGGGTTGTGCGGAAGGTTGGTTAGCACATCCTGTAGCACTAATTCACCTGTTTATTTGAGCTGTTACCTACATAACTGTGATTCGCTTATGTCGTCGATCTCGGGAACAGTCTTTGTTTGGGTCCATGTGCTTCGTCAAAAGATACAGTGAGCACTACTGAGACTCATCTTACATGGCTGTGAAGCACTTGCCTGCTGGATTTGGCGGCTCTGGGAGACGCCCGACCACAATCACTCAGGGCAACCAGCCAGCGCACCAAAGGCGTGATCGTACGCGAGTGAGAGCTGGCCCCAGCTGGAACGGAGCCTGATTTGAGGCTTGTGCAGCGGATCTGTTCCAGCACCCAGCTTGCAAACATTCTGAGAGGTCTTTTTCTTACAGAATTTGCGGCTAAAATGAAATGGATCGTTCCTCGTGTCCGAGCTATGTAGAACTCTTAGCGTGGAATTCCAGGCAGATCATTGTCCAAAACGCTTCGGAGAGAGGCAAAGAGGATCTGATAGGCCTCGGTAGCTGCTATCAAAATAGCGGTATTCCAGCATGGACATGTTCAGATGAGGCGTTATCTGGGCTGTTAGACCGAACTCGGGCGAGTACCTAATCGAGGGACAAGAAGCTTCCGATCAGCGCATTGTGAGGATGAAGAAAGATCTAAATTAATTATATCTTATATAACACCATGGATCATAGATAAGCTTTATATGCAGAGGTGTCGGGCTAGCTCCGACAGGAACCTAGTCATTGAGGTTTTTAATCCGAACGCAATGAAGCGCTTATCGCTTGCACTGGATTCGTGAGTCAGAGCGACTTACTCACCATACTACACTTTTCGAGAATGAGAGATGATAGAGTGGGGAAATTCAAGCCACGCTTGTGAAAATCTGATCACTTCACTTACTTGAAGCAGATTTCTCATGGAGTTCGTCGAGCAATACGTAACC
>BNJV01002864.1_pt1 | contig 85654 bp, 146 predicted proteins | sample 8540591 | NCBI WGS metagenome assembly BNJV01 (sample SAMD00202457, study PRJDB9452) | human saliva metagenome | host: Homo sapiens
CGGGTGCGTCACCAGCTCATGAAGAAGCACTACGCGTCCTACACGCGAGGCGGTGGAACGCAGCCGCGCGGCACGCCGAAGGACGGATTCCTGCGTGGCCGGACGCTGGCCTCGACGACCGTGCCGGGCCGGCGGCCACCATCATACGCGCTGGGCTGGACGCAGCACTCCATCAGGGCGCAAGATCCTGCGCACCACCGTGCCCGTAGTGCAACTGCTGCTGGGCAACATCGGTGTGTCGGGCGGCGGCATGAACGCGCTGCGCGGCCACTCAACATCCGGGGTCCCCGGCCGACCTGAACTTGCTCTCAGCCGCTGACCGGCTACCTGACGCTGCCGCGCGAGACCGAAACGGGACTACGGCAAGTACATGGCCAAGCGCACCGTGAAGCCGCTGCGGCGGGCCGAATCAGCTGCTGGCAGCACTATCCCGAAGTTCCACGCCGGCTGGTGAAGTCGTGGTACGGCGACAAAGGCGACCAAGGAGAACAACTGGCTGTTCGACTACCTGCCCAAAGCTCGACAAAGAGTACGACATGCTCCAGATCTTCGAGATGATGAACGAGGCAAAGGTCAACGGCTACCTGGCGCAGGGCTTCAACCCCATTGCCTCGCTGTCAACAGCGCGCGGGTGCCGCAGTGGCCTGTCAAGCTGAAGTTCCTGGTCATCATGGACCCGCTGGCCACCGAGACCTCCGAGTTCTGGCGCAACTTCGGCGAGTTCAACGACGTCGACACCGCCAGCATCAAGACCGAGGTCTTCCGTCTGCCCACCACCTGCTTCGCCGAGGAGGACGGTTCCATCGTCAGTTCGGCGCGGGTGCTGCAGTGGCACTGGAAGGCGGCCGAGCGGCGGGTGAGGCACGTCCGGACATCGCCATCATGTCGGCGCTGACATCCGACTCAAGGAACTGTACGCCAAGGAAGGCGGGTGTTCCCCGATCCGATCCGCGACCTGGACTGGAGCGGCTACGCGCGTCCGGAAGGCCCACGCCTGAAGAACTGGCCAGGTACAACGGCCGGGCGCTGAAGGACGTGACCGATCCGAAGGACCCCACCAAGGTCATCCGCAAGGCTGGCCAGCAGCTGGCGGGCTTCGGTGAATGCCGCGACGACGGTTCCACCGCCAGCGGCTGCTGGATCTGGGCGGGCTGCTGGACCGGGGCCGGCAACCAGATGGGCCGGCGCGACAACTCCGACCCACCGGCATCGGCAACACGCTGAACTGGGCATGGGCCTGGCCGGCCAACCGGCGGGTGCTGCACAGCACGGCATCCACCGACCTGAACGGCAGCCCTACAACCCGGAACGCGTGCTGGTGGAGTGGAATGGCAGCAGGTGGGTCGGTGCCGACATCGACAGCGCCCACGCTGGCACTCCGGAATCAGGGGCGGGGCCGTTCATCATGAACCCGGAAGGGTGGCACGCTTCTTCTCGCGCCAGAGCATGGCCGAAGGTCCGTTCCCCACCCACTACGAGCCGTTCGACACGCCGCTGAGCTACAGCCCCATGTGCCCGAACAATCCGAAGGCGACCTCGTCGCCGGCGGCCCAGATATTCAAAAGCCGATCTGGAAACCTTCGGCAAGCGAGGAGTTCCGCACGTGGGTACCACCACCGGCTGACCGAGCACTTCCACTACTGGACCAAGCACGCGCTCATCAATGCCTCCTGCAGCGAGCGGGTTCGTGGAGATCGGCGAGGCGCTGTGGCCCAGGGAAACTGGGCATCAAGGCGGGTGACAAGGTGAAGGTGTCCTCCAAGCGCGGCTACATCCAAGGCCGTGGCGGTGGTCGCAAAGCGCATCCGGCCGCTCAGATCGACGGCAGGGCGATCCACGTGGAGCATTCCCATCCACTGGGGTTCAAGGGCATGGCCCGGCCGAGGCTTCCTAGCAGCCAACACGCTGACGCCGTTTGTGGGTGATGGCAGCTTCACGCCTGAGTTCAAGTCCTTCCTCATTGTGAAGGTCGGGAAGATCGAGGGGCTGAAACATGTCGATGCAATCACTCGATATCAAACGCCTGTCCAGCCACCACCACTCACACGCAGGTGCGTGAACCGCGTTCCGGCGAGATCGCCAAAGCTCATCGATGTCTCCAAAGTGCATCAGGTTGCAAGGCGTGTCCAGTCGGCCTGCATGAGTGGAACGATCTCCCGGCCCGACATCGTGGAAACACCGTTCGGGCCGGAGGTGGCCAGCACCACCAACGGCACGTACAACAGCACCGACCTGAACGGCAACGCACCTGGACGGTGATGCGGTTCACCGAGAAAGTACGAGCACGAGGCCACCGGCAACCTGGGTGGCTGATCCGCAAGGACGGCTGCATGCACTGTGCCGAAGCCGGGCTGCCCTGAAAGGCCTGCTGCCGTCGCCGAGGCGCCATCGTTCAGTACACCAACGGCATCGTGGACTTCCACGAGGAGAAGTGCATCGGCTGCGGCTGCTGCATCACCGGCTGCCCGTTCAACATCGCGCATCTCCAAGAGAGGACAACAAGGCCTGGGGTGCGATGTGTTTCCGACCAGGTGGCGGTGGGTCACAGAGCCTGCGTGCGTCAAGACCTGTCCACGGGCGCCATCGTCTTCCGGTACCAAAAGGAGGCCATGCGGACCACGCCGAGACCGCATTGCGAGATCTGAAAGCAGCGCGGTTTCGAGAATGTAAGCCTCGCATGATCCGGAAGGGGTGGGCGGCACGCACGTCATGTCGTGCTGCACCACGCCATTAGACCGTCATCTACGCCAACCGCAGAAGCCCCAGATCAGCCCGATGGTGACGGTCTGGAAGGGTGGCCAAGCCACTGGCCATGGTGGCCATGGGGGCGGCCATGCTCAACAGCCTGTTCCCGCTTCATCACCAAGGGCCCCAACTCTCGGTGTCAGGAGCTGGAGGGACGAAATGGATGCCGAGGACCGCGAGCTGGCCCGGCAGGCGGCGGCTGCCAAGCAGCAGGCATCGTCGGTGCCCAACCAGGCAGGAGGTCTGATCCATGCAACGCAACCCACGCGACATCGTTTCGCTGCAACGCTTCGAGCGGCTCAACCACTGGATCGTCGGCTTTTTCTTCATCGCTACTGGTGCTCACGGGGCTGGCGATGTTCCATCGGCCTTCTTCCGCTCACCCAGCTCTTTGGTGGCGGCCCGTGGACACGGATCCTGCACCCGTACTTCGGTGTCGGCATGGCCTTCTTCTTCATCATCATGGCGGCGCGCTACGGAAGCTCAACTACATCGAAGCGTGACATCCGGTGGCTGATGGACATCAGAAGATGGTCGACGGCAACGCCATGACTGCCGGAGCAGGGCAAGTACAACGGGGGCCAGAAGGTGCTGTTCTGGGGCCTGGTGGTGTGCATGCTGGCGCTGGTGGTCAGCGGCGTGATGATCTGGCGCGCCTGGCTGGATCTGCCCGTCTTCTGGGAGCGGGTGGGCGTGCTGGTGCATGCCACGGCCGCCTTCTGCATGATCATGCTGATCATCATGCACGTCTATGCCGCCATCTGGACCGAGTGGCACCATCCGCGCCATGTTCTACGGTACCGTCACCCGTGCGTGGGCCAAGCAGCACCACCGCGCCTGGTACCGCAAGATGACAGGCGACAACCGCTGAGGCTGGCTGGCCGCGCAGCATTGTTCTGCGTCGGCCAAAGCGCTATGATCCCTGCAGCGTGCCGTGAACACCTGGGCCGCCCTTGCCCGGCGCGCGTGTCCACGGCACGCCCCACAATCAAAACCAGGAAATTCATGTCGCAGCGCATTCTCCAGCCGGGTGAGATCGAAAGCCCTCGATCGCACCGCCTTTCCTCGCATCATCCTCCCCAGCCAGCCACGCGACTGCGTGGGCGCGCAGCCCGCCGCCTGCGCCACCTGGCCGAAGCGGCCCATGGGCCCCTTCCTGCGCTATCTGGCCCCTGCCTGGTCGACGCCCAGCATGCCGCGCGTGGACGCCGTGCCCGACATGCCCCAGCCTGACGCAGAGCGAGCTTGACCGCGCCCAGCGCCACGCCATGCCGCTGTGGCAGCTGCCGGCCGACATCGATCCTGCCTGGAAGCCGGTCGCTGCGCGCCATCGTCGGGCATCTGCAGCGGGGCGGGCGCCGAAAAGAAGCCAATGACGTGGAACGTCAGGTGCTGGCCGAGCTTCAGAACCTGGACGACGCGGCACTGGGCCATCTGCTGGCCAGCCTGTGGAGCAACGAGCATCTGAACGACAGCCAGCGCGTGCGCGCCCCGGCGGTGATGGCCGCCGTGCAGGTGGTCATGATGAGCCGCGCTGCGCGGCTGGACCTCGAGACCCTGCCTTTGATCGGTCCCCCACCATCTGCCCCGTGTGCGGCAGCTCGCCGCTGGCCAGCGTCGTGCATCAGTGACGGTCCGGGAAGAGGCCTTCGCTACCTGCATTGCTCCATCTGCAGAGACGGGTGGCACATGGTGCGCGTCAAGTGCAGCAACTGTGCCTCCACCGAAGAGCATCAGCTACCGCCGGCAGGTCCGTGGATACCCCGCTGATGTCCCGCGAGGATCTGGTGAAGAACCCGATGGTCGGTGCACAGCGCGCTGCCGTGCCCCTGCATGGCCGAGCTTTGCAGCAAGTGCGGCTGCTACAGCAAGATCTTCGACATGAGAAAGGATCCCACCATCGAGGGTGCTGGCCGACGACCTGGGGACCCTGATGCTGGACATGATGATGGGCCAGGACGGGCATCCGCGTGCCGGGGCCCATCCTTCCTCTTCCCGAAGATGAGGCCGGCGACGGTGGAAGCGGGGCAGGGGCAGACGGGCACGCCATCGCTCCCGCCCGCTCAAGAAGACGGCCACAGGACCACCCACTGATGGCCGGGCGCGACACTCGGCTGGCCACGTGGCTTCCGACGGGGCAGCTCAGGCGCCCGCCGGCAAGGGAGCACTGGTCAGGGGCGGGCAGCCGACCCTGCCTTCGGTGGATGCGCTGCTGCGCCTGCCGGGCATGCAGCCCCCTGCTGGACGAATACGGCCACACTCGCACCGTGGCTGTCATCCGTGACCTGCTGGCCGAGGCGCGTAGCGCCTGGCGCGGACAGGACGCAGGTGGACAGGACACAGCAAAAGCCGGGGACGCATCGGCCCGGCCGTGTGCAGCCATCCATGGCCGGTGGCGATCTTCCCGCCACCGACGAGGCCTGGACGGCCCGGGTGGAAGAGACCCTGCGCCGTCAGCTGGCCCCGCGCCTGCGCGAGGTCTTCAACCTCACGGGCACCGTGCTGCACACCAACCTGGGGCGCGCGCTGCTGCCGGATGAAGTGGCCCAGGCCGTGGCACGGGCCATGACCACGCCCGCCAACCTGGAATTCGACCTGGACGGCGGCGGACGCGGCGACCGTGACGACCTGGTGAGCGGCTGGCTGCGCGAACTGACCGGCGCCGAAGACGCCACCATCGTCAACAACAACGCCGCCGGCGTGCTGCTGATGCTCAACAGCCTGGCACGTGGCAAGCAGGTGGTGGTCTCGCGGGGTGAACTGGTCGAGATCGGCGGCGCCTTCCGCATCCCGGACATCATGTCGCGCGCCGGGGCCAAGCTGGTGGAGGTGGGTACCACCAACCGCACCCATCCGGCCGACTATGCCGGCGCCATCACCCGCGCACTGCCATGCTCGCGAAGGTCCACACCAGCAACTATGCGGTGCAGGGCTTCACCCGCAGCGTGTCCGAGGGTCGAGGTGGCCCGCATCGCTGCAGGAGGCCGCTGCCCATGGCCGTGGACCTGGGCAGCGGCACCCTGGTGGACCTGTCCCGCTGGGGGCTGCCGCGCGAGATCACCGTGCAGGAGACCGTGGCCGCCGGCGCGGATCTGGTGAGCTTCAGCGGTGACAAGCTGCTGGGCGGTCCGCAGGCCGGCTTCATCGTCGGTCACCGGGATCCCATTGCCCGCCTCAAGAAGAACCCGCTCAAGCGCGCGCTGCGCGTGGGCAAGATCACCCTGGCGGCCATCGAGGCGCTGCTGCGCCTGTACATGGTGCCCGAGCGCCTGCCCGAACGGCTGACCACGCTGCGGCTCTTCATTCGCCCGCAGGCCGACATCCGCCGCCAGGCCGAACGCCTGCTGCCCGCCATGCAGGCTGCGCTGGCGCCTGGCTGGACCGTCACCGTCGAGTCCCATGTTCAGCCAGATTGGCAGCGGCGCTGCCGGTGGATTCGCTGCCCAGCTGCGGCATGGTCATCCGCTGTGCTGACGGCAAGCGGGCAGGCCGGCGCCTGAAGGCGCTGGCGGCCAGCTGCGGGAACTGCCACGCCCGTCATCGGCCGCGTGGCCGACGACGCCCCTGTGGCTGGACCTGCGCTGCCTGGACGAGGCCGACGAGGTGCATTCGCGCAGCAATGGCGGCAGCTGGAGAACACGCCATGATGATCGGAACCGCCGGGCACATCGACCACGGCAAGACCTCGCTGGTCCGGGCACTGACCGGCACCGACACCGACCGCCTGCCCGAAGAAGAAGCGCGGCATGAGCATCGAGCTGGGCTATGCCTTCCTGGCGCCCAGCGATGACGGAGAGAAGGGAGGGGAGGGCAGGACGGCACCTGCTGCAGCGATGAAGCCTGCCGAGCAGCGTGCCCGGCACTGAGGGAGCAGCCAGTCCCTCGGCCATGGCGTCCATCCAGACAGCGCCCCGCGAACCCATCGCCTTCATCGACGTGCCCGGCCACGAGAAGCTGCTGCACACGATGATTTCCGGCGCCACCGGCATCGACTTCGCCCTGCTGCTGGTGGCAGCCGACGGCGGCGTGATGCCGCAGACTCGCGAGCACCTGGCCGTCCTGTCGCTGCGGGCATCGACCGCGGCGTGGTGGCCATCACCAAGATCGACCGGGTGGATGAAGCCCGCGTGCAGGAGGTGACCCAGCAGGTGACAGCGCTGCTGGCCGACACGCCCCTGGCCCACGCACCCATCATCCCCGTTTCAGCCACCCGCGGTGACGGCGTGGCCGAGTTGCGCCAGCGGCTGCGCACCGAGGCTGCGCGGCTGGATGCGCGCATGGTCCGGACGGGACCGTAGATCCCCATGATTCCGACAGCCCCGTTCGGGCCGCGGCTGCCACAGAACCTGCGCAGACCACCGCAGCCCTTCCGGCACAGATGGGTTTCCGCCTGGCCATTGACCGTGTGTTCAGCCTGGATGGCGTGGGCACCGTGGCCACCGGCACCGTGCATGCCGGTCGCGTGCAGGTGGGCGACGTGCTGCAGCAGCTGCCCGATGGCCCGAAAGAGCTGCGCGTGCGCTCGTTGCACGCCCAGAACCGTGCAGTACCGACAGTGCTCACGCCGGTCAGCGCTGCGCCATCAATCGGCCGGCATCGAGCGCGACCAGCTGCAGCAGGGGCCACTGGCTGGCCCAGCCTGGCATCGCCTCGGTCTCTGACCGGCTGGATGTGGAACTGCACCTGTGGCATGCCGAGCCCCGGGCGATCCGCAGCGGCACCCGCGTGCATGTCCACCTGGTACCACCGCCAGCCCGGCCGCCGTGGCCGCGCTGGACGCCGATACCTGGCCCCTGGGCCGCACGGGCCTGGCACGCTGGTGCTGCCACCCCTGGCCGCCTGGCATGCGCGACCGGCTGATCCTGCGATGCGGCCGGGCAGCGCATCATCGGTGGCCGCGTGCTGGATTCCCGCGCGCCGGTACGCTACCGCCGCACCCGCAGCGGCTGCAGCTGCTGCAGGCCCTGAACGCCCCGCGCTGCGCGACCGCCTGGCGGGCCTGCATGGAGCCTGCGAGACATGGCGTGGACTTGCGCCAGTGGCAGCAGGGTCTTGAGGCATGCCAGCGTGTCGGCCTTTGATGCCAGCCTGCAGACCCTACCGCATCGCCGCCTGGCCGGTGACTTCATCATGGGCGAGTCCGCCTGGCAGCACCTGCGCCGTACCGTGCTGGACACCCTGGCCTCCTACCACCAGAACGCCACCGACGAGATCGGCCCCGACGCTGCCCGCCTGCGTCGCCTGGCCCCTGCGCATGGACGACGCCCACTGGCGCCTGCTGCTGGAAGCCCTGGTGCAGGAAGGTAGCGTGGCCCAGAGCAGGGCCTTTGTTCACCTGCCCGAGCACGGCAGCCAGCTGGCCGCCCGCGACGAGACCCTGCTGCAGCGCCTGACCCCACACCTGATGGACGCCGGCGCCCAGGGCGCCTGGGTGCGCGATCTGGCTGAACATGTTGGCGAGCCTGCCGCCAACCTGCGCCCCGCATGGCTCGCCTGGCCCGCAGCGGCCATCTCTACCAGGTGGTGAAGGACCTGTATCTGGATGCTGCCACCGCCGCCCGGCTGGCCGCGCTGGTGCGGCAGCTGGCGCTGGCGAGACACGGAAGCAGCGGATGCAACCGACGCGCAACGGGCGAGCAACGCCCTTCCCATTCTGAAGGTCGCGGAATTCCGCGACGCCAGCGGCCTGGGCCGCAAGCGCGCCGTGCAGATGCTGGAGTTCTTCGACCGCATCGGCCTGTGCCGCCGCGTGGAGATAGCCCGCGTTCTGCGACTGGAAAGTGAGGTGTCTAGGGATCCCCTGAATAAGTCCTGCATCCGTTACGGGGATGCGACGGCCCGCGAGGGACTTGTTCTGAGGATCCCCAGCAGTTCGTGTGCCACAATCACCGTCTTTGCACCACCGGAGGGACATTGATCCCGGTGGGTCGGCTGACGTCAAACCCGGTGGGTGGCGCCATGCGTCGCCGGGTGGGTTCGACTCCCATTCCCTCGCCACCGAGCAAGCACATGGCAAACCATCGCGGTCCGGTGGGCGTCGAGGCCATCGGTGATTTCGATACTCTCGTCGACGCCCGTTCCCCTCCGAATACGCACTCGACCACCCTGCCCGGCGCCGTCAACCACCCCGTCCTGAATGACGAGGAGCGCGCCCTGGTTGGCACCATCTACAAGCAGAAGAGCGCCTTCGAGGCACGCCGCATCGGCGGCGGTCTGGTGGCCGCCAACTCATAGGGCCGCCACTGGGCGAAGCCCGCCGACAAGCCCGAGCTGGCGCCTAGTGTACTGCTGGCGCGGTGGCCTGCGCAGCAGCTCCATGGTCACCTGGATGCGCATGACCGGCTGGGACGCCCAGCAGCTCAAGGGCGGCTACAAGGCCTTCCCGCCGCCACGTCGTCGAAAGCCTGCCCCGCTCATCCACGGCCTGCGCCTGAGTGGTGCTGTGCGGCCAGACCGGCACCGCCAAGACCCGCATCCTGCAGGCCACTGGCCGCCCAAAGGGGCCCAGGTGCTGGACCTCGAAGGCATGGCCGCCACAAGGGCTCGCATGCTGGGCGCCTGGCCCGGCCAGCCCCAGCCGCCCCAGAAACAGTTCGAGACCCAGCTCACACGCGCTGCAGCGCCTGGATCCGCTCGCCCCGTCTACACCGAAAGCGAAAGCGCCCGCATCAGCAGCATCAGCCTGCCGCTGGACATGGTGGCCACCTGCGCGCCAGCACCGATCTGGTGGAGATCGACGCCAGCCCCGAATCCGCCTCGACTTCCTGCTGCGCGACTACGCCTCACCTGGGCGACGACCCCGCCGCCTTTGCCGACTTGTTGGGCCGCTGCAAAGCAGCTGCAGGGCACGAGACCATCACCCGCTGGCAGGCGTGGGCCCCACGAAGGCAACCTGCCCGACCTGTTTGCCGAGGCTGATGAGCCGCCACTACGACCCGCAATACAGCCGTTCGCTGGGCCGCAACTTCCAGCCACTGGGACAAGCGCCATACTGTACAGGCCGACGACCTGTCGGACGCGGGAATCGCCAGGCTGGCCGAGACGGTGCGGGGTTTGTTCGAGGGGTGAACGGACTGGGAGCCGCCTGGCCTTCACTCAGCGAAGGTAGGGCGGCATGTCGATCCTGTTCTGTTCCCTGTATTCCCGGACCTCTTCCCAAATATCCGGGTCATCTGGCTGCTCCGTGCCGAAGATCGGAATGCCATGGGTGTGCAGGAATATCGCCATCTCACAAAAACTCTTGCCCGCCATGCGCGCGGCGGGACAACAGGATTGACCTGTTATAGAAAAGGCACATGATCTCGGCCATTTCAGGGCTGACGTCCGCGCGACTGTAGTCCGGTTTGATGATCATGGTGACTCCCCCGCGATGGTGAAGCATGGGCTTCCGGCGCGATGGGCTTTTGAGCTGTTTTTTCGGCTGAGACATATGATTCCTGCGGGCAGAAGCCGCGCAGCTGGGTGCCCTGTTTTGTACAATATGTACAATTCTAGCCTGAAGAGAACCTCCCATGCGCACCATCACTGCCAGCAAGGCCCGCCAGGGCTTTGCAGAGCTCTGGAATCCGTCGATCAGGGGCCGGTGGTCACAGAGCGCCAGCGCAGGGGCGTGGCCGTGGTGATGTCGGTGGCTGAATACTGGCGGCTGCGACAGCTCGACAGTGCGGCACAGGCATGGGCGCCTGCTCAGCCTGAAGCACAGGGCATGCCCCGCTGGGCGGCAGGGAGGAGGGGCAGAGGCAGGCTGCAGGCGGCGGGAAAAAGACCGCGGCCGGTATGCCTGCGCAATGGGAAGGCAGAAGGCGGCAGATGGGAACTCTGAAGGGGCAGCTGACCATCCCCGAGGACTTCGATCGCTGGCTGGAAGATGAGATCCAGGCGCTGTTCGCCGGCCAGGAGTCTTCCGAGGCCGAGCTTCTGCGTGCAGCCGGGAAGGCGAAATGAAAGCGCTCTGCGACACGCATGTCCTGCTGTGGTACCTGGAAGGCAGGCAGGAGATGTTCTCTCCCAGGATTCAGGCCTTTCTGATGGATGAGCGCAATACCCTGTGCTTCAGCGATGCCAGCATCTGGGAACTGGCCGTCAAGGCCAGCTTGCGAAAAGACATCTTCCCGCATGATCCACAGCGAATCGCGGATGAATTGCTGGATCAGGGCTTTGAAGAGACGCGCATTCGACTGCGGCACATCGTGGCTGTCCAGCGGTTGCCGTTGCTGCATCGGGATCCGTTTGACCGTCTGTTGATGATGCAGGCAGAAGTCGACCGGATGCTCTTTCTGTCAGCCGACAGTCAGATCATGCAGTACCAGAAAGATTACGTCGTCGATGTTCGGGCGTAAACCTACAGGCCGCCGCGCCTCTCCCGCAGCACGTCAGTAGCCCGCTTCAGCGCGTGCTTCAAGCACCGTTCCTGCTGGCCTCCATGAACCGCATCACCTCATCGCCCAGACCCCCGCGCAGGCAATCCAGCCGCAGGTCCACGGGCAGCAGGCGCAGCCAGGTCAGCTGGCGGCTTGGCCAGCTGGCGGGTGGCGGCCACGCCGGCCTCGAAAAGAGGGTGTCGGGTGTGCGTTCGCCATTCAGCATCTGCCACACCTGACGATAGCCGACGGTGCGCATGGCGGGCAGTTCGGCGTGCAGCTCAGGGGCGGGCGTGCAGGCGCTTCACTTCGTCGATGAAGCCGTGCTCAGCATCTGCGCAAAGCGCTGGGCAATGCGGGCGTGCAGCTGGCTTCGATCGTTCGGCTCCAGGCTGACGATGCGGATGTCGGGATGGGCCTTGGGCTTCTGGCCGGCGGCGTGCGGGGTGGACAGGGGCTGACCGGTGATCTCGATGATTTCCAGCGCGCGCTGGATGCGCGCTGGGCATCGGTGGCGTGCAGGCGTTGGGCGGTGATCGGATCCAGCGTGGCCAGGCGCTGGTGCAGGTACGGCCAGCCATGCTCGGCGGCTTCGGCATCCAGCCGGGCGCGGATGTCGGGACGGGCGCCAGGCAGGGTCGTCCATGGGATGCAGCAGCGTGCGCGCATACAGCATCGTGCCCCCCACCAGCAGCGGCAGGCGGCCGCGCGCCTCGATCTCGTCGATCAGCCGCCAGGCATCGGTGGCAAATTCTGCAGCGCTGTAGCTCTGCACCGGATCGCGGATATCGATGAGGGTGATGAGGCGCCGAATCTCTTCCTCGGCGGTGGGCTTGGCGGTACCGATGTCCATGTCGCGGTACACCAGCGCAGAGTCCACGCTGATGATCTCCACCGGCAGGTGTCTTGCCAGTTCCAGCGCCAGCGCAGTCTTGCCGGAGGCGGTGGGGCCCAGCAACATCAGGGCGCGCATGCTCATTGCCCCGCATGAACCAGCGGTCCAGCTCTTCCAGCGTCAGCCGGAACCACGTGGGGCGGCCGTGGTTGCAGAAATCCGCGTCGGGCGTGGCTTCCATGTCGCGCAGCAGGGCGTTCATTTCAGGCAGGGTCAGGGCGCGGTTGGCGCGTACCGAACATGGCACGCCATGGTGGCCAGCAGGCGGTCGAGGCGCTTTTTCCAGCGCGTTGTGCTGTGAGGGTGCCTGCCGGGCGGCCAGCACTCGCGGGCCAGCTTCTCGGGGTTGGCGCGCGACAGCAGGGGCGGGCACGCTGGTGACAGCAAGGGTGTCAGGGGCCACGCACTTCCAGGTCGATGCCCAGATCGCCCAAGGAGTCGGCGTCGTCGGTGACGGTGGCCACGTCCAGTTCGGTGGCCTGGAAGACGGCGGGAATCAGCAGCGGCTGGCGGGCGATCCGGTGGTCACGGTGGGCCTTCTTCAGGCGCTCCAGCACGATGCGCTCGTGCGCGGCGATGCCATCTGATGATCAAACCATCCGCCGTCTGCGACAGGGATGTAGATGCCGTGCAGCTGGGCCAAGGCAAAGCCCATGCGGGGCGTGTGCGCCAGTGGAGGCGCGTCCGGCGGCGGTGCCGCATGTGTGTATGGCGCAGCGCTGGCAGTGCCCGCTGTACCCGTGGCGCCACCGGCCACCCCGTCCGCCATGGCGCTTGCCATGGTGCCAGCTATGATGCCTCGCCGTGGCGGCGGCGGGAGCTATGATGCCCGGCGCAGATTCCGTGGTCTCACGCCGCGGCGCTACCCCGTCGCGCCAGGCCAGCCGGGGCGGACCTCGGCGGCATGAGGGGCAGGGGCGGCCAGGATGTCATCTGCTGATGACCCTTCCCCACGGCCGACCGGGAGGGGCCGTGTCGTCCGAGGGGACTGCACGCAGTTCCACCTGCTGCCAGTCGGGGGCAGGCTGCCGATGCGGTACGGTGTTCAGGCTGTTGATGCCTTCGGTGCTGCCTGCCCTAGAGGACTCCGCATGGATCCGTATTGATGGGGCTGCGGGACTCAGTCTGCCCAAAGCCGCTGGGATGCTACCGGCCACGTCCTGCGCTGGCCTGCCACTCGGCGCCTGGAAGGCCAGACTGGCTGCGATTAGCCGCCGCATCGTGTGCAGGCCGTGGTGGGGCGTGCGAGGGCCCGCTGTGTCGCGCGGCCTGCAGGGACAGGGGAAGGCTGCCAGCGCCAGGGCGCCCGCCTGGGGCAGGGGCGGGCTGGTGCCCCGGCAGGAGCGGACCGTGTGCCGGTCGGAGGTGTACCCGCTGACATCCGTGCCAGCGCCCATGCCTGATCCGCCGGCCAGTTCGATGGTGCGGCTGGCGCCCTGGCGCTGCTGGAGCAGGGTGGCGGCCAGCGCGTTCTCGATGGCATGAAAGACCAGGTGGCGCACGGCGCCGGGGTCGCGGAGCGGACTCGGTCTTGCAGGGTGGACGTTGGCGTCCACCAGCGTGGGATCAATGGTCAGAAAGAGCGCAAAGACGGGGTGGCGCTCGCCGTGCAGGCGGTCGCGGAAGGCCTGCCGGATGGCCTGGGCCAGCATGCGGTCGCGCACGAAGCGGCCGCTGACGAACAGGTATTGCCGGTCGCTGCGGGCGCGGGCGGCGTCCGGTTCGCCCAGCAGGCCTTCCACGGCCAGCGGGCCCGCCTGGGCCGAGACGGGCAGCAGCCGCGGCACCGTCGCCCACCAGACCTCGATGCGCTGGGTGGGCGTGGTGGCGAGCCAGCGGCGCACTTCACGGCCGTCCTGATGGACGACGAACTGCACGGCCGGGTGCGGACAGGGCAATGCGCCGGATGGCGTCCAGGCAGTAGGCGGCCTCGGTGGCCGGCGACTTCAGGAACTTGCGCCGCGCTGGGGTGGCTGAGAACAGGTCGGATGACCTCGATGACGGTGCCGGGGGCAATGGCGGCGGGCTCGGGCGGCGGGGCGGCCTGGCCGGGCTGCACGTCCACTTTCCAGCCGTGTTCGGCGACCAGCGGGCGGCTGGCCAGGGTCAGGCGCGAGACGGCGGCCATCGAGGCCAGGGCCTCGCCCCGGAAGCCCAGCGACGTGACGTGTTCCAGGTCGGCCAGCGAGGCAATCTTGCTGGTGGCGTGCCGGGCCAGGGCCAGCGGCAGCTGGTCCTTGTCGATGCCCCGCCGTTGTCGATGACCTGAAGCCGGCGCAGGCCGCCTTCCTCGATGCGGATCTCGATCTGGCTGGCCCCGGCATCCAGCGCGTTCTCCAGCAGCTCCTTGATGGCGGAGGCAGGACGCTCGATGACCTCGCCGGCGGCGATCTGGCTGATCAGCACGTCGGGCAGCAGGGCACGGGTGGTGGGCCCGGCGCCGGATGCGGCGGGCAGGGGGAACTGGCTGGCGGGCGTGGACATATCCGACGAGGGCGCAGGAGGCATCCGCCATTATTGCAGAGCCGCCTGCGGGCGGGTGTCGACGCATGTGACAGGGGCGTCATGCGCCGGTGTCCGTCTGCGGTGTCGTGTCATCCCAGCTGACGGAAAACCCCTCGGGTAAACTATGCATCCTCTATCGTCTGCCTGAAAACTCCACTCATGGATTTCTCTGCCTTGCTCGACATCTTTCTGCACCCTGGACAAGCACCTGGAAATGGTGGTGCAGAACTACGGCGTCTGGGTCTATGCGCTGATGTTCGCCATCATCTTCATCGAGACGGGGCTGGTGGTGATGCCTTTCCCTGCCGGGAGACTCGCTGCTGTTCGTGGCCGGCGCCATCGCGGCCGTGGGCGGACTGGACCTGCCCCTGCTGATGGGCCTGCTGGCCGTGGCCGCCGTGCTGGGCGATGCCGTGAACTACTCCATCGGCCGCTGCATCGGTCCGAAGGTGTTCAGCTGGGAAGACAGCCGCTTCTTCAACCGCGAGGCCTTCGACCGCACGCACGCCTTCTATGAGAAGCATGGCGGCATCACCATCATCGTGGCGCTTCTGCGCCCTTCATCCGCACCTTCGCTCCTTTCGTGGCAGGGGTGGCGCAGATGACCTATGCGCGCTTTGCGATGTTCAACATCGTGGGCGGCGTGCTGTGGGTGGTGGGCCTGTCGGGCCTGGGCTACCCCATCGGCAACAACGACTGGGTCAGGCCCATTTCTCGTGGGTGACGCTGGCGATGATCATCATCCCCGGCCTGCCCGCCGTCTTCGAGGTGGTGCGGCACTACCTCAATCGCCGGAAGCAGAAGGCTGCCTGACGGCACGCTGGCCAGCCGCGGCTGGCCCGTCGGCAGAAAGCAGAAAGGGCGCCCGTAGCGCCCCTTTCTCTTACGTCATGCTCATGTCATGCAGGCTGGCCCACGGGGTGGACTGGCCCGCTTCCCTTGGGCGTTCCGAACCGGGGCCATCCGGCTTGCCCCGGTACCGCATGCCCATGGTCAGCCCTGAGGGCCGAGGCCGGTAAGGGGCTCAGAACGACCAGTTCGGGTAGTACTTGATTTCCACGCTGCCGGCGTAGACGTTGCTGGACTTGTCGGTATTGGCCCGGTTGTTGTGGCGGAAACGGCTGGACGGCATGAAGACGCCGCCGGCCACTTCCACGCGCCACTGCTTGGTCGGCCGCCAGCCCCAGACGATGTCGATGCCGTTGCCCAGTGCGCGCTTGTTCAGCTGGTCGCCGCGGGGGCGCAGGTTGGTGCGTTCATCCTCCAGGGCGGCCAGCTTGTCCTGCCGGTAGTGGTGGAACACCAGGTCGAGGGTGCTCTTTTCCATGGGGGCAAAGCCCAGGCCGGCTGTCAGCACGTGCAGGTTGGAGAGCTGCGGGTCCAGCGCCACGCCATAGACCCTCAAAGTCCATGATGTTGCCCAGTTTGGCCTCGTTGCTCTGCAGGCCGCTCTGGCGGTGGGCGTTGTCCTTGCCGTTGCCGTCGTCACCGCTGCCCCAGGCATAGCCGAGGGTGGCGCGCGGCGCCCACTCGCTCTGTTCGTCCAGGAACCAGGTGGCGCCCAGGTCGATGGCCTCACCCAGCACGCTGCGGCCACCTTCATGGCCGCTCACCAGACTCACCATGGCCCAGTGCTGCATGCCTTTCTTGGGCATGTTCTGCGAGCCGGCGGCCACATGCGTGAGACGCTGATCGGTGCGGTCGTTGTTCTGGTGCAGGGCCTTCAGCAGCAGCTGGTGGGTGTCGGAGAGCCGGTAGGTGCCCAGGGCCGCCAGGTAGTCGGTGCCGTCACTGCGTCTTCGCGGCTGCTCAGCAGATCACGGTCCCACTGACCCACGCGGGCATAGAAGGCGACCACCTGCCAGGGGCCCTGTTCGAGGGTGCCTTCCACGCCGTCAAACTCCGTATCGAAGAACCAGCCACGGTCATCGGTGCGGAGACACGGCCCAGGCGCAGGCGGGCACCGTATTCCCTGAAGTTGCGCCTCGCCGTACAGCTGCTTTGACCTTCAGCACGGTGTCGTGATTGGTGTTCCTGCCCGTCTCGCGCTCGGTGGCATCCTCCAGTTCCAGCTCGCCCGCAATCCCCCAGCGCCGGTCAATCTGCCAGCGGCCTGCGAGCCTGGCCTCGGGGGTGATCTTGGTCCTGGTGCGAATGTCGCGGGCAGCCAGCTGGCGGTTGCGCAGAAACTCGGTCTCGAAGGACAGGCGCGAGCGTAGCTGGAGGCCGGGCTCCTGCCATTCGATGGGTTTCTCGGCGTGGGCGCCGGGACCAGGAGCCGCGCTCAGCGCAAGGGCAAGCAGGGAGCGGGCCATGAAGGGGACGGCATGACGAGGCTGTTGTGCCCGCTCGTGTGGTCGGGTCTCGAGAACGGTGGTTCGCGATGCGAATATCTCCGAGTCTGGTGAGTGGTTGAATGACGTCAGGAAAGAGGCCGGTCCATCTGGCCGTTGCATCCCGCCGGCGCGCTGCATTCATGCCAGCGGTGCGCCGGCGCGCGGGATTCGTCGTTGTTTCTGCGGTCGATGTCTCTGTTCAGGGAATGGGTCTCAGGGACGCAGCTGCGCCTCGCAATATTCCAGGAGTGGCAGGGTGGTGTGGTGCCGATCGGGGAAGCGGGTCGACAGGTAAATGTGCCGGGCCAGCGCCAGCAGCGTCCAGCCTGTGGGTGTCGCGCTCGTTCACTTGGGGCGAGTCCTGCAGGGAAGGCCTCAAGCAGTGCATCCTGGTGTGGTCGCAGGGCATGAATGTCTCCGTGGTGGCGCAGTCCGTCCTCCATGAGGTGCGCGATGAAATTGCCCACGTCCAGCGCGGGATCTCCTTCGCAGAACAGGTCCAGGTCCAGCCAGTACAGCTCTTTCACCGTCGACCAGCACCTGGTCTGCATAGCAGTCACGGTGAATGCCGGTGGTCGGGTTGGGCTGCAGATGTGCCCCAGCCGCTGTGTGGCCGGAATGAGGGGCCTCGATGCGCACGGCCCACTGGGGGCGCAGTACGGCGGCCTCATGCAGGCGCTGATGCAGCATCTGCAGCTCATCATTCAGTGTCCAGCGTTTCGTGATCAGGGGGCGGACAGTAACCGACTGAACCGGTGCGCCATGGGGGGGCGAGCCGGCCGTTGCTGCCTGAGGGGGAGCGGATGCCGGGTTGCCATGGGGCAGGAACGAGGCTTCCGACGCCTGGAGCAGGTGGGCGCCTGCATGGTGCAGCGCGGCCAGGGGCCCGTCCAATGCGCGTGGCTAGCTCCGTGCTGCTGCCGGGCGCAGCAGCCGCGTGGCCATGACGCCAGAACCTTGCGCTGCAGCCACAGCTTCTGCTCGGGCAGGATGGCCAGTGCTTCGGGGACGGCCAGCCAGGCAGGCTGAAGCCGCGTGCATGCAGCGCCTGCTGCACCCTGGAAGCCGTGACGGTCAGCTCCCTTGAAGCGCAGCTTGCCCAGCAGGACCTGCTCCTGGGCATCGGTACCCGACGAGGGCGCAGCCGGTACTCCAGCAGGGGCCCGGCGGCCGGCCTTGTGGCGCAGAACCCTGCACCGGCTGCAGCGTCCATGCGTCAGGGCGCAGATGCAGGGCATCCAGCAGCAGCGGCTGCATCAGGGCCACGTCGGTTTGGGGCCAGGTGGCGGGATCGCCCGATGACTGCCGCGGGCGCCGCGGAAGATGCGGAAGACGTTTCTGAAGCGCTCGCGTGTGCGCTTGTCCGTCTCGTCCCTTCACGGTGGTGGCGACTTGCGGGGTGGCTCGCTATGACCCCTAACCGCTTCAGAACGTTCCGGCGAGGCTTCAGCCCTGCACACCGGCGCGGCCAGCCGGTGGGGCGATCGGCTGCAGCCGGCCGGCCAGGTGCTGGGCAACCTGCAGGGATCTGCTGCATCAGCATCGGCCAGTCGGCGCGACGACGGCGAAAGCCCTCGGGCATCATGCGCAGCAGGTGGGCCACGGTGTGCCAGCCGGCACGTTTCCGGTCCTCGAAGGAGAGGATCCGGCCATGGCCTTCCAGCAGGGGCCTCGCGCGCGGCTTCCAGCAGCTCCAGACTTTCCTGAACGGGGCGTGAGGTGCTGTCGATGGAGGGCGAAGGGGTGAACGCGGGGTGATTCCAGTCCGGTTCAGCCGTGCCGTCATCCGCGGACAGCGGATCCAGCGGGATGACGGGACGGTGGCGCTGCAGGTGCTGCACGACGAGCCGGGCCAGCAGCGAGCCGAAGTCGGCCATCGGGTCGCCCCAGGCGGCGCTGTCCCAGTCGATGATGAGGATCTGGCCCAGGTCGTTGCGCACCAGCTGTTCCAGCGACATGTCGCCGTGGGTGATGCGCGGCTGCCAGATGCCCCTGTTGCAGGGCCAGAGTGGTCCGGGCGCACAGGGTACGGACCTCGTCGGCCAGCTCGGGCTGCAGGTAGGCCAGGGTGGTGCAGGCCTGCTGCAGGGCGTCAATGTCGTGTGCGGTGTGGCGCTGGACGGGGTGCGGGGCGCTGGTCTGATGCAGGTTCAACAGCAGCTGGCCCACGTCGGTCAGCAGGGACAGATCGGCCGCCTCGATGGCAAAGCGGCGTGCCGTCACGGAGGTTGCGGGGTCGGTGACCGACAGCGGATCCGGGGTGATGACAGGTAATTCGGCGGCGAACGGTCTGTCCAGGCTCTGGCCGGCCAGCCAGGGCAGGACCAGACAATGACGGGCTGCATCCACGGCCAGCAGTGGCGTGGACTGGACGGTCTGGGCCAGCTGTGCGCCGGCCAGCGTGGCCTCGAAGTCGTGCTCGATGCAGGCGCGCAGCAGGCCGCGGGGCCGACCGTCCTGCTGCAGCCGCATCACCAGTCGCCGTTCGGGCTTGTAGCGCAGCACCTGACCGAATAGGCGGCTGTCGTACAGGGTGGCGGGGGCATCCTGCAGAAGGCCTGTCGTGCCGTGGGGCGCCGGCCAGGGACGGAAGTCGTCCGGCAGCGAATGATGGCCGGTGAGCATGTCGGGATCGTGCAGCAGGCTGGCCAGGGCGGTGATGCGTCGGTCATGGACGGCACTGGCCAGCAGCAGGTGCCAGGCAGGCAGCACATGCGCCGAGAAGCGGCCGTCACGGGCGCTGCGCTTCAGAAGGCGTCGCGACTGATACGGCCAGGCGGTGCTGTCGCGGGGCAGCACGCGGGCGAAGGCGTGCTGTGAGCGGCCCAGCACATCGAAGACCCGCAGCCCGGCCAGGCAGCCTGTACCGGGCTTGCAGCGCAGGTAGTCGATGCGGATGCGGGAGATGTCGGCTGCCGGCAGCTGCAGCTGCACCACATCCAGCAGCGCCTGCTCGTCCAGCAGCAGCGACAGGCCGGGCATGTCGGGTTCCTGCCCGAGCAGGGCCTGTTCGGTATCGATCCCTCGCGTACCGCTCCTTGCGTACCGCTTCCACCGTCGGCCAGCGCAGCCTTGGCCTGCAGGTCGCCCACAGCCTGACGGTGTATCTGCCACAGGGCTGCGTAGGGGCCGTCGTTCTTCAGCAGCTCCTCGTGGGTGCCGGATTCGGCGATGCCACCCTGATCCACGTAGACGATGCGGTCGGCTTGCGATGCCAGGTCCAGATCGTGGGTGATCATCAGCGCCGTGCGCCCTGTCGATGAGGCGGGTGATGGCGGCGCACCACGGCCTCGCTGGCACGGTCCAGTCCGGTGGTGGGCTCGTCCAGCACCACGATGGGGCAGCGGCGCAGGGCCAGTCGGGCGATGGCCAGACGCTGGCGTTGGCCGCCCGACAGCGTGGCGCCGCGCTCGCCGATGACCGTGTCGTAGCCCTCGGGCAGCGCCGTGATGAAGTCGTGTGCATTGGCCAGCTTCGCGGCCTCGATGATCTCGGCGTCGCTGACCTTGCGACCGGCGGCGCAGGCCAGGTTGTCACGGATGCTGGCGGCAAACATCAGCGCGTCCTGCGGCAGCAGGCCGATCTGGCGACGACGCTGGCCGTCTTCCATTCGCGGATGTCGTGGCCGTCGATCTTGATGCAGCCTTCCTGCGGATCGTAGAGGCGCAGCAGCAGCACCGACAGCGTGGACTTGCCGATGCCCGAGGGGCCCACGACTGCGACGTGCTCGCCGGCATCCAGCTTCAGGTCCAGCCCCTTGAAGACGGGGCGTGCACCGTCTTCATAGGCAAAGTGCAGGTTGCGGAAGGCGAGCTGGCCGCGGAAGGCCGGCGCGGAGCGGGCATCGGGGCGGTCGGCGATGTCGGGTGATTCGTCCAGAATGTCGGAGATGCGCTCGGCCGAGGCCAGGGCCTTGGAGAGGCGTCCGGCGTACTTGGCGTATTCGCGCACCGGGCGCATGGAGTTCTTCAGGTACGAGATGAACACCAGCAGGTCACCGGCGGTGAGCGAGCCGGCGATCACCTGCAGCGCGCCCTGCCACAGCACCAGGGCCGTGGCGCAGGCCACCAGCAGGTCGATGGAGCGCTCCAGACCGGCCGAGAGCCGCTTGGTGTTCATGTCGGCGTTGGCGGCCTGGCCGTCATTGCCGCGGAACATGCGCGAGAAGCCTTCTTCCAGCGCCAGCGACTGCACGGTGCGGATGGCCGACATCGATTCGGTTGCCGTGGCGGCCAGCGATCCTTCACGGGTACGCTGACGACGGCTGGCCTCGTGGATGAGCCGACTGCTGCGTTTTGCCGACAGCCACATCACCGGCAGCGGGATGAGCGAGATCAGCGCCAGCTGCCAGTTCAGCACGAACATCACCCCCGAACATGCCCACCAGGATGAAGACGTTGGCCATCATCGGCAGCAGGGCCGAGACCGTCACCTCGCGCAGCTGGCCCACGTCGTTGACCAGGCGCAGCGCCAGGTCGCCGCTGCGCTGGCGCTGATGGAAGGCCAGCGACAGCGCGCAGCAGCCGGTTGTAGAGCACGTTGCGGACCTTGCTGAGCACCTCGTTGCCGATGCGCGCAAAGCCCACGGTGGACAGGAAGCCGGCCAGCGCCCGCAGGGCGGCAAAGACCACCACCGCCACGGCCGAGAGCCAGACGATTTCCATCGTCTCCAGGCTGCCCAGCCACTGGCCCAGCGCCTTGTGGCCGTTCTTCGGGTTGCCCAGCACGTGGTCCACCACGAAGGCCAGCGGCCAGGGTTCGGCCAGCCGCATCAGGGTGCTGAGCAGCAGTGCCGCCAGCGAGCCGGCCAGCAGCGGCCCCTGTCCCTTCATGAAGGGACGGAAGCGTTTCAGGACGCGGCGGATGGGGCTGCCGGTGGGGCGTGTGTCTTTCTGGGGCACGGGAAAAAGGGGCTCCTCTTGCGACGGGCTTGAACGTGGGCTATCCGGGGCGATCAGATCACGGGGCTGTCCGGCATGGCGGCATCGGCCATGGCCAGAATGCGTGCGATGACGGCATCCCAGCTGTGTTCGGCCACGATGCGCTGACGGCCACGGCGGCCCATGGACAGGCGCAGTGCCGGATCCTGGACCAGGGTGGCCATGCATCGGCAAAGGCGTCCGGATCTCCGGGGGCACCAGCAGGCCGTCGACGTCCTGCAGCACCACGGTGGCCAGGTGGCCCACGCGGGTGGTGACGACCGGCAGTTCGGCGGCCAGGTACTCGTAGATCTTCAGGGGCGAGAAATAGAAGTTGTCCTGGGCCGGGTAGGGCGCCGTGGCAATGTCCATCTGCGCCAGCAGTCCCGGCACCTCATGTGCCTGCACGGCGCCGGTGAAACGGCAGTGCTGCAGCAGGCCAAGGGCCGTGAGCGACGATTCCATGTCGGTGCGGCCGGGGCCGTCACCCACCACCAGCAGCCGGGTCTGCGGGAAGCGCCGGTGCAGGCGTGCGAAGGCCTCCACCAGCAGCGGCAGGCCGTGCCAGGGTTTTCAGCGTGCCCAGAAAGCCGATGACGATCGGGGTTTCGTTGCTGATGTCGGCATGGCGCGCGGCCCGCAGCTCGGCGCTGTCGGCGCTGGGCGACGGATCCACGCCATTGGCCACTACATGCACGCGTCCCTTCGTGCCGGGCCAGGTGTGCAGGTAGTCGGCCACGCCGGGCGAGACGGCCAGCAGGGCGCTGGCCTGCGAGAAGGCCGACTGCGCCACGGCGTGCGCCTCGTTCTCCAGCACCAGCTGACGGTGGGTGCGCTGCTCCTCGATGAGCGGCGCGTTCACTCCAGAATGCCCGGGATGCCGTGTTCACGGGCCCAGCGCATGCCCACGTCGCTCCAGAGCGAGTAGCGCTCGTAGACCATATCGTAGGGGGCGTGCGCGTCGAGCCGCTCGGCGATGTGGTCCCGCGCTTCCAGGGCGGCATGGGCACGCTTGGTGGGGTCTCCCTGCGGGATCTCCGGCAGGTGGACGCAGGCCACGTTCTCCAGACCCGGCGGGACATGGCCGTCGAAGCGGGTGGCAAACAGCGTGACGCGGTGGCCGGCCTTCAGGGCGGCTCGCACCACCGACTGCACGTGGATCGAGGCTCCCTCGGTGCCGAAGACCGGGATGCCGGCATCGGCGCAGACGTAGGCGATGTGTTTCTTCATGGAGACTCCGGAAAGGTTCATTCGGCGGCGCCGGGCTGGTGTGCGGCGTGTCGGGCGTCCACGGCCTGGATGCTCTGGGCGAGCAGGTCGCGCAGGCGGGCCGTGTTGCGGTGCACGTCGTACTCGCTCTCGATGAGGGCACGAGCATTGTCCGCCAGCAGGCGGGCCATGGTGGATTGCCCAGCATCTCGGCAATGGCGTCGGCCAGCACCTTGGCATCGTTCGGGGGCACGCACAGGCCGGTCTCGTGGTCACGGATCAGCTCGGGAATGCCCACGACCTGCGTGGAGATGCAGGGGGTGCCCAGGGCCATGCCTTCCACCAGAATGGTGGGCAGGCCGTCGCGGTCACCGCCTTCGCTGATGATGGAGGGCGCCACCAGCACGGCGGCCCCTTTCAGGAAGGCCGACACTTCGGTCAGCGGTCGCACGCCCGCCAGCTGCACGCGGTCGGTCAGCCCCAGGTCCTCGATCTGCTTCTGCAGCTGCGGCTGCAGCGGGCCGTCGCCCACCAGCGTGCAGCGGCAATCGATGCCCCGGTCGCGCAGCAGGCCGATGGCCTCGATGAGGAACGGGAAGCCCTTCTTCTCGACCAGGCGACCCACGGCCACCACGTGCGAGGGCCGGTTGATGGGCGGGTGGTACGGGAAGGCCGACAGGTCCAGGCCGTTGTAGATGCGGTGGGTGCGATCGGTGGGCGCGCCGAAGTGGGTGCGCAGATAGTCCACGTTGTAGTCCGACACCGTGACGGTGAAGGCGGCATCGCGGATCTTCAGATCCAGCTGTACCGGTTCTTCGTACTGATGGTAGATGTCCTTGGCGTGGGCGGTGAAACTGTAATGGATGCCGGCAAAGGCCGCGGCCAGCCGGGCCACGGTGGCGGCCTGGGTGCCGAAGTGGGCGTGCAGGGTGGCGGATGCCCTGCTCTGCGCCTGCATGGCCAGCAGCACGGCCTGACCGACCGTCACCCAGTCGTGCTCTATCAGCCAGGTGAGCCAGACGGCGGAACTCGGGCAGGGTCTTGCGTGCCTGAACCAGCAGCTGCCAGTACAGCTCCGTGTCGTGGAACTGATGGCGGATGCGGTGCACGGGGCACGCACGCGCGAGATGGCTTCCTGGAAGTGGGTCTCGCTGACCGGGCCCAGTGCAAAGATGTCGACCTGCACGCCGGCCTTTTCCAGCGCCAGGATCTCGTTGACGACGAAGGTTTCCGAAAAGCGCGGATAGCGCTTCAGCACGTAGCCGACGGCAATGGGAGAACGGGGCTCGGACATGGAGGTTCCTGAAAGAGAGAAGAAGCCGTTGATGAAAGGGATCAGGCTGCGGAAGGCACCCGGGCCGCCGGACTGGACGTGTCCAGCAGCTGGCCAGCCAGCTCGGCCACGCGCCTCAGCCCGCCAAAGTCCAGCGCCTGCAGGGCGCTGACGGCCGGGGCCGGGTTGGCGGCTGGCCAGCCAGGCACCCACGCGGGCCGGATCCAGCTCGTCGGGGTGCAGGCAGCCCACCAGGCCCAGTTCGGCCAGCCGGCTGGCCCGCAGCCATTGTTCGGCACGGGGGGTGACACGCGGCACCAGCAGCGTGCGCTTGCCCAGCGCCAGCACTTCCATGGTGCTGTTGTAGCCGGCCATGGCCACCACGGCGCGGGCATTGCGGATGAGGGTCAGTGGTTCGGCCACGAACGGGAGCAGCTGAAGCTCGGGACGGGCATCGGCCAGGGCCTGCAGCCGCTGGCGCGCCTCGGCCGGCATCATCGAGCCGGTGAGGATGATGCCGCGCCAGCCGCTGGGCAGCGGTGCCCGGGCGAAGGCTTCGGCCACGGCCAGCCCGTCCTGGCCACCACCCATCATGCACAGGGCATAGGGGGCATCGGATGTTTCCGGCCACGGTCCCGTCCGAGGCGGTGCCACCCTGTGTCGCTCTTCGCTTCCCAGCGCTGGTTCGGGTCCAGATAGCCCACCGGCGTGACCTCGATGCTCTCGAGCCGGTCCAGGCCGTAGGCGGAGATGGTGTCGTAGACCCGGGGGTCACCATAGATCCAGACGGCGTCGAAGCACCGTCGCAGGATGTCGGCATTCTTCTGGCGATCCCACTGTCGGGCCACGGCCTCGGGGGTGTCGATGATGTCGCGCAGACCCAGCACGATGTGTGTGCCCCGTGCCCGCATGGTCGGCAGGACCGTATCCAGCTCGGCCAGCGCACCGCGCGGCACGTTGTCGACGATCAGCAACTGGGGCGCAAAAGGCGTGAGTGCGGCCAGAATGGTCTGGCTGCGCAGCGCAACAAGCTGTTCCAGCGGCATGTCCAGCGCGCGGGCGGTATAGTTGCCATCAGGCCGCTTGCGATAGGCGGGCAGGGTGATGCTGTCGATGCCTGGCGGCAGCGCAAAGGCGCCGGATTCGCGGATGCCGGAGACCAGCAGGACCTGAGCCGACAGCGGCGGCTGGATGAGGGTCTGGGCAATCAGCGTGTTGCGGCGGATGTGACCCAGGCCCATGGTGTCATGGGAATAGAGGGCGATGCGGGACGCATGGAAGAGGGCGTGGCGCAGGTCTGTTCTGTCATGCCTGCATTGTCCCCCATTCGCGGTGAACCTACCCTGACGACATGGTTCACGATTCGTTCAGACAGGATTGGCTACGATGCTCGGCATGAAGACTTGGTTCCTCCCTCCCTGCTTGCTGCTCCGGTGGCTGCGCTGCTGTCCCTGGCTGCAGCCGGCACGCTGGCTGCCGAGCATGACGAAGTGCGCAATGCTGTCACGGCGGGGCGTTTTCGGCCCGCTGGCCGAGATCCTGCAGACGGTGCAGCGCAAGCATGCCGGCAACGTGCTGGATGTGGAGCTGGACCGAAACGACAAGGGGCGCCATGTCTACGAGGTCCGGTTGCTGGACGAGAGTGGCCGTCGGCGCGAGATCCATATCGACGCCGTGACCGGTGAGGAAGTCCGTCGCGAGACGGGGCCGCTGCTGGCCGACCTGCCCAATCTGCTGCGCAAGGTGCTGAAACAGCATCCGGGTCGCGTGTGGACGTGGATCTGGAGCGCGGCCGCCAGGGGCGCGAAAATCTACCACGTCCGGGTGCTGCAGGAAGACGGTCAGGTGCGTGGCCTGTTCGTTGATGCCAGCACCGGTGAGCTGATTTCCGATATCGGTGTCTTCGTGCCCACGCCCGGCATGAAGCAGTTGCCCGACCTGCTGGAACTCGCTGCTGCGCCGCTATTCCGGCACGGTGCTGGAGGTCGAGCTGAAGTACGACCGTGACGAGCAGCCCGTGTACGAGATCGACCTTCGTCTCCCCAATGATCTGCTTATCGAGCTGACGCTGGACCCGGTCACGGGCAGGGGTCCCTGAGCGAAGAAGAGATCGAGGTGCGGTGATGCGAGTGCTGATTGTCGAGGATGACCGCGAGCTGGCTCAGAGTCTGAAGGTTGCGCTGGAAGAGTCCGGCATGGTGGCCGAGCTTGCAATGGATGGTCAGGAGGCTTCCTTCTGGGCGGCACCGAGCGCTATGACGCGGCGGTGCTGGATCTGGGACCGCCTGAGCTGGATGGCATTTCGGTGCTGAAGCAGTGGCGCGAGCAGGGTGCAATCTTTCCGGTGCTGATTCTCACCGGGCGTGGCCGCTGGAGCGACAAGCTGGCCGGTTTCGGTGCGGGTGCTGACGACTATCTCACCAAGCCCTTCATGCACGAAGAGGTGGTGGTGCGACTGCGTGCGCTGGTGCGCCGTGCCTATGGTCATGCCGATCCGGTGCTGCAGGTGGGACCGCTTTCCCATGACACGCTGCAGGGGCGCTTCTCGATGGACGGCCGGCGGCTGTCCTTCACGGCACAGGAAGAGCGCATCCTGGCCTCATCTGATGCACCAGCCCGGCGTGGTGCTCAGTCGCCCGACATTGTCGAGCATGTCTATGCCCGCGACAGCGATCCGGACTCCAATGCGCTGGACGTCCTGATCGGCCGCATCCGGCGCAAGCTGGGCGTGTCGATGATCCGTACCGTGCGTGGTCGCGGTTTCGTGCTTGCTGAACCCGAAGGCAATGACGCCGGAGGGGATGATGATGACGATGTGTCTGTCGATCCAGCCCCATGAGCGACAGTCCCTGTGCAACCGACCCGGCCGGTGCGCGTGCGGTGCATCGGGCTGGCGCAGCGGCTGATGCTGCTGGGCATGCTGGCAGTGCTGCTGATCACCGGCGTGGGTGGTCTCCTGATGCGCGAGCAGCTGCATGCGGCCATCCTGCGCAGCATGAGCGGTTCACTCGATGAACGGGCCGACCGCATCGTGGCGGGTCTGATGGTGGACGCCAACGGACGGGTGAGCTTCGACAACCGGCTGGTCAGCGACGAGTTCCGCTTCATCTTCTCGGGCTGGTACTGGCAGCTGGACGCCGAGGGTACCGTGTATCGCTCCCGGTCGCTGTGGGACAGTAGCCTGGATGTGGCTGCATGGCCAGGCCGGTGGCGGGTTCGGTCGAGCTGCTGACCCTGCGTGGGCCGCGTGACGAGCTGCTGTATGGGCTGGCACGCAACTTCCACGTCGCGGGCCATGCGTACCGGCTGTATGTCTACGGCCCGGCTGAGACCAGTCGCAGGCGACATGGCCAGCATCGACCGCATCCTGATGGTGATGCTGGGTGGTCTGGCGCTGGCGATGGTGGCCGGCATGTAGTGCAGGTCTGGCTGGGGTTGCGCCCTGCTGCGTCGTCTGCATGATGCGCTGCAACGCATCCATGCCGGCGAGGCCGATCGTGCCGGCAGCGGCTATGGTCCCGACCTGGACCCGCTGGCGGCCGAGATCGACGAGGTGCTGGAGCGCAATGCAAGGGTCGTGACGCGGGCGCGGGGCAATGCGGCGGATCTCAGCCATGCACTGAAGAAGCCGCTGGCGCTGCTCAACGCACACTCGCGTTCGGCGGAAGTCGATGGGATGGAGGTGCGTCGCCAGGTCGACACGATGAACCGGATGATCGAGCGTCACCCTGGCCCGGGCGGGCAGTGGGGCGGGCGATCGACGGCGCATCGACGTGAACGAGCGCCTGCAGGGGCTGATCGGGCTGATGCAGACACCGCACGCGGTGCGCGGCATCGACTGGCAACTGGATGTGCCGGGTCGGGTGTTCTGGCGGGGCGAGAGCACCGACCTGGAAGAAATGCTGGGCAACCTGCTGGACAACGCCGGCAAGTGGGCCCGCAGTCGGGTGGTGGTGACGGTGCGGTTGCTGACCCAGCCCACCACCGAGGATGACGGAATGCGCTCGCGCACCGGTCTGCTGGCCATCTGCATCGAGGACGACGGTGCAGGTCTGGATGATGACGAGATTGCACGGGCCATCCGTCGAGGGCAGCGTTTTGATGAAAAGCACCGAGGGGTAGTGGGTTGGGACTGGTCATTGCCAACGACATTGCCGAGACCTACGAGGGCGGCTGGAACTGGGCCGCAGCCCATTGGGAGGCCTGCACGTGACGCTACGCCTCGCCGCGCTGACGACGCGCATCAGATTTCCTGTTTTTGTTGGACCGGGCCCGATGGCTGTATGCGGGGACGGAGAGTTTCCTGTCGCCCTTCATGCGGCAGTTGGATTGAAATAATCTATTTCCTTGAAAAGGATTGATCATGAATCTTGTGGTTGTTGGATCGGGTTATGTGGGTCTGGTTTCGGGGGCCTGCCTGGCCGACAAGGGCCACCGGGTCATTTGTGGACATCAGCGAGGAGCGCATCGCGGGCCTCAAGCGCGGTGATGTGCCCATCTACGAGCCGGGGCTCGATGCCATCATCGCCCGCAATGCCGATACCGGCACCTGAGTTTCACCACCTCGCTGCCCGAGGCCATGCGCGAGGCCGACATCTTCTGCATCGCCGTGGGTACGCCCCGGACGAGGACGGCTCGGCCGACCTGAGTCACGTGCCGGCCGTGGCCCGTGAGATCGGTCAGCACATGGAGCGTCCGTCGCTGATCATCAACGTCGACGGTGCCGGTGGGCACAGCCGAGAAGGTGCGTGCCGTCGTGGATGCCGAGCTGGCCGCCCGGGGCGTGCAGATCGAGTACGACGTGGCCTCGAACCCCGAGTTCCTGAAGGAGGGCATGGCCATCGAGGACTTTCATGCAGCCCGATCGCATCATCGTGGGCGTCGATTCGCAGCGGCCCGCCAGCTGCTGGACGACCTGTATGAGCCCTTCGTGAAGGAGGGCGCCCGTCTCATTCACATGGGCGTGCGCGATGCCGAGATGGCCAAGTACGCAGCCAATGCCATGCTGCTACCCGCATCTCGTTCATGAACGAGATCGCCGGCCTAGTGCGAGCGTCTGGGCGTGGACGTGGAGCACGTGCGCCTGGGCATCAGCACCGATCCGCGCATTGGCGACAAGTTCCTGCGCTCGGGGGCCGGTTACGGCGGCCCCTGCCTGCCCAAGGATGTGCAGGCGCTGGCCAGCATGGCGCGTTCGGTCGGCTTCGAGCCGATGGTGCTGAACGCCGTGGAGCGGCGCAACCAGGTGCAGAAGCAGTGGCTCTTCGAGAAGCTGGTGGAGGAGTTCGGTCCCGACATGAAGGGGCGCACCATTGCGCTGTGGGGTTGGCCTCAAGCCGGGCACTGACGACATGCGCGAGGCGCCCAGCATCACGCTGGTGGAGTCGCTGCTGAAGGCCGGCGCCCGGGTGCGCGCCTACGATCCGGAGACGAAGGACACGGCGCCGCGCGTGATGCCGCGTGAGGCCCAGGAAAACGGTGATCTGGTGTTCGTGAAGGACCAGTACGAAGCCGTGCAGGAGGCCGATGCGCTGGTGCTGGTGACCGAATAGCCGCAGTTCCGCTCGCCCGACATCCGCAAGCTGCACAGGGCATGCGGGGTGACCTGGTGGTGGACGGCCGCAACATGTACATCCCGGCCAAGGTGCGTGAGCTGGGCTTCCGCTACGTGAGCGTCGGCCGGTCCTGACGCTTGGCGGGGCCGTGGCTGGTGTCGTTGCCACTGCCGCGGATCCGGGGTGCAGGCCGGGGCGGTGCTGGCCCCGCCGGCAGGCGCGCCGTGCTTTCGGCGTCAGGAGAGCTTGCCGCTGGCCCGGCGGGTTGAGCTTGCGGTAGTCCAGGATGCCCGCGCGATGGCGCGGGCCAGTCTCGTCCTGGTACTGGGGATGGCGCAGGCGCTTTTCCTCGTCGGGGTTGCTGATGAAGGCGGTCTCCACCAGCACGGACGGCACGTCCGGCGAGCGCAGCACGGCGAAGTTGGCCTGCTCGACGCTGGCCTCGTGCAGCCGCCCGATCTGGCCCAGCTCGGCCAGCACGCGCTTGGCCAGCACCTTGCTGTCACGGATCTGCGAGGTGGTGTAGAGATCCATCAGCAGGCTGGCGGTCTCGGGGGTGCTGGCGGTCTTGATGTTGACGCCCCCGATCAGGTCGGCGCGGTTCTCGTTGCGGGCCAGCCATTTGGCGCCCAGGCTGGAAGCCCCATGGTTGGACAGCACGAAGACTGACGAGCCGCGGGCATCGGGCTTGACGAAGGCGTCGGCGTGAATGGAAACGAACAGGTCGGCCCGCACGCCGCGCGTCTTGCTGACGCGCTTGCCCAGCGGTACGTAGTAGTCGTCGTCGCGGGTCAGCACCACGCGCAGGTTCTCTTCCTTGGCCAGCAGCTTCTTCACCTTGTGGGCCACGGCCAGTACCACGGTCTTCTCGTGCGTGCCCATCGGGCCGGTGGCGCCGGGGTCCTCTCCGCCATGGCCAGGATCCAGCACCACGGTAAAGGTGCGCGTCACTTCCGGGGCCGGGGCTTTCCTGCCGGAGGCCGCCGAGGACTTGCCCTTGCTGGCCTGTTTCGGGCCACTGGCGGCCTTGCTGTCGTGTGTCTTGCCGTTGGCGTCGGCGATCAGCTGCTCCAGCGGGTCGACCGGATGCTTGGGATACAGGTCCAGCACCAGCCGGTGCTGGTAGCCGGCGGCGGGCTTGAGCGTGAACACCTGCGGTGCCACGGCCTGCTTCAGGTCGAAGACGATGCGCAGGGTCTCGGGGTTGAACGGACCCACGCGCACCTGGCGCACGAAGGGTCGCTGGTACCGATCTTGCCCAGCAGCTCGCGCACCTTCGATTCCACCTCCAGCCCTTCCAGGTCCAGGATGACCCGATTGGGGTTGTCAATGAGGCGGGCACGGAAAGGAAGGGCCTGGGTCAGCTCGAAGGTGACGCGGGTGTATTCGCGCGACGGCCACATCCGCACGGCCGCGATGGCGCGGTTGTCGGTGCTGGCGGCCGTGCGGCCTTAGCCAGGGTTTCCAGGCCGTGCGCTGGATGCCGCCGGCGGTGCAGGTCTTAGCGGGGGCGGCACTGGCGGACGCGGTCCGGGTCGCAGCGGTCCTGCCTGATGCGGCAGCTTTCGGGGTGGAGGCACGCGCAGGCGCGCTGCCAGCCGGGACGGCTGGCCCCACGAATGGGCGCCGAAGCCTGGGCGACGTGCAGCGGCAGCAGCAATGGCGAGGCCAGCCCGAAAAGACTAGCAGGCGTCGTCGGCTGCGAGGATGTTAGCGGTTTCGTCAGACATTGTGTTCCCGCGCGCACTGTGCGCATGGGCCTCAGGTGGCAGGGCCTCGGCTGGCTCCAGGGGCCATCTCGGCGGTGTCCGTCCTGCCGCGGCGTCGCCGCGTGTTGTCCCGGGCAGGAGCGCCGGGCGTTTCGTCGGTGTCGGGGTCCGGGAGAAGCAGCCGCAGATTAAGGTCGGCTGCCGGCAAGGCGCCCGCAGCCTGTTCGGGCCCTCCAGCCAGCATCAGCCCGGCACCGGCAAATATCGTCAAACCCGGCGTCGAACCACTGATCAGGTGTCGAGAACCTATATAAATCAAAGTGGTGAGACCGGGAACTCGGAGATTATAAGATTCCACCAGGGCAAAGGTGGGGCTCTTGATGCGGCCCCTGCACGCCCAGTGCGCGCAGCAGGTAACGGACCAGCGTGGTCTTCCAGCCCTCAGATCGCCCCGCAAGTGACGATAAACGCTTGTCTCTCAAGGTCTTGCGAGGGCAGTGCCTGGGCCAGGGCCTGGGCCCAGCGGCCGGTCTGCCGTTCGTCGGCCAGCCGGTATCGTTGCAATTTCATATCCCTGTTCGCTGGTTTCCCGCCAGTGCCAGCCCTGCACGGATCGGGCCGCTGCCGTTGAACGGGCAAGGCGGATCCGGCGATGACTGCACGCGGCGCTTCCGAGGCCGGCGGCTGGCGGAATCGGCCATCGGGGAGGGCGGCTTTTGCCACGTGCCTTTCCCGTGAGGCCTTGCGCGCATGGCCGCCGGTCTGCCCGATGCGGCCAGCACGGCACATTGCCTGTCAGCGCATAGCAACAGATGGGGGCGATGGGGAGGAATGGAACGCATGAGCGGGAAAGAGGCGATGATGGAGGGCACGGTGGCGGCAGGCAGCGTGCGCGCCCGAGCCGATGCGCCTGCTGCGTCGGACGGGAGGCGCAGATCGACGCCGTGGCCCGACAGATTCAGCGGTGCCGATGCCGACATCAGTCCTTCAGTGATGCCCTGTGGCTGGAAGACGGGCTCGTCGAAGAACACGTTGCAGGCTATCGGCGTGATCTGGTCCAGCTGGCGCGCTGGCTGGCCCCTTCGACGCGGGGCGTGGCGCTGGCCGAGGCCAGCGAGGCCGATCTGCTGGCCTACCTGGCTGACGCCCATGGGCACGGCAAGCCCAGTTCCGCCAATCGGCGGCTGACGGTCATCAAGCGTTTCTATCGACACCTGCTGCGCGAGGGCGACGGCAGGATGATCCCACGCTGCGCATCCGTAGCCGCGGCAGCCGGCGCGCTTTCCGCCACGTTGTCCGAGGCCCCAGGTGGAAAGCGCTACTGGCCGCACCGGACGTGGAGACGGCGCTGGGCCTGCGTGACCGGGCCATGCTGGAAGTGCTCTACGCCACCGGGTTGCGGGTTTCCGGAGCTGGTGGGGCTGAAACTGTCGGAGGTGTCGATGGTGGACAGTCTGGTGCGCGCATCGTGGGCAAGGGCTCGAAGGAGCGGCTGGTGCCGCTGGGCGAGAGGCGCGTGCCTGGCTGGTGCGCTACCTGCAGGAGGCGCGTCCCCGGTTGCTGGGGGCGCGACAGGCCGAGCCGTGTTCGTCACGCAGCGGGCCACCGGTATGACGCGTCAGATGTTCTGGGTGCTCATCCGCCGCCATGCCCTGCGGGCGGGCATCGAGGCGCAGCTGTCGCCGCATACGCTGCGGCACGCCTTTGCCACCCACCTGCTCAACCACGGGGCCGATCTGCGGGTGGTGCAGGTGCTGCTGGGCCATGCCGACATCCACCACCGCAGATCTACACCCATGTGGCGCGGGCGCGCCTGAAGGCGCTGCAGCTGCACCTTTCGCGAGGGGTAGAGGGAGTCGGCGCGCTTCACTGTAACATTTCATTCATGTCCGGGCATGATGGATGCCCTCATTCCATTCGGATGATTCGCCATGGCTTCTGCTTCCCTGTCCGTCCAGATCCTTGTGCTGCTGGCGGCCTATCTCATCGGCTCGGTGTCGTTCGGCGTGGTGGTCCAGCAAGCTCGTCGGGGCTGGCCGATCCGCATACCTACGGCTCGGGCAACCAGGTGCCAGCAATGTGCTGCGCACCGGCAACAAGAAGGCGGCGCTGTTCACGCTGCTGGGTGACGTCGGCAGGGCGTGCTGGCGGTGCTGCTGGCGCGCTGGCTGGCCCCTCGCTGGGGCTGTCCGACATGATCATCATGCTGGTGGGCCTGGCCGCCTTCATCAGCCACCTGTACCCGGTGTTTCACGGCTTCAAGGGCGGCAAAGGGCGTGGCCACGGCCGGCGGGGTGCTGCTGGCGCTCAGCCCGCTGCATGGTCTGGCCGTGCTGGCCACCCTGGCTGGCGGTGGCCTTCCTGACGCGCTATTCGTCGCTGGCGTACTCACGGCCGCCTTCATGGCGCCCATCTACTGGCAGCTCTTCATGGCATCGATGCCCGGGCGCTGGTCATCCTGTTCATCGCCGCGCTGCTGGTCTGGCGGCATCGCGAGAACATCAATCGGCTGCTGAAGGGCAAGGAGTCGAAGATCGGGGCAACAAGGCCCCCAAGCCGCCAGGTCAAATACCCGCCGCCGCGGTGGGCGGGCACTGACCGCCGGCAGTTCTTCCAGCGGCCAGCAGGGCCGCACATCGAAAGCGCAGGGCTGCGTGTCGATGCCGGCCAGGAGGCTGCTTCAGGCCCGGCAGCCTTCGCGGCCGTCAGCCGGCAGAGCGCCGGCGTAGGCGATCATCGCACCGTTGTCGGTGCACAGCGCCAGTGGCGGGAAGTGGACCCGCAGCGGCGCGCTTCTTCGCGAGGCCAGCGGGCGCTGGCCTCGGCCAGCCCAGCGCGCAGTCGCCGGTTGGCACTCACGCCGCCGGAGATTACCAGTCGTGACAGCCCGGTCTGCTTCAGCGCCTTCAGGGCCTTGCCCACCAGCACGTCGGTGATGGCTTCTTCCGCCACGGGCCAGGTCCGCACGGTGCTCGAGGGCCAGTCCTTCTTCACCTGGGTCAGGACGGCTGTCTTCAGACCGCTGAGCTGAAATCCAGATCGTCGCTCTTCAGCTTGGGGCGGGGCAGGGTGAAGCGGGGCGCGTCGGGGGCGCGTCGGATCCGCCTGGGCTGCCAGCGCCGACAGCGCGAGGACCGCCCAGGTAGCCCAGTTCCAGCAGCTTCGCGCTCTTGTCAGAAGGCTTCGCCGGCTGCATCGTCGACCGTCTCGCCCAGCAGAGTGTAGGCTCCCAGGCCGTCCACGCGCAACAGCTGCGTGTGGCCACCGGAAACCAGCAGCGCCACGAAGGGAAACTCGGGCGGATCGTCCGACAGCAGCGGCGAGAGCAGGTGGCCTTCCAGGTGGTGCACGCCGATGACGGGGCGATCCAGCGACATGGCCAGCGCCGTGGCTACCGAGGCCCCCACCAGCAGCGCACCGGCCAGTCCGGGGCCCTGGGTGTGGGCAATGGCATCGATGGCCGACAGCGGCCTTTGGGCGTCGGCCATGACCTGCTCCAGCAGCGGCACCAGCCGCTCGACATGATCGCGAGAGGCCAGCCCGGCACTACGCCACCGTAGCGGTTGTGCATGGCCACCTGCGAATGCAGGGGCCTGGGCCTGCAGCCCATGGTCGGTGTCGTACAGGGCGACGCCGGTTTCGTCGCAGGAGGTCTCTATGCCCAGTACCAGCATGGAAGTCTTTTTGTGGTGTGTCGGAAAGGGATGCGATGACGGAACGGGCGGGGGCAGCCAGGGGCAGGCGTGGCGATGTCCGGGGAAAGCCAGCACCGGAAACCATGCCGCGTCAGGCGCAGGGGAAGGAAGCGGGCTTGCCGGGCAGGGCGGCTTCCTGGTGTGCCTGGAGCGTCCGAACCGTGTCGGGAGGATGATACGCTGTCGGGCGCCGCGCCCATAGGCGGTGCAGGCGGCTCGGCGAAGGACAATGAGGACAGGACAGTGGAACGACGGGATGTGATCGTGGTGGGCGCGGGCGCTGCCGGGCTGTATTGCGCCGGGCAGCTGGGGCTGCGCGGCCTGCGGGTGACCGTACTGGACCATGCACGTCGCATCGGCGAGAAGATCCGCATCTCGGGCGGCGGTCGCTGCAACTTCACCAATCTGAATGGTGCGGACCCGGCCCGCTACCTCAGCGGCGATCCGCGCTTCGTTCGCCATGCGCTCAAGGCCCATCCGCCCGAGCGCTTCATTGCCCGTGTGCGTGAGGCGCGCATCGGGTTTCATGAAAAGCACCTGGGACAGCTCTTCTGCGACGATTCCAGCCAGCGGATCATCGACATGCTGCTGGCCGACTGCGCACGTGGCGGTGTGCAGATACGCCACCCGGTCTCCGTGCAGAGATCGCGCGCCTGGACGGCGCGGATAACGGCCCGCGCTTTCGTGTGAGCGCCTCGGAAGGGTTCCTGACCCGACATCTGGTGGTGGCTACGGGCGGGCTTTCCATCCCGGCCATCGGTGCCAGCGATCGGGCCTGGCAGCTGGCTCGCCAGTGGGGCATGGCCACGGTGGCGCCTCGCCCCGGACTGGTTCCGCTCACGGTCACGTCAGCGGCCTGGCAGGACTTCGCCGCGCTCTCGGGCGTGGCCCTGCCGGTGGCGGTCTCGGTGGTGCCTGCCACGGCAGGTGACAGCGGGGCGGGCACTGCCAGGACGGACGCCCGGCTCGGGGAGGGCGGTACCGGGCTGCCAGCAGCTCCCGACTCCCAGGCATCCACGACGGCCCCCGCCAGGGCAGGAAAAGGTGTGCAACAGAAAGGTCAGGGCAAGAGAAAGGGAGCCCGTCCGGTGCTGTTCCATGAGGATCTGCTGTTCACGCATCGTGGGCTCTCGGGGCCCGGCATCCTGCAGATATCCAGTTACTGGCAACCGGGGCAGCCCGTCTGGCTGAACCTCTTGCCGGACATGCCCGATCCGGGGCAGTGGTTGGTGGATCTGAAGGCTGGCCGTGCCAGCGCACAGGCGTTGCCGGGCGGTGCCAGCCTGTCCGGGCAGCCCCACCGGCAGCAGCTGGGGACAGTGCTGGGGGCCGTGCTGCCTGCGCGGCTGGTCAGGAGCTGGCTGGCCTCGGCCACCCGGCTTTCGGGGCGCTCATGCCGCCTGGCGTGTCCGGCGCACTGGAAGGGCTGGCCGAATCCAGCCGCCTGGCCGAGATCGGGGACGCCCGGCTGCGCCAGCTGGGGCAGGCCCTGTCGCATTGGCCGGTGCAGCCGGCGGGTTCCGGAGGCTATCGAAAGGCCGAGGTGACGGTGGGCGGCGTGGCTACCGAGGCGCTGGATCCACGCTCCATGCAGGCCCTCGCCGTGCCTGGCAGCTACTGGATCGGTGAGGCCGTGGACGTGACGGGGTGGCTGGGCGGCTACAACTTCCAGTGGGCATGGGCATCGGCCTTTGCGGCGGCGCAGGCCATCGCAGCCGAAGGACGTGTCTGACGGCGTCCGGGGGCTCGGGGCAGGGACAGCCTGCCCATCCAGACCCTTCCGGTACGGCGCCTGTCGGTTGGCCGTTGACGGATCACCTGGCGTGCTTGGCAAGTGAAGCGAGTCGCGTCTATAATCGCGGACTAGCCTCTAGTGCCCATTTCACAACGTTTCAAGGAAGGTTTTTTCATGCCACTGGTCCGAGTCAAGGAAAACGAGCCGTTTGATGTTGCCCTGCGGCGCTTCAAGCGAACCATCGAGAAGACCGGGCTGCTCACGCGAGCTGCGTGCGCGTGAGTTCTATGAAAAACCGACTGCAGAACGCAAGCGGAAGAAATCGGCTGCCGTCAAGCGCCATCACAAGCGCCTGCGCAGCCAGATGCTGCCCAAGAAAAAAATACTGATCTTCTCCGATCAGTCTTCTTGCGGCCTGTGCGTCGTCTGGCATGGTCTGTCGGGCGGCGTCGGCGCCATTCTGCGTCGTTTTCAGATACTTCGCGCAGGTCATTCCTATGACCTGATTGCTCGTGAAGTACAGCCACTGATCTCAAGTCTCGTATAGACGCCGACATGAAGGCTGCCATGCGGGCGCGAGAAAAGGTGCGCCTAGGCGCAGCGCCTGTTGCTGGCCGCCATCAAGCGAAGGAGTCGACGAGCGCATCACGCTCGATGACGCCCAGGTGCTGGCCATCGTCGAGAAGCTGTCCAAGCAGCGACGGGACTCCATCGAGCAGTTCGAAAAGGCCGGTCGTACCGAACTGGCCGAGCAGGAGCGCGCCGAACTGGCCGTGCTCGACACCTATCGCCCGGCGCAGGCCGACGATGCCCAGATCCAGACTGTCATCGAGGCTGCCGTGGCCGAGACCAGCGCTGCCGGCATGGCCTGACATGGGCAGGTCATGGCCATCGTCAAGACCCGGCTGGCCGGACAGGCCGATCTGGCTGCCGTCTCCTGCCAGGTGCGGGCGCGCCTGTCCGCCTGAGGCGGGACGCCCCGCGATGGTTTGATCCGCAATCCTCGTCCAGGAGCTGCTGACCCGCGTCGATGTCGTCGACGTGGTCGGCAAGGCCGTCAAGCTGCGCAAGGCGGGAGCCAACTACCAGGGGCTGTGTCCTTTTCACAATGAAAAGACGCCGTCCTTCTCTGTTTCGCCCACCAAGCAGTTCTACCACTGCTTCGGCTGCGGCGCACATGGCTCGGCCATCAGCTTCCTGATGGAGCATCACGGCTTGGGTTTTGTTGAGGCCGTTCGCTGAGCTGGCTCGCGACGTGGGCCCTCACCGTCCCCGAAGACCATAGCCGGGAAGGCGCCGAGGCCGCACGCAAGGCCAGCCAGCAGCTGGCGCTGTCGCAGTGGCTGGATCAGGCTGCCCGCTACTACCGCTCACGCCTGAAGGAAACACCGGCTGCCATTACCTACCTGAAGGAACGGGTGTCACCGGCGAGATCGCACGCCATTTCGGGCTGGGCTATGCGCCAGCGGGCTGGCGCAACCTGGAAGGCGTGCTCCCCGACTACGCCGCCGAGGACGCCGTGCGAGCCGGACTGGTGATTGCCGGTGAAGACGGCAAGCGCTACGACCCGCTTTCGTGAGCGCATCATGTTTCCCATCCGCAACCCGCGCGGCCAGGTCATCGGCTTTGGTGGGCGGGTGCTGGGACAGGGAGAACCCAAGTACCTCAACTCGCCCGAGGGGCCGCTGTTTTCCAAGGGGCATGAACTCTACGGCCTCTTCGAGGCACGTGAGGGCATCCGTGCCAGTGGTTGCGTGCTGGTGGTGGAGGGCTACATGGACGTGGTGATGCTGCACCAGCACGGCTGCCACTCACGCCGTGGCCACGCTGGGCACCGCCACTACCGCCATGCACCTGGGCAAGCTGCTGCGCCTGGCCGATCGGGTCGTGTTTTCCTTCGACGGCGATGCCGCAGGGCGCCGTGCCGCGTGGCGGGCGCTGGAGAATGCGCTGCCGCTGCTGTCCGATACCAAGCAGCTCGATTTCCTCTTCCTGCCGCCCGAGCACGACCCCGACAGTTTCCCGTGCGGGCCGAAGGACTGGAGGCCTCGAGGCCTGCGTGCGCGATGCCTTGCCCCCTGTCGTCCTTCCTGCTGAAGGAGCTGGCCCAGCGGGCAGACATCACCACGCCCGAAGGGCGTGCCCGCATGCAGGCCGAACTCAGCCGCTGGTGCAGCAGATGCCCGACATCGCCCCTGCGCACGCAGATCCTGGTGGACATGGCGGGGCGGCTGGGGCTGCCGACCGAAGAGCTGGCGGCCTACTGCGGCTCTGCAGATGGCCCATCCGGTGTCCCATGTCCGGGAGGGCGGCGGGCGTCATGGGGGCGGGCAGCGGGCAGTGACGCCCGTTCCAGGCGGCCAGGCGCGTCCATGACGCAGGGTGCCTCCCTGCGAGAGCAGGGCGCTTCTGCTGATGGGCGCCCCTGGCGCGAGGCTTCATCCGGCCGCTGGCAGGAGGGGCGTGGCGCGCGGGGGCAGGGCGGGCAGAATGCTGACCGCTGGCAGGGGAGGTAATGCCGCTTCACGCCGTGGAAACCGCCCGTTGCAAGGTGGTCAAGGCTTCGACCGGTCCTATCAGGGGCGAGCCGGGGCTGCACGCATGCCGGGCGCGGTCCGCTCCCGGCCGACGCCGCCCACCCTGCAGCAGCGGATCTGCCTGCTGCTCGCCTATTACCCCGCGCTGGCCCAGGAACCTCTCGAAGATGAGAGCCTGCTGCCCCAGGCTCTGCTGGACTGGCGCAACGAGCTGGCGACCCTGCCGGCCGGGGCGCACTTTGCGTCGGTACTGGCTGAGGTGCGCGCCACCGACCTGCAGGAAAGCCGATTTCATCGAGTCGCTGGACCAGCGCGATGCCGGTGTGATGGCCGCCATGGATTACGACGAGGCGCGCGCCGACTATCTGGGGGTCCCTGGACGGGATGCGGCTTGACCGAGGCGCCGCGAGGTGGTGCAGGTGGTGAGCCGGGGTCTTGATGAACCGGGGGGGCGGACCCGATATGCAGAACTGATGGCGACGATTCAACGCCTATCCCAGCGGGGGACGGGCTGATATGATTGAAGGTTCAATGCGGGAATCCAACGTGGCAAAAAGATACAGCAAAATCTCAGGAAGAAGCGGCCAAGAACGCGACCGCTACGGCAGCGGCCGCTTCCGACGCAGCCGACGGCACCAAACCCGTGAAGGCTGCCCGCGCGGGCAAAGTCCGGCGAGGCCGAAAAAGCCCGCCAAGGCCAAGGCGACCAAGGCCAAGGCCGAGAAATCGACGAAGGCAGAGAAGGGCGAGAAGGCCGAAAAAGCCTCGCCAAGGCCAAGAAGGCTGACGGCGTGAAGCCGGCCAAGAAAGCTGCCGGCAAGAAGAAGGTTGCGGCCAAATCCTCTTCCAGCGACCCGGACGATGATGACGGTTTCGATGACGGCGGCGACTACGACATGATCTCCACCGACGACGGCGATGACGCCGATCTCGACGGAGACGACGACGCGGTCGAAAGTGATGTGCCTGCGGCCCGGGCCAAGGGCAGGGGGGCGGACAAGCGTTCCAAGGAGAAGGCCCTCATCAAGGAGGCGCTGGCCAGCGTCAAGCAGGGCGTGACCGAAGAGGAAATGGAAGCGCGCCGCAGCCGCCTGCGCCAGCTCATCAAGCTGGGCAAGGAGCGGGCTTCCTCACCCACGCCGAGATCAATGACCACCTGCCCGAGGGACTGACCGAGGTCGAGGCCATCGACCAGATGATCGGCACCTTCAGCGACATGGGCATCTCGGTCTATGAACAGGCTCCCCTGATACCGACTCGCTGCCGCTCAACGACCGTACCGTCACCTCGTCCGACGACGACACTCGAGGAAGAGGCCGAGGCCGCCCTGTCCTCCGTGGATCTCCGAGTTCGGCCGCACCACCGACCCGGTGCGCATGTACATGCGAGAGATGGGCTCGGTCGAGCTGTTTCACCCGTGAGGGCGAGATCGTCATCGCCAAGAAGATCGAGGAAGGTCTGAAGGACATGATGCATGCCATCTCGGCATGTCCGACGACCATTGCCGAGGTGCTGGAGCAGGCCGACAAGGTCCGTGCCGCCCAGCTGCGGGTCGACGAGATCGCTGACGGCCTGCTCGATCCGGATGCGGACGACGAGGAAATGTCTTCGGTCCGGCGCGCTCGGATGGCGACGATGATGACGAGGCCTCCGTCGCGGCCATGAACAACGCCAAGCCTCGAGGAGCTGAAGGAAGAGGCGCTGTCGCGCTTCGACAGCATCGGTGCCGCCTTCGAGCAGATGCGTCAGGCCCTGGAAACCGACGGCTACAAGTCGCCGGCCTACCTGGCCGCCCAGGAATCGGTGCAGCGACAGCTGATGTCCATCCGCTTCACGGCCAAGGTGGTCGAGAAGCTGTACGACATGCTGCGTGCCCAGGTCGACGAGGTTCACACCGTCGAGCGCACCATCTCGACATCTCGCGTCAACCGCGTGGGCATGTCGCGCGAGCACTTCATCAAGAGCTTCCCCGGGCAACGAGACCAACCTGGCATGGGTCGAGAACGAGCTGGCTGGCAACCCGCCGTATGCCGACGTGCTGGCCCGCAGCATCCCGGACATCCAGGATCTGCAGCAGAAGCTCATCGACCTGCAGGTGCGCGTGGTGCTGCCGCCGCCCGACCTGAAGGAAATCAACAAGCGCATGGCCATGGGCGAGATGAAGGCGCGCAGGCCAAGGGCGAGATGACTGAGGCCAACCTGCGCCTCGTCATCTCCATCGCCAAGAAGTACACCAACCGGGGCCTGCAGTTCCTCGACCTCATCCAGGAAGGCAACGTCGGCCTGATGAAGGCCGTCGACAAGTTCGAGTTCCGGCGCGGTTTCAAAGTCTCCACCCTATGCCACCTGGTGGATCCGGCAGGCCATCACCCGTTCCATCGCGGATCAGGCGCGCACCATCCGCATTCCGGTGCACATGATCGAGACCATCAACAAGATGAATCGCATCAGCCGCCAGATCCTGCAGGAAACCGGTGTTGAGTCTGACCCGGCCACCCTGGCCGAGAAGATGGACATGCCGGAGGACAAGATCCGCAAGATCTCAAGATCGCCAAGGAGCCCATCTCCATGGAGACGCCGATCGGCGACGACGACGACTCCCACCTGGGCGCGACTTTCATCGAGGACACCACCACGCTGGCGCCATCTGACGCCGCGCTGCATGACCCATGCGCGAGGTCGTCGGGCGAAGTGCTGGACTCGCTCACCCCGCGTGAGGCCAAGGCGCTGCGCATGCGCTTCGGCGTCGAGATGAGCACCGACCACACGCTGGAAGAGGTCGGCAAGCAGTCTCGACGTGACCCGTGAACGCATCCGCCAGATCGAGGCCAAGGCGCTGCGCAAGTTGCGCCACCCCAGCCGGGCCGACAAGCTCAAGAGCTTCCTCGAAGGCCAGTAAGGCCTGCGCTCATCCCCTGCGTCTGGCAGGGCAGGGCGCAGTCACTTGCCGGACCCATCCCCGACAGGGCACCGCCCCTGCCGGGATGCCCGTTCACGGAACGTACCCGGAGAACCCTAGCCAATCCTTTCCTCGCGGCGTGCCAACGCTACGCCTGGGGTGATCCGTCACAACCCTGCGGCCACCAGTAGACACACAGCCTCCGCTCGTCCAGCGATCGTTGCCCGCGGGTTGACCCCTCCTTCAGACTTGCCGTTGCAGGACATTCCCGGTTGCCGTGGCAGCACGGATTCCTGTCTTCCGTTCAATCGCTAGGGTCTGAGAGCATGAAATCCTCGCAAGCCCTCGGCAGGCTCTCACGCTGCAGGAGATGCTGGTCGTCAGCGGCAATCGGCGGGTATTGTGGCCGCTATGGCCCGCCCCCAGCTTCCGCGACTTCGCCATCCAGCGTTCAATTGCCGCCCAGATCACCGACCTGACTCGGCCCCTGCGCCTGGCCCGTTCTGAGGCGCTCAAGCGTGGCCGTGAAGTCTCGCCTGTCCGACAAGGAACGCTTCCACAAGCAATGGAAAAGCCCATGTGCGTCAACTCCACGGACTCGAAGACGGCTACCTGGTCTTCATCGGCGTATCTATGCCAACGACCAGTACATCCGTGTGCGCAGCAGCCGTACAGCAATGGCGGCATCCAGGCAGACGACGTAGGCGGCATCCGTTTCGACCCAATGGGGTCCTGAAAGTAGGGGGCCCGCACCTTCACCTTCAGCCGCCGCCGCTCACCAGTGACCGATCCTACAAGGCCCCTGAGAAAAGGTCTGCGTCAGTTCCACGGGGGTGCTCGCACCATGCTGAATCCGCTTCTTCCTCGCACTTCCCGCCAGGGAGGCTCCAGTCTGATCGAAGTGCTGCGGCCGTCATCGTGCTGTCGATTGGCATGCCTCCATGCCTGGGCCCAGACCAAGTCGATGGGCTCGAGCGTACCGCCGAATTCCGCAATATCGCCGCCCAGATCGCCAGCGACTACGCGGATCGATCCGCGCCAACCCCAATGTGGGACAAGGGGTGGCGCGGAGATCGGGCTAATGGTTACCTCTATAACGCCGGCTACGACCCCAAATCGAACATTCCGCCCTACAGCGGCCCCAACTGCCTGCAGGGAACGGCCATCTGCTCTCACTACGACATCGCTCGCTTCGACCAGCAGGAAGTGCGCCGGCAGGCCCGCAACAGTTCGCCGGGTGGCGACCTGATGGTGACCAAGACCGCCAGCGGTGACGCTATCGACATATGCGCTGTGGCAGCAGCCCAACGTACCCGGCTTGACGACGACTCGTTGTCGTCTGGCCGCTTTCGCCCGAGTAACGTACAGCAGCAGATATCGACCGCAATGCCTCCAGCTGGGAGTGAAGCTTTGAACTCGACGAACGGCACCATGCCTCGGCAGCCCAGCCCGCTCGCTTGGCATCCGCCCGGTGGGTATGCCCGCCAGCAGGGCTTCTCGATGATCGAGATGCTCATCTCTGTCGCTATCGGCCTGATGGTGACAGCCACCGTCCCCTATACCGTCAGCGGCTCAGGCATTTCCGGGCGCAAGCAGAATGTGCAGTCCACCATCCATGACCTGGGCAACCTGGCGCTGGTTCAGCTGGTTGACCACCCGCGAAATGACGCTTTCTGGCTGCCGTCCGAGGTGATGTCCGAAGACATCTCGATGCATCATGACAGTCCGTTGTTCGCGCAGTGGCCCCTTTGCGGACCCGGCGGCAGACTGGAACTCGCTGGCCTGCGGCAATGGCAGTCAGAACGGCAACAACGACTCGGTGGCCCCTGCGCTCCAGGTGCAGCCGGGTGGGCGGAACTGGACCGCCCGCAATGTGGTCTTCAGCCAGAAGATGCACGATGCCAGCCCGACGGCGGCTCCCTCTGGGGCTAGTCACGCCGCATGGTCCGCAGGCCCACGCCATCAGCGAGGAAATTGAGGGAGCGTCTGGTACATCAAGACCTCCGAACGGTCTCGGCAACCCGCTGTTCTGCAAGTTGCCCAACATCACGCCTACCGATGTCCGAATCCCGCGTGAGCAGATTCTGGCCGACAACGTCGAGCAGATGCGCATCCGCTATGGCGTCTCGGGCATCAATCCCAATGCGCTCGCCACCAATGTGGCCTTCGACGCCCCGGCGCTGAGTGGCCGTACTTCTGTCTATCGTGACGCTTCGCAGATGGTAGCTGGATGCCAGCCTGGTGCCATCCAGCCCAATGCTTGGTGTGCTGTGAACGCAGTGCGCATATGCCTGGTGATGCGCAGCGAGGACAACGTGAACGACCAGGTTGGTACTCCCTACGTGGATTGTGACGGTGTGGTGCGCACCGTGCAGGATCGTCGACTGCGCCAAGCCTTCACCACCACGGTGGCCATCCGCAACAAGGTCGGGGTGGCCCAATGAAACTCCGTACCGTCTTGCAGGAAAGCACCATGCGCCATTCCTCCATGCAGCGCCTGCCGATGACATCGACCTCCGGATGGGGCAGGGCATCCATCCCTCAGCAGGGCATCGTTATGTTGATGACGTTGATCCTGCTGACCGTGATGGCGGTGAGTACCGCCGTGGCGGTACGGTTGTCGTTGACCACGGACATGGTAGGCGCCAACCTGCGTGCCCGTACGCTGGCCTTCCAGGCTGCGGAGGCCGCGTATGCGCTACTGCGGAAGAAAAAGGTGATCAATGAGTTCTCCACCTTGCCCATGCTGGTGAACTACCAGAAGGATGAGGAGTGGGCGGATGATTCTGCCTCGGCTGGTCCGGCCAAGTTGGAAGTGCCGCGCGAACAGCTCGGCCTGCCCGACAACATCAAGAAGAACCCCAGTGCCTGTTCCGGTTCCTGACCATCGATGACTGGCGCAAGATCGCCCCGCCTGAGCCGGGTACCGTCACGGCGGAGTCGCGCGGTTTCGATGCCGACAGGTTCCTGTTCTTCCGAATCACGGTCCGAGGCTTCAGCCCGGGCTATCAGGAATATGCTGCACGGAAGGGTAATCCAGTCCTTGACTGACTACCAGTCAGCCAAGGGAGCAGAAGTGCGGCTGCAATCGATGGTGAGGGCAATCAGATGATGGTGCTTGTGACATATCCCCCGTTCCTGGTCCGATGGATGCGCCAGGGTGATCTGTCGGCCCGCTGTGGCCGTGAGCTTGGCGTAGAAATCTCGTGCACCAGGTGTCGTTCTGCGAACCGCAGGATGTTGAGGACGGTAGCGTTCAGATTCCGCCGTGATGCCGGCAGCCCGGGTCTACAGCACCTCGCACCGCAGCTGGCGTGCGTGGCTTTACCCTCATCGAGATCATGATCACGCTGACTATCATCGGCATCCTGTCGGCCATTGCCGTTCCATCCTATTTTTCGTACATACAGCGCGCGAATCGGGCAGACGCTAAGGCCACACTGATGGACGCCACCCAGTTCATGCAGCGTTTCTACTCGTTGCACAACCCTACCGCACACAGCGCGATGGCAGAACCCAGGTCGCGTTGCCGACGTCGTTGCAGAGATCACCCAAAAATGGTACGCCGCTCTATGACATTTCTGTCGAAAGTGACGACAACAGCTATACGCTACGTGCTGTACCCCGGAAGAAGACGGATCCGTGTGGAACGCTAACGCTCAATAGCGTGGGGGTTCGTGGTAACGACACCCGGGCGGTAACGGTACTGAGCGGCTTTCGGTCGAGAACTGCTGGCGCTGAACGACGCTTTCCGTGGGGAGGTGACCTCATGAACGCAGATCACACCGGACGTGGCCACTGGGCCGCACAGGCCTGGACCCGCCGCTATGCCGGGCCCGTGCAGGAAGTCCCCGGCATGCTCGACGGCGACCCGGACGAGGCCGCACTGTGGGTGCAGGGCATGGCCTCGTTGAGAGGACTCTGAGGCAGATGTCCTGCTGGGGCTGTCGGGCCTTCTGGATGCCTCGGCCGGTCAGGACGCGGACTGGCACGACCTGGAAGGCGCCGACGAGCCCGACTGGCACATGGCCGTCTACGACAGCCTGGAAAGCTTCGAGGGCTTCGAGGGCTTCGACGACTACGCCCCTGTCCATGGGAATGGGACGGACGATCATCCGGTGACGCCATCGAGAGCGCTGCCGCCGAGCACAAACGGACGAGACCTCCTCCGGTTCACTCGTCACCTGATTCTCTTCCCCCATGTCTGCGGGTGGGGCACCTTTCTGGAACATCGTAGCCGCCGGGCCGTGCAGGGATGCACGGTTTGACGGACACGATCCGATCGAAAACATGAAACTGATGGAATCCGTGATTTTGCCCCCGCCTGGATGCGGAATGCCGGCGAGCCGCCATGCCGCGCCGGATTCCGCGTGCCGTGCAGCGCGGCGCTGCTGCTGATGTCGTTCAGCCTGCTGCCATCGGTGCAGGCCGAGATTTCCAGCAGTCGCTCATCAGCAAGCGATGTGGCGGTTGTCGAACCGAACCTGATGTTCACCCTGGACGACCTCGGGTTCGATGGCCTTCAACCACCCGCCTGACACTGACCTGAATATCACCTCCGCCTGCCTTTCATCCGGACGAGCCGGACGACTATGCACCCTACAAATACGAGGGGCTGCTGGCGACGGACGACACCAACATTCTGGCGATCCGCCGGCGTTCGCCGAAGGTGAACACGCTGTACTACGATCCGGACGTGCGTTACGAACCCTGGGTGGACAAGGATGGCGTGCGCATGGGCAATGCTGACCCCAAGGCCGTCATCTACACGTCAATCACCCCACCGCGAAATTCAAGGACCCCAAGCTCGACATCACGGGGGAGAGGTCGGTGGGGGGGCGCCCGGTGTGTGTGACGCCGCAGGGGGAGGCATTCGTCAGCGACCTCAGAGAACAGAAGCCCTGCACGGGGGACGGTGTTACCAAGACGGTGGCGCCGGCCACATACTCACTTGCCGAAAGACCTGAAATTCAATCCGCCCGGGGACTGTGACGAAAGACAGTGCCAGCAACTACAAGCGGGTCTCCATCAAGGATCACCAGTATTTCGATCGGCCCTTCACACGCACCGACTGCCTGATCTCAACGAAAAACCCCAACGTTCGCGAATGCACGCAGGCGGAGGAATACCAGAACTTTGCCAACTGGTTCCAGTATCACCGCACACGGATGCACGTAGCCATTGACGCCGTGGGCAACGCCTTTGCCACGGCGCTGGGGCCGGATATCCGCGTTGGCTATGGACGCATCAATCAGGGAGTGCTCAAGCCGGTTGATGGAGTGGAGACTATCGTGGTCGAGCGTGGGGTACGGCGCTTCGTCAACAAGAATGCCGCAGCCACCACATTGAATGCAGGCGAGACCGATCGTTCGGACTTCTTCAACTGGCTCAATACGCGAACGGCCGACGGTGGAACGCCCCTGATGCGGGCAACGAATACCGTCAACAACTACTTCCGCGTGCCGACGCCATGGGCCTGGCAGCGGAGCCGGGCCGGATGGGCGGGAAGCTGAATCAGCGTCTCAATCACCTGGCATGCCGTCGTTCCTATCACATCCTGATGACGGACGGACAGCACCTTCCCAGGAGGAGGATGGAACATCCCGAAAAGAAACCCGAGGGATGCTTCAGAAGGATCTCCCCACTCGAGTCCGACAACGTGGACGGTGAGCCGATCAAGCGATCGATCGCACCGGAAAAAGGGCGGACCGGCGCGCGGCAGCTATCAGCATCGTCCCCCAGGCTCCGTACAAGGGGAGGCCTATGGATCGCTGGCCGACTACGCCATGGATGGCTGGAAGAACGATCTGCGTCCGGATCTGAACAACGAGGTCCCCACCACGAGGGTAACCCTTCGTTCTGGCAGAACGACCACCTATACGCTGGGCTTCCCGGCGTGGAGGGCACATTGCCGTATCCGGACCCCTGCAGAAGATCATCAACAGATCGCTTTCATGGCCCGGCGAGGTGAAGCCAGGCACGCCTACCGCCATTGATGATCTGTGGTGCGGCCGTCAACGGCCATGGCAGGGTACGTCATACGTGCGCAACAGCGCCGGCTTCATGAGCGAGATGGCCGGATCCTGCTCGAGATCGCCAGCCGTACCGGACCCGGCCGCGGCTGTGGCCTCACCGTGCGTTGCAGGCCAACAACCAGAAATTCGTGCCCCCGTACAAGACCGAAGGACTGGACGGGGACCTGAAGGCCTATGCGGTGGATGCCCATGGTCGGCAGGGAGCGCTGCAATGGAGCGTTCTGGAGCGTCTGCCCCAAGCCCATCGACCGGACTCACGTACGTGGGGACCGGAAAACGTCGGCAGGCCGGTTGCTACCCTTTTACTGGAGTGGTGCCGAAGACACGCCTGAGCGGGCCATGACCGAAAAAGCCAAGCGTGAGCTGATCCAGGAGCCGGCAAGACGGACGAGGATGGCAGTCCGCTGGTGCTGTATCTGCGTGGAGACCGTTCTCGAATCGGGGAAGAAGTTCCGTACCCAGTTGCGAGAGTGCGGTCATCGGCCATATCGTCAATTCGCAGCCGGCCTACATCGGTTCGGCCATTGATCGCGGCTACCGCTACCTGCCGGCCACCTTCGGCAGTGCAAGGTCGGGCGCCGACAGCTATCGGGACTACGTGGCGCAGAAGCGCGGCGCGCACCCGCAGCACGGAAATTCGGAGCGGCGCTGCCAAGGCTCTGCGGCCCTGCCATGGTGTTCGTGGGCAGCAACGAAGGCTTCCTGCACGGCTTCAATGCCAATCCCGATCCTGTCAAGAATGGCGGTCGAGATCTTGCCTTTTGCCCCTTTGCATCACTTTCCGAGCTGGGGCGCCTCGAGCCAGACTTCCAGGCACGCTTCATGATGGACGGCCCGCTGATCGAGCGGGATGCCTTCTGGGGCAACCGCTGGCACAACGTGGTGGTGGCCTCGACCGGGGCAGGGCCCAAGGCCGTATTCGCGCTGGACGTGACCCAGACCGACTTCCATGGCCTGGACCAGGCCGTGATGTGGGAGCTGAGTGACGCCAATCAGTCGGTCAAGGCCAATGCGTGATGCCATCGGCCATGCGCTGCAGGAGCCTGAGGTGGGCGTTCTGGCCGGATGGCCGCTGGGTGGTGCGGATCGGTAACGGTTACGAGAGCTGCCTCGAAGCGGGCCCAGCTGCTGGTGGTGGAACTGCAGACCGGGCAGGTGATTGCACGGCTGGATACGGGCGTGGGCAGCGACAGTGAGCCCAACGGCCTGGGGGGCGTGGCTCTGGTGCGCGATGGCAACCAGGTCATCACGGGCGCCTTTGCCGGTGACCTGCGGGGCAACGTCGGAAGTTCGATCTGGCGGGCCCCACCCGTCGAACTGGAAAGCGTCGTATGGCAAGAAACCGATGTTCACTGCGCACGACGGACGGGCCATCACCGCAGCGCCTGTCCTTGTCACCCATCCGCTGGGTGGCGTGATGAAAAGCTGGTGGGTACGGGCAAAAGTTTCTGAGGTGGGTGACAACGAGGTGCCAGCCAACTACGATCAGGACAGCGGGCCCTTCGATTCACTCTATGGCCTGTGGGATACCGCACGGCTGAGCATCGATCGAAACGGCAACCGCACCTGGGCGGCCGATGACCGCAAGAACGCGGATGGCACCACCAGCAAGGGCAACGACGGCATTCCATCAAGCTTGGCACCGTGGTCACCCGCAAGCTGAAGGTGATGCCGGGCCAGACGCTGCGAAGATCCCGCTGGAAGATTCACCACCGCAACCTGGACTGGATGCGGGACCGGGGCTGGCGCGTGACGCTGAAGGACATGATCGCCGTGGGGGGGCAGCGCAACATCGTGACCCCGCAGCTGATGTCCGGTCTGGTGCTGTTCGAGACGATGAGCCCCTGGGCGGATGAGGTCAGTGCGGCCTGCCGGCCCCGGATCGACACGCCGGATTTGCGCTGGCACTGACCCGCTGTCCGGTCGCATGAGTTCCCAGCGCTCATCGGCACCAACAACGACAAGCTGGTCGATGGTGGCGATGCGCCGGTGGCGGGCTGGGTGATGGAGAACTGGACGGGGCGTTCGGTGGTCGTGACCCAGCCGCCGGCCAAGCCCTGTGGGGGCCTGGCCGACTGCAAGCCGCTGCCTGCCCAGTTGTGTCCGGAGGATTCTCTGGCACAACAGCCTGCAGAATGGGTGATGCCATCCAGGTAGTGCGTGGCTCGCCTGCGCCCACGCGCTGGTGGTGGCGTGAGCTGTCGGTGCCCGACATCACCTGACAACGCTGGCGAGATTCCTGGTCAGAAACCCACCGCGCCAGCTCACTGAGGCCGGGCAGCCGCACCGGCCTACCATCCGTCGATTCGCAGGTGGCGATGATCCCGCCTGCCTTGCCGGTGGTCATGCGTCGAATCATATTGCCGTTCTGATCGAGGAGAACTCGTCCAGGGGCATTGGGCCCGTGGCGGGGCTTCCGGGAAAGGACGACGATGACATGCATGACCGATCCTCGCTGCGGCAGGCCACATGCTGGAAGCAGGGACGCGCTTCCTCGGCGGTCCGTGCCGCCTTGCTGCTGATGTCCTGCGCCCGGCGCCGCAGGCACTACGCTGCTCATCTCGCAGGAATCGCTGATCGTCAAGGAACTTCCGGTCGTCGAGCCGAACCTGATGTCTACGCTGGACGATTCGGGGTCGATGTCCTTCAACTCCCGCCCGATACCGACCTGGACGAATCATCTGCTCTGCCCGCGCATCCGCCGAGCCACGGACCGGTAGACGCCCTGGCGCGTTCAGGGATCTGCTGGGCCGGGTGACACGACTTGCTGCGCTGCGCGCAAGCGTTCGCCGCAGGTCAACACGCTGTACTATGACCCGGATGCGCTACGAACCCTGGGTGGATGGAACGGGGTCCGGATGCCGAATGCAGACCCCCGGAAGGTGAAGTACCACCTTGGCTCATTCGGAGGGCCGATCGCTGCGCTCACCATGGACATCACGGGACTCCAGCCCGTCCATCAGCCTGGGGTGGATAAGCCGTATGAGGGAACCTGTGTCAGGCCGCAGCTTGAGCCCAAGAAAGGGCAGGAGTGCAGTGGTGGACCGCAGTGTCACCATGATCGCACCGGCCACGTACTACTCTGCTCAAGAACCCGACAACAAGCCGCCCGTGAGGTGGACGCTGGGCGACTTCCAGCGTCGAAAAGACAGCGCCAGCAACCACCAGCGCTGTCTCCATCATGGACCACCAGCAGTTCGTGCGGGCCAAACACGCGTACTGACTGCAAGGTGACCAGTCCTCGGCGCCAGCACCCGTACCTGTACGCAGGAGGAGGAATACCAGAACTTTGCCAACTGGTTCCAGTATCACCGCACGCGGATGCACGTAGCCATTGCCGCTGTGGGCAACGCCTCTGCCACGGCCTTGCGGGCAGCGACATCCGTAGGCTACGGACGCATCAACAAGAGTGCCGAAAGTGTCGTCGATGGCGCCCCCACCAGCATTGTCGAACGTGGGGTTCGCCGTTTCGAAGGCGAAGACCGCAGTGCTTTCTTTACCTGGCTGAGCCAGCGTACCCGCCTCGGGTGGTACACCGCTGATGAGCTCTCCCGGACGGTGAACAAGTACTTCGAGCGCAAAGACTACACGGGGCCCTGGAGCAACGCCTGGGAAGCCGACAGGTGAACAGCATCTGGCGTGCCGGCGCTCCTATCACATCCTGATGACGGACGGTCAGTACACGTTCTACAACGATTCTCCGGAGCACTATACGACCGAGTCCGACAGCACGCCGGGCGAGGAGATCGTCGATCATCGGCCGGGCAGCAGTCAGGGCAAGGTCCATTCCACGTATCAGTAGCAAGCCCTGTTCGCCCTTCATGAGCGCGACCGGGCACGCTGGCCGACTATGCGATGGACGCCTGGAAACGTGACCTGCGTCCGGATCTGCAGAATCTGGTGAACCCCTACGACGGCAATCCGTCGTTCTGGCAGAACGTCACCACCTACACGCTGGGGTTCGGCGTGGAAGGGAACATTCCCTATCCGGACGGGTTGAAGGGCATCGCGGACGGCACGCGGAGTGGCCGAGCCGGGTCGAGCACGGAAAGCCCGTCATCTGTCGATGACCTCTGGCACGCTGCCATCAACGGTCACGGCAAGTACGTCAACGTGCGAAACAGCAGCGGCTTCCTGACGGAAATGGCGGGAATCCTGGCAGACATCTCCAGCCGAACCGGCAGCACGTCGGGCGTGGCTGTTGCCTCGCGGGCGCTGCAGGCCAACAACCAGAAGTTCGTGCCGTCGTTCAAGACGAGAGGACTGGACCGGTGACCTGACGGCTTAGGCCGTGGATGCTGCCGAAAACCAGGGCGCGCGCCAATGGAGCGTGCTGGACTATCTGCCCAAACCTACTGACCGGCGCATGGTACGTGGGTACCGGCGCCAGGTCGGGTGCGAAGCCTCCTCGGCGTTCTACTGGGAGACGATGAGCCAGGACGCGAGAAGGCGCTGGTTGGTGGCGCCGGAAAGGGAGGGTGACGGCAGCAAGCTGGTGATGTATCTGCGCGGGGACCGGACCCGAGTCCGGCAAGGCATTCCGCGAGCAGCTGCAGAGCGCCGTCATCGGGCCACATCGTCAATTCGCAGCCGGTCTATATTGGTGCCCCGTCGATCGGGGCTACCGCTATCTGCCGGCGGCCTTCGGCAACACCCCGTCGGGCGCAAAGAGCTACACCGCCTATGTGGCACAGAAGGTGGCGCGCAGTTGCAGCACGGCCCTCCAGGGGGGCGCTGCGAAGGTCTGCGGCCCCACAATGGTTTTCGTGGGCAGCAACGAGGGGTTCCTGCACGGCTTCAATGCCAATCCCGATCCGACCAAGGATGGCGGCCGCGAGATCTTCGCCTTTGCGCCCTACGCATCGCTGTCGCAGCTGGGGGCCTCGTCCAGATCCGGTTTCAAGGCCCGTTTCATGATGGACGGCCCGCTGATCGAGCGGGATGCCTACTGGGGCGGCAAGTGGCGAAATGTGGTGGTGGGTACCACCGGGGCAGGGCCGAAGGCGATGTTCGCCATGGATGTGACGAACACCGACTTCAACGGGCTGAAGGATTCCGTGTTGTGGGAGCTGAGCGACGCCAACCAGGCGGTGCAGGCCCATGGCGATGCCATCGGTCATGTGCTGCAGGAACCTGAGGTGGGCGTGCTGGCCGATGGGCGATGGGTGGTGGTGACGGGCAATCGCTGGCGAGAGCCGCTCCCGACGTGCCCAGCTGCTGGTGATCGAGCTGTCGACAGGGCGATGTCCTGGCGCGGCTGGACACGGGCGTGGGCAGCAATGCCCAGCCCAACGGTCTGGGCGGTGTGACGCTGGTGCGCGATGGCAACCAGGTCATCACCGCGGCCTACGCAGGCGACCTGCGCGGCAACCTCTGGAAGTTCGATCTGGCCAGCACGACGGTGTCGGACTGGAAGGTGTCCTACGGACAGAAGCCGATGTTCACGACGGATGACGAGCGCCCGATCACGGCGCCGCCGACCACCGTCACGCATCCGCTGGGTGGGGTGATGATGCTGGTGGGCACCGGCAAGCCTTCGAGGTGGGTGACAACAAGCGACCCGACACCGCCCGAGGCAGACGCTTCCGGTCGAATCGATCTACGGGCTGTGGGACTACACACGGCTGGTTTCGATGAGAAGGAAAGCGCGCCTGGGTGGATGGCCGACAGAAAGACAAGGATGGCGTGCCCATTGCCCGTTCGGCGGTGAAGACCCGCAAGCTGAATGTCATCGAAGCCGTTATCTGGCGCAGACGCCTTTCGACGACACAGGCCAACGGGATCCTGGACTGGCGCAAGGACAGTGGCTGGCGCATTCGCCTGGTGGACATGATCGCGCTGGGCGGTCAGCGCAACATCATTGCGCCGCAGCTGATGTCCGGCCTGGCGCTTTTTCGAGACCATGAGTCCCTTCGTGGATGAAGAGCTGGGGAGCCTGCGCGGCCAATGTGAACGCGCCGGGCTTCTCGCTGGTGGTGGATCGCTCTCGGGGCTGATGAGCCCCAAGTCACTGATCGATACCAACCGGGACCGCAAGATCAACGAGGCCGACCTTCAGGTGGCGGGCTGGAGCGTGGAGAACTGGACCCGGACGGTCGGTGATTCTGGCGGAGAAGCCGCCCAGGCCCCTGCGAGGGCGCGGGTTGCCAGAGCCAGGCACAGACCAGGTCGGTCTGCCCGCCCGATTCTCTGGCCAGCAGCCTGCAGAACGTGGGTGATGGCAAGCCGGTCTGCGTGGGCGTGCGTCGCCCACCCGCTGGTGGTGGCGCGAGCTGGCCATTCCGGATATCACCTACAACCCGGGGCTGTCGCCCACGGCGGCAGGCAAGTGATGCGCTCACGGCCCATGAGGGAGACCCGCATGAAGATGAATGAGCAGGATGCTGTTTGGGGCGTTGCCCGGAAAGGGCATCGGATGTGGTCGGCTGCACGCCTGACGCAGGGGTGAGGCTTGCCCTGGCGGTGTTGGCGGGTACGACCGGTGTGCTGGCGCATGCGGAGATGGCCCAGCACTCGCTGATCATCTCCGATCCTCCGGCGGTCGAGCCCAACGTGATGTTCACGCTGGATGACTCGGGCTCGATGCTGTTCAATTACCTGCCGGATACGGAGTTAATTTTCAGCTGTACGCCATTCACCGGGTGAGCCGGCACAGGTGGGGACCTATGAGGTGAAGGGGCGCTGCCTTCGGGTATTACGCGCTGGCCGCGCGCCGCCGTTCGCCGGACGTGAACCTGCTTTACTACGATCCGCGGGTTCTGTACCTGCCGTGGATGAAGGCCGAGGGCACGCGTGAGCCCAATGCAGCCCCGAGGCCGCGTACTATTTCTACGAGGCACAGCACGGTGACGGTGAACCTGCGCGGCACCTACCAGCTGCGGGAGAATGACCACCGGGTCTGTGTGGAGCTGCCCCGAGGTGGAACTGATCCCTTGTAAACAGGATTACGGTATCAACGCCGTCAAACCAGCCACGTATTTCCTCTTCAAGGACCGTGAAAGGCTCACGCGTGAGGAATCACGCCTCGGGAGCGGGAGCGGCTGCTCAATGACGTCAGGAACTACACTCGCGTTTCCATTTTCGGAGGCGACCTCCTTCCAGATCGATTCCGACGAGCGCACGGACTGCATGAAGGCGGCCAACGGTGTGCGGACCTGCACGCAGGAGCAGGAATACCAGAACTTTGCCAACTGGTAGCCCAGTACCATCGCTTCCGTCACCTGCTGGCCGTGGGCGCGGTCAGCGAGGCCTTCGCGCGCCAGGTGGGCAGCGACGTGCGCGTGGGCTATGGGGCACATCAACGAGGGCTCCACCTCCGTCGATGGCCGCGATACCGATGTGGTGGTGCGCGGCGTGCGCCGTTTCCAGGGAGCCGACAAGGACCGCTTCTTCAACTGGTTGCAGAGGGTGGTGCACCCTTCGGGCGGGACGCCGTTGCTGGGGCCTCGATCTCGGTGGGCGATTATTTCTCACGCGATGACATGGACGGCCCCTGGGCGGATCAGGGGCCGGACGGGCGCAAGCGCATGCTGAGCTGCCGTCGCTCCTATCACATCCTGATGACGGACGGTCAGTACAACGACCTCAAGACGAGAAAGTTCGAGAACCACCCAGGCATCGAGGATGCTGATGGAACTCAGGGCCTGTCATTTCCGGCTTCGGGCCGCAATGCGCAGTATCAGTATCAGCCGCAGGATGCCCGAAATAGCCTCTATCCCAGCCCGGCGAAGAAGACACTGGCAGACATCGCCATGTACTACTGGAACCGTGACCTGTTGCCGCGGCTGCCGAACAATGTGCCGGTCGATGGTGACAGTCCGTCCTTCTGGCAGAACGTGACGATGTACACGCTGGGCTTTGGCGTGGATGGCAGTCTGCCGGCCGGGACGCCGGAGATCCAGACGAGAACGCTGGCGCGGTTGGCCAGCAGTGAGTTGAAATGGCCGGAAACGATCAACGACGATTCACCGGAGGTCATTGATGATCTCTGGCATGCGGCCGTCAATGGCATGGCCGCTACGTGAACGTCAAGAACAGCACGAGCTTTCTGGCTTCGATGCGCAAGATCCTGGCCGAGATCGTCAACCGCAACGGTTCGACGGCCGGCGTGGCGGTGAACAGCCGCGCCTTGCAGGCCAACAACCAGAAGTTCGTGCCGTCCTTCATGACTCGCAGCCAGACCGGCAACCTGATGGCCTATGCGCTCGACAGCAGGGGCGAGCAGGGTGCACCCGCAATGGAGTGCAACCGACAAGCTGCCGCACTGGAGCTGGCGTCGTGCCATCGTGGGCAACGGCAATACCTCGGGCGACGGGCCAGCAAAGCTCTACTGGAGTTCTGACCGCCCCAACGATCTGCCTGTGCCCATCAAGACCATGCTGCTGGACACGCTGGGCATTGCACGCAACCAGCATGCCGGCAATGTAGCCGTGGCCCGCGGGCGACAGCTGGTGGCCTACCTGCTGGGTGACGGCAACTATGAGACCACCCTGTTCAGGGGCGCGTCGTGGCGTGCTGGGGCAGATCATCAACTCCCACGCCGGTCTTCATCGGAGCGGCCACCAATCAGGGCTATGCCTCGCTGCCCGCCGAGCTGGGCGGCAAGCATTCCGGCAGCAGCACCTACCGGGCCTACCTGAAGGGTACCAAGGGTCGGCAGAACGACAAGGACAAGCTGGTGGTGGTGGGCGCCAATGACGGCTTCGTGCACGCCTTCCGGGCCAGTGACGGGGTGGAGCGCTTTGCCCATGCGCCCCTACGTCGTGCTGCAGGAAATGGCTCGGCTGGCCGACAAGCGCCAGACCGGGCAGCGGCTGCTGATGGACGGACCGCTGGTGGAGGCCGATGCCCATCTGGGAGGCCGATGGCAGAACGTGGTGGTGGGCAGCACGGGCGCCGGTCCGAAGGCGGTGTTGCGCTGAACATGACGGGCACAGCGGATGCCGACCTGGCCCCTGAAGGCACTGATGTGGGAGCTGGATGCCAGCCGGGATCGCGAGCTGGGCCATGTGCTGGCCGCACCCGAGGTGGGCGTCCTGCGTGATGGCACCTGGGTGGCCGTCTTCGGCAATGGCTATGAAAGCGAATCGGGCGCGCCCAGCTCTTTGTGGTCGACCTGGCCACGGGTGAGGTGCTCACAGCGCCTGGATACGAGGTGGGGTCGAAGACCGACCGCAACGGCCTGGGGGCGTGAAGCTGCAGCGTGACGGCAATCAGGTGATCACCGCTGCGCTGGCGGGTGACCTGAAGGGCAACATGTGGAAGTTCGATCTGGCCTCGGGGATCGCAGCAAGTGGAAGGTGGCCTTCGACCGCCGTCCGCTGTTCAGGGACCCAGGATGCTCGCCCGTTCACGGCCGCTCGGTGCTGGTGCCGCACCCGCGCGGCGGCACGATGGTGCTGGCCGGTACGGGCAAGCTCTTCGAGCCCGGCGACGAGCGCTTGCGGGCGCAGGAGTCGCTCTATGGCCTGTGGGATCGGTCGACGATGGTGCAGGACATGGAGGCGAAGGGCCAATCGGCGGCAGGTGGGCTGGAAGTGGCGCGAGGCGGATCCGGTCGAAGCCAGGTTCCTGGTGACGCGACGCCAGACCGTGTCGGCCGATGGGCGCCTGGCCTACGAGAGTGATCCCGGCAAGGCGCTGAACTGGGCGTTGCATCGAGGCTGGCAGATCCCGCTGGACGTGATGCGCAACGAGGGGCTGCGACTCATTGCGGCACCGCAGATGGTCTCGGGCATGGCGCTGTTCGAGACCATGACGCCCGGTGGTGGAGGTGGACTATGCCAGGAACCCTGCGCCGAGCAGGTGAACGTGCCGGGCTTCAGCACCTTCGTCGAACCGATCACGGGGGCATGGCCACCAAGCAGGTCATCGACACCAACCATCGATGGAGCTGATCGACAACCGCGACCGGATCGTGTCGAGCTGGAGCGTGGAGAACTGGACCGGTCGTTCGGTGGTCCTGAACGAGGAGCCTCCCAAGCCTTGCAGTACGGCGCCGTGCGCAGCAGTCGCAGCAGAACATGTGTCCGGAAGGAACCCTGACCAGTGTGGCGATGACGGTGGAGAGCCGACAGGTGCTGTGTGTGGGCGTCCCGAACCCCACCCGCTGGTGGTGGCGCGAGCTGTCCGTGCCTGATATCACCTACAACGCAGGTGCCATGCCGACGGCGCCTGTTGGAGGGTCTACCCGGGGAACACTGGCCGGAGATGGAGCCCCGGGCGCCACGAAGGGGACTGCCCCCCGCTTCTGAGTCCGCGTATCGCCGCCGCGCAGCCCGCTTTCCGGAGCAGGGCTCGCGGGGCGGCGGCGCGTGCTGCCACCGCCTGTCACGATCTGCACGGCGGCAGTCTGCAACGGCTTGCCTGCGGTCGATGTCATGAAGATAGTGCCCGGATCATCAGGAAGTCCGCGCGATTACGACGATGCGCGGCAGGTATTCCGGAGAGATCTTCATGGCGAGTGAATGGCAGCAAGGCAGGTGGGCACCACGGTGTCGAACATTGTCCCGGCATTCAGGCCGGGGCAGGGAAGGCGGTGCGCCTGGCCCTGTTTCTGATGGCCTGTGCTGGCGCGGGGGCCGTGCAGGCCGAGATCGCACAGCACTCGCTGATTGTGGCCACCCCCCCGGTGGTGGAGCCCAACGTGATGTTCACGCTGGATGATTCGGGCTCGATGCTGTTCAATTACCTGCCCGACACGGATCTGCCCTACCAGATCTACGCCATCCACCCTAGGGAGCCGAACAAGATCGCGTATTTCGGGATTGCAGGGCCTGCTGGATTCGCGTGACGGAAACATCCTGTCGGCGCGCCGGCGCTCTTCGGACGTGAACCTGCTGTATTACAACCCGAAGGTGCGCTACCAGCCGTGGATGAATGCTGATGGTACCCGTGAACCGGAGGCGGATCCGGGCGCGGTGCACTACTTCTACAAGCACAACGGCGACATGCGTCTGGACCTGAGGGGTCAGCAGCCGGTTGCGGGAAGCGCGAACCCGATCTGTGCAGCCTCGGTGCGGCAGGGTGGAAAGTGCGTGCCCTTTGTTCGGGGGCAGGCGCCTGCCCTAGGTGAAACCGGCGACCTACTATGCTGACGGGGTGAACCGGAATGACCCGGCCAGCTACCGGCGCGTGTCGATTGCCGACCATCAGGAATTCGACATTGAGACCTCCGACCGGACCGAGTGCCGGCAGAAGTCGCCCTGGCGTGCGTACCTGCACCCAGGAGCAGGAATACAAGAACTTCGCCAACTGGTTCCAGTATCACCGTTTCCGCCACCTGCTGGCCGTGGGAGCGGGTCGGCGAGCCTTTGCCCGTCAGCTGGGAGGCGATGTCCGCGTGGGCTATGGCCGGATCAACAAGGGGAAGGGTCGGTCGACGGCGTCGTCACCCGGGTTGTCGAGCGGGGCGTGCGCCGGTTCTGATAGCCAGGACAAGACGGCGTTTCTTTCAGCTGGCTGCAGTCGGTGAACCCCTCGGCAGCACCCCGCTGCTGGGGGCCAGCATTGCCGTGGGTGAGTACTTCAAGCGTGACGGGGCACAGGGGCCCTGGTCGGATACGGACAGCAGGGGCCAGACGCGTCAGCTGAGCTGCCGCCGCTCCTATCACATCCTGATGACCGACGGTCAGTACAACGACCAGGACAACACGCAGATCGACCGGATCCCCGGCATGAGCAATGCCGACAATGAGCTGGGTCCGGTGATTCCGGCATCTGGCAAGAATCGTGCCTTCCGTTACGATCCGAATGACCCGAACAATCGGCTCTATCGCAGCGCCACGGGGCGCACGCTAGCCGACGTGGCCATGTATTACTGGAACCGGGACCTGATGCCCAATCTGGCGAACAACGTTCCGGTGGATGCCGACAATCCGTCGTTCTGGCAGAACGTGACGATGTACACGCTGAGCTTTGGTGCGGATGGCACGCTGCCAGCCTCGACGCCTGAGTCGCAGGCCAGCACGCTGCAGGACATCGTTTCGGGCAGGCGGTCGTGGCCTGCCGTCGTGAGGAAGGAGTCGGACGAGGCGGTGGATGACCTGTGGCATGCCGCCGTCAACGGCCGGGGCCGCTATCTGAACGTCAAGAACAGTACGGAGTTTCTGGCGTCAATGCGCCAGATCCTGGCCGAGATCGTCAACAGGGCGGGTTCGACCGCCGGGGTGTCGGTCAGCAACCGGGCACTGCAGACCAGCAACCAGAAGTTCGTGCCGTCGTTCATGACGCGGGACCGGACGGGCAACCTGCAGGCCTTCGCACTGGGTGTGGACGGTCGGGAAGGCAATCTGCAGTGGAGTGCGGCCGAGAAGATGCCGCACTGGAGCCGTCGTCGCGCCATTGTCGGCAACAGCAGCACCACGGGGGTGCGTGCCAGCAACTTCTTCTGGAGTGCGGAGCGCAACGATGAGCTGCCGCAGACGCTGAAGCAGGCGTTGCTGGATGTCGGCGGCGCGCCCGGCCAGGGGGCGCAGCGTGAGGTCTGGGGGCGGCAGCTGGTGGCCTACCTGCTGGGTGACGGCAACTACGAGACTACACTGTTCCGGCCTCGCCGCAACGTGCTGGGCCAGATCGTCAACTCTGCCCCGGTCTTCATCGGGGCCGCCACCAACCAGGGCTATGCAACCCTGCCCGAGCGCGTGGGCAGCGGGGGCCAGACGGTGGATTCCGGCGCCCGTTCCTACCGTGCCTATCTGAAGGAGCAGAAGGGGGCCGCATCGCGTCAGAAGCTGGTGATGGTGGGTTCCAACGAGGGCTTCGTGCATGCCTTCCGCGCCAGTGACGGGGTGGAGAGCTTTGCCTATGCGCCGAACGTGGTGATGAAGGAAATGGCCCGGCTGGCCAATCGGAACAATCAGGAGCAGCGCTTCCTGATGGATGGCCCACGGGTGGAGGCCGACGCGCACCTGGATGGCAAGTGGCAGAACGTGGTGGTGGGTACCACGGGTGCCGGTCCGAAGGCGGTGTTTGCGCTGAACATGACGCGCACCGCTGATGCTGATCTCGGAACGAAGACGCTGATGTGGGAGCTGGACGAAAGCCATGCTGCCGAGCTGGGCCATGTGCTGGCCGCACCCGAGGTGGGGATGCTGCGTGATGGCACGTGGGTGGCCATCTTCGGCAACGGGTACGAGAGCAAAGTCCCGTCGTGCCCAGCTCTTCGTGGTGGACCTGGCGACCGGCAAGGTGCTGAAGACGCTGGACACGGGGCGTGACTCGATGGCCGAGCCCAACGGTCTGGGCAGGATCAAGCTGCTGCGCGACGGCAGCCAGGTGATCACCGCCGCTATGCTGGTGACCTGCATGGCAACGTCTGGAAGTTCGACCTGGCTTCGGAGCGGGCCGCTGAATGGAAGGTGTCGCTGGGCGGTCGCCCGCTGTTCACCACGGCCGATCGGCGGCCGGTGACGGCAGCGCCTGCACGGTGCCCCATCCGCGTGGTGGCACGATGGTGCTGATCGGTACCGGCAAACTCTTCGAGACGGGCGACGAGAAGTCCCGGGCGCTGGAGTCCCTACTATGGCCTGTGGGACAACGGCACGCTGGTGCAGAAGCAGGCGCAGGCCGGCGGGACCGTGCAGGCCGCGGGCTGGCAGTGGCGTGAGGGCGAGCCGATTTCCCTGGCGACGCTGGTGCGCCGCAACCAGACGCTCACCCAGAACGGCAAGCTGGCCTACGAGGCCGATCCCACCAAGGTGCTGAACTGGGCCACGCACCGGGGCTGGCATATCCCGCTGAACATGATGGGCAACCGCGGGCTTCGGACCATTGCGCCGCCGCAGATGGTCTCGGGCATGGCGTTGTTCGAGGCGATGACGCCGGTGGTGGAAGTGGATTACGTCAGCAATCCCTGCGCGGAGCTGGTGAACGTGCCGGGCTTCAGCACCTTCGTCGAGCCGATCACGGGTGGCATGGCACGCAAGCAGATCATCGACACCAACAATGACGGCAAGATCGACAGCCGCGACATGGTCGTGTCGAGCTGGGGGGTGGACAACTGGACGGGGCGTTCGGCGGTGCTGAACGAGGAACCGGCCAAGCCGTGCGCCGATGCCAACTGCACGCAGGCGCCGCGGCCGGGGCTGTGCCCGGAAGGTACGCTGACCAGCGTGGCACTGACGGCCGACAGCCGGCAGGTGCTGTGCGTGAGCGTCCCCGGGCCGAACCGCTGGTGGTGGCGCGAGCTGGCCGTGCCTGACGTGACCTACAACGCCGGGGCCACGCCGACAGCCGTGCCGACAGGCACGGTGCCAGACGCAGCCAAGGGGCAGCCCGCGCCCCTGATCAGGGCTGCCGGTTGGTGAAGGTGTCGCAGCGCTGTACCGAGCCGGTTTCGTTGCCGATACGGAACCAGGCCTGAGCGCTGCTGCGAGCTGCCGTGGGTGAAGCTTTCCTGGTTGACGGAGCTGCCGGCACGACGCTGGAGCGCGTCGTCGCCCACGGCTGCGGCGGCATTGATGGCTTCGGCGATGTCACCGGCATCGAACCAGCGGCGTGCCTGCTGCGAATGATTGGCCCAGATGCCTGCGTAGCAGTCGGCCTGCAGCTCCAGCCGGACCGACAGGGCGTTGTAGCTGCGCTGGTCCATGCGCTTGCGGGCTTCTTCCACCTGTTGCAGCGTTCCGGTGAGGTTCTGCACGTGGTGGCCCGACCTCGTGGGCGATGACATAGGCCTGAGCCGTGTCGCCGGCGGCGCCCAGCTGGTCCTGCAGCACCCGGTAGAAGGCCAGGTCGATGTAGATCTTGCGGTCGCCCGGGCAGTAGAGGGCCCGCTCCGGTGACGCCCACGCCGCAGGCAGTCTGGGTGCGGCCCGGAAAAACAGCACGAGACCCGGCGGTGTGTAGCGGGCGCCATTGGCCGCGAAAGACTTTCGTCCAGACATCCTCGGTGCTGGCCCAGCACCACGGAGACGAAGCGCTTGCCGGCGTCGTTCTGCCCGCTCACCTGTTGGGACTCGCGTGGTGGTGGGGTCGGGGACTGCCCGAGTGCCGATGTCACCGCCGGCCAGCAGGCCCCAATAAAAGTGAGGGGGTTGATTCCAGCAGCCAGCCGCCCACGAGGATGACGGCGACCGTGCCCAGGCTGAGGCGGCCTCCCCACACTGAAGGGCAGGCCCCTCGCCGCCGCTCTGTCCGCGGCGATCCTCGATGTTGCTGCTTTCGCGTTCGTTCTCCCAGCGCATGGTCGATTCCGTGCATTCCGTGCAGTTTCGTCATGGCGATGATAATCGGGACGCGATGTTGCAACTGGTTGCGTAAGTTGCCAAACCTCACGATTTGTTCTGTAATGCAGACCAACAGGGCGGCGCACGATGCCGTCCGTGGCTTCCAGGGGTCCGCATGGCTATTGGGTTTCATTCGGCATGACGATTCGCTGCGACCGGATCTGCCTGCGGGATGGAGGCAGGGACATCCTGCGCGCGCTGTCGCTGGACATCCCCCTTTGGGGGCCGCTGTCCATCGTGGGGCCGGCCGGAGCGGGCAAGTCGGCGCTGTTTCGGGTGCTGGCCGGGCAGTTGCGCCCTATGCCGGTCGTCTGCAGATCCATGGCCGCGAAGTGGCGCTGGACGGCACCCGCAACAGCCAGGTGGCGTTGGTGGATGCACGCAGCACCAACTATCCGGGCTTCACGGTCTGGGAGAACATCGCGGTCCCCCTGCGCATGGCGCGCAGCAAGCTCCTGGAAGAACAGGTCATCACGCTGGCCCATGCCGTGGGGCTGGGCGACTGCCCTGTCGCTGATGCCGGCCGATCTGTCGCTGGTGGGTCAGCGCCGGCTGAGCGCTGGCGCGTGCCCTGGCCAGCAGGCCGGCGCTGCTGCTGCTGGATGATCCGCTGGCGGGGCTGCCGGATGTCGAGGCCGTCCACATGCTGGAAGATCTGCCCTCCATCTGCACCACGGCCTGGCAGCAGGGCATGGCGGTGGCCGTGGCCACCCGCAGCAGCCAGGTTGCCCTGGCCCTGGGCGGCGCCACGGCGGTGGTGGCGCAGGGGCGCCTGCAGCAGCAGGAGGTCCGGGCCATCGATGTCCTGCTGCATCCGGTATCGCTGAACGTGGCACGGGTCTTTGGCGACCCGCCGATCAACCTGCTGCGGGCCACGCTGGTGGACCATTCGGTGCAGATCGAGCAGGGACCCGCCATGGCTCTCATGGCACCGCTCAATGTCGAGGATCCGGCGCTCCTGGTGGGGATCCGGCCCGAGGATCTGCGGCTGGCCGGCACGGCCGGCGATCTGGCCTTCCCGGCGCGGGTCGAGCGGGTGGAATGCGGCCTCGCGGGCACGCGCATCGAATGCCGGGCCCGGGTGGGGGCGCTGACGGCCCTGGTGCCGTCGCTGCTGCGCCCGGCGCTGGGCGAGACAGTGGTGCTCCACGCCGATCCGGGCGCTCTCTACCTGTTCGATGGGGCCGGTGCCCTGGTGCAGCAGGTGGAGCGGGCTGCCGAACGGGCGCAACGCAGGCCCCAGGTCGTGCCGGTGCCGCCGGACATGCCGGTGACCGAAGCGGCACCGACGATTTTCGCACTGCGATGAAGGCGGGGAGGGCATAGCGCCAAATGGCTTTTCTGCGGGTTTCTTCGCTGGATGTCAGTGCTTCGCGCCGGCCTGCCTGGCTGGGCGGACGGCCGGGGCCGTCGCTGACCGACATCGACCTGATGCTGGAGGAAGGCAGCCTGTGCACGGTGTTCGGGCCGGCCGGTGCCGGCAAGTCGCTGCTGCTGCAGACGCTGGCGGGCCTGCACAGGCCGCGTCGTGGCCAGGTGGTGCTGGATGGCGTGGACGTGACCCGCCTGCCGGTGGGACGCCGGCGCACGGCGCTGGTGCCGGCCGTGCCGGTGGTCTACCCGGCGCTGACGGTCGAGGAGAACCTGGCCTGGCCGCTGCGCCGCCAGCGGCTTTCGCCCGAGCAGCTGCGCGCCAGGTGACCGAGATGGCCTCGCTGCTGGGGGTGCTGGACGTGCTGCATGTGCGTGCTGGCCAGCTGGCCCCGGCCACGGCGCAGCGCGTTGCCATCGGTCGTGCCCTGATCCGCGAGGATCTGGGCCTTCTGCTGCTGGATGATGCGCTGCAGGTGCTGGATGCCGAGGGGCGCCGCCGGATGGTGGGTTGCCTGCGGCAGGTGCAGCGCAGCCGGCGCATGTGCATTCTCATCAGCACCCGGGGTCAGCCCGACGTGATGGGGCTGGGCGATGAGTGGCTGATGCTGGATCAGGGCCGGATCCTGCAGCAGGGGCCGGCCGGCCGAGTTTGTGCAGTATCCGCGCACCATGGCGGTGGCCAGCCGGCTGGGCGGCAGCGGACTGAATGTGCGCCCTGCCGCTCGGACGGGGGCGTGGCTCATTTTGCCGGCGTGCCGCTCTTGCCGCCATCGCCTCCCCAGCTGGACCTGTGGCTGGCCGAGCTGCAGGGGCAGTCGCCCAAATCCAGCATCGAGATGGCGATCCGGGCCGAACACGTGGTGCTGGGCCGACCGGGTCAGGAGGGCTGCATCGAGGCGCTGCTGACCCATGTCGAGGATGATGGCACCTGGATGCAGCTGCATGGGGTGCTGCCCGGAACCGAGATTCCGCTGTGTGCGCGGGTGTTGGTCGACACGCCGGCCGCCTACGACCTGGCGGTGCTGTCCGGTAGCGCGGTGGCTGGCCGCCGCGAGAAACTGCAGATCATCAACCGGCACAGCCTTTTCTTCGTGGACGGGAGGCTGGTGCAGTGAGGACGAGGGCATGAGCGCATTGCATCGAGAGCGCTGGTTTCCGGCCTGGCTGGTGTTGCCCGGCTCGCTGACGCTGATGCTGCTGTGGCTGCTGCCGCTGGCAGTGCTGGTGCAGCTCACGCTGGGCGTGTCGTCGGGGACGCTGGGAAGGTTCTGGCACATGCTGTCGATCCTGGCATATGACCCGGTGGTGCAGCAGGGGCTGCTGGCGCAGACGCTGCGCATGACGCTGATGGTGGCGCTGGAAGCAGCGCTGGGGCTGTGGCTGGCGCGGATGCTGCCCCTGCGGGGGCGAGCTGCCGGCTGGTGGTGCACCCTGCTGGGGCGTGATGTTGTTCACCCGCTCATCATTTCCGTGATGGGCTGGAAGGTGCTGTTCCTGCCTGAGCTGGCGTTGCCGGCCTGGTGCGTGCCGGGGCTGGCCGAATGTGTGCCCGGGGCGCTGCCGCCCCTGGCGCGCTCCTCCATCATGCTGCTGCGTGACCTGTGGCAGTGGGTGCCGCTCTTTGCGCTGCTGTGCCTGGCGCGGTTGCGCCATATCCAGCGTGTCCAGTATCAGTCGGTCCAGTTCGACGGCGGTTCGGGCTGGGCGGCCTTCCGGCTGCTGGAATGGCCCTGGCTGCGCGGGGCGCTGGCTCTGGGCGTCTTCTACCGGCTGATGGTGGGCGCGTTCATCGATGTCGATTTCTTCCGGCATCTGGCAGGGGCCGGCGACGGGGCGCTGGCCCGTCTGGCTGAATCGCAGGACTGGTTCGGCGGTGTGTCCAGCAGCGTGCCCGGGGGCGGCTCCGATGTCCTGGCTGCTGCCGGGGCTCGCGTCCTTCACCGACCGGCTGTCCGACATCTCTATCCATGATCTGACCACGTGCCTGACGTTGCTGCAGGCCATGCTGGTGCTGCCGATGATGCTCACCATCCTGTGGCTGATCGGGCGGGGGCGCAGTCGTCCGTCCATCGGCGGGACCGTGCAGGCTGGCGAGGCGCTGGAACTGGGACGTCGCCGTGATTCCTGCGGGGCGTGTGCCGATGGCTGGTGCTTGGGGCCTTCGTCGTGCTCGCCATCCTGCCGCTGCTGTGGCTGGCACGCCTGGCCCTTGCAGGGCGCCACGCCGGAAGAGGGCTATCGGCTTCACCCATTTCATGGCGGTGCATTGACGACCCGGTCTGGCGCACCAGCCTGTTGCGCACTGGGCTGCGGGCGCTGCTGACGGCCGCAGCCGCGGTGGTGCTGGCGGTCCCCATGGCCTATGCCTGGTCTCGTCGCCTGCTGGCCGGTGAGCGGCTGATGGCGGTGACCATGCTGGTCAGCCTGATGATGCCGGCCGTGGTGCTGGCCTTTCCGCTCATTCACCTGAATGAGCTGCTGGGCTGGCTGGGCATGCCCCTACGCGGTCGGGCTGGCTCACCTGAGCTTTGCGGTCCCGCTGGCGGTGTGGATTCTGGCGGCCGGCATGGCGCAGGGTGCCGGTGGCACTGGACGAGATGGCCATGCAGGACGGCTTCGGCTTCACGCATTTCATCGTGCGGGTGCTGTTGCCGGCCATTCATCAGCAGGTGCGCGGGGCCTTCCTGGCCTGCTTCCTGGTGGGGTGGATGGAGTTCCTGTTTGCCCGGGTGCTGGGCTCGGTGGTCTGGCCGCCGTCGGTGGTGATGCTGTCCGAATCGGTGGCGGCCCTGCCGGCTGCCCAGGCGGGCATGCCCCGGCTGGAATGGCAGGTGCTGGCTGCGGCAGCCTGGCTGGTGCTGCTGCCGGTGGTGCTGGCGGTGTACGCCCTGCGTGACCAGCTGCCCGACATGCTGTCGCTGTTCCGGTTGCCCAGCATGCGGGCCCGGGGGCGGCGCAGCCGGGGGCGCTCGAGAACGCCTGATCACCTGAGCGCGGGGCTGGCAGAAACAGCAGGGATGCCCCGTTGGGAAGGGCGCGAAGCAGGAAGGCTGCTGAAGGGAAAGCAGGGGCCAGGAACGGCCACCGTTGCCGTTCCTGGTGCCCCATGACGGTGAGGTGGCACCCGGGGCGCGCTGTCCGGGTGCCCGAGGCGGTCTCAGCGCCCCTTGTTGCGGGCCGAGGCAAACGCCATGGCCAGCGCGCTCTGTGGCTGCTCGGCCTGCCGGCTGCCGCCGGGCGGCCGCCATCACGACGTGGGCCGCGCGCGTTGCCACCGGCCGGGCGTGCACCGCCGGCCGGGCGGCCACCGGCACCCCGTTCGGCACCGGGCTCATCCGACATGCGCATGGTGAGCGCCACACGCTGCCGGCGCACGTCCACTTCCAGCACCTTCACCTTCACCACGTCACCGGTCTTCACGACCTCATGCGGATCCTTCACGAAGCGATCCGACAGCGCCGAGATGTGCACGAGGCCGTCCTGGTGCACGCCGATGTCGACGAAGGCACCGAAGTTGGCCACGTTCGTCACCACGCCTTCCAGCGTCATGCCGGGGCGCAGGTCTTCCAGCTTGTCCACGCCTTCGCTGAAGGCTGCCGTGCGGAACTCGGGGCGGGGGTCGCGGCCCGGCTTTTTCCAGCTCCTTCAGGATGTCCTGGATGGTGGGCAGGCCGAACTTCTCGTCGGTGTAGCGGGCTGGGTCCAGGCGGGAGATGACGCTGCGCTGGCCCACCACGTCGCTGATGCCGAGTTTCAGGTCATCCAGCATCTTCTGCACCACGGGATAGGCCTCGGGGTGGACAGCAGAGGCATCCAGCGGGTTGTCGCCGCCCTGAATGCGCAGGAAGCCCGCCGATTGCTGGAAGGCCTTGGCGCCCAGGCGCGTCACGTCCAGCAGTGCCTTGCGGTTGGGGAAGGGGCCGTTCTGGTCACGGTGGCGGACGATGTTCTCGGCCAGCGACGGCCCCAGACCCGCGATGCGGGTGAGCAGCGGCACGCTGGCCGTGTTCAGGTCCACGCCCACGCCGTTGACGCAATCCTCCACCACGCCGTCCAGCGCCTTGGCCAGGCGGGTCTGGCTCACGTCGTGCTGGTACTGGCCCACGCCGATGGCCTTGGGCTCGATCTTGACCAGCTCGGCCAGCGGATCCTGCAGGCGACGGGCGATGGAGACCGCGCCCCGCAGGCTCACGTCCAGTGCCGGGAATTCCTGCGCTGCCAGCTCCGAGGCCGAATACACCGAGGCGCCGGCTTCGGAGACCACGGCCTTGGTCAGGTGCAGCTGTGGCTGGGCGCGCATCAGGTCGGCTACCAGCTTGTCGGTCTCGCGCGAGGCGGTGCCGTTACCGATGGCCACCAGCTCGACCTTGTGGGTCGCGCACAGTCGGGCCAGCGTGGCCAGCGAACCGGTCCAGTCGTTGCGCGGCTGATGCGGGTAGATGGTGGCCGTCTCCAGCAGCTTGCCGGTGTCGTCCACGACCGCCACCTTCACGCCGGTGCGCACGCCGGGGTCCAGACCCATCGTGACCCGCCGTCCGGCCGGTGCCGCCAACAGCAGATCCTTCACGTTCAGACCGAAGACGCGGATGGCTTCTTCCTCGGCTTTCTCGCGCAGGATGTTGATCAGTTCGCTCTCGATCTGCCAGCCCAGCTTGATCTGCCAGGTCCAGCGCACCGTCTGCAGCAGCCACGGATCGGCCGGGCGCTTCTGGTCGGCAATGCCCTACGCGGGCGGCGATGGTGCGCTCGCACCAGCCCGGGCCGTCCACGCCATCCACCTCGTCGGGCAGTTTCAGCGTCAGCGTCAGCACTTCTTCACGGCGGCCGCGCAGCAGCGCCAGCGCCCGGTGCGAGGGAATCTCGGAAAGTGGTTCCTGATAATCGAAATAATCGGCAAACTTGGCACCGCTTTCCGATTTGTCGGCGGCCACCTTGGAAATGAGCACGGCCTTTTCCTGCAGGTACTCGCGCAGGCGGCCCACCAGGTCGGCATCTTCGGCAAAGCGCTCCATCAGGATCTGCCGCGCACCGTCCAGGGCTGCCTTGGCATCGGCCACGCCCGGATTGTCGCCATCGGGCGTGGTGAAGGCGGGTTTCAGATAGGCGGCTGCCTCGGTTTCGGGCACCAGCATGGGGTTGGCCAGCAGGGCATCGGCCAGCGGTTCCAGTCCGGCTTCGCGGGCAATCTGTGCCTTGGTGCGACGCTTGGGCTTGTAGGGAGCGTACAGATCCTCCAGTCGCTGCTTGCTGTCGGCCTCGTCGATGCGTGCGGCCAGCTCGGGCGTGAGCTTGCCCTGTTCGGTGATCGAGTCCAGGATGGCCTGGCGGCGGGCGTCCAGCTCGCGCAGATAGATCGAGACGTTCGGACAGGTGGCGCAGCTGCGTGTCGTCCAGGTTGCCGGTGACTTCCTTGCGGTAGCGGGCGATGAACGGCACGGTGGCACCTTCGTCCAGCAGGGCGATGGTGGCCTGCACCTGCTGCGGCCTGATCGACAGTTCGGTGGCGAGACGTTGTTCCAGCGGTTGAGGCATGGGCTTGGGCGGATGGAACGGGAGGGTTGAGGCATTGAGCGGCGACGGGCAGGAAGGTTGCATCGGACAGGCCCATGCAAACGGGGCGCCGGTGCCGCATGTCATCGACGGCCGGGAGGCCCTTCATTCGGGCCGGGCGTCCATGACGGTCAGGAAAAAGCCCCGTTGCAGCCTTTTCCTGAAGGGACGGCAGCATATCAGGGATGGGGTTGGTTGGCAGAATAACAACACGGCCGGACCTATGCCATAATCAGCCGCGTGGGCCGTTAGCTCAGTTGGTCAGAGCAGAGGACTTGGCGGGCATTTCCCTTCGTCCGGCGGCCGGGGTGCACATGGCATGCCGTGTGTCCACTGGTTCCGTTCATGGGAAACGCCACATGGGTTGCCCGGGGTAGTGCATGCTGCCCCGAGGTAGAACTTCTCAAATTCGGCAGACGCTCTGGTGCCTTCTTTGGTGCCGTGCCAATGCCGAGCGAAGCTCCGGATTGTCGGAGAACGATGTAGAGACTCGACGGGAAGGCCGAAAGGCAAGACAGAGTCCAGACCACGAACCGGAAACGGGCGGCGAAAGCCGAAGTGGTACGCATAATCCTTTGGTCGTTGGTTCGAGCCCAACACGGCCTACCACCCTTTACTGTCGTGCCGCCTCGGCTCTCGGGGCGCATGCATCCGTGGCATTACCGCGCCATGGCGTACCCGCCCATCGGCGGGCTTTTCATTTTTCTGCCCACGGCGGTGCTCGGATTTTGTGCATCTGCCTGTCCTCTCGCGCCTTTTGCCGTCCCTTCCTGCCCGGTTTCCACCTCTCCGTGCGTGATCAGCGTCCGTGAAGGACGATTCCCCTGGGATCCCTGAAATGTTCCAGGGGTCGGTTCAGAAGATCCATGGCGTGGTCAGGGTCTTTGTCGGGAAATCACGGCAGATCCCCGTGTGTCTCTGGCATACTTCGTTTCGATATTTTGTCCACGCATTGCCGGATGCTGCGCTGATATCTCCCGAAACCATTTCCGGAAAGACACGATGATCATTCCCGATCGAGGGATTTCATCCATTTTTTCTGTTCCTGGTTCGCAAGCGGGCAAAAATCGCGTATTCTTCTTTTTCTGCAACGTCACATTGGGCGTCTACTTTTTCAGGAATATTCACCACAATGGCCTCACTGATCGACCTCAACCGGAAAATCGCCAAGCTCCAGAAGCAGGCAGATGCCATCAAGAATCGTGAAAGAAAGGGCATCATCGCCCAGATCCGACAGGCCATCGTCGATTATGAACTGACGCCGGACGACCTGTTCTCGGCCAATGGTGCGGTCATCCGCCGCGGCCGTCGGCCGGCTGGTGGCCGGTTGGGCGCCGCCTCGGAAGAGGGCAGTGCCCGTCCCCGTCGCGGCCGTCCGGTGGGCTCCGTGTCCCGCAAGCCGGTGCCCATCCGTTACCGTGACGACGAGGGCAACACCTGGACCGGCCGGGGCAAGCAGCCCAACTGGCTGCGTGCTCATGTCGAGGCCGGCCACGACATCGAGGAATTCCGCGTCAACGAAGAGTCCTGATGGACTCTGCCCGGTCGGGATGATCCGGGCCGGGCATGCGGGCAGGGAACGACATATCGACGAGGATCATCTGCCCATGATGACATTCGACATGAAGCGGGCATCACTGCAACGGTCGCGCCACATGCTGGCGGCAGCCTTTCTGGGGGTGACGGCCCTGGTGGCCGGGTGCGCCAGCACCACGCCGGCCCAGATCACCACCTTCAATCGTCAGGACGCCGGCGCCGACGCCTGGACCGGACGGCACTTCATCGTGCAGCCGCTGCCGGGGCAGGCCGAGAGCCTGGAATATGCCGATTATTCCCTGCGGGTCCGTGAGGCTCTGCGCAGGCATGGGCTGGTCCCCGTGCCCGACCTGCACGCCGCCGAACTGGTCGTGCATTTCGAATACCGGACCGACGGTGGCAGCGTCACCGGAAGCACCTCGTCCAGCAGCGTCTCGCTGGGCCTGGGGGGCGGTTATCGAACGGGATGGGGCTTGGGGCTGGGCATTCCCATTGGCGGCACGTCCGAGAACATTCAGTACCGTCATCGCCTTCAGGTCCAGATCGACCGGGTGAGGGCGGCTTCAAGCGGACCGGCCCCGGGTGAGCCGATTCCCGGCGAGCGTGTCTATGAGTCCACGCTCGTCACGCGCAGCGAGTCTGCCGCCGTTGCACCGCAGATGCCTGCCATGATCGATGCACTGTTTGCCGATTTCCCTGGCGTCAACGGCAAGACCGTGACCGTCAACCTGCCGACCGAATGAGCAAAAAGCGGGTCACCCAGGGTAGGCTGACCCGCTAATCCAAGCTCAGGGAGAAAGAAATCCATGGGCACATTCTGCGCTGCAGCCTGCCCGGGCGCAGCGCAGCGAGGATGTGCGGCTGATGGTTGCCGATGGGTGGTGAACGGTGCGGTCAGGCCGCATCGGCTGACGCCATTCCTGGACCTGTATTCGGGCGACCTTGCCCGATATTCCCCGTAACCTCCTGAGCCAGGCGCCCGGTCGGTGGTTCATGGCCATCGGGTCGCTTCCGCCATGAAGCAGGCCTGGGGAGGGCGTTCAGGTTTGGGTGGGGAACATCTGCCCCCGAATCCGGCCTCGGAAAGGCGTGTTTGGTCCTGCCCGGGGGGCGTGAGGCATGAATGCGACGCCGGGCCATCCGGCGATGTCGTGTCTGTGTCCCGGCCTTGCCGCCAGTCTGGCAGGGTGGACCGGCAGCGGCATGCGATGCTGGGACGGGGTCGAAGGGCCCGTAGGCTGCCCCCGTTCCCAACTGCCGCCAGGTCGCGCCTGCCCGATCCGATCATGCCAGAGGTCACGCACACGCCCGTCCTGCCCGACGAACCCGCCGCCATCGTCGGCTCCCAGTTCACGTTCGAGCAGATCTGCGCCTTTGGCCTGGCCATGGGGTGGGGACAGACCCCTGTCGTTCGTCGTGAAGAACTGGATGGATTCGCGTCCGGCCTTCGCCATCGAGGACATCATCGGCCTGCCGCGCTGACCTTCTGCCGGCCCCCTTGAGGGGCCTGTTGGCTTCCCGACGGACTCCGGGAACTATCTCGGCAACGGAGGGCCGTAACACGCTATAGTTACGGTTACTTCCAATAACCCGAGGAGATTCCCATGACCGGATCCGTGCGCATGGAGCGCGACACCTTTGGCGAGATCGCCGTTCCTGCCGATCGCCTGTGGGGCGCGCAGACACAGCGTTCGCTGCAGAACTTCAGGATTTCCACCGAGAAGCAGTCGCCTGAGCTGATCCGGGCGCTGGCCACCGTCAAGCGTGCGGCCGCAACGGTCAACGCCGGACTGGGGCAACTGGCAGCCGACAAGGCCAAGGCCATCGAGACGGCCGCCGACGAAGTGCTGGCCGGCAAGCATGATGGTGAATTCCCGCTGGCCGTCTGGCAGACCGGTTCGGGTACCCAGACCAACATGAACCTCAACGAGGTTCTGGCCAACCGCGGCAGCGAGCTGATGGGCGGTGAGCGCGGCGAATCGCGCAAGATTCACCCAACGACGACGTGAACCGGGGCCAGTCCTCCAACGACGTGTTCCCCACGGCCATGAACGTGGCTGCGGCCGTGGCCATCCACAAGAACCTCATCCCGTCGCTGAAGCAGCTGCGCGCACCCTCAAGGCCAAGTCCGAGACCTTCAAGGATATCGTCAAGATCGGCCGTACCCACCTGCAGGACGCCACGCCGCTCACGCTGGGGCAGGAGTTCTCCGGGCTACGTGGCCCAGCTGGACCATGGCCTGAAGCACCTGGAAGACGTGCTGCCGCACCTGCAGGAGCTGGCCCAGGGCGGTACGGCCGTGGGTACGAGGCCTCAACGCTCACCCCGAGTTCGCCGTGAAGGTTGCGGCCGAGATTGCCCGCCTGACGGGCGTGCGCTTTCAAGACCGCGCCCAGCAAGTTCGAGGCGCTGGCTGCCGCCGATGCCCAGGTGGCGACCCACGGCGTGCTCAAGACCATCGCCGCCTCGCTCTTCAAGCTGGCCAATGACGTGCGCTGGCTGGCCAGCGGCCCGCGTTCGGGTCTGGGCGAGATCTCCATCCCCGAGAATGAGCCGGGCAGCTCGATCATGCCGGGCAAGGTCAACCCCACGCAGTGTGAAGCGTTGACCATGGCTTGTGCGCAGGTCTTCGGCAATGACGTGGCCGTCAACATTGGCGGTGCCAGCGGCAACTTCGAGCTGAACGTCTACCGGCCGATGATCGTGCACAACCTGCTGCAATCGGTTAGGCTGCTGGCTGACGGTGCCCGTAGCTTCAACGACAACTGCGCCGTCGGCATCGAGCCCAACCGTGCGCGCATCAGCCAGCTGATGGAGCAGTCGCTGATGCTGGTGACGGCGTTGAACCCGCACATCGGCTATGACAAGGCTGCGCAGATTGCCAAGAAGGCGCACAAGGAAGGCACCACGCTGAAGGCGTCTGCCCTGGCGCTGGGCTTTGTCACCGAGGCACAGTTCGACGAATGGGTCCGGCCCGAGAAGATGGTGGGCTGATTCTTGCCATTCCCCGGAGGAAATCCATGAAGAGCAACCTGCAACGCAAGGTCATGCGCCTGAGTGCCGTCCTGCTGGTGCTGGGCGCCCTGGGGGCCTGCTGCGGCCCGTGGGGCCCCGGTCCCGGCCCCGGCGGCGGTGGACACGGCGGCCCGGGTGGGCCAGGCCACCTGCAGCAGCCTGATCGGCTGAAACGCCCGTTGGTCCCTCCATCCCGTCGGCCCTGATGCCGATGGGCAACCGGAACGTTCCCTTCCAGGGGGCGTTCCGGTTTTGTTGAAGGCGGTGTACCGGGGCTGCCGGGCGTCGAAACAAAACGAAAAGAAACGCCACCGCATCGAGATGATCGGTTCGGCGGGTTGCCCGAACTATGTCTCCCATGTTCAGCGTGCCCGGGCACTTCCGCCCACGTGTTGAATGCCGGTTCTTCCGGGCATGACGGGATCCGGACAGACATGAGCGCCGACGAGATGGCGCCATGGTCCGGCAGATCCTGAAGGGTGACATCATGGGAATCAAACGCGTTCTGGTTGGCCTGACGGCCGTGGTCCTGGTGACTTCGCTGCAGCGGCATGCGGTTTCGGGGAACGGGCCCCTGGGTTGGGCATGGCCCTTGCGGATCGCACTGGCGGGGTGAGGGACACCGCCCAGCGGCGTGCCTACATGGTGGAGCGGGTCAGTCAGGAGCTGTCCTTGAATGTGGGGCAGCGGGCCAAGCTGGAAGTTCTGGCTGACCAGCTGGATGAGCAGCGCCAGGCGCTCTGGGGTGAGGGGCACATGGCGGCAGACCTGCAGCAGGTGATCGCCGGTGAGCGTTTTGACCGGGCTCGGGCTCAGGGCGTGGTCGACCAGAAACTGCGGGCCGTGCAGCAGCACAGCCCGAAAGTGGTGGATGCCATGGCGAGCTTCTATGACAGTCTGGATGCCGGGCAGCAGCGGGTCGTGCGCGAGAAGCTGAAAGAGCGTTTCGGCGACCGGAAATGAAAACCCGGTGACAGGGGCGCGCGGCATCAGTCAATCCGCGTCAAAAGCATGACGGTGCTGCGCTGCCTTCAGAGGTTTTCCATCTCCAGGGAGATTTCCATCATGCGTCGTTTCGTCTACTCTTCCCTGAAGGTGTTGCACCTGATGGGTCTTGTCCTGTTTCTGGGATCCATCTTCGGGCACATCGTGGCCGGGAGCCTTAGCGGCGGTCCCGTGAGTGGCGACCGGTTTCTGGTAGCCCGTGAGCATATCGCGGCTGCCACGCAGTTTCTCACGGTGCCGGGTCTTGTGCTGGTCCCGGCCAGTGGCGTCGGCCTGTGGCTGATGGGCTGGTCGGTGAAGAACAGCCGTTGGCTTGGCGTGCATATGGGGCTTGCCGTGATGGTCACGTTGATTGCCTTTTGTCGTGGTGCTGCCTGCCGGCGCCGAGATGATGGCGCTGGCCTCGACGGACATGGTGGCCAACATGGAGAAAAATCGTGGCGGCAAATCGCTTTGAGGACATTGGTGGGGCAGTTAACGTCCTGCTGATCCTGATCATCACCGGCCTGGGGGTCGCCAAACCCAAGTGGGCGCGAAAGCGCAGCTGATCCTGTGTCCGGAACTGCTTCCGCGCCTTTTTGTGGTCTTGCCGGGGCGGGGCCAATGATGCGGGGCCGTCCAGACGTTTTCTGTCATCCAGGAATGAATCCATGAATCGCGTGCTGCTGATCGACGATGACGAACAGCTAGGGCCTCCGCTGGCCATGTACTGCTAAGCGTTTCGATCTGGTACTTGAGCAGGCGTTCACGCCCTCAAAGGGGCTGGCGCGGCTTCAGGAGGGAATTTCGATGCGGCGATTCTCGACATCATGCTGCCGGAGATGGACGGTTTCGAGGTCTGTCGCCGGATCCGGAAGGGTAGCCAGGTGCCGATCATCATGTTGACGGCGCGTGGAGAGCTGACCGATCGCGTGGTGGGCCTGGAAATGGGCGCTGACGACTACCTGCCCAAGCCCTTCGAGCCCCGCGAGCTGGTGGCGCGGTGCAGACGGTGCTGCGACGCTTCCGTGCAGCCTCTTCGAGGGGCAGCGCGGATTCTGCTGGCGTGCACCCTGAGGATGCCCTCGGTGCTGCGTTTCGAGGGGCTGGTGATCGATCCCGTCCGGCGCAGTGTGCTGCGTCACGACGAGGAAGTGGCGCTGACTGGCACCGAATATGAACTGCTGCTGATGCTGGCCCGCGAGCCGGGGCGCGTCTTCAGCCGTGACGACATCCTGGGCCGGCTGCGAGGCCACGAGGTGGATCTTTACAGCCGCGCCGTGGACATCGTCGTCAGCCGCCTGCGCCGCAAGCTGGAGCCATTGGTGGTCATCAAGACGTTGCGCAATGTCGGCTATGCGCTGGCGCTGCGGCCGCAGGAGGCATGATGCCGCCAAGCGTTGGCTTGCCCGGGTACGCGCGCTTCATGGGGCGCTTCCTTGCTGGCGTGCGCGGTCTTCCGGTGCGCCTGGCGTTCTCGATCAAGCTGCGCATGGTGCTGGTGTTTCTGGTGTTGGCCGCGGCGCTGATGGTCGTGTTCATCGGCGCCATGCGGCAGGTGAGTGACCACGCGCTGGCAGCTGACCGCCCAGCCGCTGCTGGTCGATTATGTCGACCGTCTGGCCGAGAGATCACGGTTGATGGCCATCCCAGTGTTGAACGCGCCCGTGCACTGGCACAGCGCCTGCCGGTGACGGTGCGCATCGAGGGACCAGTCATCCGATGGGCGTCCCATCACGAGGATCCCCAACATGACTGGTGGCGTGAGGGTGATGGAACTGGGAGGACTCTCCACCGTCGGATGCGCTCATGCCCGGAGCGGACCGTCATGATGAGCGCGGGATGGGGCATCGTGGTGCTCATGTGGGGGAAGGGCGTGGGTGGGGCGACGAGCCCCCCGGCTGGCAGCAGATCAGGCAGATCACCGAGCGCTCGACGCCCGATGGGCACCGGCTCGTGTTCGGCATCGACCGCCATGCCATGTTGGCACGGCATGATGGCTCGGACCCGCTGGCCCGGGGACTGGCCGCGCTGCTGCTGCTGACGTTGCTGGCCTGGTGGTACGTGCGCCGCACGCTCAGGCCGCTGGATGCCATCAGCGCTGGCGCTCGCCGCTTCGGCCAGGGCAACTTCGATGACCCCATTCCGGCTGTCTGGACCCGGCGGCACGGCGAACTGGGCGAGCTGGCCACGACGCTCAACACGATGGGCGAGGACATCCGGCAGATGCTGGATGCCAAGCGCAGCCTGCTGCTGGCCATCAGCCACGAGATGCGCAGCCCGCTGACCCGCGCGCGCCTGCACACCGAGCTGCTGCCCGAGGACGATCGGGTGCGACCGCAGCAGGGAGGCCCTGCTGCGTGACTTGCGGGAGATGTCTGCCCTGGTGGAGGATCTGCTGGAAAGCGAGCGCCTGTCCGACCGTCATGTGGCGTTGCAGCGGGAAAGTCTGGACCCGGGCGTCGTGGCCCGCAGCGTCATCGCCGAGCTGCAGACGCGTCACCCTGGCGTACGGGTCGCGCTTCATGTACTGCCGGAGCTGCCGCCACAGTGGCTGGATGCCACCCGTCTTCGCCTGCTGCTGCGCAACCTGCTGGAAAATGCCGTGCGACATGGTGGAGGAGGGCATGATTCCGACAAGAAGGGTGCGTTTGGAAGCACCATGCCTGATGAAGGCGGAATCGCTACGACCAATACGGCAGCCGGCCCCGGCCATACGGTGGCACCGGACATGGATGCCATTGCCATGGTGCGGATCGACAGGATTCCCACGGGCGGCTGTGTCATCGAAGTTCGGGACTGGGGGCCGGGTGTGCCCGAGGAACAGCTCTCGAAGCTGGCCGAACCCTTCCATCGTCCCGATGCAGCGCGTTCACGCCACGCCGGTGGTGTGGGGCTGGGGCTCTATCTGTGCCGCCTGGTGGCCCAGGCCCACGGTGGCCGGCTTACCTTGGAAAATGCGCATCCCGGGTTGCGGGTGCGCGCCTGGCTGCCTCCCGATCCCGATGCACGAGTCACAATGAAGGGACGTGTATTGGGCGCTGCCGCGCATGTCTCCGGCACGGGCTGGCGAGGCCCCCGACATAGGAGGCTGGTGCAACGCCCGCGCAACGGCCCGGAGGGACTTCGGGACAGCCTGTCATGCGGGTTTCAGGCGGCATTCGGCTACAATCAGGACATGACTTTGTCAACTGCCCCCGCGCCTGAAGGCGCCCGGAGTCAGCCACCGTCACCTTCAGTGATTTCGGCCTGCATCCCGACGTGCTCAAAGGCCGTCACTGCCGCCGGCTACGCAAGCCTACCCCCATCCAGGCCAAGGCCATTCCGGTGGTCATGGCGGGCCATGACGTGATGGCCGCTGCCCAGACCGGTACCGGAAGACGCCCGGCTTTGCGCTGCCCATCATCAATGCGCTGATGCCGCTGGCCAGCCACAGCGCCTCGCCGGCACGGCACCCGGTTCGTGCCCTGATCATTGCGCCCACACGCGCGAGCTGGCCGACCAGATTCACGACAACGTCAGAACCTACATCAGTTCACCCCCTGCGCTCGACCGCCGTGTTCGGCGGGGTGGACATGAACCCGCAGACCCAGGCGCTGCGCGGCGGTGGAAATTCTCATCGCCACGCCGGGCCGGCTGCTCGACCACGTGCAGCAGGGTCCGTCAACCTGTCGCGGAGGTGCAGCTGCTGGTGCTGGACGAGGCCGACCGGATGCTGGACATGGGCTTTCTGCCCGACATCCAGCGCATCATCAACCTGCTCAGCCCGCGCCGCCAGAACCTGATGTTCTCGGCCACACTTCTCGGACGAGATCCGCAAGCTGGTGAGCGTTTCCTGAACGAGCCGAAGCTCATCGAGGTGGCACGCCCCAATACGCTGGCCGAGAACGTCGAGCAGACGGTCTACCACGTGCCGTCTGAAGACCTCAAGCGTGACGCGGTGGGCGCGCTCATCCGCGAGCGTGGCATCGAACAGGTCATCGTCTTCTCCAACACCAAGATCGGCGCGGGTCGTCTGGCGCGCCATCTGCAGAAGGAGGGCTTCCTGGCTGAGGCCATCCAGGCGACAAGTCCCAGCAGGGCGTCTGAAGACACTGGACGGCTTCAAGGCCGGCGAGATCAAGGTGCTGGTGGCCACCGACGTGGCGGCCCGGGGCCTGGACATTGCCGAGCTGCCGGCCGTCATCAACTACGATCTGCCGCATTCGCCCGAGGACTACGTGCACCGCATCGGCCGTACCGGCCGTGCTGGCGCCTCCGGCATGGCACTGTCGCTGATGGTCGATCACGACCAGAAGGCGCTGGCCGAGATCGAGAGCTCAGCAAGCGCAAGCTGGACGTGGGAACTGCAGCCGCCGGCTTCTGCCCGCGACCGGGGTGAGCGTCGCAGTCGGGATGACCGTCGCGGCCACCGTGACGGTGGAGAGACTGACAGCATAGCGAGGAGTTCGCGTGGCATGGGCGCGCCCTCGCGCTCGGTCGTGATCGCGGCGAGCCGCCGCGAGGCAACCTGCGCGGCCATGCGCCCAGCGCCGAACGCGCAGCCCGCTATCCTGCACCGCAGCCCGTGGTCGATGATCCGCTCTTTCTGGCCGCCCTATGTGCCTAGCGAGCCGGCGACAGCGGATGCTCCAGGCAGGGGCGGGTATCCGCTCCAGGCGGTGCCAATACCGACACGCCAGCCGTCATCCAGGGGCGCACCCGCAGCTGCCTCCGGTCGTCGGGCTCTGCGCCTTCCAGCGCCATCCGCCGTCCCGCGAACAAGCTGGCCGTGCTGCTGGGGGAGCAAACCGGGGGCTGATATCGGCTTGCGGCGGTTGACGACGTTCTTCCGTTTCTCTGGCTATTCCGTCTCGTGCCGCAACCCCAGGCATTGTTGGTAGGCCCAGGCGGGGTTTAGCACTCGTCATTTGATCTCTTTATAGTTGTCATCACGCGACAATTTCCAAAGAAGGGGATCACTGACGATCATCGGGCTCGCCATCGATCATCGCGTTCATTGTCTTCAGCGCGGCGAAGCTGAAGTGGCACCCGTTCCTGGTGCTGGTCTGGCCGCGTTCCTCGGCCTTCTTCTATGGCATGCCGCTGCCAGGATTGCCGACACGGTCGGCACCGGCTTCGGCGGCATTCTGGGCACTTGGCCTGGTCATCGTGTTCGGCACCATCATCGGATTGGTGATGGAGCGTACCGGCGCGGCGGTGGTCATGGCGGAATCGGTCATCAAGGTGCTGGGAGAGCGCTTTCCCACGCTGACCATGTCTGTCATCGGGGCCATCGTCTCCATCCCGGTGTTCTGTGATTCGGGCTACGTCATTCTCAACTCGCTGAAGGAAACACTGGCAAAACGCCTGAAGGTCTCCTCCATCGCCATGAGTGTCGCGCTGGCCACCGGTCTGTACGCCACGCACAACTTCGTGCCTCCCACGCCGGGGCCCATTGCGGCCGCGGGCAACCTGGGTCTGGCCGACAACCTGGGGCTGGTGATCGTCATGGGGCTGGTGGTGTCGGTACCCGCCTGCCTGGCCGGCTGGCTGTGGGCCAATCGCTTCGTCGCAGGCAGCACCGCAGAGACAGAGGCGCGCCGGGCAGGCCAGCACAGCGGGCTCGGTGAACGCCGCAGGCGGAGGCTTCATCACCGGCCGATACCGTGGCCGCCACGCGCTATGCCGATGCGGACGACACCGACGGAGCTGCCGATCGGACCCGCTACGGCAGATGCCGTCACTGATGGCCTTCATGCCGATCGTGTTTCCATCGCTGAGTCTGCATCGGCTCGGTGGCTGCCTTCCTGTCGCAGCCGCTGGGCTCAGGCCTGCTGTTCACGGTTGCCGCCTTCCTGGGCAAGCCGCTGTGTGCGCTGCTGATTGGCTTCCTGTTCTCGCTGCTGCTGATCCGGGGTGAAGACCGGGCCGAGCGCATCAGTGCGCTGATCACGCAGGGCCTGGTGCTGGCGGCGCCCATCCTGCTGATCACCGGGGCCGGGGGCGCCTTCGGGGCCGTCATCAAAAGAAACCCCGGTAGGCAGCTATCTGGGACATACGCTGTCCAGCCTGGGGCTGGGTGTGTTCATGCCCTTCGTGGTGGCGGCGGCGCTCAAGACTGCGCAGGGTTCCAGCACCGTGTCGCTGGTGACGACCTCCAACCTGGTGGCGCCATTGATGGCCTCCATCGGTCTGGACAGCGAGATGGGACGTCTGCTGTGCGTGATGGCCATCGGCGCCGGGGCGATGACGGTCTCACGCCAGCACTCCCTGCGTTCTGGTGGTCACCCCAGTTCTGCGCATGGGCGCTGGGCCCCAGGCCCTGCGGGCCCAGACGGCAGCCACGGCTGTGCGGGGGATCGTGTGCGATCCTGTTCATCTGGCTGCTGAGCCTGGTGCTGCTGTAACCCATCAGGCCGGGCCGAAGCGCGCCCGCCACTGCTCGGTGGCGGCGTGCAGCCAGCGCTGCGGATCCCGCTGCCGCAGGGCGCAGGCCCAGGGCCTGGGCGAGCTGCATTCAGAATGACGACGGGCTCGATGCGTCCCGAGTCGTCGATGCCGGGCGCGCCGTTCTGCTTCGAGCTTCTGACCGTTGTCACCCATCAGCAGCGGCGGGTGCAGGTAGCGCGGGTGCGGCATGCCCAGCGCCTGCTGAAGCTGCGTCTGTCGGCCAGGTGGAACTCAGCGGGTCGGCGCCGCGCACGATATCGGTGATGCCTACCTCGGCGTCATCCACCACCACGGCCAGCTGAGTGAGCCCAGATGCCATCGGCACGCCGTAATACCGAAAATCACCGCGAGTCCTGTGCGAAGGGTGCTGCTGCCAGCGGCCAGCGATCCTCGAGTCCACGTGCCCTTCGGCTGTCGGGAATCGCGCAGGCTCAGGCCTGTCCAGGTGGCAATCGCGGCGTACCCAGGTAGGGCGTTTCCTCAGGCATCCGCGCTGAGCGGGCTGAGTCTGCATTCTGAGATTATCTGCTGCCAGCAGGGTCTGCCCAGGCCTGGGTGATCTCCTTGCGGGTGCAGCCGCAGCCATGAAGATGCCCCTGTTTCTTCCAGCCAGTCGAAGGCCGCCTGGTAGCGGTCACGCGCGCCGACTGGTACCAGGGGTGGTGCGTCCCGAAGTGCAACCAGGAACTGCGGCTGGTGGCGGATGCGGATATCCGAGCCAGGGCTCTACCCGGGGCGGATCGATGTCCTCGATGCGCAGCAGCCAGGTGCCTTCGTGCGCGTGCATCCAGGTAACTGGCCAGGGGCTGCCACCACCGAGCCGGCATGCAGCGGCCCGCTGGGCGAGGGGCGAAGCGGCCCGTAGAGGGCAAACGTTGCGCACGGTGTCGCGTGCCTCGCGGCCGCCGTGTTGGCGGACGCCTGCGAAAGCAGACGGCGGGAAGGGGGCGAGCGGGGACGGCATGGGGGCATTCTAAGTCTGCTGAGTACTCACGCAGTTGAGCGCGTGATCGTGGCCGTCTGGCCGGGCGGGACTGATGCGATGATGAAGACGGGCTAGGTTGCGTGTCTCCAAGGTGGATCGCATTCTGGCGTGCCTCATGCCGGGAGAATGAGCCGGAACCAGGCGCGATCCATCTTTCGGTGGACACATGCACGGATGACGGGCACCGATGAAGAACAGTCTGAACAGGGATACCTGGCGGGCAGGCATGAAGTTGCTGCTCTGGGCCATCTGCCGACAACGTGGGTGGAGTGGATGGCGGTCAGCTTCCTGGAGGGCTACGTGTCATCCTGTATGCGTGTTCGTGGTGGGCGGCTGTCTCTGCTTACCCGCTGACCAGATTTCCGTAGGCTTCCTGGGCTTCCACGGTGCGTGGCGAGGGCATCATGATCGGTGTCGTGATCATGGCCCGTGGCGTCACCAGCTGTTGCAAGGCGTGGCTGTGCTGGCGCTACCGGCGTCATGGGCGGTGGAAGCCCAGCGAAGCCCGAGCAGGTCTTCGTCGGACATCGGGTGGCTGTCTGTCTGGCTGAGTGGTGCTAGAAGCCTCTGCTTCCATGCAGCCCAGCTCAGCAGAGGTTTATGCGCCTTTCCATCCGGTCGTACTGACGCACACTGCTCTCGGTCGTTTTTCCGTGCGTGTGTGCGCTGCTGTCCGGGGCGCTGACCAGAGGGGCGCATGGCTGCTGGCTGCGGCCGGTGCCGGGGACAGGCCGGATGATGATGCGAAAGGGAGAGCAGGCCTGGGCGCGGACTCCACGCAGGCAGTAAATGCGGCGGATGTGCCGGATGCAGCGGATACGCCAAAGATCGCCATCGTCGACCCGCAGGAGGGGCCTCTGATCTTTGCGGCGTGGCACTGCTGACGCGACGGTCGTGGTTGGAGTTCTTGTTGGCTTCTCACGCCGTTCGGGTGAGAGCGGGAACCGCGTAGCCCGACTGTGGGGGGAATCGGGGCGCGATCATCCGGATGGCCTAGTCGCGCCGTGTTTGATCCGCCCTCGTTCGTTGCCGGATCAGCGGGGCGGCGTGATCAAATCAGAGTTCAAGCCCGTCGGAAATCCTGCGAACAGGGCTGGACGTAAAACTGGGATACAGAATCGTCGGTGTGGTCTCGCTGTCGCTGCTGGTGCCTGGGTGGGCGGTGGCGGGGGAGGTATCAGAGCCGGGGCTGCGCAGGCTGGGGCAGCCGTGGCGGGGAGCCTGGATCAGGCGTTTCAAAGGGCAAGGTCAGGAGTCGACAGCGCAGCAAAACCCGATGAGCACTGATCAGATCCCGTAACACCACGGCTGCCCCAGCCTGCGCAGCCCAGCTCTGATACACTCCCCGCCACCTGCACCCAGGCACCAGCAGCGACAGCGACACCACACCGACGACTCTGTCAGCTTCATGTCAGCCTCGTTCCACCCAGTTTCCGACAGGCTGAACTCCTGACGGATCCACGCCGCCTCTGCCGATCCGGCAAACGGGCAGGCGGACTCCATCACGGCGCGACTAAGCCATCGGATGATCGCCCACGGTCCCCCAGTCGGGCTACGCGGTTCCTGCCTACGAACGGCGTGAGAAGCAACAAGAACCCGACCGTCGTCCCCAGCGGTACCACGGCCGCAAGATCAGGCCCTTCCAGTCGACGATGGCGATCTTTGGCGTATCCGCATCCGGCACATCCGCCGCATTTACTGCCTGCGGGTCCGCGCCCGAGCTGTCTCCCCTTTCGCATCATCGGCCTGTCTGGCACCGGCCTGGGCAGCCAGCAGCCGTACGCCCCCTCAGTGCAGCGCCCGGACACAGCGCACACACGCAGGAAAACGACAAGGAGCAGCAGCGTCGGCACTGTGACCGGATGGAAGGCGCAAACCTCTGCTGAGCCGGGCCATGGAAGCGGAGGCTTCCAGCACCACCAATAGACAGACCCAGCCACCCGATGTCGGGGATCGAAGACCTGCTCAGGCTGATGGGCTTCCACCGCCCGGATGACGGTAAACAGCACAGCGCCTTGCAACACAGACGCCACAGGCCAGATCACGACACCGATCGCGTGCCTCGCCGCCCCACCGTGGAAGCAGGAAGCCACGAAATCTGGTCATGGGTAAGCGAAACCGAAGCCGCCCACCACGAACACCCC
>BNJV01003049.1_pt1 | contig 85633 bp, 134 predicted proteins | sample 8540591 | NCBI WGS metagenome assembly BNJV01 (sample SAMD00202457, study PRJDB9452) | human saliva metagenome | host: Homo sapiens
CGGAGCAAATCCTTCAAAGAGCCCAGCCTTTCCGTAACCGGAAAAGGTCACCATGGAAAGACGGATGCCCTACTTCTCCTGCCATTCGGAACTTCGATATAAACTTCCATTCAAAAATCAGTCCAGCTCCATACCGGTTCAAGGTTAAAAAAATCCCTTCTTTGGTACGCTTCCTGTAAACTTCCATTCTGAGGCTGAGCATTAGCATCATTTCCAAAAGAAGACTTGAAATCTATCCTCTAAAAATACGCTTTATAGGAATCTCATCATAGCCGGGAAAGTTTGAGGTGGCGATAGAATCAGTCCTTTTTCTTCATCCGTGGTCCACCGCAGCTGACTCTGTGGACAAGTTGGATTTTTTTCTAAAAGGAAGGCTCTCCTATCTTTTGACATTCTATCTACGTTTCAAAGGACTATTTCCCTGAAAAGTGAATTTACCTCCTTTTCAAAATTTCTATGGGACCTCCGCATCTCTTCAAAATGACAGCAGATTTTATTCCTCAAATCAAATCCCTAAATAATATCTCCACCCGATCCCTCTTTTCTTCAATTCATGCAAAGAAAAGCGGCTGAATTATTCTAAGCCGCCTTCCTATTCTTTGTGGCTTATAAGGTTATCCTTATTTAAACAGATACCGGTATCTGATCTCGCCCTTTAAGTCTTTCCATTCAAGGTTCTGCCATGCATCCACACCATCTTACCCACGACATCGGATTCTGTGCCATGGTGCAAAGAAGATATCCATCCTGAATTCATCGCAATATTATCGGACTTATCCAGCCTACACCGATAATCTTTGCTATCGCAAACCTTAATTGCATTTCCTGTTCCTACGATGAAGCCTTCGTTGCACCGAATTCCTACCACCTTGTAGTAGCCGAAGTTTTCCACGGCGGTCGCAATGCCCTTCCCGCAGCATCTCCATCACAATGTTATTATCTCTTCGATAGTGAACTTGGAGCTAAAGCCTCTCTGAAGCCACTGTCACGGTCTACTATGGACTGGGTAGAAGCATTGGTACTGATAATACCGATAGTTCAACTACTATATTTACCATGCTTCAAGCTTTTCTCATTTCTTCTCCTGCAGTCTTTCCACCCTGCTTGTTGTTGGTGTAAGCTTGCTTCACATCTCGATGGCAAGAATCCACATAAACAATCTTGATTCCCTGTTAGCAGCCTTCCTTTAAAGAAGCAGAAATGGCATCCAGCCCGTTTGCCGCAATCATAATTCGTCCCGCCGCCTGCAACGGCGTGTTTACCACCTCAATCTGCTTGAGTCATCCTTGGTATCCGGAGACGCAAACTTTACTTCCACGCGCCAGCGAGCAGCTGCCTGAGCGCCTTCACATTTTAAGAGTAGCAGTGCTGGTCAAGAGAATCCATAGTAATGAAACCGGTTTATAAAGGCTTATCAGCTACTGGTATCTCTCCACTGTTCTCCGCCTTTTCCTCCGTAGCCTTTTCCTCCCTCCTGCCACTGTAGTTCCTTCATCCTGCCACCAGTAGTGTCTTTAACATCTCACTTATCTGAAGTACAATAAAAAACGTGCAGCAGATAAAAAGTGCAACAAGCAAAATAATTTCTTTTCATAATGTTTTCCTCTCTTTCTATATTATGTAATCCTCATACTGTATTCTTCTTGGAAAATACATTCCGTTTTCGAACTAAGACATCATAATTACTGCCAGTACCGATTCCCCGCCGATTACAATTCGCTGAATACCTACCTGAGCCACCATGTTAAACCATTTTCAAGGTCTGCCAAAGCAGTGCTCCGGGAAGGTTCAATAAGAGGCCGGAGCCTCCCTAAGGAGATACTCTCCTCCGTTACACCGGCGGCAACACCGTACATTTCGTACATATTTCCGACCCATATTTATTCCGGCCTGTGCGCGAGGATGTATCAACGTGACCAGAGCAAAATGCGGAAATCGGTAAGTTTCTTGATTGAGCAATATCCACACCGGATAAATCTGGGGCTTCTTTATTGGAGCCAGCAGCATGATCTTCGGTTTGGTTTTCCCAAGATAAAACTGAAAATCAGGAAAATCAAGGCAATCAGAGGTCGTGTAGATGCCAGAATCTTTCCGGCGTAGTAAAAGGCATCCTGAAAAAAATTTGCCCGATCTTTCTAAGATACTGGCAGTATTATCCGTGTTTCGATTTCCGTTGACCAGATAGCAATGCCCTCTTACCCTGGCTTATGTGGTTCCCAGGGTGGCGGCAAAGGAGCATCTGAACTCTACAATTCTCCGTTCACATATCGATAATAAGACCAATCAGGAGGCTGATAAACGGGCTACCACAAAAAGTAGGCACTCCTCTTGTCATCGAACGCGGTAACCATGGCACTCATACCCACCACAGGTTCGATGGATAAGTCAATGTTCCCGGTAATCATGACAAAGCTTTGTCCGATTCGATGAATGCATCTTTGCCATGGAACGAAGAAGATTTAAAGATTCGTTTTGTGAAAAAGACCTTGTCATTGATACATCGAAAACAACGTAAATGATTCTATTACAAGGCGGTAATTACTCCTCTCATTCCTCTGATTCTCAGTATTTCTTTTACGTTTTTTCATTTTCTCCCATAAAACAGGTGTTTTCAGAAAGCCTGATGCTCCCTTTTCTTAGCCGACCCTTTTCTCCGTAACTGATTACCTCGCTTATACCTTTTCTTCATACCTTATTGCCAACTTCAAAAATATTTTCCTGGTTACCTCTTCCGGCTTAATTCCTGTGATTCTCCCATCACAGAATATCAAGGTCGATCGGACATTCCCAGCACTTCTTGTTTCCGAAGAAATAAAGAGAACCACCTACCCTTCTTCTTCAGTTCTGTTCATAATTTGATAAATTCCACTTTAACCGATATCGATTCCTCTATTGGGTTCATCAAAAAGGATTACCTTAGGATTTCTTACCAACCATTTGCCTAAAACCTTCTGTTGATTTCCTCCGGAAGATTCTTGAAATCATTTCCAGTCCTTAGCTTTGGCGACAGCTTTTGGTATCCTCCACCTGTTTTCAACTCTGGGGTCCTTAAATAGAACTCTAAGGAATTTTTCATGCCATCCAGATTAGGGAGGATATATTCTCTCATTGTCTTAAATCCATTAAGTCCGTCCTCTTTCTTCTGTCTTCGGGTCAAAGCCATACCAGGCTCCTATACTATCCTTAGGTGTGTTGTCTTGACTTCCTCTCAAAAGTGGGTTTTGGAAGTCTTTCATCACCCGAAAAGCGCTCTGGTCATCCGTTCTTCCCGCTCCCATCAGCCCCGCAGTTCAGGATTTCTCCTTCGCAAGGCTAAAAATCTCTTGCCAGGACCCGCATTTAAACTCTCTACCTAAGGATTTCTTTTTCCTTTTGCAAAAGAATTCAGGAAGTTGTCCTGAATTTTACTCTTCCCGCCATGTCGGATAATATCATCTGGAAAATCGCTAGGTCTCCGGAGATAACATTTCTCCATCTCATGTCTCTGACCTTGTCCACCAATCGCCAAGTTCATCAACCCTGGGGAAATATAAAATGGCATTCCACTCTACCTCATCTCTAGCTTTTCAGATTACGGAAGGTCCCTCTGTTCGCTCCTGCTTAAGGCGGATGTCGGCTCATCCGCGGTAGGAACCGGCATCTTGAGAAAACCTTGGCTATCTCCACCATCTGTTCCGGTAACCGGTCCCCATATCTCCGTAGACTTCATGCGCGATGCCCGTCATCAAAATCTTTAGGCCTCTTCATCCATCTTTTTATGATTCAGTCTTGCCCGCCATCCTTCTCTACCAGGAAGATATTTTCACTCACATAAATCCCGTTACACAGGTTCATTCTGGTGATGATGGCAACGCCATATTCTGTAGCTGCTGGATTTTGAAAATGGCAGCTCTCCGTCATCGTTCTCCGCTGTACTGCTGTACATCTGAGAATCTTCATTAAGTGGATTTTCCTGCACCGTTCTCTCTAAAGTGCAAAATCTCTCCAGCTAATTTCAGGTTACACCTTTCAAAACGCGGGTGCCGGAAAAAGCTTGAAATATTTTCATTGCAAACTGTTCTATATTCACCTCTTTCACAAAATATCCTTTCATTCAAGATTTAAAAAAGAAAGAAAAGGAGAATATTCGATTCGGGGGAATATTTTTTATACTTACATATGAATCTCGAAACAAATACATTTATGAAAGTATTCGCCTTATGTAAACGTGATTCCATATTCTCAATCACAACTGGTAACTTTACGCAAAGGACGCCATTTTATTGTCGGTTCTTTCAGCTTTAGCTTCATGCCCTCCTTCAAAAACTCCGTATAAAATTAGGAAGAGTCGTTAAAACTCTTTACTAGAAGAAAATCTTATATTCAAATGTTTTTATACCATTACGGCTCATATCGAAATTCATCCAAAGAAAAGGACATACTTAGGATAATGATCCCGTATCGGAGTCGTAGATGCCAAATTCTCGTTCAATGGTCTCAGAACCCGCAAGAAGATAAGTCACTTGAATATACAATTTATCCTTTATTTTTGAGGCTATAAATCAATTTCCTTCTCCCCGTTTTCCAATTGTAACCGTATAGCCTCGTCTAAAGCAATTCCATACAGACAATATTTTCAAGAACTTGGTCGATATTTTCGTGTTTGATCCTAAAGATAGATTCTCGAAGTCCATGATCCACTGAATAATACTTTCTCATTTGCACTAAGAATCTTTCTTTCCCCTGAGATATCTTCCCGCCTAAGTTTTAATAAAAAGATGAGGCATCACAACATGCCTTTATATAATTCAAAATAGTTTCAGAAGAAACTTTACGATTTTCCTGCTTTAAATAATTGGATATGCTTCTTGCACTGAAGCTATGTCCCATTGTCTAAAAAGATATAGAATCATCCTCTCCAACATTCCACATCTCGAATATTGTTACGCTGAACCACATCCTTTAAGAGCACTGAATTATAGACGTCTCTAAGATATTGCATAGAAGCATCTTTATCATAGCGAAGATTCACTAGAAATGGCATCCCTCCCATTTCCAGATAATTCTTGAATTCTTCTGTAACGGAAAACTCATCATTTTCCTGTTTTATAGATTCCAGATATTCTTCGAAGGAAAATGGGAAAACCACAAACTCTACATAACGTCCGCCAAGATATGTTGCCAGCTCTCCGGAAAGAAAGCTTTGCATTGGAGCCGGTGATATAGATATCGCAATCAAAATCTACACGGACAGAATTAATGCATTTTTCCCATTGTTCCACTTCTTGAATTTCATCCAAAAATAAATACACCTTTCCTTGGGTTGATGAAATCCTTTTTTTCAATTCTTGGTACAAAGAACTCGCTGTGCAGAAATCAGTATTTTCCATGGACTCAAAATTAAAGCTGATAAACTGTGTCTCTGTAACGCCTTGTCTTAGAATTTCCTCTTGAATAAGTCGGAGCATAAAAGACTTTCCCGACCGGCGAATTCCGGTAAGAACTTTAATGACATCTTTTCCGATAAACGGTTTAATTTTATTTGATATATCTCGTTGAATCATTTTGGGGAGCCTCCTCTTGGCTTTATGAGAGCAGTGAGACTATTATACTTGATATTTAAAAGTAAAAGAGGTTTTTCATTCGGTATGCAACTGGTCTCTGGCCTCGCTCTCCATGTCCTGGTGCCGTAACGCTTTCCAGGCTGATTTTCATCTGGGCGGTATCCGCTTTCATCCCTCATACCTCCGCGGCGGAATGCGCTTCAGTTCTTGCTGAACTTTCTGCTTTAAAGGCTCTCGTCGGACCTGAATGTGTTTACAGGGCAGTTTGGGTTTGGCTTTCATCGCAGGTTGAGAGTTCTCTGACGGTTTCCGCATATATAAGCCATCAGAAATATCCTTCAAATGCTTTGGTAATCTCTAATGTCCCCAGGTCCTCGCTTTAATGGTAATGATTCCGGCTTCCCGTAGCTGTGACATAATATTTCGTATAATTACCGGATTACTGCCAATACTGGTAGAGAGAAAATCACTGGTGAGCTTATATTCTTCTTCAAAGTATGCACGGCAATTAAAATGTGTGGCAATAGGTGAAATTTGGTTTGAAACCTGCATATATTCTCCTTCAAAAGTATGTTTTAATAATGTCAAGGTAAAGTCTAGGCTTTTCTATAACAGCGCTTTAAAATGAACTACCGCTATTTTGCTGACGGGACTCGTCTGAAAAAGCCATGATGTAATTTTACATTTTACATCACGGCTTTGCAAAGCTTATCATGACAAAGGCAAAATGGGACACTCCTAGCAGAGTGATACTAAGATATTCTGGATAAATAGAATTTAACTTTCTCGCAATGGGCGCAATACCATACATACTGGTAATGCTGCTTTTGAGATTGTTGCAGAAAAGTTAATCATCTTTCACTGCTGTGTATTGTATTACTCACACCTTCAATTATGCATATATAATGGCATATCATTTATAATTTCAGAGAAATCGCACATATCCTTCATTTCCTCATGTTCCATGTCATAAAAGGCCACTTTCTTGGTTTTAAGTTCCACACAATGCAGATATGGTCATAATCTCCTGTAGTTTCTGACAGACGAAGAAACTTGGCTCTGCCTTTCTTCCTGGGTATCGTATCCGTCAGAGAAAAACTCAATCCACTTAAAAGTCCACAGTCATTAAGATTCAAAATGCAGTTCTTCACCTTGAAGAAAAATCCATAACTACCTTGAACAACAAATGGCTTTAATTCATCAACTTATTATACGGACTGTGATAGCTATCAGGCTCTAACTCCTTAAAATATGCAGCCATTTCCTCATCGCCTTTTTCGACTGCTATGCTGTAAGGACGCATTCCGTCTTTCTGTAATCGTCACATCCGCACCATTTTCACAAGATATTTGCATTTTAAGATCCACGTATCTGGCTGCTACACAAAGCGGGATGGCAGAAGGATAGACTGAGTCAGGTGCATTGTGGTTAATATCAACTCCATTTTAATAGATCAAGCACCTTATAATTGCTGTCTGAAACTGCACTACAAATGCCTCCCACCGTATTTTTCTACTATGACCCTAATTCGTGAATTAGAGCGAGATTATCGTATTTTCCACCATATAATGCTGATTCAGGCCTCTGACTTTACATTATTGCATCTGCCTGCTCCAAAATCCAAAGATGCCTGATAACCTCTTCATCGCAGTACTTCACTGCAAGTAGAATGAAGGATTACCTTTTTACATTCAGATTTGCTCCCTTTTTCCACCAGCCACTTTACGAATCAGCTTTCCATAATCAGGGCCAAGGCCTAAAGGGGAGAGTCTTGTATATTTACAGAGTTTATATCCTCTTCTATATCAAAGCCCTCTGATAAATGCTTATCTAAAGACAATGTATCTCCGTTTGTAATATCACTTACAATCCGGGAACAGATTCAAAATCTCCTATGTCTTTTATTGTAATCATCTGCAATCTCCTGTGATTGTATCTGTTATAATTTATTTCGCCCTAGCGGAATGGGGTTAGAGGTTTAAGATTACCCAACTAACTGCAAGCTACATAATCTTGTCAGTACGCATCCTCAGCCAAACCTTTTCCATCTATCTTTGAAATAAACCTCTCTCTTCTATCTCCTTCTCTGACGCATTTCCTTCTGCAAAATGAACCGGCAGCAATTTGCTATATTCTATAACTCCTGTCCCCAGTTTATTCCACCGTTTCTGTTAATTTCATATTCACCCTACCTGTTATGCGGATAACCTCTCCCTGCACTGTTTTGCGGCTCCTGTAGATGGAAATTAGTAAATCCCGAAAACTCATTATCTGCTCTTTCCAAGTGCTCCCCTTTACAAGAATAGGAGCGCAGTCTATGTGATTATTCTTTTTGCTGAAACTTTGCACCGAATATTGTAGAGCTTTGACAGGGCTGCATCAGCCTCTTCAATCGACTCTTTTCTAAAATTTTCCTGTGGAATTCAAAATCCTTACCGATTGCTTTCTTTTTCTGCCATCTCGGGCGTAATTTCTACACCTGCCTTTATTAACATTTCTGCTAGTTTGGGCATGGGGTACCCTTATTCCTCCGCACACTGTAGAGCCGCTGATAGCGGGTTCGCCTCTTTCATTTTCGCATTGACATCTGCCCCTTTTCAATCAAAGTGTAGCCCTGTATTAGGGCGAAAAATACTCTGCTGCCTATATGGCAGCGTATTTCCATATCTATTTGACTTTTGTATATCTCCTCGCTCATAAAGCAGTTTACTGTATCCATGCCAAAGAGTTGCCTGACTATACAAGGTGTGACAGCCATAATAGTCAGGTATATTTGTCAAGGCCCTGTAACGAGCCAGATAACAAGTCGTCAGGTACACGCTTAGTAATGAAGTGCAGTGTGCAAACCAGATTTCCATCATGGCAGTAAGCTCCACATTTATCATAGACAGCTTTAGTGCTTCAATATCTCCCACTTTAAGCAATTCATCAAAAGTCTTTTGGCAGGTAACTCTTTTCTTGGCCATTATTCTTCTCCTTAGTTTTATTTAAATCATTTGTAACCATCCTTTATCAGGGTATAATTTATAATATACGTTTCGTTAGCATAAAACATCGATTTCTACTTACAAAATTAGTTATTTTAGTATTTTAACTCCATTTCAGTTCTTTAACATTTTCCAATCATTGATTTCCCACTATAATCATTTTTAATTCAACTTCATTTTTCTTTAACTTTCACATTATTATACCAATCGCCAAGGACACGCGTATTCTCCCATATGTTGAATTCCTCTCCAACTTATTTTGGCCTTCCATTATATAAACTCAGTTCACAGACTAATCCGGAATAATCAGCCTCTTCCTAAATTTATTATTTCTTTTTGTACAAAATAATATCTATGAATTTTCCATAATTACACCTTCTTTATCAAGAATTTCCTGTGCTTTAAAAAGCTTATCCTGATATTTCTCCACTTCAAACGGAAATTCCCAATCAATAATTCTGGCAAACCGACAATGCACCCATCATAAAAACTCTATCGGTCTGTGGGACTTCATCTGCTTCCACAATGTCAAATCCGTTATCAGTAAATTTCTGTCTTGCAATGCCGTATGCTTCCGGAAAAGATTTCAACATCACCTATCAAAGTTCTACAAGTTCTCTGTCATTTTCTGACCGACTTGTTGCGTAAAATACTCCTCCGCTTTTAAGGTTCTTTTTAATTTCGTTTATGTTATATTGACCATGTCCCTGTTAGTAATAATGTCAAAAGTAGTTATCTTCAAAAAGGAAGAATATCTCCTCCTTCACATACTTTAAATCTATTCCCAAAAGGAAGAAGTCTGTCTCCACATATTTGATATTTGGTTCCTTCCTTCAATCACTAGCAGCTATATTTAGCGTTTGCCATAAAGACAAAAGAAATTCGCACCTCCTGTTTCCATGTCAATAAATAATCTGTATCATTCAAATAAGTTTGTAATGTTTTCAAAATCCCAAGGAATCATCTCTTCTTTATATCTTCCTCCCAATATGTGAAATCCCAACCTTTAATATGCTATTTCCTGCTCAAGTAACCATTGATTTATAAGTGCTTGCTTTTTCCATTTTTCTCCTTTCACTACAAAAATATCAGTATATGTTTTATCCTCAATATCAGCAGACAATAGCCCTTCTTAGAGGCTTCCATTAACTGCTATGCTGTGTTCAAAAGAAAAGGTCATCATCATCAAGATAAAGCTGTAAATGAACCTCGATTAGTCACCCATATTAAGCAAGCTAATTCTCTTTGCAAGGCTTTCTTCTGTAATTAAAGCAGCTTCTTCATCAGATTCTGCCCATTCACAAAAACCGTTTCTAAGGCTTCCACCACCACCTTCATGTCTTAGAATAATAATCTCTCTTTCTTCTTTCTCAAAAGAGTTTTCCCATTCACTCTGTGTCATTTTATTTCTTAGTCTTTCTTTTTGTCATTGCCATATTAATACAACTGTATGTGTTGTAAACCAATAGCCACGTCTGCTGTTTGCCGCTTTCCATGCAGGTCTTTAGGGAACTCCCATGCCCATCAGGTTTCGGTATCTGATTCGCACATTCTTCCTCTCCATATATCTGCCTCATTGTCATGCATGATTCCGTGTCAGTTGATGGACTTCGACTTGCTATAGCAGCCTTATCCTCATGCATGCAACCTCACTATGAGATTTCTGTTCGTCAGACCGGAGATTTGCCCATGAGTTAGTATCTTCCTCATATCAGCTTCCTTCAGATTCAGGGTCACCCTCGACACCCCTACCTTCAACTATATCGCTTTCCCACTACCGGGTGGATTCAGGGACTTTAACCCGTTAGAAACGTGCGCCGCTAAATCTACGATAAAAGCTCTGCCAGCCTGAGGCTGGCCAGATTTTTAGAACGAACGGATTGTTACCATTTACTTTAATCCTAAAGCTTGCAGAAAAAAACACATATGCAAGATTAATAAACTGGTTGAAAAACGCCCACAATCTAAAACCTCACAGGCTAAAAAGGTCTGAGTTTGGTGACTGTTCAAAGTATGTAACTTTTATACCTACAGATAAAAAGGAAACAAAGAAGACGGGAAAATTAAAGTTAAAATAAATGAAGAGGCGATAGAAAAAGCAAAAATCTTGCAGGATATAATCTAATTGCAACGTCAGAGCTGTCAATGACTTCAGAAATATATGATACATACCATAATCTCTGGCGAATCGAGTCATTCAGGGCAATGAAATCAAAGCTTGACGCCAGACCTGTATACCTCAAAAATAAGACTCAATTATCGGTCATTTTCCTGATATGTTACCTTGCTGTTCTTCTTTCCCGAATGCTGAAATTTACATCTTAGAATATAAATATGGAATTGAAGAAATATTTAACTTTATAAGGGGTTTTAAGGTAGCAAGATCTCAGATTATAAATACATAAACCTTACATATAGTTCAGACTTTATAAAAGAAACTAGCTATAAATACAAAACTTCCATTGACATTGTATTTTTCTTAATAATGAAGATATAAACGAGATATCGCACGCTTTGCGCGATACTCGTTATGAATAAAATGCTAAGCCATAGGTTCTAATCTTTGGCTTAGCACTATTTTAATCTCAACTCCAAAAGACAGGTAATATACATGTCAAATAGAAAAACAGGAGTAGAATGTAATGGTTTGAGATCAATATTTAGTGATATTTTTATTTTTAATATAATCAGAGTGGAGGAATTGTGGATACGGTACTTAGACTGACTAATGTGAATAAAAAGCTTTGGAGGCATCATGTTCTCCATGATGTGAGCTTTAAAGGCTAGGCAGAGGAGAGCTTATCGGCTACATAGGGGCCAAACAGGTGGCAAGTCCACAACTGTTAGCTGATGCTTGGAATCATGGCGGCTACACAGGTACCATAGAGGTCTTTGGCAGAAAATATAGAAGAAGACCTGCAGTTAGCTACAAACGCAAGATAGGTTATGTTCCGGAGATTCTATCCCTCTATGAGAGCCTTACCGGAGAAGAATATATATCTTTCTTATCCTCTGTCTATGAACTAAGCAACTGGAGAGGTAGGGATGGAGGAGCTTGCGGAGATATTTCAGATAAATGATGCGCTCACCACTCGTATCTCTGGTTATTCAAAAGGGTATGAAGCAAAAATAGCCATCATAGGAAGCCTTATACATAACCCTGACATCCTCTTCCTTGATGAACCAGCTTAACGGTATGGATACTAATAGCGTGGCTGTGTTTAAGGAGGTGCTTAAGACACTTACCAAAGCAGGGGAAGACCATATTTTATTCCTCTCATATTATGGAAGTGGTGGAACAGATGAGCAGTAGGGTTATCCTTCTTAGGGACAGGGCAGTCATAGCAGATTCTACGGTTGAAGAGCTGAAAAACAACAGCAGGGGCAGTAGTATGGAGGAGATTTTCAATGACCTTACAGGCTTTACAAAGGACACGACCTTGCAGCTAAGTTTGTGAACACACTGACCGGAGGTGAGACTATGAAGATGAAAAATAGCGAACCCTTTGTGCTTAAAGTAGTTGATAAATGTGTAAAAGCCATTTTTAAGTAAAGGACTTAAACTATGGTCAGATTAGGGAGATGCTTAGGCTAAAAGCTAATTATGGATAGCAGAAGGGTTTCCCTGCTCTGCAAAATAATGGGAAGAAGATAGGGAAAAGAGCCGAAAAAGATCTATGATTTTTAACCTGCCTGATTTTTATGGGGTTAGGATTTTTATCGCTTCTATGCAGGTGATGCCAAATATGTTTGGAGCTAATACAATCAGCTTTGCCATGCTTATATTCATGTTATTTTTCCGTCTATATCAGTGAATATTCAGCTGTACTCTTAGACACTACAGAAAAGTCATTTTACGGAGCACTGCCGATTGGGAAAAATGAGATAAGTACTGCAAAAACATACATATAGCCTATTATATAGGAACTATAGCAGCTGCTATGATGCTGCCATCTATAGTTGTCGACTTTTATTTCTAAAGGGAATCCTATACGGCTTTGCGTTCACTCTGGTATCGATTGTGATTGTTGTCGTTTGCCTCCACCTTGCAGGAGTTATTTACTACCTCCTTCTCAAGGTATTTTCCGGAGAAAGCTAAAGGACATATTAAGCAGCTTTCAGATATTTATGACAATAGCGATAATACTCTCGTCATCAGATTGTGCCCAAGAGTCATAAGCATAGCAGGCTTCTCAAAGGGACTGCTTACATTTCGCCAGTTTACTTTTTCTGCCATCAGCTTGGTTCTCAGCTATACTGGAGAGTTTATTTGGTGCAGGTGGAGCATGGTATATATATGTACTGGCAGGGAATCACAGTGCCTGCCGTCATCTTGCTGAAGTAATATACAGGAAAAAGGCTATGCCGGGTTTGAAGGAGAAGCTTGACAAGCTTACGAAACAGCCAAGGAAAATAAAACACTTTCAGCATTTTCAAAATCTTGTGTAAGCTCCTCTCAAAAGGATGAGCAGGAAAATGCCTTTATGAAAGCTTGTGCTGATACGGGTGTCAAGAAACAGGGATATGAAGCTTAAGCTCTATCCACAGCTTGCAATGTATTTATTCTGCCTATAATAATGGTTCTGCCACAGATTACAGGTGAAAAAGGACTTACAGGCTTTATAGAAAATCTCAGAGAAGGAAGATGGGGGCTGGCTCTGCTTTATTTTCACAGGGCTTACTTCCGCAGCCATCTATGGGATAATAACTCAGACTGAGAATAAAGAGAGCATAATGTTCTATCAGATTCTTCAATTGAGAATCTAAGTAAATATATAAGGGCAGGAGTTAAAGGTAGTATTGTTTCGCTATCTGACGCCTATCTTTGTGGCTCTGTCAGCTCTGCTTTTGCGGTTTATGGAATTGCTATCCTACCCGACATAGTCATTGCCTACTTGTCGTTTATATTTGTAACAGAGTCTTATGATGAAAGTAAGTACTTGGGAGCTTCCATTTTCTTCGAATTCAATCCTGCAAATGTAGGACAGGGATTACTGTTGTTATTTATGGGTTTATTCATACTTGCCTTATTTGGATGGACGCATATTTTTGGCTTAAAACCCTAGAGTTACAGCTAATAGGTATAGTGGTGATGATACTGGCTAACCTTGTATTATGGAAGTTCTTTATGAATAAAGAAATACATTATAGCCAGAGGATAAGAAATATTTTTTCTTAAATGTTAAGAAAAATGAAGAGCTAAAGTGACTTATGACATATAAAAGCTTGTAGGAAGAGTATTGATAGAGCATATAAAAAGTAATCGAGTAGGAGGCGGTGACTAACCGCCGTCCTCTCCTAACACTGTACTGCACGGTTTCTCGTATACAGCGCTTTCAATAGTTGATGTGCTACAGACTGGTATGCTGTGGCTAAATCGTAAAAGGCCACTGTTTATCAGTCTTTCTTTTTATCATTGCCATGTTCATGAGCAACTGCTATGTGTTGTAAACCAATAGCCTCGTCTGCTGTTTGCCGCTTTCCATAGCCAGGTCTTTAGGAACTCCCATACCCATCAGGTTTCGATATCTGGTTCGCACGTTTCTTCCTCTCCATATATCTGCCTCATTTATCATGCATGATTCCGTGTAGTTATTGGACTTTGGCTTGTGATGCAGCCTTATCCTCATGCACTAACCTCATGTGAGATTTCTGTTCGTCAGACCGGAGATTTGCCCATGAGGTTAGTATCTTCCTCACATCCAGCTTCCTTCAGATTCGAGGTCACCCTCGACACCCTTACTTTCGGCTATCCTTCCCACTACCGGGTGGATTCGGGACTTTAACCCGTTAGAAACGTGCGCCGCTAGCTGCTGCTGAAAACCCTCCGATAATTCGGAGGCTATCTATCTCAATTAAAGTCCTCTACCTCACAGCCGAGGCTTTTGTTCCTCAATCTCCACAAACTTCTCTCTGCCTCTCTCGGTCAAATCGTATTCTTATCTATATCTATCCTTATCAAACCCTTTTTATAAGTCTTCCTGCTATTTTATCAACCTCAGCCTGCCTTCCATTTGAGATGGTTCTTGATTGAGCCTAATCCCAGTTCCTCCTTTCCTCCTTTTTGCCTGAATGATTACCTATGGTTGAGGAAGAGTCCTAGTTTTAACTCACTTTTTCTCTGTAATCTTATAAATATAGCAGTAATCAGCCCTTCTCTATTAAACAAAAAGGTAAGTAAAAATGTAACTCCTGCAGGCTGCAGCTGTCATTCAGACATAGATACATTCATAGAAGCGAAAACACATAGCCTATAATAGAATTGATAACTGCATAGCCAACCGAAATGGCTATCATCACCTTAGATCTTTACTTATAAGATGGTCCCGCTGCCCCGGGTAATCAAAAACAGAAACCACCAAAATAGCCCCCACAGCATCAAAAAGCTGTAACTGCTGTAAATGATGAAAGTGTCATCAATACATAAAAACAGGGCTACCGAGGAAAATCCTGCAAGCTTTGCGAATCCCTATCAAAAGTAGTTATCTTAGGTTCCTTAAAAAGATAATAACAAAAAACGGGTTTATCAACAATAATATCCCCATTTGAGACCAGGGCCTTAGGCGAGGCTCATTCCAATAAACTCTACCCTATTTAATGGTGCAATTATGACCTCTCCCATGTAGCACTACGTCAGTATCAGATGTACATTTCTTGCAAATTTAGTGAGTTAAAACAACTGCAAAGAGCAAAAACATCGGAAAAACTATTCCCACTGCATCATCATTTTTAACAAGTCCTGTCCCTGAAAAGAAACTCCACGACAAAGACAGTAATTACCCCAAACAATGCCGCTCCTGCTATTAGAAATGGCAGACCCACATCTTTTACTATGAAAAATGCGATAACTATTCCCAGTAAAACTGAATGTGAAATGGCATCTGAAACCATTAAGCTTCCTTAATACCAAAAACGAGCTCAAAATAGCACAAGCCATGGCAGTCGCTACTAGCACAAAAAGAGATTCGTAGGATATGGCAAAATATGACATTAGTGAATCTATCATTTCACCCTGCCTCCTCATCCTAAGATTCTTTATCATCCCATGTGGTCCTATCACAAGAGAAATGATTGCAAGACTTCCCATTATGAGGATAATAGTTGCTCCTGTGCTCATCCCTCATAAGCGGTTGATATATAAGTGCCGATAAGTGCAGAAACTCCACCAACCACGCCTGCTATTATAAGTACCCAACCAAATTTATCACTCCATTGAAGAGCAGTAATTGCGGGTATTATAAGTAAAGATGAAATAAGGATAGCTCTACCGGTTTTCAATCCTGTCGCTATTATTCCCATAGTCATTACAAAATTATTCCATAAGTAAAAACCGTCTTTATGCCAATTGTGCTTGCATATATTTCATCAAATAAGAATACTTTTATTTCTTTGTAAAACTAAAAATCAGTAAAACTAACATAGGTATGTAACATATACTATAAAGCTTTACATCATCCTTCATAATGTAAGCAGCCTGTCCGAAGATATAGCTTGAAAGCCCTGACTGAGCAGCGTCTTTTATAAGTACTGTTGCCCTGAATATGGCTTTTTAGTACCATACCAACCCCAAAAATGAAGATAAAACTACTGCAAGTATCGCGTCCAGCTTAAGCTTTGAATTCTCTTTTTATAACTTGAATAAGAATGAAGGCAGTAGTACCTGATACTACCGCCCCCAGAGTTTAAGCACCGGTTCTCTTTGCATAAATAACATAAATGATAGGGACTATCCCGGAAATGCGGCGCGACCAATGGCATCCCCTATCAGCGACTGTCCCTTAAGCACTGTAATACAGCCCACAGCCCTGCTATGGCCGCAAGCAAAAAAATGTACCGCTTCAACTATGATAAACGAATAGCTTGTAAGTATATCGATGTTAAACATTTTCATCATCGCCTTTTCTAAATTTTCGTTTGTGAGATGCCTCACTTACCCTGCCTTCAGCCACTACCTTTTTGTTGATTATAACCACATGATCAAAATATTCCCTTATTGTGGCAAGGTCGTGATGGACTATCACAGCAGTTTTTCCCCTGCTCTTCTTTTTATAAAATCAATTATTACCTTCTCCGTAACCTTATCTATGCCAGCAAAGGCTCGTCCATAAAATAAATCTCTGCCTCCTGTGCTATCAGTCTTGCTATAAATACCCTCTGTCTCTGCCTCTCACAAGCTTGGATATCTGCCCTATTCTTAAACTCATACATGCCTATCCTTTTTAAAAGCAGCCTCTGCTTTTTCCTATCCTCCCACCCGGGATGCCTAAACCAGCAAGGTGTACATATCTGCCCAGTAGCACAACATCCATAACGGTAGTTGGAAAGTCCCAGTTTACCTCAGAAGTCTGTGGAATATAGGCTATTTTTCTTCTGAACCTTTTTAATAGGCTCACCCATAATCAAAATCTCTCCTGCAAGTTTTGAAGCCCTAATATCCCTTTTATTAAGGTCGATTTCCCTGCTCCATTAGGCCCTATTATGGCTGTAACCGAACCTGCCATTATATCTATGTCGCAATCTAAAGTACAGGCTTGTCGTGGTGGCCATGGTCAAATCCTCTACCTTTACAATCACCTCTTCCATGCCTACCCTCCTTCTTACTTTAAGTTTTCAGTGATTAACTTTATATTGTGTTTATACATATCTGTGTAAGTATCACCACTTTGCCCCTCAGGTGCAAGCGAGTCGGAAAAACAGCTCATTTCCCTCACCACTTACAACCTTTACATCAAAGCCCTTAGCCCTGCAAAAGCCTCTTTAGCTTCTCCATCCTTGCCGGGTCTGTGGTAGATTCTGCAAAAATAGCTTTCACCTTATGCTTCACAATAAAGTCAACAGTCTTATCTATATCTTTTGTTGCGACCTCTGAATCTGTGCTAACCCCTTGAGGGCTACAACTTCAATACCGTATCTTCTTGAAAAATAATTAAAGGCATCGTGTGGAGTAATCAAGTACTTCCCACCCTCAGGTGAGATTATCCAGTGCTTTTTGTTTTCTTCATCAAGAGCCGTAAGCTTTTCTACATAAGCTTTGGTATTTTTCTATTTCATCTTTTTATCTGGCAAAAGCTCTGAGCTTTGCTCCTGCATTTTCAGTAGCTTCCTTGTAAAGATCTATATCAAACCAAAAATGCGGATCTATAATTTGCAGCCCCATCTTCCTCCATCTTGCCAATCTTGTCCTCTGAAAATGTGGATGCTACTGCATGTCCCTTCTTTTCTAGTACCTCTGCATCTTCCCCTCAAAGTGAAGTCCGTGAAAAAGCACCAAATCAGCCTCAGCAATCTTCCTTAAATCCTCCGGCTTTGCCACATAAAGATGTGGATCTTCTCCTGCTGGTATAATAAGCTCTTTATCTACCATATCGCCTGCAAGCTGATTTACCATATCATATAAAAATGAAGTAGTAACTGTTACTTTTTCTTTGTCATTTGGGAGTCAGTCTTTCCTGAACCTCCCATCGCACCGGAAATCATAGGTACTTTTTAGAGCCTTCATCTTTCTTAGAAGTCATTGTTTCTCCCTGACTTCCTGTTTTCCCCATAACTTGTTAATAGTATAATTCCGAGTAGTAAAAATAATAATGTCTTTTTCAATTTCTTCTCTTCTCCTTTTTTTCAGTATAAATTTCAAGCTTGACGTTTGTTAGTCTAAACTAACTAATGGATAGTATATAATTAAGGAGAAGATATGTCAAGGAGGTTCTTTAGTAATGAAAATTGATAGTCTGTGCGAAAAGCCACTTATTTCGTGTAAGTCATCAGTTATCTTTTCTCTTTTGTATAGCGGCATAAAAGCCCTGCCCTGCATCGCTGCAATATGGTTTTACTTTGATAAGCCCTCCGAAGAATCGGAGGCTTATTTATCTCAATTAAACCCTCTAATCGAGTAGGAGGCGGTGACTAACGCCGTCCTCTCCAACACTGTCACGTCACGGTTCTCGTATACAGCGCTTTCAATAGTTGATGTGCACAGACTGATATGCTGTGGTTAAATCGTAAAAGCCACTGTTTATCAGTCTTTCTTTTTATCATTGCCATGTTCATGACAACTGTATGTATGTAAACCAATAGCCTCGTCTGCTGTTTGCCGTTTTCCACCCCTAGGTCTTGAGGAACTCCCATGACCCTCAGGTTTCGGTATCTGGTTCGCACACATTTCCATTGTTTCCATATACACATACGTATTCTGTGATAGAGCATCCGTTGACCTCATTCATGTTGCTCTTCATACTTGCTATTCCATAGTGGTTAAGCCACCCTCTTGCGTATACCTTGATTCTTTCTAGGCTCGGCAGTTGACTGACAGCACTTACAGGAAGAAAGCTCTTTCAGTTTCTCCTCAAGATACCTCGTACTGCTCTCTAAGAGTCTCTCTGATGCCTTCCTGCTTTTCGCAAGAAGGACTATGTCATCTGCATACCTTATGCATGGGACACCTCGTTTCAAGAACTCCCAATCAGAATTCATTGAGGTACTGATATCTCCCTGCCATAATACCAATCGCTTATCTAAGTCTGTAGCTTCAAACTATCTCCATCCACTACACCCTTTTCACGAATCATTTTCCTTTAAAAGGCATCCTGTATTTTTCAGGAAGTCCTCTGAAGCTTCTCTCAGTTTTCTCACATTGAAAGAGTCCACGGAGGAATCTCCACTGTTCTTCCGAAGTTTTTGGAATCGGATAATGGGAGTACTCCAGCATTCTTTTGCAATTCCTGAATCAACCATATCCTTCTTTCACTTTGCTTCATTTTCTCCTCCTTTCAAAAGCTTCCCTATAATAAATCTCTAAGCACCTGCCCGATATCCGCATTCAGGCAAATGCTTCTCTCCGAAATTTTCGTACTGCATCCTGTATCCTCCACAAAGCTTTCATCCGTGCGGAGATTCATGGTCATGGGGAGTCCGTCATCCGGGCAAATGGGGATCAGCTCTGTAGGAATAGACATTTTTTCAGCATCTTATCCTCCGGCAGCTGAAATATCCCCGCATTATCTCGGACACAAGTTTTTGGTATAATTTAAATATGAAAATTGTGCAACAAATCGGAATTTGACAGGGGAGGTCTCATGAGGACAGAATATAAACACAATCCGCCCATTCCATATAGTCTACATGATATGCGGGTCAAAAAGATTATAATGCAAGATCAAACAATAGTACTTGAATTTGAGGACGGATATAAAAAAACTTACAGAACCTTTTGAACAGGTCGAGGGAAACATCACAATCGAAGGTGTGGATTTTTGATTTTTACCAGCGTGATGTTGCAGAGCAAATGGGGAAACTATGGAAAATTCAATGGTGAGAAATTAGAACTGGAACACTTTATAAAGAGATACAAAAACTATAGCTTTGAAATTGTAGATGAATTATATGGGTATAATCAAGTATTGTATTCTGGTTATTTATCTATCTTAGAAACAGAAGATTTAGTTCAAAATGGACATTTCAATTTACTTTACAGGCAAAATTATTTACGATACAAAAGAGTAAAAATTCTCACTCCTGCTTTAGCATAGTGAGAGTGTAAATAATTCTGTGTAAACCTCCAAGATTAATGCTGAATTTCAAAATAAAAGTTAACAGTATTTATCTTTTTGATTCTGTCATACGGAATTCAGGCTGTCAATCGGCAGCCTGGATTTTCTATTGCCGCTCGTTATTCCAAATCTGCCGGTGATTCTATCTCCAAAATAAATACAAAGTTGATTGAGTGTTTGTCCCCCAATTCCATGGAGCCCCTGTCCATTTTTGTTATATCTATCATCGCTAAATATATACTTTTGAATAAAGCATCATCACTTGGGAAAATAGACTTGGCCTTTGTGACCTTTCTCAATCCTCAGTTAAAGTTTTTCTATGGAGTTCGTTGTATAGATTATTTTACGGATTTCCTCAGGATATTTGAGGAATGTAGAAAGTTGGGGCCAGTTATTTCGCCATGAACTGACAGAAGACGGATATTTCTTTCCCCATTTTTCTCCTAACTCATCAAAGCCACTTAGAGCACTATCCTCGCTAGGAGCCTGATAGATTGCTTTTAGGTCTTTCTGAAACGGCTTTAAATCCTTATAGTTAACAAATTTAGCAGTATAACGTATTTGATGCACAATACAACGCTGAATCTCCGCTTTTTGGAAATACCGCACCTATAGCTTCTCCAAAACCTGTCAAAGCCGTCTACTGATACAATCATGATATCCTCAACACCACGATTTTTATCTCGTTTAAACACGCAGCCAATATTTAGCGCTTTCATTACCGCCAATCCACATGCCAAGCACTTCTTTGTTGCCGTTCAGTTTTATTCCGATAGCCACATAGACAGCCATTTTGATGGTCTGATTACCTTCACGGACATGGAAATGAATCGCATCCATAAATACAATAGCGTATTTTTCTTTCTAATGGTCTATTCTGCCATTCTTTAGCAATTGGTAATATACGGTCTGTCTTATGAGAAATCATTTCGGCGGAAGCCTCAACTCCATAAACATCGCAAATGTGTGAAATATCTCGAGTTGTCATCCCCTTGGCATACATAGAAAGAACTTGGTCCTCTATATTAGAAATATCGGTCTGATTTTTCTTAATAGCTTGAGGCTCAAACTCGCCTTTTCTATCTCTAGGTATGTCAGATTAATTTCACCAAGGGATGAAACAACTGTTTTTACTATACCCATTTCGACTATCATCGGTTTCTTTATTCTTATAGTCGTACTTTGAATAACCAAGCTTCTCATCCATCTCTGCTTCTAGCATTCCTTGTAGAGTATCCCCGAGAAGATCTTTTAAGCATTTCTTGCACATCCTGAGCATCCTCGGGATGGTAGTGTTCAATAAGTCCATTGATAAATGCTTTACGCTCTGGAGAGAGCTTCCTTGTTCTTGCCATAAAAAAATATCCTCCTAGATTAATATTTATTCTAACATTAATCTGGGAGGATACCTATTTTCAACTATCTAGTTTACACAAAAATATTTTACAGTCTCCAGCATAGTATCAGAAATCACCTAACAGCCGATACAAATTCTTTAACACGTTCAATATCTACAGGTTCAGACAATCTATCTTCTTTCTTAAATCCACTTCCTATTATCGCTCCATCAGCAATAGGCCATAACAGATGAGCATTCTTTGCATTTATGCCGCTTCCAAGCAAAAAGGGATTAATAATCCATTATTTTTATATCAATAATCAAATTTTTATCAGGTGCAATTCCTGTCATACTTCCTGTTAAAAATAGCGGCTTCAGCACCACTGTTTTGGATATCTCTCGCCTTTTTCTATTATACTGCGATCTCGCAGTTATAGCATGACTACCATATTTTTACCTGAAAATCCCCAAAAATCATTATTTCCTCAGCTGCTATATTTTTGCGATATCTCATCAATTCAGGTGCTGCTGCACCAATATATCCGCTATTACTGATATAGCATTCATCAGAATTAAAAACAGCGTACAAAATCAGCATTTGAAGCCTTTGCAACAGCAATTGCCTGTAAAGCACCATTAAGATGTACGTTAATTTCCCATTGGTATATGAGAATAGTTCTCCTAATACGAATAACAACTGAAGTTAAAAAGCAACGGTCTCAGGTCCAATATAACCGCCTATTGGGTAGGGGTATCAAATTGATTCTCAAATTTGTATAGCATCTACGCCACCTTCAATTAGCGCTTCAGCATCATGTGACGCAAACTCCATATATCATTCAAAAGATTCGCAATTATGGGCTTTCAGGCAATGCTTTAAGGTGTATCATACCAATAATAGGCTTTTTACCTTTAAAAAGTTTACTGAAAATCATAATTATTCTCCAACCGTCTGAATATACACTAATCTGTCTCTTGGACCATCAAATTCATATATATTTCTTGTGAACTACCTAACATAATTTCACCATTTGAAACAGGAAAAGTTTGTTGGGCATTTGTTAATATTGATTTCAAAATGACCGGCAGCATCCATTACAGGGTCACAGGTATGCATAAACGGTGAATCTATTGGTACAAGCTTTCTAATCAAGTGTTCCACATCTACTAATGCATTAGGATCGACTCCACATGCAATCAATACGCCTGCTGTAGAATGTGGGTATAAACCAAAAGCATAGCCCTTCTTTTTATTCCCGAATTTTTACAACCTCACGCACATCATCAGTAATATCCTTACAGTTCATGTTTCCGTGTTAAAATATGCTATAATTTCCATAATCTTTCTCCAAATTTATACTTGCCAGCCTGCAACAGGACCGGTATATAAAAGTTCAATCACATGCTTCAAATCAACATCATGAGGCGCATCTGGATCTTTAAATGATATACGTGATAATTCACATGCAAATAAATGTAATACAACCATACTTGCCAATACCGCAGTATATTCATTTAGTTCAGATATAAATGGTGCAATATGTAATATATTTTCAGTTTCTTCACATTTAACATTTCCTATAACAAAAATGCGCGCACACTGTGTTTTGGCATACTCAATCACTTGTCTTTCCCTATGTTCTGAAATATTATTGCCAATCACTATAACAGCATCTGAACTTTTAATAGCAAAACCGTTTTAGATGTAGTATTCTTCAGCATTAACAGACATTGTATGTATACGGTTTGTTTCAATAATTTTGCAGCTCAATCATGCTTGCTGTTCTTGCCGGTCCGCTTCCAACAAAAGTATAGCATCGCGCTTCAAGAAATTTTTTGTATGTGATCTTTTTCATATTCTTCAGTATAAATACGTCGAGATAATCTGGGGTGTTTTAGCTTTTAATTCCTCATTCAATTTATCACATTCTATACAATTTAAATTTTTTCCTTGCCCAAAACTGCTGCAAGAGCAAACATCAAAAGCAAGTCCGCTAGTACTTGTTTTCGTTGGAAACGACTTGGAAACGCCGTCGCAAGTAACAAAGAGGTATGCTGCTCTCTAACCCGGGGGACTGTCTCCATGATTTGTAACACCTATTGAAATGCCCATTATATAAGTTAACATATTCTAATGATTTTTAGAACATACATAGACTTTCCTGAAGAGCTGAATAAGATAACCAACGTTTTAGAATCTACTTTGGGCTGTAAGAGATAGAAATCATACGCTTCATAGCTAATCGCCTCAATATCTGCATATTTTCTAAAAGCTTGTGCTGCTGAAAATCCTATAAAATAACAATCTCCTGAACCGACTATATATATTCTTTCAACATCTTTTCCTGCAATCTGTACAATATTCTCTTCTAATTGTTTCATGCAATTTTCAATAACATCCGCCTGTTCCATTGCTGCATTCGAAGTAATATTCATCCCAGATAACCTTCATATTTCTACCTCCAATCATTTAAATATTTTTCAATTTCACTACGCTTAGGCATAGTTCTCGCTCCTGAACGTGTCACTGATATACCTGACGCCACACTTGCGAAACGCATCGCTTCTTCCACCGATTTTCCTTCAAGTTCGGCACATATATAAGCAGCTGCATATCATCTCGGCACCGGTTGCATCTAAGGCTTTGTGCTCTGTGCACTTTTATTCTGCAAACAGATTTTCTCCTTTGTCATTAATATTATACGAGACCCATTTCCCACATTTTACAACAAAGGTTTGGCCTGTTAATGGGCTTAAATGCAATGCTTCCATTTCACTTTTTCCTGTAAGAATCACATCACTCAATGAACATAGTTTTTTCATAGACTTCTTGACCTCCGGCGGTATTGCTTCAGGAGGATAACGCAAGTTAGGATCAAAATATATTTTTGACCTTCCCTTCCATGATGGTGGTATGAGAAAAATACTTTCTTCAGCAGGATGAACTCCCATCATAACACCAGATACAAATACAGCATCAGGTTGAACCTTGTTTAAATATAACAAATCTTCAAAAGCTTAATTTTTCGTAAGCCGAGTCGTTGGCCAATACCCAGATTGTTCGTTCTCCATCGGGAGTAACAGTAATAAGAACTATTCCGCTCGAATGATTCGTATCAAGCACTATTCCTTCATTGCTTACATTATAATTAAGCATATCTTCCTTAAGATAACGCCCGATTTCATCATCTCCTAAACGACAGATAATGGAGGTGTCTGTACCCAATATTCCGAGTCCTGCGGCAATATTTCCACCTGTCCCCCTCCATTACGGTGTAAGGTGTGCCATAAGTACCATCTCCGCAATTTGGATATGCCATGATGTGTGTAGTCATATCTGCGAATATATCACCTATTATTACTGCTATACTACTCATAATCTCATGCCCTTTAATTAATTTTTCATAAAAATATTTTTATATTAGAATTACTTGATCTTAACTCTTCAGTATTTCTAAAAATATCATCACTATCAATAAAAATAAACCCAAGAACCACATTTTTGGAGATGTATCAGGCATACCTACTGCAATCAACCCTATAAAAATAATATTTAAACTAGTTGATTCTAATAAAATATACCAAATGTAAGATTACAAGCTCTCTGAAATACAATCGCTAAAGAGATGCTTATTAAAGGTTTAAAAAACAATATTAACACTTCCTAATCGGTCTGCGCCACCGACCTGAGTTGGCAGGTGTAAGTATAGCTGCAATGAGACAGGAAAAATACCTCCATACACAAAGATTTGAACTTTACAAGTTCTGTTTTTATTCCTGCATGCAACAAATTCATTGCTTCCTACAGCCCTCATGTAAAGCTAAATGAGTATGATTGAATATAAATAAAAACAAAATCATTGACACAACAAATATAATTATGATATTTTGTGGTTCCCTAAAAACAGTATATCTATTTTCAATTTGTACAAAAACCAAATTGTCCTGACCAAACTGTTTTCCAATAATTTTCATAAATCATTGTCAAGCCATTGTAAGTACTAAGGATGGGATTCTCAATACTCATGTTGAAAACACCTGTTACTGGAAGATATTAAAAATACCTGAAATAAAAGAACCAACAATCATGCCTGCAAAATCCATAATTTGCAGCACATCACTAACAACACCACTTATAATTAACTGATGAACCAATGGTGAAATCAAATATTCCGCAAATATTTCCATACGCTACTAGCATAGGCGGTAATAGTAGGTATAATAGACTGAAGCAAATTAGTATATATACAGTTCCAATTACTAAAAAACGTTCAAAAACAAATACACACACACAATAAATGATAATCGGTAAAAGTCAATATCTTTATATTATTTAAAAATTCTTCTCATACCGCATCACATCCTTTTTAACGTTCTCAAAAACTTAATATGCGGGCGGATAGCCACCCGCATATTAAATCCTTATCAATTATCCATTATTTACTATGGCGCTTACGACAACATCCGCAACAGAAAATGTTTTAGCAGATTGATCATATAATCAGTATTCACATCAGGATTTGTTTTCTGATCATTTTTCATTAATTTCTTCTTTAGTATATGAGGAGTATCTCCCCAAAAATACTCCGTAAAATTCAGCCTCTCTCTGCCGAAGTTAATTCAAGGTAGAGTGTTATTATGATTGATGGTCCTTTCATCATTTATTGGGTTCAATCACTGCTATTAACCAAGATAACTGCAGACATCAAGGATCTATCTGTTGCTGCCCACCATAAGCAACATGAAAAGTTCCTTCAGCAAAGGTAATCTCCATCGTTGACTCAAAGTCAATACGCCCTACTATAATTTTTCCTGCTTTACCATTGTCCGATCAGCCTTCTCTATGGTAGGTAATGCAGAAGGACCAATATGTGCCGAGCAATAATATACCGTCCATTTCAGGATGAGGCTGCCAATATAGCTGTTAATTGTTTTGGTCATATCTGTAGTGACTGGCAATACCATAAGTAGTATTTAATAACTTAATGCCAGTTTCTTCTACGCCTTCTGCTGCTGCTTTATCGCGCAAATCGGACGGAGGCATCTCCTTTTGCAATATTGTATCAACAAAGATTTTTCACTCCCATATCAGCCATCTACAGTTTGCTGCACATTCCTCATCATCCTCATTACAACCGCCGGCAAACCATTTCAGATTCATAAATTCGAGAACGAATATCATCATCTCTAATAGGGACTGGTTTCTGGTTTGCCCAGCTAGACGTTTTGCTTCTGCACACATCGCATCGACAGTTGGAAGCATGGAATCCTGAAGCAGGCAAAAAGTATTCCATCAACATCACGGCTTATAAGTTCGAAATATTGATGTCAGCGTATCCGCTGTCAAATCGGTCTGTACGGTTATAGGTTCACCACCTGCAGCTTCTACGCAACCTTAACACTTTCATAAACAGATATCCATGTTGGTCGGTGCTTGCAGTATCCCAAGAGAGTCCGATAGTAAACGATTTTGTTGCCAGTTTCATCTTTAGAAGCATTGATTTTTCAACCGTGAGTACTACTTGTATTCCTGCTTTCGGTTTTTGTTTTTCTGAACTATTTTTCCGTATCCTTATCTTGCTTTACCTGAACAACCTATAAGAAAACACATTATCATAATTACAACTAACATAAAATATATATTATCATATCCTCCCTTTTTTATAAATTTTACTTTATTACAACGGCATTTTTCTGTCAAATGAAAGTGTACCATGTATATAAAACAAAACCCTGATAATCTGTTGAAGCAAACCGTCGCTACCGGTCAAAGACACCACTTTTTAGTATAGCCATAGCAACTCCTCCTATAACAGCAGAACGAAATAATATAATCCATCCTCCTGAAAGCGGCATTCCTCCAGATACATACCGCCAATAATACATCGAATTCAAAAGCATTGCCCGTGCCGAAGATGCCGTACAACCTCGAATCAAAGTAAAAAGTCCGACCAATCCACACAATTCCAGATAAAATAAATGTAATCATTCTTGCCTTTGCTAATATTTACCCCAGACTGCCGTGCTGCTTCCTCAGATGACCCTATTGCCTTGCATTGCTTCCCATAAATACTATTTTTATATAAAATATAAAAGCACTATAAACACTATGATAAATGTAATAATCTTAATCCAGTTTGTGTCAAAAATCTCATTGAAATCGGAATACCAACTGAACCGTTTTAAAAAGCCATGTCGTCATTCCTCTGCATATGAAAGACATTGCCAATGTTCCTATAAAAGATCTACTCGCAAATATGATACAGTAGTCCGTTAATCATACCAACTAAAAGCACCTGCCATTAATGCCGCAGGAAAAACAAGCCACAAACTGATTTGAGATGCAAACGCGCCTGCCATTGCGGAAAATCCTACAATAGCATCCAACAGACAGATCAAAGCTCGCCCAATGCCATAACAAAAGTAAAAAGCCATGGCACTCAAAGTAATCGTAAAAATTATTAAAAATATTTAATAGATGCCAAGAAGTTTACCACCCGTCAGCGTTTTTCAAACAGAATTACAACCAATAAAAGTCCTGCAAAAGAGAGTTTTTAAATAATAACCCTTTTTAAATCCATTATACCTGTCGATTTTCAAAGCAGTTCGTGTTTCCATAAACCGCACCTCCTTAAATCATTTTCTGAATCAGTTTTCTTCTGTAAGACTATCTTTTTCTAAAAAATTCTCCTGATATTTTCCCATCTTTAAAGAGTAATACTCTATCGACATACCTATCAGTTCTGAAAGTTCTTCAGAGATAAGAATTATAGAACGCCCCTCTTGTTTAAGTTCTTCGATCAGCAGTAAAATTTCTGCTTTTACACCAACATCAATTCCTCGTGTCGGGCAGTCAAGGATTAAAATTTCAGGACTTTTTCCAAGCCACTTTGCAAGCACCACCTTCTGTTTATTACCGCCACTTAGGGTATTACAAAAATTTTCAACAGAATCAGCCTTGACTTCCATGCCCATGCATATAAATCTTGTTTATTAGAAAAAACAAGATTTAATTTCTGATAAAGTAATGCAGGTAAGCGAGATATTATCTTTTTATGCTGCATACAAAGCATCATAGACTCACTGTCGCGGTTCTTTGAAACATAAGCCATACTATGTTTCACCGCCCAGAGCGGGATGCAACTACATCTTTCCCATCTTTAAGCACCTTACCTTTTATTGGTTTAATAAGTCCAAAATATCACTTTACCAAGCGTATGTATGCCACAATTACTTAAACCTCCTATGCCTAATATTTCCCCTCGATGTAAATCAAAAAGCTGACATCTTTAATATCCGCTGCCGTTACTTCTTGCATTTTTAATACTATTTTATTGCTTGTTTTTCATCACCATCCTTTCTATAATAGTGATCAGTCATTTCTCTTCCAATCATAAGATTTCTTATAGAATCTGCAGAAAAATTTGGTTTAAAAAGATTTGCAGTCAATATGCCATCTCGCAGAACAGTTATCGAATCGCACATTCTCATTATTTCATCAATATCGTGAGATATAAAGATAACCGCACCGCCCTTATCACATAAACGGCGCATCATGCGATAAAGAATATCACGTCCATACATTGATAGAGCTGTAGTGGTCTCGTCTATAATCCAAATTTTTAGGCTGTATATATAAGGCTCTTGCTAACTCTACAAAGCTTTCTTTCCTCAAAAGAAAAGAGTATCAATAAGCTCGGACGGCTCAATGCCAGTAACTCAATGCTTTCCATAGCCTTTTTGCTTCAAATTCATACATTTTAAAATCCCGAGTTTACTAAATATTTGCTCTTTTCCATATTAGCCGAGATAGAAATCTTAGAAATGGTTCCTTGTTCCTGGACCACCATGCTTATCCCATTCTCCATAGCATCAATAGCATTACCCGGACAATAAGGTTTTCCACATAAAAACATTTTACCGCTATCACATTTTTGCATACCCGCAACTATAGAAGAAAAAGTTGATTTACCTGAACCATTCTCTCCTATTGAGTCCACGAATCTCCCCACTATGAATTTCAAAATCGAAGTCTACAAGCGCATGCACTTCTCCAAAAGCTTTACAAAATTTTTCAGCCTTTAAAAGATAGTTTGCAGAATCTCTCATAATTGTGCACCTCATTTGCTTATTTTCATTTTGTCTGTAATTCAATTGTAAACTATTGATAAATAAATGAAAATATAACAAAATTCATATTTTGTTCATTTTTATCAAAAAGTCTCTGTTTCATGAAAAATGAAATGGAGACTCTGAAAAATGCTTATGCAATAGTATTTGATTCTAATTGTTTGAATCGCCTTGCTATTTTTATTAGACAGAAATAATATTGAAACACAAGTCCCCTTTCAAGCTCACTTCTAACGGTAATATTGGCATCATCAGCATAAAGATAAGATAATCTTGAATAAATATTAGAAAGATCCGATTTTTGCTGCCGCGTTCCAATGGGCGCTTAATTTCCTGCTTCACCCTGTTGGTAATTTTATTTCATCCATACCCTATACCGTTATCCTGAATACTCAACATTAGTCCTCCTGTAACCCTTTTCAATACAAATTTTTATCTCCCCGTTTAATTCACCATTTTTCTTCATTAATTAATCCATGAAATAATGCATTTTTTCTACGAGGGCTGTATCATATTCTTTGGTATTTGTTCTCTCAAAGAGAATCATCTACTTCCAAATCATTTTTATATCCCCAAGATACATAAAGTGTTGAATTTTAATATATTCCTCAACCACCTTTATTTTCTTTCTCAATTGTATCAGTTATTTCAATGCTGTTTACAGTAAGCGATCCCTTAAAATTGCCATAAGCGCACGATTTACCGTAACCACATCTTCACAGCGGTTTTTGCCTGGCGAGGTAGTTTATACTGTTTATTGTATTGAAAATAAAGGTGTGGATTTATCTGACTGACAAGTAAAACTAAATTTAAATTGTTGCTCCATATGTTCTTTTTCCGCAATTGAGCTTAAAACTGTTATGCAAGTCATCAACATTTTATTGTATGAATTTTGTAATATTCCGATCTCCCCTTCACCCGTTACTATAACTTTATCCGTCAAATTTCCCTCAGCCGTTTTTCCATTGTTTTTGACAAAAGTGAAACAATGGGAGCGTATCATTATGCCAAGACTATGCGAAAGAACAATAAAAATCAAAAAGAAAAATTGAAAGCGCAATTAATAGCCCCATAAAATAAAGGAAATAACGAGACGTGAAAATGGCAACATTGGATATAAGCGAAAATCACTCTCCAATTACTTTTAATTGCCCGTCGCATTAAAGCTGTTCCCTCACCAAACTCAACCTGATCTACGATTGAGGCTGACATTTTTCAAATTTGTAAGATCTTTCATCCAGTGCTCATTGCCTGATGCATATTGTCTGCTGTATCACGTAGATATAATAATCATAAATATTATCCCCAATTGTACGTATATCATTAAGTGTATCATTAAGAGAAGCAAAAATAACAAAGGTAAACCATTGATTGTTCTGATAAAATTTTTCGCGCATAAGCCACTGTACTATAGTCAACGTGATTAATCGTTACTCTATATATAGGTGACAATCTACTACAAAACTCAGCTTTTCTAACATTACTATACCACTCCGAATCAAGCAAAGCATAATCTTCATCAGTAATATGACTTAACAGATCAAGAAGAGGCATTCGATTAGTTTCAATAAACACTGCACGAATCATGCCTTCATAACTTGTCAGATTGCTAATGAAATCATAGTGAGTTTTTATTCTTTTTCCGTTGGATTTTTAAAGTAATGTTGAATATTCATATTTTGAGAAATTGACAAAGCAAGGTTTTTCTGTATAATTTTCCAAAAATGATATAGTTGTATCCATACGCCGTACAATTTCTTCATTACCATTTTTAGCCTGTCTCATAGTACGAAGCCACATTGAAGGAAGCCATACTGAAAACGAAAGGATTAATGATATAAAAAGTTATAATACCCACTTGAACTATACGCATACGTAATTGTTTTTGAATTGAACACTTTTTCATCGTTTATTTTTCTCCTGTTCTTTCGATATTCCCCCGGCAACACTCCGATTTTTCTGAAAAACACGGCTAAAATATTGAAAGCATCTGATACCCGCAAGACCTCAAAATTTCATATATTTTAGCATATCCATCTGATAACATGCGCTTTGCTTCTCTTATACGAACATCATTGATATCAATTCTTCATAGTCATACCCGTTTCTTTGTTTTAAAAAGTACACACATATATCCTACCTTATATGTAAACTATCTGCAATTTCATTAAGCGAAAGATTAGAATTCGAAAAATGTACATTTATACAAGTGATTGCCTCTAAAATAGTATGCGAATATATTTTTCTTATATTCTCTATTAAAAATGCGAAAAAGCTCAACAGATTTATCCGTAAATCATTCACAAATTGAAATAACATTCAACCGAGTGCGATTGCTTCGGCTCAATACTATATCCGAATATAAAAACAACTCCGGAAAAAAAGCTCTATTTGACGAATTATTGTTTGATATATTTCACTTGAAATTGTTGCCAATGTATTATAGTCTTCAAATGAAGAGATAGCATTATAGAGTGTTTTCAAATATTGGGTAATTTGTTTTCGTCTCCCCTCTTTAATAAGTTCCTCAAATATTTTAGTATATTAAATGTTGGACGCACAGTACTGCTACGGGGTATTTCTTCAATCGGAATAAAAGTGTTATTCGATGTAAAATATTTTTCTTAAAAATTTTATAGTTATTTTGTAAGAAATGTCGTAAATCACTTAAAAATCCATAGGGCGGATTGCAATATATAATGTAAAAGATATATCCTCATATTCAGCTAATAATTCTTGCAAATAAACCGCATTTCTTCTTATACAATCAAATGTATGTAAAAATAGATTTATCTCGTATGGATTAAGTATAAGTAAAGTTCTCTGATCCGATAGGAACACCCCAACAAAACCAATATCAATATACTTTTGTTTACGCAAAAACCGTTTTAATATTCGCTTGTGATATGTATTCGATATGTGGCTCATCTAATCCTACAAACGTTACAGGAGAATTTTTGCTCAATTATCAGAAAATGCAAACTGTCTATAGTATTGATCTTTCCTCAGCATTTATTAACTCACTTGAAAAAGAAAAGAAATTTTCAAGCATGGTATCTATTAAAATATTATTATTTTTACGCTGTTTATCAACAGAAACATGGAGTCTGTTTAAAAGTTCTTTCATGCTTTGTTCCGTAATTTCTCCTTTAATAATATAGTCTGTAATTCTCTGATGTATGGCTGTACGTGCATATTCAAAAATCCGCATACGCAGTGAGCAAAAAGTAACAACACATGCTGATCTATTTCTCTGATAATTAGCTCAATCCCGCCCATAATTGGCATTTTTATATCTGTAATTACAATTTGTGGATGAAACTGTAAAAATTTTGTAAATGCCTGTGCACCATTAAAAAGCAGTAGCTACAATTTTAAAAGCCATGTTTTTCCCAATCCACTATAGTACACATGTATTCAAGTGCAAGTCTTTCATCGTCCACAATCATAACACTAATCAAGTCCTGCATAATTCCTCCATATCTCTTAAATATTGATACATAACTACAGTAAACTTACATTCTAACACGTCTGAGCTACTATGGTGCATATTATGATTTATAAAAATTTATTTAGTGAGTTGTAAATTTAAATTCCAGCCATTTCACTACCAAACTGGAATTTAGTTTTGCAAAAATATATGCCAAGTTAGTATTGCAAACCTTTTGATATATTGTCATAGCAGTGACTCAGTAATAGAGCCGGATGGCGTTATCCAAGGAGAATACCATGGCTAGGAATGCACATCTGACTCTTGATGAAAGAGCCACTATAAAAGTTCGCCTAAAGGCGAGCTTCATTTTACTAGAATTGAGCAGGAACTTGGGAAAGATCCTTCCACCATCTCTAAAAAGTTGAACTTCATAGTCAGACTGTACGCAGGTCTTCATTCAATCCATGCAGCAAACGAATGACCTGTAATGGACACGGCACAGCCTGCTCAAAGTGCAGTCAAAAATATTCAAATAACTTCTAAGCGTTGTCTTCAAGTGAACTGTTATGAGGCATTGCAGACAGTTTGAGGCTCTTATCTGTAGCCAGACTGGAAAAACCGCCATATGTCTGTAACGGATGTCATCAAGGACGAGTCATGCAAGCTGGAGAAACATGTTTATTCCGCAAAAATCAGCTCAGAAAGCATATGAGATAACACGCTCAGAAAGCCGTCAGGGAATAGCTGTTAGCCCTGAAGAATTAAAAGCGTATTGATGATATTATTTCGCCGCTGGTTAAGCTTGGTCGAGTCCATACATATGATATGTGAATAATGCGGATGATATCATGCTTGATAGAAAGACCAAATTTATAACTATGTTGATGCCGGTCTTCTTTCTGTTGCTAATGTCGATCTCCCGAGAAAGTTCACTATCGTACTCGTTCACGTCAGAAACCTGTAAGGGTGAACAAGCAATGCCATGCAGGTCGTACCCTATGAAGATTTTGAAACATATCTCGCAGCAAATCTTGATATTCCTGTAGTGGAAATGGACTCCGTTGAGGTCGTAAAGGTGGGAAAGGTCCTACTAACCATATATTTCGAAACAGCAGCCTTATGCTTGCTTTCACACGGGATGGCAATACAAGCTAAATCTGTTTCTGAAATATTTGACCTGTTGCCTATGAGGCTGGGACATGATAATTTTACAAAACTTCTTTCAGGTAATTCTTACTTTGATAATTTAAAAATCGGTGCAGCAAATTCAAGTTCGTCGAACTGATAAAATCCCTTTAGGAAACAAAGGGAGCACTTCTATACTCTCAAATAATCTATCCTTTCATCCGCCGGCTTTCAGGCTGGCAGTTTTTCTTCTGTATCATACTCTCGCAGGTGCACGGTAAAACCTCTTGCTTCGCAGTAACCTCCTCAAATACATTTCCGCTAAATAGGAGGGACCTGTCCACCAAAAGCTTTGTTGTCATCATCCTACAAGGCTTTTCCCGTCTTTGAAAGAAGGAGAGTCCACTAAGACTTCTTTGCTATCTTTTTCCGGTGAATGCCGATATTTCTTCCACTGCCATAGTTACAAGTAGATCAATTGTATAATTCAGTCTTTCTTTTGGAAATACTCAACTCAGCCATATCTTCTCACTTTTCTATAAATTTTAGACAAGATAGTGCGTCTTCTGTCTTAAAAGCAATATTGGTCTTTTAACTTATTCGGAAGTAACTGTTTGATACAAAAATTCATCTGTTTCTTTCTCCCCAACTATCCAAATGCCCCCGCCAAGTAAGCTGTCAAGCTGGCATTGAGTGGCATCGTCTGCAATTTCCCGATGATGATATCAACGTTTCTCAGCTTTTCTCTCTTCCTCAAGAAAAAGTATTCTTTCTATGAGCAGCTATGCAATGCAGCCAATCTACATTGGCTTCGGAAATACATGTATATTCAGTTGTTTTAAGTGGACTAAATTCAAAAATAGAAACATATCCATAATTTTGCTTATCTTCGATGCGCCCAATAGCTCTTGCCTTATTTATAGAAATTTTCAAAAAGCTCTCCGCTTGCTCTTTGGAACTTGTAAAATTAAAACCCTTGTCCAAAATCCTTTCGTTTGGCACATTTCCTAAAGTTCAGGCTAGAGTATCTCACAATAGCTTCCATGATAAAAATTAAGTTTTTCCTTTTAACTCAAGCATGTATCTTTAATCCTTTCGCATCAAGATATTCTTCAATATCCTGCAATACTGCCTTATCTCCCTCGCAATGGAAGATTCCGTAAGCTTTTCTATATAGTATAAAACCTTCGCCTGTTTAAATAAAGAAAGGACTTCATCCATGGAAAGATGCCATTCTTCTACTGCCTAATCTGATCAGTCTGGTTTGCATAAATAGTATTTCTTCTTTTTCACTCATCTGAAATCCTCCTTTCTCATGTTGTGAGATTATATCATAAATCCTCTACACCTGCTCTCCTTCCTCCTTTGTCTTTCCCAAAACTTGATGAATGGCCGCATGACTGCCGGTTTTGCATCTGACTAAGTAACGCCTGCCCGCTGCTCTGTATTTGACTGATCACCGTCTGCCCGCCGCTTTTAATCTGGGAAACGGCGGCTTGCTTTACTGCTTTCCATCAAATTGCTTAAAGCATTCATGATTTCTTTTTCTTCTCTTCCGGAGCTTTCCCATCTCCTTCCAGATGGTTTCCATGTTTTCATTAAATTTCCCGGAAAACTCGATAAAGGTCTCCGACTTTGTACTTCAATCAGGGGAAAATCTGTTGTGCAAAGGGATTCTCTGGTTTCATCGTCCATGCTTTCCAGCCAGCTTCCCAAGGTAGTTTTTTGCATAGTGACTGAGTTCATCCAGTTCCGAAGGAGACAAGCCTATCTTTTCAGCTTCCCAGGTCATAGCATCATGTTGCAAAATGCCCTTTGCCGTACTATGAATCACATCTTGCTTTGCAGGATTAGATAAGAGTTGCCCGATAATGGAGCTTTGCGGCGCAATAGTAATAATTTTCGGTAAAAGCTCCTGAAATTCGGAGACTGAATCACTTCCTCTCGAAAAGCCAGGGCCGTCATTATTATAAACTTGCACTAATACGCTCCTTGTTCTCAGCCTCGCAAAAAGCCGCAGCATACATGGCGAAGTTTCCGCCTTTCGAGTGTCCTCCCAAGATAAGCTCTCCCTCCAAAACAGGGAGCAATCTTGTTAAAATACGCTACTGCTTCTTTAGCGCCTGCGGTTTTCCGTCTAGCAGCTCATCAAAAAGTCTTCTTTTCCAGCCGGTAATCGTCTTTATCCGTCCGCGGAAAGAAAATGTAATTTCTGCCGTCGGGCAAAGAGAAAAGACAAGGGCGGCAAATTGCTTCACCTTATCCTTGTCAAAAGTCTTCCGCATAATAACCGACCTTGGTAGCAGAAAAGCGTTCTCCTTCCATCATTTCTTGCAGTAAGAGGGCTCGCTCCGTAAACTCTCCCTGTGGTCTGATTTCTTCCAAAGAATATTTTTCACAAAATCTTGAAAAAATCTCTTTCAAATCAAAGACGCCGTTCAGTCCTCCTTCAAATCCCGAAAATCAATATAGGAAAGATAGGAAAAAGATGACATTGTCCACCTCATTAAAGGGGAAACGGATAAAGACATCATTTCTCCATTTTAAATAATCCAGTAATTCCATACTACACACTCCTTCTTTTTACTTTACCAAAACCACTCCGCACAATGATAAAATAATGGAATAAGCTATCCGGTAGACCCACTATGCCCGTCCAGTATATTTTTCAAGACAAACTTATCCTATCTACCTCTATATTTCTAAAGCTTTAAATATACCATAGATTTTTGCGGCAAGCCGCATTTTTCGTCTCAACTTTTTCATCTACTCAGCGAAACTGTTATAGCATGAAAAAGCATCCCTTTCGGATGCCTTTTTCTCTAATACTATTAATCTTCTCTTTTTACTCACAAAGCTTCCTTATCTCACTCCCGTTTTTCCGTTAGGGCTGCCGGAGCTTCTTCACAAAAAGGAGGGCCTTCTCTCCGTCTCCGTGAACGCAGACGGAATCCGCCTGTATGGGGATTTCCTTTCCGCTTATAGCCTGCACCCTTTCCCTTTAAAATCATGGAAAGCACACGCTCGATGGCGAGGTTTTCATCGGTAATCATCGCCCCTTCCTTGCTTCTTGCCACAAGGCTGCCGTCCTCTTCGTGAGGCTCTATCCATAAAGACTTCCGCGCGAACAGGAAGACCGAGCTTTTCACAGCCTCCTTTATAGAGCGCGCCGGAGCTTTGTGCAAGAATAATGAGGCTCTTATCATATTCCAGAACTGCTTCGCAAATGGCTTTTTGCAAGGCTTTTCCTCCTTTGCCGCCATATTGTAGAGGGCGCCGTGCGGTTTTACATGCTGAAAGCTTTCCGCCGTTTTTTTATGCAGAAAAGCATCTACTGCCCCGATCTGGTAGAGCATCATCGCCTTCACTTCCTTCGGGCTTAAATTCATATTTCTTCTGCCGAAACCCTGCAAATCCGGAAAACCCGGGTGTGCACCGATTGCAGTTCCCGCCTTTTCACAGATTCCGACCGTCTTTTTCCAGCACAACGGGATCTCCCGCATGAAAAGCCGCAGGCAATATTTGCCGAAGAAATCAGCGGAATCAGCTCTTCATCGAGTCCCAAGGTATATCTTCCGTAGGACTCTCCTACATCTGCATTTAAGTCAACCTTCATCTTCTCCTACTTTCCCGAAAGCATAAAACGCTCTACGAAACCGGTATCGACTTTCCCTCTCCCGGAAAGCCTCAGACTGCATAATCTTATATTGAAAATCGAGATTCGTCTCCACACCGAGGACCAGCATTTCCTCGAGCGACCTTCATTTTCCGAATCGCCTCATCCCGATCTCGTCCCAGCACCAGTACCTTGGCAATCATGAGGTCGTACTCCATCGGAATGTTGTAGCCGGTGTAAAGCGCGGTATCGACACGCACCCCGTTTCCGCCGGGAAGGTGAAGCGCCGTGATTTTACCGGGACTGGGCATAAAGTTTTTCTCCGGAATTTCCGCATTGATTCTGCACTCTATGCTGTGTCCAAGGAAGGGAATCTCTTCCTGTTTAAGGCTCAAGGGCTCTCCTGCCGCAACTCTAATCTGCTCCATGACAAGGTCGGTGTTCGTGAGCAGCTCCGTAACGCCGTGCTCCACCTGGATACGAGTATTCATTTCCATAAAATAGAATTCCCCGCTCTTATCCATGATGAATTCTATGGTTCCTGCTCCGGTGTACTGCACGGACTTTGCCGCCTTGACGGCTGCCTCCATCATCTTCTTTCTTGTCTCCCGACTGACAATCGGGGAGGGAGATTCCTCAACAAGCTTCTGGTGATTTCTCTGTATGGAGCAGTCTCTTTCCCCGAGAGCAACAACATTTCCGAAATTGTCCCCCATAATCTGCACCTCGACATGACGAGGCTCCCAAAAATCAACTTTTTCCAGATACATTGCATCATCCGAAAAAGGCATTTCGCAGACTCTCTTTGCGCATGTGAGAAAGTCCTTTTCAAAGTCCTCCTCTCCGAAGCACTCTCGCATTCCCTTTCCGCCGCCGCCGGAGCTTGCCTTAATCATGACCGGAAAGCCCATTTTCTTGGCTTCCTCTAAGGCCTCCTTCACATCATAGAGAACGGATAAGGAACCGGGAACCACCGGCACACCGGCTTCCCGCATCTTCGCTCTCGCCTGCGATTTATTTCCCATGGAGTCAATCACTTCCGCAGTCGGCCCGATAAAGACTATGCCGTTTTCTTCGCATTTTTTAGCAAAGCCCGCATTTTCCGAAAGAAAACCGTAGCCGGGATGAATGGCATCACAGCCCATATTCTTCGCCACGGTTAAAATCGTATCCATATTCAAATAGGAGTTTCTTGCCGAGCCCTCTCCGATACACACTCTTTCGTCCGCAAGGCGGCTGTGAAGTGCGTCCTGATCCTCCTTGGAGTAAACCGCAACGGAGGACACGGAAAGAGCGCGAAGCGCACGGATGACCCGAACTGCAATCTCTCCTCGATTTGCCACTAAAACTCGTTTTAAACACCTTTTCCTCCTTTAAAAAGCTGTAGAACAGACTAAGTCTGTTCCTTTCAACGCTTTCTCCACTTTCTCACGTTTTCCGCTGCCTTCTGAAACTAAAACACTAGCTCAGCCTTTCTGATACTCAAAATCAAAGCTTTGTCTTCTCACGCTCAAAACATAAGCTCAGCGCTCTTACAGCTTTCTCACACGGAATAAAGGCTGTCCGTATTCCACCTTCTGCTCGTTCGAAACCAGTACCGCTTCGATTTCACAGTCGAAATCCGCCGTGATTTCATTCATCATCTTCATGGCTTCCAGGATACAGACGGTATCCCCCGCCTTTACGGTGTCTCCTACCTTAACAAAGGCCGGAATGGTCGGGCCCTTTAGCGGAGTAAAAGGTTCCCACGATTGGACTTGTGATATGCACTTCATTTTCCTCCTCAGCATTCTCCGTAGAAGAATTGCTTGCACCGCTGTCACTGCTGACTGCACTGATGCTGCTTACCACTCCGCTTCCCGCAATAACTGGAGGATTATCCAGCTTACTCATCATAATCTTAAAATCGCCGTCTTTAATGGACATGGTGTTTAAGGTGGAGCCCTCCATAATCTTCACCAGTCCTTCTAACTTTTCTAAATCCAACATTCTACTCTCCTTATCGTAAAGCTGTCCTATCCGAACAGCATGGATAATCTCTTTGCAGCCAATCTGCATTCGAGCACTTCCTTACAGGGCTTATGGATTGCCTTTCGCATCTCCTGCAGCTCCCGTTCCTCCTGTAGCATAAGCTGCTGTGCTTCCTGCACACTCACCGCCTCGAAACGAATTTTATCGTCCATTCTTCTCTGTACAAGTTTCGGTAAATCCACGGAAATGACTGTCGCTATCTTTCCGTAGCCTCCGGTTGTCTGCCGATCCGCAAGAAGGATAATCGGTTTTCCGTGGGAAGGCACCTGTATGGAGCCCAGGGCGATACCGTCGGAGATAATATCCGAACCGCGCTTTGTTTCGATAAAGCTTCCCTCCAGACGCATCCCCATGCGGTCAAATTCCGCACCGACCGTAAACTCCGTTTCTAGGAAGCTCCGGATTCCCTTTTTGGAAAATACCTCTTCCTCCGGCCCCATGACCACGCGAATCTTCACCTTATCTTCCTCATATTCTTTTGAGCGGAAGCGTTCTTGAGAGAAAGCTCGAAAGGTAAATTCTTCTGTTGATACGGGTCTCAATAAAGTCGCCGTCTTCCAGCTTTCTTCCCTTAAAAGCCCCCTATTTGGCATTTTCAAGTTTGTGGAACGGGAACCCATCACAACAGGGCACCTTCAGATAATTGGAAAAGGCGATATAGCAGGTTCTCCTGTTCTTGCGGAGCCGATTTTTAAGACATCTCCCTTCCGCAACGTAAATTGCGGTATACATAGGGAATCTTCTCGTCATTTAACTCCGGGACGGAAGTCCCTCCCGTTATGGAAATAATCATGGGAGCCGTAAACTCCAGTGTAGGCCCGATTAAAGTGCACTCTAAAACTGCCTCATTTTCCGGATTGTCCAGGAGGAGGTTTGCAATACGGAAGGCTCTTCTATCCATGACGCCGTTTACATTAAAGCCCTGCGCCTGAAATCCGGTTCGCCCTAAGTCCTGCACCGTGGTAAGAAGTCCTCCTTTAATTACTCGAAATCCCATTTTACTCCCCCTTATACCACTTTACTTCATACTCATCCTTCGCTACTGCCTCTTCAATCTCCCGATATTCCTTAAGGGAAATGGGGCAGAAACGAATGTATTCTCCCGCTCTTGTGAGGATCGGATCCTGTTTTGCCGGATTATACATCTTTACCGGCGTCTTTCCAATTAAGCGCCAGCCGCCGGGAGAATCCACGGGATATACCCCGGTCTGAGAGCCTCCAATCCCGACAGATCCCGCCGGAATACAGAGTCTCGGATTATCGAGTCGCTTGGTGTGAAGCTTTTCCTCCAAGCCCCCGAGGTAGGTAAAGCCCGGCAGAAAACCGAGCATATAAATTAGATACGCATCCCGGGAATGTCTTTCAATCACTTCTTCCACGGAATAGCCGGAATTTTCCGCAACAAAGCTAAGATCCGGTCCGAATTCTCCGCCGTAGCAGACAGGGAATCTCCCAAATCTTTCTTTTCTAGACTCTCGACCTGTGTATCCATTTTTCACAATGGAGTGCAGTCTCTTATATAGCTCCTCATAGCGAATTACCAAGGGATTGTACTCCACAAGAAGGGACGCATATGCCGGAATCATATCCACAATGCCTTCAATCTGTTGCATCTTTATCAGCTGTACCGTAGCACTGATAGCTCGATTCACTTCTTCACTGATCTCCTGTTTAAAAAGAATCAGAATTGCGGAATCCCCTGCCGCTACCACTCTTACCTTTTTCCATATTTTTCCTTCTTAATCCATATCCATCTTCATCTGTAAAAACACCGATCTAGTTTTCGTCGGGAAAAATAAACTTCCATGCACAATCGTATTGCCGCGCGCTTCTTGCTTTCGCTTTCATTAAGTATATTTCCCTACAAAGCGAACTGCCGTGCCAAAAAGTAATAAAGCAATCTCATGACGGATCTGCTATTTCCCCTACAAAGCGAGCTGCCGTACGATTTCGCACGGCACTCGTCTATAAACAAATTTGTCTCAAAATACAGTTCAATCTTTTTGTATTTAATCTTTTGATTATTTTCAATGCTTTTTAGAATAATTTCAAAGCCGAAAGAGAACGAATACCCTACATAGGCTGCAAAGTAGAACAACCACAATTCCCTAGAGATAAAGAGGAGTTTCGGATGCTTATAGTTCTCTCCCACAATCTTCTTATTCTGTGAAGCCACAAGACATACCCCAAGGGTTACCGGTAAGATCAGTCCGTTTAAAGCTCCCGCCAAAACAAGGAGGGTTGCCGGCTTTCCGAGGAATGCCATAACCAAGGTGGAAATCACAATAAAGGCGATAGTCCAAAGATTTTTCCTTCTCCGCTATCTTCGAAGAGAAAGTCTTTAAGAAGCTGACGGAGTATAGGCCGCACCGATGATGGACGTAATAGCCGCACAGGTAAGCACCAGTCCGGAGAAGCGTCTTCCGATTTCTCCTGCTCCCTGGAAGAAAGCATCCGCTGCAGGATTTCCCGCGTCTAAAGTCACTCCTTTTACCACTACACCGAGCACCGCAAGGAATAAAAGAATACGAACAATCGCTGCCACAATCATTCCATAACTGCGGAATACTGAATGTCCTTAGCTTCTCCTCTCCGGTAACCCCTGCATCAATCAGTCTGTGTGCACCGGCAAAAGTGATATATCCGCCAACCGTGCCCGCCCAAGGAGTGTCAAGATAGCCGGAACCAAAGTGCCGAGCTTCGCATCCGGAACAAAAGCTGTTCTTTACCGCTGTCGCAACAGGAGGCTTTACAATGAAAAATCACTACAAGGATAACCACAATCATGATACCGCCCAGAATCTTTACGAGCTTATCCATGATCCCCTTAGCATCTTTGGAGAGAAAAACGAGTACGGCGAGTCCCCCTGCAATAAAGTAGGAAATCTGCACCGGAATTCCCAAGGTGGTTTGAATCCCGAGCGCACCTCCGCCTACATTTCCGATATTAAAGACCAGACCGCCAAGAACAATCAGGAAGGAGATAAAGTATCCCAGTCCCGGAAGCAAACGGTTTCCGACATCCTGTCCTCTCATCCCGCTTACACAAAGCACTCGCCAGATATTTAACTGGGCAATAGCGGAAAGAATGACGGAAATCAGAATAACGAAGCCGAAACTCCCTGAAAGTCGCCTGTAAACTTTGCCGTCTGTGTCAAAAAGCCGGCCCGATAGCCGATGTTGCCATAAGGAATGCCGCCCCGAGTAGCGCTCCGCTCTTTGCTTTTGCCTTCATATTTCCCCTCCTTATATTAGGACTTATTTATCTATGTCCTATATTCAAGTCTTGTATGGTAGTATAATCTATTTTTCTCATTCGTCAAGCAAAACTTTTTCCTCTTTGTAGAAACAATTATTTTTGACTTTAATAAGAAATTCTTACTTTTGCCGATATACTTTTATAAAATGGATGTTTATAAAGGAGACTAAGATGGGCATTCAAAGGAGTAAACAGAGGACAAGGTTCTCTCTACAAGCAGATTGATAAGAAGGTTATCGGATATGGCCAAAATGGAGAATATAAAACAGCAGAATTCCGCATCCTGCAAAAGAAAGATACTTTCACACTAAGTGAAGGGTATAAAAGCCATGTGGAGAAATCAAAAACACCGGAGATTACGGGTGAGGGAGAATCCGTATCGGTGAACAGCTCTTTCTCAGCAGTGCTGAAAGAGGATAAAAACCAAAGAAATTGGAAAATCACATTTGAAAGTCCCGACGATTTAACGAGTATCGCCGAAGACGGTTATGTTGAGGTAAATGGCAAAAAGATTATTCTCACAGAACAGGAAAAAAAGGATTTTAAAAAAATAGCCGAAGATGTTAAAAAATTTCAATGAGTTAAAATCCAAGTTTAGTGATGCTTTTAAAAAGCAAGCTTCAGAAGGAAAGGAACAGGCTGAAGCGGCAAATGAAGCATTTAAGGTACAAATGAATGTCCTAAAAATCACTCTTCTCTATGGTAGTGGAAAGGCTGTCAGCCCAAAAGGACCTGAACTACTTAAGGGAAAAAGGACCCCAAGATGTACTCTTTAGCCGTAAACATGCGCGCTATGCAAATGAAAAATCGAGGAAGACAAGAAAAAGAAGTCCGTCATCGAAGAAGAAAGTGACAGCTCCGACGATCATATTGATGCCATAGAATATGATGAAGATAAAATTGAACTCAATATAGACACGAAAGAGAATAAAGTCAGCGTGAAAACCGTAAGCGATAAAGTCATGTCTTAAACGAGATACCGCTCTGCTTCGCTAACGATACTCGTTACAAAACAAGATACCGCCTGCTTTCACTAACGATACTCGTTATGAATCTAAAAACCGTGCAGAACCTTGCTCAATCAGCAAAAGCCTGCACGGTTTTTCTACTATTTTTTCAATCCGGGCTATTCTAATTCAGCCATCTTTTGTTGCCATTCCATGGCAAGTTCATAAGCCTCTTCTCTTCCGGACAAGTTCTCTAGCCAGTCCTTCGGAATGGCCGTAAAACCGTAATGCGCTGCAGCTAGGGTGGATACCAGTATCGGCAAATTCTTCCCGCCGGAAAGCTCCACAGCCTTCTCTACCGCTTCCTGATAGGATGCAGTATGGAGCAAAGTCCACGTGGCAGCAAACAAACTATGCTCCGCACTGCCGTCTAAAAACCAATTCCTCTTCCTTCTTGGCTTTTTATTTCTTCTACATTCATAAAAGGAAGAAGGCAGTCATATTCAGCAACAAGCAAATCGTAGTCCTTGACATCCTCTCTATGCTGTTCTTTTGCCTCTTCATTCATTCTTGCTTCTTCTTCATCCTCCGCTTCAGCCTCTTCATAGAAAAGTCCCACATAAGACGCTGCTGCAGAAAGCTCTTCTTCCAAACTCTCACCGCCGATATGTAACACCAGATTCCGTAAAAATGTAGGAATAAAGCTCTGCCATGAGAGTGCCACCGGATGATTATGGGTCAACTTTTGCATTGTCATGCAGCATAGCCCTGTCTAAATCGCTAAACTGATGAAGCCTCCTGCAAAGGAGGAGAAAAACAAAGGCAGATACGGCAAAGCACGGAATCATCTGCAAGATTCGATCCCAATTCTCCCGGTTTCTTTCCGGTTGCATAGTGCATAATAGCCGCTTCAATCGCCTCTACACTATCTTCTATCCCGTCCGTCCAAAAGATAGACTTCCTTTGGACTTCCAATCATACATCTTTTTCCATGATATCCTGCAGAGAAAGACGCTTCTCCGTATTCAAACTGTGGAATTCCGAAAGAACAATACTGTTTATGGTCGGTCTTAAAGAAAAAGCTTCTTTTTCCAAAAGGCGGTTTTTCTCTATTAATGCCCTTTCTTTTGCCAATCCGAGACTTCCCCCGATTAAAGAAGAGAAAATCATATTTTGAGAAAGATCTCTGGTCAAAGCTCTTCTTTTCTTCATTTTCCTTACTCAGCTTGTCCCTTCTTTCCCTTGCATCCACAAGCCACTTAATGAGATTCAGACTCAAAAAGAAGGATTGAGACCAGGGATTAATAATCATTCCGTCCATCTTTCCCAGTTCGGAAATATGGACAGCCGCTTTCAAAAACCTCGATAACGGGCATTGCAATAGCCGCTGTTGCTTCCTTATTTTTTCGTACCTCTTCCCCTGAGGTAAAGACTGCAATAGCATCTCTTCCGTCGCTTGTACTCAGGTGATTAAAAAGCACCTGCCCATCCATAACTTCCCCTTCTTTTTCTCCGGTGGAACAATGGCAACCAAGAGCTGTGCATTTTTCTCCATTCCCTGTAAGAACGCTTGAAGAACCTTTTTTTCAATCCCGGCTCTTCTCATCTCCTCCGGCATTTCAGATTCCTGTATATTTCTGTTGTTCTTCGTAATATTGGGAAATCGCCTGACTGATTCCGATGCTGTCCTTCAGTTTTTTTCCTCAATACTGTCGGTACGAATCTTGTTGTATAAAAGCTTGAATCGCTTCCTTCTGCATAATAAAACTGTTGCTGAACGGGTTGATAACCAAACCATCTGCTGTCGGATGATTTGCTACAATATTTAAGAGTTCTCCTGCAGGAGAAGCAATGCATTAGCATTCTCCGCATCATCCCCTCTCTTCTCCTCCTCATCCGTAAATACCGCTAGCAAAACTCTTCCCGTCTTCCGATTTTCAGAAACTTAAGCGTAATCTGCTGCTGTCCTCTTTCTCTCCGGCAGGATCCGCTGCAAGGAGTAAACCGCCTGCTTTTTAAAACCAACTCCTCCATCGCTTGAAACACCAGATTCAAATGTTTCCTGATCTCTGTGATCGGAAAATGCCAGGATACTATTTCGAAGCCCCTCAGCCATCTTCAAACGGGCCCTTAATTCCCTTTTTCGTCCATCTCTACCTCCTAATTCATAAGAAAAACCCTCTCGGATTCTCTGTATAAAGGACAGTATAACAGAGAAAAAGGAGAAGGAAAACATTTTTATTCCGTTTCAGGGGAAACTGTTTTCAGCTTTGTGTTCAGCATAGCAATATTTTCCCGATAAAAGGCAATCATTACCCGCTTATTCAAAGTATTATAGACATCCCAATATCGCTTTGTTATCCACCCATACACGAATTGCAAAGTTCAAGGAATCACTCTTCACTTCGGCAATTCCGAAGAAAGGCTCCGGTTTATGCAAAATACGAGCATCGCCTTCAATCGCAGACTTGAGAACTTTCTCAACACGTTCAACATCCTCTTCTCTTGCCACCGAAAAAAATAAGATCCACCCTGCGCTGGGCTTCGGAACTATAGTTAATGATGTTGCTGTTCATCAAATTTCCGTTTGGAATCGATATTTTTTATTATCCGGTGAAAGAATGATGGTGTAGAAAACACTGACTTCCTGTACAGTCCTTCATCCGTACCCTGCTTTTAATATAATCATTTACCTGAAAAGGTCGGAACAAAAGTAACATGATTCCCCTGCAAGATTGGATAGGGAACCCTGCATGGCCAAGCCGACTGCAACTCCGGCGGAAGCCAGTAAAGTAATCACGGAAGCCATTGGAATACCCAAGATTCCCGATACAACTGATGCCTAAGAAAAAGTACAGCATAAAACGAATCGATTTCAGAAAAGGCCTGATTGTAGGATTGACCTTCCCCAAAAATCTGAGCTTGGGAAGGAATTTCATGACTTTTTCTGATACAATATCTTCCAATCATAAAAATCAGGAGCGCGAATAAAAGCTTCCCCATAAAACGGCCTAGCCCTAAGGCAATGCCATTCCCAAAAATTCTGAAAACTCCATACACGAAGTTCATTTTCAATTTGACTTACCGTTTCCGAAACCATATTTCCTCCAGCTTACATCCACATTTTCGGACTTTCATAAAAAACACCGGGCCATTCGTATCTTATCGCCCTCTTCCATCGGATTCAAGGACAAAAACAGCCTCAGTGTCTTTTTTAAAACTATTTTCGAATAAACACATGCCCTCTTAAAAAGCGACATGCAACAGATTTAGAGAAAAAGCTCTAAAAGCTTAGCCTACTACTTCTCCCTCTTCGGTTAAAGTATCATTTCTATGAACGAAAAACATAGATAATACGAACCGGCGGAAAAATTGCGGAAACAACAGCCATGACCGTAGGATCACTGGAATTGTTTAATTTCTTATACAGACCGAGCAAAGTAAAATAAGCTACCGCAATACCGCAAAGCGCTACAATGTAGAACAAAAAGCCATTTAATCTGGAAGTGAGAATCGGGAAAACAATCATCAAAATACCCAAGATGGTTCCCTGTACCGTCGTTCCGAAGATATTCTGATCTCCTGCCAAAAAAATCCGTAAAATCCCTGGTTTACAAAGGGAATCCAAGCAAGAACCGCCTTATCCTGCTGTCCGTTATTCTTTTGCAATAGTGTATAAAGCCATAGACTCCAATACATAAAAAGCAATCAAGATGGCAAAGACGAGTATAAGAATGATTACCCCACCTGCCAAAATCATCGAAAAAGCATTTTCCATATTTCAATCCTCCAAAAATGATAAAAATAGCGGAATATCTCCATTCCCTTCTGAAGATAAATCCAATGTCCCTAAACGAGATCCCTGCATGCTTTTACGAATGATACTCGTTATGAATTAAAGCTGTCCTCGCACAATCCGTTATGCTCCAACAAACCCCCATGAATTATACATAAACTGCCTTAAATTAACAATAGTTTCTTTACTTATTATTAAAAATTACTTAGAAATTTGGGAGAATTACAGAATAATCATTTTCTCTGCACTCGATGTTACTAGAAATTTACCGGCTCCGAAATCTCCCTGTTCGAACGATATCCACCAGTTTCAATACAGGTCCGACACCATGGTATTCTTCCCTTTCTTCCAAAGCGACCTTCACCGTCACTTTCACCCAATCTCTTGTATAAAAGGCGGAAAGCATGTCCTTATTTCCCTTACAAATAAATCCCAGGAAACTCATATCCTGTGCACAGCAGGTCATGGCCATTCTTCCGGGTATGAACTCATCCAGCAGGCATGTTTTTTTCGCTTTAAAACCATAGCGGTAAAGGAAAGCTCTTTTTCCGAGATAACGCTCAGGATTGTCCATACAATCAAAAACCAGGTTCCGTAATCGGTGTCCGCGATAGCTATCTTTCCTGATTCAGATCATAGGGTAGCTCTTCCGGCAGAGCGGACTGCGGAATTTCACCATTTTGTCTCCAGCATGATCATGGCATTCTGTCCCATGGCACGGAGTTTTCCTTCTATAGTCAATCATTTCCTCATTCGATAAATTGTCACAACGATTCTACACTGCAAAGCTCCGCATTGCGAAGCATCTGTCCCAGGAAAGAAACGCATATTGAAAGATACATTTTTTAAAGTACTGCCGTCCACAATGGTAATAACCTGATAAAGAAACCATTCCCTAGGCATCGAGACGGTATATTTCGGCTCTCTGTTTTTGCTGTTCCGAAAGCACGACCTCGCTCATCGGTCCGCCATACAGATCGTCCTGATTCCACATACCGTTCCACTCAATCAGAATTCGTTCGGGCTTATAGGTATCAGCAAGCTTTCTCAGCTTCTCCTCTTGAAAGTCCGTGATATCACTCATATAAATCGGAGTGGTATGAAGTTTTCGCAAGTTCTATCGGGTCATATTCCTTTTCCCCCTCTTCACAGAGCAGAAGCAGAGTATTCCCTGTTGGTCTGAAAAATACTCTGATTCATAGTGTATTGAATAAAAGCTGGTTTTTCCGCTCTCCAGAAATCCGTTAATCAGAAATACCGGAATCCCGTCTCCTTGATAATTTTTCCCCATATTACTCCTTTTATGCTGTAAAACAGTGCCTTAATCTTTTTCCTTTTCCAGCTCTGTTCCGATAACTACAAACTTTCCGATATTCTCCGGCTCTCCGTCACGAATTTCTACCTGCTCCGGCACCATATCGAAGTTTACCCACTTCCCGTCTTCCAGCTGCAACATCCCTTTTGCACGAACAATTCCGCCGTAAGATGAGCCTTCCGCCATCTCTTCCCAAAAATCTCCGCAAGCTTTGCACGAGAAACTTTCTTAAATACTTCTACTCCAATGCTGTCAAAGACTTCATCGGCATCATGGTCATGCCCGCAAGAACAGTGCTCTCCGTGATGATGATGGTCATGGTCATGATGGTCATGGCTGCAAGAACAATGATCGTCATGATGCTCATGCTCATGATCGTGACCGCAAGCACAGTGCTCGTCATGATGCTCATGTTCTAGGACTCTTCCCTCATCCTCGTCATCATAAGCTCCACCGCAACAGCAGCAATGTCCTCTTCATTTCCAAAGTGGTGCTCGTGATGATGCTCCTGTTCTTCCTCTTCATGGTGGCAATGGCAATGCTCATCATGATGATGTTCATGCCCATGGCGATGATGCTCATGATGATGGTGCTCATGATGATGTGCTTTTTCCTTCACTTCCTGAAGAAGAGCTTCTTCCAAGTTTTTCTTCCTGCCCGATGATTTCGAGGAGTTTCTCGCCGGAAAGCTCTTTTAATGGCGGTAGTAATCAGATTGGCCTTCGGATTCAAAGCGCGAACAATCCGAATGGCTTCTTCCACTTTTTCCTCCGTCGCAATATCCGTTCTGGACAAAACAATGCTGGTTGCATAGCGAATCTGATCATCAAAGAACTCTCCAAAGTTCTTGTTATATAGTTTTGCCTTGGTAGAGTCCACAACGGTTACCGCCCTCATCCAAGTGCACGGGAAGATTTGCTGACACGGTCTTTACTGCAGAAAGAATATCGGAGAGCTTCCCCACTCCGGACGGCTCAATAAGGATTCTGTCCGGCTTATAGGTCTCAATTACCTCCTTTAAGGAAGTCTCAAAATCTCCCACTAAAGAGCAACAGATGCATCCTTGATTCATCTCCCTGTATTTCAATTCCAGAATTCTTTAAAAAGCCGCTGTCAATTCCGATCTCTCCGAATTCATTTTCAATCAGAACAACATTCTCTCCCTTTAAGGATTCCTGTAAAAGCTTCTGTATAAATGTAGTTTTTCCTGCTCCCCAAAAAGCCGGAAATAATATCTATCTGTGTCATAACTCCTCCTTTTTCATCACCTAAAACAACATTGCATAAAAGCAAACTTTTCGGTATTATAGCACGATAAGTAAGTAATCGCTAACCCTATCTCCTAAACTTCATTTTTCTTTCTACAATTTTCCCAAGACTTATCCCGGTTCAAATTCCTCCTCCAATACACGAAGCAAGGCAAAACCATCCTCTACCAAATACTCCGCTCCATGTTCTACTAATTCTTTCTTGTCACGGAAACCGTAGAGACAACCGATTCTGCTCATTTCCGCATTCTTTGCCGCATCAAGGTCCGTTTTTGTATCTCCCACCATGACTAGCTTCATCCTTCGTGATTCCAAGTTCCTCACTAAGCTTTCAGGAGTGGAGCTTTATCCGGTTTTAAAGGCATTTTTCCGTCATCCCCTATGATGAGAGAAAAGAAATTTTTCGGGAAGACGGCGGAAAGTACCTGCTCCGCCACTTCCTTGGATTTATTGGTAATACAGGCAATCTGAATCCCCTTCTCTTTAAAGCCGCTATGCATTCTCTCACTCCGGGATAGGCTTCTGCCCGGTAGGTGGAATTTTTCCGGGAAAAATGGAGGCATAGTATTCACATACCCTCATCGTAGAGTCCCATAATCTCATCCCCTTCCATATCGAGGATCCATGGCCTCTCTTCGTCCTTCTCTTCCCACTTTTCCGCTTCTCGGTATTTTTATCGGCATTCTTAGCCAATGCTTTTTCCACAAACTTTCTATAACCTGTTCCGACAAAAAAACGGGTTTCCTGAAGGCTCACCCCTTCCAATTCAAAATGTTCCATGCTTAAATCCATCGTTTTCTTTAAACTGGCTAAGGTATTCACCAATGTCCCGTCCAGATCAAACAGCTTTTATCTTTTTCTTCATCTCAGGCCTCGCTCTTTTTCCCTTTTTATAACAGCTTATAGTATAATGCAGTATGACATCTTCCACAACTGAAGCTACAAAAGCGGTAGCTTGCAAGGCTAAAGGATTTCAGCATGTCCGGTAAGGAGGCATTTTTGGGAGCTTATTATGCAGTTAAAATCGGAAAAATCCGGAATCTATCTAAATTGGGAGGACTGCAAAAACCAGTGCACGGCTTTTCCCGGTGCAATATACAAAAAGTGGAAAACAAGGGAAGAGGCGGAACAATATCTGCGCGGAGGATCCGAAATCCCACTTTCTCCTTCTGTGTCTTTTTCCGACTTTCTAAAACCTCCCTGCTCGGATAAAAATGCCGAGCTTCTTTCCATCCTTTCGGGAGAAAAGCAAGTTTCGGAAGAAGAACAGGCGGAATGTTTTACTCCGGGAATTCGATACGGATGCACTGGCCTTTTGTAGACGGGAGCTTCCAAAAAGAAACCGGAGTTTATGGCTATGGCGTAGTTTTTATAGAAAAACGGTATTCTTTCTAAACATAAGGGAAGCGGAAGTGATGACGCCTTTCTGGAAATGCGCAATGTTTCCGGAGAAATCCTCGGAGCAATGCGCGCTGTAGAACTCACTTTGGAAAAGAGACTTTCCTCCTGACCATTTTTCATGACTACCGAGGATTTCCGCTTGGGTAAAAAGAAGAATGGAAATGCAATAAAGAAAAACAAGAGAGTATCGCGACTATATGAAAACTGCAGATAAGGCTGAACTTTTTAAGGTTCCTGCCCATAGCGGAATTTATTTTAATGAAATGGCCGATGGCCCTGGCAAAAAGAAGCGGTAGGCATCAAAAATTGATTATGATCAACACACAGCCTGTTCTATCTCGTGGCTAACCGAGACAGAACAGGCTGTAATGCATAACAAGTGGCGCAGGCGTAGCCTGAGACATCTTGTGCATAACAAGTATCGTGCGCAAAGCGTGCGATATCTCGTTTTACAACAGAATAATATTGTGCTTTTCGCACTCTTCCCGCATCTCTTCCGGCCAAATAGAAGCTTGCACCTCTCCGATATGTGCACGTTCAAGAAGTAGCATACAAAGTCTGCTCTGCCCTGATACCTCCTCCAATAGTAAGGGAAGTTTTCCTTCCAAGAGCATCCTGTGATAGGAAGCGCCGCCCTCTCCTCTTTGTGGGAGAGTGCAAGCTGTCTCCGTAGAGACTCTTCATCCACACGAATTCCCATGGAAGAAATCTCCAAAGCACAATTGAGTGGCTCAAACCAGAATAGAATATCTCCATTTAAGTTCCAGTCATCATAGTCCGGTGCTCTTCCGTCATGCGGCTCTCCGTTACTTAACTTATCCCCGATTTTCTGAATAAAGACACAGCCATGCTCTTTTTGTGATGGCATTCTCTCTTTCCTTTGCACTCAAAGTCGGATATTTCTGTAAAAGTTCTTCAGAGTCTATAAAATAGATATCTTCCGGCAGTTTTTACCGCCTGCAGATATTTATACCAGACTTCATGCTCCATATGCTTGATAATCCGGAAAATATTGCGAACCGTTTCCCGCAGCATTTCTTCATTTCTCTCTTCTTTTGGAAATCACTCTTTCCCAATCCCACTGATCCACATAAACGCTATGAAGATTATCAAGTCCTCATCTCTACGAATAGCATTCATATTGGTATAGAGCCCTTCCCCCCTTCAAAATGATAGCGCTTTAAAATGCAAGCCTTTTTCCACTTTGCAAGAGAATGAACGACCTCTATAGTCTCTCCCGGATTCCAAGGTACGTCAAAACGACACCAGTCTTTCCACTCCGTTTAAGTTGTCATTTAAACCGGAACTCTTTTCCCTAAATAAAGGTGCGGAAATACGAGACAAATTCATCTCTTTCCCGAATTCCTTTTGGAAAAGTATCACTGAATATACTTTTATTGCTTCCCTGCGTCTCTCTCACAGAGAGACGAGGATTATAATGCTCAGGAATAATTAATGCCATCCCTTCTCCTCCTCTGTTCATGTACTCTTGCCGTTTCCAAGTAAAAAGCCTTCCGAAAATGGGAGATAGTAAGCTCGGCAAACGGCAAATTCTTAAGCGAATATCACTGCTTTACCCTATGATACTCGTTACGAATTAATAAAGGCAGATTTTACTCCACTTTTACATCGGCGTAAAGCAATATTTCCTTAATCCAAGCAATTCTTTAATCCAAATATTTTCCGCTTCCGCCTTTTCTCCCAAATCATAAAAATAGCCGTATAAAAAGTCCCTTTGTTTATCACTCAAAGGGCAAAGATGAGTAATCATCAGTTTTTCTGCTGAGGATTATGTAAGAGTAAGTATCCTCTTCCACTCAAATAATCCCCCGCATTCAGAACCGTTTGTTTTGAAAAAAGAGGCATACAAACCGATTTTTTGCAAGATACACTCCGCTTCCTCACCGTGCTTTTCCCCAGTCCGTTTCATAAAAATCCCGAGAGGAAAGCCATCCCAATCTTTCTCCCATATTGTTCTCCCGTTTTTCGCCCTGCATCGTGAACAGTTTTATTCTAAACCCAGTATCACTCGCTGGAGCATTAGGTATCTCGTTTAAGATTTTACTTACAGCGTTCGTCTTACGAAAAATGCCCGGCAAAATCACTTCTGCAGGGCACTGATAGACTCTATTCTTTTTTATGTCCGCATTCGGAACAGAACTTTCCGAGATTTCCAGCATGTCCGCACTCAGGGCAAATCCACTCCTCTTCCTTTGCGGTACCGCACTCGGAGCAGAACTTTCCAAGGTTGTGTTCATGCCCGCACTTTGTACAAGTCCATCCAACAGCAGCCTGAGATGCCTCTGCCTGTGTAGAAGGATTTCCTGCCGATGCAGCGCCGTTCCCCGCAGAACTTCCTGCGCTCCGTTTTGATTGGCTCCCATGGCATAGAGGTTTTCCCGCATTAAAGCCGCCGGCTTGGTTTCGCAATATTCATCCCTGCAAAGGCCATCATGGGACCTGCATTTTCATTACTTGCCGCTGCACGCATAGCATCCGCCTGTGCGGAAGTAAGGTTTGCAGCCGCCATGGTCGGATTCCGGAATACAGCATTTTTCTGCAGTTCCTTAATCATCTCCACATCTTCTTCAGGAGCGGTAACGTGGAACTCATACCGAATACGGTGATTTCCAAAGCCGTAATGTTCTCCCCAGCTCTTGGAAAGCATTTCATTTAAAAATCTGTCCAAGCTCATCTGTGTGCGCGGTAATCTGATAATACCGCACACCGGTCTCGGCAATGCGAGCAAAAGCGGGCTGCAATTTGGTCAGGAGCTCTGAACGAAGCTGAGACTCTATCTCCGATTTCTTATAAGAATTCTCCACATTTCCCGCAAGGTTCTTATAAAAAAGAATGGGATCCATCATACGGAACGCAAACTCACCGTGAGCACGAAGGGCTATTTCCATATCGAGATCAATATTCTTATCGTATACACGGAACGGAATAGGATTCTGCTGTACCGTACTGTATTTCCCAATATCTCCTTTAGTATTAAAATAGTAGATTCTCTGATCCTTAGCCGTATCTCTGCCAAAGCAAAACGCTCACAAGGTCTTGAAGCTGTTTACAAGATTTTCACCTAAATTTGCCGTAGAAAATACTGGGCTCCGTTGAGCTGTCAAATACAAATTCACCGGGTTCCGCACAAACTTCTACGATAGCCCCCTGCTCCACGATAATCATACACTGACCGTCATTTACCGCAATAAGGGCTCCATTGGAAATAATGTTCTCCGCCCCCTTTGTATTGGAACTCTTTTCGCCGACTCTCTTCTCTCCCTTTACAATCAAAGAGTATCATTATCTAACGAATTACAATAAAGTACTCTCTCACTGATCTCCCAACAGGGGTCTTGAAGGATGTCTCCGCAGCTCTTAATAATCCCATAGAATCTCTCCTTTACTTGTCTATCCGGTTTGTATCATGTCCTGCATGATTACCGATTTAGAGTATCATATTTTCAGCAAGATGAAAAGAATTGCGCATAATTCTTCCCTGATTTTTCATGAAATTAATTCTACTGCACAGGACTTCCTATTTCCCCGGGAAAAGACTATAATTCTCAATATTATATCTATAAACAGTTCTATCCCTTTTCCAAAATAAACCGGAATGTTTTTCAAAAACAGGATAAGAATCGAAAATGAGTTAAAAGAACGGAGTCATAAAGGGATGAGATTTTTCGATTGAATTATTTTCAAAAATTATATTGGGCTTTGCCGCTTTAATTCTCTTCGGCGCTTTCTTATTGATGTTACCGATTTCAAGCAACGAGAGTTTATACCCCTTTTTAAATGCGCTCTTTACCTCTCACCTCCGCCTCCTGTGTCACCGGTTTAATTGTATACGATACCGCCGTGCACTGGTCTTTCTTCAGGCAGGTGGTCATTCTTATCCTCATTCAAATTGAGCGGACTCGGCGTAGCGGTAGCTGTAAGCTCCCTCATCCTTTCTATCCGGAAAAAGAATCGGATATTCTCAAAGAAATACGCTGAGCTAATTCCATTTCACATAAGTTCCCAGGGCGGAATTATGAAAATGTTGATTTTTCTCCTGAAATGGACCGGAGTGATAGAGTTCTTCTTCGCTATCCTTCTTGCAACGCAATTCATTCCCGAATTCGGATGGAGAAGAGGTCTTTGGTATAGTATTTTTCCATTCCGTATCCGCATTTTGTAATGCGGGTTTCGACTTTAATGGGCATCAAAAGCTATTCCTCCCTCACCGACTACTGGAAAACCCTGTGTAGAACCTCAGCATTATGGCCTTAATTTCTCCTCGGAGGCTTAGGCTTTATGACCTGGCAGGATATTGCCCAAAAATAAAGGAACCTTCATCGCTATCGCCTTGCAAAGTAAAAATCATACTTTTCACTACAATCTTTTCATCCTTCTCCCCGCACTGTTCTACTTTGTCGAGTTCAGGGGATGCCCATGGAAAAGTCGAATTCTCGCCTCTTTCTTTACCGCCATAACTCCCCAGAACCGCAGGTTTTAACTACAGTGGACTTCAGTAAATTCTCCGACAGCGGTATATTTTTACAAACTCTGCTGATGCTTGTGGGTGCAGCACCGGGAAGCACCGGAGGCGGCATGAAAATTACCACAGATGACTGTTCTATTTTTAACTTCGGTAGCTATCTTTAGAAACAATTCCCGCACAGAAGCCTTTGGAAGGACTATTCCCGGAGAGGTCATCCGAAATGCCACAACGATTGCCTTTATGTACATTTGTTTATACGTTCTTTCGGGAATATTTATCAGCCTTCATGAAAACTTTGCTTTGCTCACTCACCAGCTTTGAAACCGCCAGTGCTACTTGCCACCGTTGGACTCCACTCTGGGAATCACTCCCAAGCTCAGTCCCGTTTCCCATGTGGTGCTCATTTCCCGATGTATATAGGGCGAGTCGGCAGGGCTCTGCCTGATTTATGCCGTCTTTCCCAATGCCTAATCCAAACAAAGGGAAGACTTGTAGAAGAAAATGTAATTGTCGGATAAGAAAGTCTTTTGAAAGAAAAATGGAATTATCGGATTAATCAAATAAAAAAGCATTGTTGTTAAAGGAGAAAGTATGAAACAAATTTTTGATTATCGGCTTAGGGCGTTTTCGGTTTACACGTGGCAAAAAGTTGAATGAAATGCATATTCAGGTTCCTCGAGTGGACAGCAGTGAGGAACGGGTAAAAAGCGCCCTCCCCATGTTACCAATGCGGAAATCGAGATGCAAGTAATCAGGAATTCTTAAAGTCTCTAGGGTGTTTTCAATTTCGATGTCTGCATTGTAAAGCGATTGAAATGACTCTTTTAGCATCTTTGAAGTCACCTCTCATTTAGGAACTGGGTGCAAACAAAGTAGTTTCCGTGCCGCCAGAGATTTCAGGAGAAAATTTCTCTTGAGAAACGGTGCCGATGTTGTCGTTTATCCGGAAAAAGCTCGTCGGAAACCTCACCGCTGTATCAATGCAGTTCGGAAAACGTCCTGGATTACATTCAGGTCAGCAAAGACTTTGCCGTTTTGAAATTGCTTTTACCAAAGGATTGGACAGGGAAAGTCCATCGGAGAAATTGATGTTCGAAAAATTTCAAAGTCAATATCATCTGCTGTGAAAAGCAATGATGAAGTCAATGTCACTCTGGGTCCGGACTATCGTTTCCGAGAAGGGAGAGTCTTTTCATTATAGGAAAGATAAAGCACATCCAGCAGTGCTTCCACATATTGGTATAGAAGACGATTTATATATTTCTAAAATATGTCGAAAGTTTATTGACAAGAAACTTTGTTTTAGCTATCTATACCATCACGATTTAATACCTTATTCAGAGACGGTGGAGCTACATAGGAGCGAGTGAAACCAGCAACACCCTTGTAAAAGGAAGGTGCTAACCTGAGGCGAAGCAGTTGTTTTCGATCAATAAGATTTGATATGAACCATTGGCGTCGCGCAATGGCTTTTTATGTCAGGATTCCTGTGCAAAAAGTGTTCATTATACTATTGCCCTAAGGCGAAAAGAAAGAAAAATATGTTATTTTTCATCAGAACAAAGTATCTAACGGACATCCTGATAAAAATCTGTGACCAGATTAGTGATGCCATTGTGACCGATGTTCTTTTCCCATGATAAGAAGGCAAAATTGCCGCAGAAGTATGTATTAAAGATTACGACATCATTATCCTCGGAGAAATCACATCCACTATATTCGGATTATCAGAAACTGGTAATGGATGTTCTTCGTAAAATCGGACTGAAAGAATTGGGCATTACAAAGTACAGGAACTGATTTTCGCTCAATCTCCGACATCGCCATGGGCGTAGATCACGACGGCGCCGGCGATCAGGGGATGATGTTCGGCTATGCCACAGAAAAGCGAAGAAATGCTTCCGCTTCCTATGTTCTCCACGCAGAGCTCTAGCAGAAGCTGCGGAGCTTTAATCTGTCCAATGATTTTGCTATCTTAAAGCCGGATGCCAAAGCGCAGGTCAGCTGTGACTATAAGGAGCACAGAATTGATACCTTCCTCATTTCCAGCCAGCACAGCAGAGTCGGTCAGCAAAAGAAGTACGATGCCGTCATCGAAAATCATGCAGAAACCGCGGAGAAAATGAGTCTAACACCGATTTTCCATGTTTCTGGTTACCCAACCGGTCGCTTTTGTTTTGGGTTCCTCTTTTTGCCGATTCCGGTTTAACGGGAAGAAAAATCATTGCCGATACCTACAGCGGAGCAGCTCACCACGGCGGCGGCGCTTTCTCCGGAAAGGATCCCTCAAGTAGACCGTTCCGCGGCTTATATGGCTAGAAGGTTGCCGGGACATTGTCTCTTCCGGCAGAGCGGATCGCTGTGAAGTACAGCTTGCCTCACGCCATCAGGGGTATCGAGCCGGTATCTCTTTATCTGGATTGCTTTCGGCACGGAAAAAGCCTGCAGGAAATATCTGGCGATCCGTTTTTGGACAGCTATGACCTGACACCGAAGGGAATCATTTCTCGTTTAGACCTGTTAAATGTTGACTATAATTTGGTTTCCTCCTACGGCCATTTCGGAAAAGCCCGAACTTCCTGGGAAAAATAAATTCAATACTTGTCAAGACTAAAAAGGGCGATCACTTCAATCTAGTGAAGTGCTCCTCTATTCTTAACAAGTGGCATAAACGCAAACCTGAGATACTTTAACGAGTCTCGCTCGCAAAGCGGCGATATCTCGTTTACAATTCCTCTTTCGGTTCGTACATCCCTGCCTGACTCCAATTCCCCATTCTTCTTTTCGGAGTTTGGAGTTCTTCATAGGAAAGCAGAGAAAAATCCTGCTTTTTCACTAAAAACGGGCATTGCCTTTCCGTATTGGTCAGCAGAGTAAACTGCTCTCCACCTTCCCCGACCACATAAGGGATAACTCCTTCTTTTTAAGAATCTTTCCTCCTGATGCCTTCTCCTCTTCGGTTATTTTTCACCGCCAATGAACCTAAATACCAATACGGCTTCCGTTGGCTATGAATCACCTTCTCCGCTTTTTCCGTCATGGAAATCCAGGCTAAGGTCTTGAAAATCCGCAATCAGAAAGGTTTGCAACGCTTTTTGGAAACATAGTCTTTCTCCACTCCACGCCCTTGTCTCGAGGGCTTTTGAATAGCTGCAACTGCAAGGATTTCTCCGTTCTCTTCCGCAAAGCATCATTCTTTGCTTTCGCCATAGTAAATTCCACGGCAATAGTTTGAATGGAACGCACAAAGTCTCTTCGTTTTTCATTTTTCTTCAATGAAATTGGAAAAATACGGATAATCAGAATCCGTGAGCAATTCTACGCAATCCTGTAAATCTTTTTCTCCGCAAATCGATAATGCATCATGGAATCCCTCCCGTAAATAAAAGCTCTATTTATCCGGAAACATCCTGTCTCCTTTTCGGAATATTTTCGACTCTTTTATCGAATAAATATAATTCTGAATGCAAATTTCGTTACTGAATGTTTTCCGATGTAGGAAAAGAAGAACAGCTGTCCCCTTCTCCAATCTCTAAAAAGTTAGAAAAAGACTGTAAAATAGATAAATCTATTAAATTATAAGACTATTTTATTTTTGTCGATATAAATCACATCAAAATGGCAAGAAAAATGGAATTTTTCTACAGAAGGTGAAGGAACAATGAAAAACACGTGCACAAACAACTGGGGCTTAGAGCAAGAAAAGAGAAGCAAACGAAGTCATTCATAAGCGGAAGAAGTCTCTTTAAGCTTAGGTATTATCATGCTTTTCTTATTTGCGATGATGACCGCTTTTATTTTGTCGGTAGCCAGTGCAGCGTTTAATAAGAAAAATGAGCAAAATATGAATGCTCTTTCTAACACTGAATGCCGGCAGAGTAAATAAAAATCACGGTAAACACCAGCACCACCATGCAATCTTTGGCGGACAGCTTTGTCAACTTTCAAAAAGAGACGGCGGAGATTCATCCTTAAGCGGAAAAAGTGCAGTGGACGGGGTCAGTGCCCCTCTCACGATTCCCGAAGCAGAAGAAGTATTATTTAATGAATACCATGCGGGGATTCTCGAAAAATAACCTGGGAATTGTCAGTCAGGCTTTACTGTTGGAGCCGGGAGTATTTTCCAAGGAAAATGTGAATTACTCTCTTCGCTATGATACGGATGGAGATAAATTCTCTATGGTTCCCTATGAGGTCTACGGTACACTGGACTTTTTATAAGGAGACACAGGAATAGCAAAGCGGCCTCCGCAACGCTTCCCCATTGAAAATCCGGATACCGGAAAAAGCAGCTTCTATATGACTGTTCCAATTCTGGACGGAGATCGATTCTTAGGAATCGTAACCACGGAAATTTCCACTGAAGTTTTTAACGAGTTGGATATGAGTACTCTTGGCTATGAAAATGTGTTCTTTGATGTTTTAGACAATCAAAACAACTTTGTCTACAGCAATAACCCTGATGCCAAGGGAAAGAACTTGGGAGACCTTATTGGACAGAAATAGTGATATGCTGGTGGAGAAGATGCAGAATAAGGAAGCATTTTTCCAAAGAGACAGCCAGGTTCGCTACTATGTGCCGTTGGAAATCGAAGGGGTTGATTGGTGGGTGCAGACCGCTATGACTATCCCCCATTTTGACCAGGAGAAAAATCAACTATTATTCACTGATTTTATCGGAAGTCATAATTTTTATGCTGGTTCAGATTATCAACTTTGTCCGGATTTCCAAAGCCTTAAAGCCATTGCGAAAGATCAGTGACGCGGGGAAAGAAAGTGGCTAACGGAAATTTTGATGTGGAAATTCATTATCCTAATCAGGATGAAATCGGAGAACTTTCTTACAGCATTTTCTGAGGTTATCGGAAGAAGCAAAAAGATTGTATTTTGATCTGAGAGACCGCCTAGAAGCCATGGCAGGCGGAAACTTTTACCGAAAATCTGGAAAGCGAAGACTATATCGGAGATTAGCGCACCGCTCTTGGTAAAGTTTGAAAAATATCAAAGCGATATGAATAAAACCTTACAGGAAGTGCATTCCTCTTCCGTGCAGGTATTAAGAAGTGCGGAGCAGGTAAACACCGGAGCGCAAAGCTTATCACAGGGCGCAACGGAACAGGCTTCTTCTATCGAAGAGTTATCTGCCAATATGCAGGATATTTCTCACTCTATTCGAGGCCTCTACAAAAACCGCAGGAGAGCGTATAAATTGCAGGGAGAGGCCGGGTACGGCTGTACTGCAGTCCAATGAGAAGATGGAAGAAATGCGGAAGGCCATGAGATGATATTACCGCAAAGGTCCAATGAAATCAGTAAAATCATCAAGACCATCGATGACAGTTGCCTTTCCAAACGAATATCCTGTCCTTGAATGCCGCTATTGAGGCGGCAAGAGCGAGGCGCTGCCGGAAAAGGGCTTTGCCGTAGTTGCGGATGAGGTAGGAAATCTTGCTCAGAAATCTGCAAAAGCTGCTCAAAAATACAGGCTTGCTGATTGAAGAAACCATTGAAGCGGTGGAAAAGGGAGCAAGAATTACCGAAGAAACAGCAGAATCCTTACATTCCGTTTCGAAGAGTACGGAAGAGGTCAATACCTTAATTGAACAGATTTCTTCCCGCTTCCGATAAAGATTTGAAAGAATTGCTTCTGAATCAAGGCTTACAGCAGATTTCTTCTGTGGTACAGGCAAATTCCGCCACAGCGGAGCAGAGTCAAAGTGCAGCCTCTAGAAGAACTGCCGGCCAGGCCAATAAGATGAATGTGTTGGTAGAACGTTTCCGGCTGAAAGAAGAATAAAGATCATTTTTAAATATCGCTGTTTCAAAACTCATGAGAGAAAGGAAAAGGGACCGTGGAATGCCACAGTCCCTTTTTCCTTCTACTTCTTTCGCAGGCGATGTATTGCTTACTATGCGTTATGCTTCCTACGCGTTATAATGCACAATCTTCGCAAAACTCTTCCTGAGGAAGCGCCGCCGATTAAACCGCCGTCGATATTCGGCTTGGAAGAAGTTCTTTACAGTTTCCGCTGTTCATGGATCCGCCGTACTGAATCCGAATCTTTTCTGCAGTTTCTTTGTTGTAAACCTCTTCTATTACCTTACGGATATAACCGCAAAACCTCTTCCGCCTGCTCTGCCGTTGCCGTCTTTTCCTGTTCCGATAGCCCAGATCGGCTCGTAAGCAATCACACACTTAGCCGCATCCGCTGCGGAAATTCCCTGGAATGCCGCCTTAATCTGCAGTGCAATCCACTCGAAATAGATTCCCATTTCTCTCTGCTCAAGACTCTCTCCGCAACAAATAATCGGAGTAAGCCCCTTTTCCAGAGCCTTCTTTTGCCTTCTTATTGAGTATCGGCATCGGTCTCATGGAAATAGCCTCTTCTCTCAGGTGTCCCATGATAACATATTTCACTCCGGCATCCACCAACATATCAGCGGATATCTCTCCGGTATAGGCTCCCTTATCCTCAAAGTGAGGTTCTCGCTCCAACAGAGATAGCTGTGCCTTTACCTTCTCCACTACTGTGAAATGTCAATGGACGGGACACAGAAGACCACGTCCACCTCATCTGTATTGAAAAATCGGAATCAAGGTATCACAGAGAGCTTTCGCCTCCGTAATGGTCATATTCATCTTCCAGTTTCCGGCAATAATCTCATTTTTCTCCAAACTATACTTAAATTACTTGGACTCCGTTTTCAGACTGCTCACGATAATTTATACGCTGTCTCTTATCAGCTAACACCTACTTATTGTTTGCAGCTGCTACCCCCGGAAGCTCCTTACCTTCCAGGAATTCCAGAGAAGCACCGCCGCCGGTGGAAATGTGTGTCATCTTATCTCCGAATCCCAGTATTCACTGCCGCAGCACTGTCTCGCCGCCAATAATGGTTGTTGCATCCGTCTCAGCAAGGGCCTTTGCAACCGCGATGGTTCCCTGTGCAAGAATCGGGTTCTCAAATACACCCATAGGTCCGTTCCAAACCACAGTCTTTGCAGTCTTTACAGCATTCGCAAAAAGCTCCTGTGTCTTCGGTCCAATATCGAGTCCCAACATATCCGCAGGAATGGCATTGATATCCACGGTCTTAACCGGGAAGATTCTTGTCATCAATCGGATCCGGGAAAGAAGCAGCGCAAACCGCGTCTACAGGAAGTAAAAATCTCGCAGCCCTTTTTCCTTTGCCTTTGCAAGCATATCCTTACAGTACTGAAGCTTCTCGTCGTCTACTAAAGACTTTCCGATTTCATAGCCCTGTGCCTTTACAAAGGTGAATGCCATACCGCCGCCAATAATCAAGGTATCGCACTTCTCTAAGAGATTGTCGATTACCGCAAGCTTATCGGAAACCTTTGTACCGCCAAGGATAGCCACGAAGGACGAACCGGATTCTCTACCGCCTGACCGAGAAACGAATCTCCTTCTCCATCAGGTAGCCAACCACAGCGGGTCCGTCAATAAACTCGGTTACACCCACATTGGAGCAGTGTGCTCTATGCGCGGTACCGAAAGCATCATTTACAAAAACATCGGCAGAGAAGCCAGTTCTTTGGAGAATGCTTCTCCATTCTTGAGTCTCCTCCGCTCTGTAACGGGTATTCTCTAAAAGAATAACGTCTCCATCCTTCATTTCCGAAACGGCCTTCTTCGCATTCTCTCCCTACTACATTGTCGTCCTTTGCAAAAAGAACAGGGCTGCCCCAAAAGCTCGGAAAGACGCTTTGCTACAGGAGCCAGAGATAATTCCGGCTTCGGCTCACCCTTCGGCTTTCCTAAGTGAGAACAAAGATAACCTTGCCACCCATCGGAAATAAAGCTTCTTAATTGTAGGAAGCGCTGCTACAAAGTCTATTTTCATCGTAATCTTCCCATCCTTTAAAGGAACATTGAAGTCTACGACAAAAGCACTCTTTTTCCTTTTACAGAAATATCATCTACCGACTTTTGTTTAATTCTGCCATATCATTCCCTTTCCTATTGGCGGGGCCTGTAAGCTCTCGTAGCCCCGTAATAAAGAAAACCGCCGGAGCACACACCGGCGGCTTCGCATAGCTTTACAATATAAATTTCAGTTTATCAACCATCTAGTTTCTACCGACTTCTCCGAAAGTACTTTAATGGTATCGAACCATCTGAGAAGTATAGGAATTCTCATTGTCATACCATGAAACTACCTGAACCTCACTAGAGATCGTCCGCCAACCCTGGGGAAACCGTGATCTAGAGTCGCATCGAAAGAGATCCGTAGGTCATTCCCACGATATCGCTGGAAACTACTTCATCCTCTGTGTACCGTGGTGTCTCGGGATCGGATGCAGCCTTCATAGCAGCGTTGATGCTCTCCTTCGTATACTTCCTCGGAGGACTTAACTACTGCAAAAAGCATAGTGGTGGAACCTGTCGGAACCGGAGACTCTCTGCGCAGATCCGATCGAGCTTTCCGTTTAACCTCAGGAATAACAAGGCCGATAGCCTTTGCTGCACCGGTGGGAGTTCGGAACGATATTTCACAGCGCCGGCTCTGCTCTTTCTTAAAGTCGCCCTTTCTGTGCGGGCCGTCAGGAGCATCTGATCTCCTGTATGAGCATGGATGGTAGCCATGATTCCGGACTGAATCGGACAAAAATCATTTAAAGCCTTAGCCATAGGAGCTAAGCAGTTGGTTGTGTACAGGATGCACGCGAGATGATGTTGTCCTCTGCCTTTAAGATTTCATGGTTAACATTGTAAACGATAGTCGGAGATCATTTTCCTGCCGGGCGGAAATAACAACCTTCTTAGCACCTGCCTTACATGTGCCTCGGACTTCTCTTTGGAAGTATAGAAACTGGTACACTCTAAAACTACGTCTGCGAAGCTGTCCCCAAGGTAACTTGGGTAGCATCAGCCTCCTTGTAAATCTTAATCTTTCTTCCCTTAACCTCGATGTAGTCCTCGCCGGCTACACTATCGCAATACTCTATCTTCCAGAAGAATCATCATATTTCAAAAAGGTGAGCTAAAGCATCTTAGGATCAGTTAAATCATTGATAGCAACAATCTCTGTCCCTCATGATCAAACATCTGACGGAATGCCAAACGCGTCCAATGACCAAATCCATTAATCGCTACTTTAACTGCCATATCTTTTTCCTCCTAATTATTTGTGAATTTTCCTCTTATAATGAGAAAATCCGTTCTTCGAATCTCTCACATAACAGCGTCTATTCTATTGCACGAAGCTTATTTTTCAGGGAAATTAGATTGCATTTGTTAAAATTTCACCTCATAAAAAGAAATGCAGAATCTCCTATAGAAAGATTCTGCACATAAAAACTACTTCTTTTTAAAAATATTTAATCACAAGTTGAAAACACTTTAAATCATCGCCTTTACTGCAGCGGCAATATTGTCCGCATGGTCGGAAATACGTTCCAGATCGGAGATGACATCAAGAACACAACTCCTGCCCTGTGGTGGAGGCTCCTGAATTCAGACGTCTCGATATCCGTTTCCCTCATATCCTCTTCCATCTCGTCACCTGATCTCCAAATGCGCTGTCTTCACAACCATATCAAAATCATTTTTCTCAAAAGGCCCCTATACTGGCATGGAAAAGATTCTGCAACAGTCTTCGAAATCTTGCAGATATCGTCTGTCCGATTTTCGAGAAAATGGCATGCTCCTCCGCGAACTTTGCCTGCCCGCACATGTGTTTTCAGCATGGTCTCCCGCACGTTCTATATCCGTAATGGTATTGAACATATTAGTTTCTTCCAATTTTGCATTTCATTTGTTAAGGATAAATTTCGATATGAATCAAATTACTCGGTCAGGAGCTTTTGCATATTGTCAATTACCTTTTCCTGTTTACTCCGGATTTCTTCTGTTTTCTCTTCTAAAAAGAATATCTGTGGCATGATGAATATTTTCTTCCGTAATCCGTGCCATATTGACCAACTTCCGGCTTTTGCGGCCGCAATGGCGATTGCCGGAGATTCCAAAATACGCAGGTCAAGATGCTGAATAAGGCTTTTCTCCACTTCCGTATAATGATTCGGATTTTCAGCCTCTTCCTTATCCTTCTTTGTCTCAAAACAAGCTTGCCCGGAAAGAGCCACCAAAAGATCGATCGGCAAAAGGATGAGGCACGATTGTGACAGCTGATGTTTAAAAATGGTGTGCAAACATGGAAATCTCGACGGACTTGAGCGCCCCTGAAAAAGCTTGCAAAGAGGCAAACTCATTATTCAAAAGATAGAGGATTCCAAAGAGTACTGCACCCTGGTCACGTCGAAAAGTAGAAGTGAATCATAGCCGCCCTCGTCGGTCCGAGAGCTCCGTGCAGAGGAAATCATCGCGGTAACACAGGTACCCGACCAATTTCTGTCCCAGAGTAATATAAAAAGCCTGCAGCTCTCAATGCCACCGCCCTGAAAAGCAGTTTTGCCAACGTCTGTAAAATGGATACCTGAAGCCGCGGAGGACTGAGATCAGCGGTGACGTTCCGCTCGTAAGAATGCCCAGAATCGGATTCCCTCCCGATAATCTGGAATGCTGCCTTGGGATGAATTGGCATAAGGCGATGCGGCGGACACTCATATTCAGAGTCCGATGAGAAATAAGCACACCGACACAGAAGTCTGCAGGAAGATCATCGTTTCCTCCGAAAAGCAGACGAAAACCAGAAGCCAGCTAACGAGTAGCGGAGCCAAAAACTCCGGCTTGAGGCTTCTCGAGAGGCGGAAATCCGTCACGTGCGCTGGCGATACCATGCGGCGCAGTAGTGGCTGTCCGATGTGGCACCCATAATGACCTCCCAACTTGATTGAGAAAGATTGAGATACCGGCATTACTCAGAAAGTTGACCACCATAACGGCTCAGTTGCAGAAGACTGACTGCAATTGTGGCTGTACGCCCGCTCCAAAATAACCGCCATGACTGCGATTTTCCGTCGCTGTGTTTAAGAATTTGGACATTTTGGAACGCAGCCGCCTTCTGCACTTTCTGTCGCTCATCACGGGCCCTTGCCGTAAGGAAACATACGCAAGCCAAAGAGGCTGGAAATAAACTAGAAAGATAGCTCACTTAAGTACCTTCCTCTACCCTCTCCGCAGCAGGATGGACTCTTTTCTCCCAAAAATAAGCCCTGCATGTCTGGTCGACGCTACTTGGCTTCGAAGTATACAAACGCTTTTGAAAACATGCATGAACTAGTTCCGAAAAAGAGAGAGCCGTCCTCTAAAAGAGCTGTCGCTTGCATGCGCTAGAGCATGCACTATTCCTATGGCACTTTGCCCTACCCTTATCCATCCTTGGATAATGGTCCCGTCATGGTCCCTCCGCAGAGCTTGCCAGCTTTTTACAATAGAGGAGAGAAGATCACTTTGAGCGCGGCACTTGTCCAGCACTTTCGAAATACCGAAGCGTCTTGCTATCCTCCCTTTAGAAAAACAATGATCAGCAAAATCTTGCAAGATTTTTGGGACGATATTCTCTAAACAAAATCGATTGGCTCTTTTCCGTTCTTTTTGTCTTTCGACTGAGTCTCCGATAAGAAGAGAGAGAGCCTCAAAGAAGTTTTCTTCAAGGCTCTAGCATTCCCTTTTAAAAGCTTAAGATATAGCCGTAATACTTTAGCGGCTCAAATGTCCACCAGCATCTCCAAGAAGATTCAGCTGCTTTTGCGCTGTGATCCGAAATCTATCTCCAAGTTCAATGTCAACGGAAGGAACCGTCGAATAGGAGGTCTGCAGTTAAATCCGCTATCCATCCATACTGCCGCTTGAGGTAAAATCTTTACTCCTTTTCGCTTTGTAGCCGGCGATTCGACTTTCCCAGCTTTCGCAGCATGACTTTCCCAGTGAGAGCTGACCGGCTCCATCTTCTTTAAAGGAGTCAGGACGGACATAAAAATGCGCCTTATCTTACCGTGGGAATCGGTGGTAGAGGCAATATGAGCATCCGTATGTGTTGGCGCTAAAACAGTTCCGGGCAACATTATCAGCTGTACATCATCACCGTCGCGAATAAGTAGAGACATCATATCCCGCATCCAAGAGTTTTTCTCGCAAAAAATCATACCCCATCTGACCGGTAACCGTAGCTTCCCTTTGTCCCGTCTTTTGAGGTCATCCGGAAAGATCGCCAAAGCCGTAGATCCTGCAGCATTGCGTTCCGCCCGTAACCTTCCGCGTTCCGTCCGGGGTGGCAAAGGGTTCTGACCTTCTCCTCCCCCTTTTGTTCCCGTGTCCGGCATTTCGGCAGTCGTAATCTTCTGGTTCTTACGCTCCGATGTATAAAAATTGCCTTTCCGGTATTGATTTTTCGCATCTTTGCATATTTCCAATTTAAATTCAAGCCTATCCATTCCGTCGCTTAAAACTTTGCATGGTAAGCATTGCAGAAAGCATAAGATAGACTACTATCGCTCTTTCCCTTCATTCTCATCCTCTTTTCCCATGTTTATGTTATCCTTATTCTTCTTTATAAGATACGATACCCCAAAAGAGATACAAGCCCCTTTCCATTAGCAATTATCTTGTACGGTTTTCTTACAGGAGAAAGGCAGGAAACCAAAAACCATCATCAGCATAATACCCCAAAGATAATCCGATAGTAGCGAAGATTTTAAAGTCATGGCTTTCGAATATAGCCAGGAAGCAGGACGCATACAGTACAGGCTGACAAGATATGCCATAACCATAGAAAAGCAGGAGTGTAAAACCATTCCATTCCCGAAAATGACCGCCGTGCTTTATGAGGTTTTAGGGAGACTTGCTCCTGCCATAACAGGAACACTTAAGAAAGGAAAAACTCGTTGCAGCAACTCTTCCACCGATAGCAACATGGCGCCGATAATGGTTGCCCCCTGAGCGGAAGTACCGGGAATTAAAATGAGACACTGAAAGAGACCGATTTGCAAACAAAGTGTCCATGGTAAATCTTCGCTTGTTGAATGCAAATTTGCGGCTTGCTATTTCTCTGTTCCAAAACAATAAAATACGCCGTAGAGAATCAACATCAGAGACATACGACAACAAATTGTAGAGATATTGATCCAGTAAAAATCATCAAGAGCAGACTCGACAGCCGCCGGAAGGCCAAACCAAAAGAACTTTTCAATCAGGATCACCTTTCTTCTTCAGATGGAGTGCTCCTCCACTCTTCTTTTTCTCTTTCCGAAGGGCCAGAGACGGAAGAAGAATTCCTGTACAACCGCCATAACAGCGCCTAGCTATGCTAAAACTCAAGGTGGAAAAACTCCTTTGTCCCTGCCGGGGAATGATATTCTGTAAAAGAATCAAGTGCCCCGTAAGAGAAATCGGAAGCCACTCGGTAAAGCTTCCTCTACCAAGGAAAATACAATAACTGCTTTAAAAATTCAGCAATATTCATAAAACTCCCTTAAAACAAAATCTTTCAGTCAAAACCGTCAAACACGGACTACGTATAATCCTACAAAATTGAAAATGCTTCCTGGCTCTCTCTCATCCGATAAACGCCAATCTATCGGACTAAGCCTCCTGCTCAGATAGGCATTGCATTTTCGAAAAAGGCCTGGTCCGAAAGAAAGAATCCGCGATGCTGCGCCTCAATGGGCTGGGATTGATGCGGTGCGTGAGAGTCAGCCTTTTCTTCTGGTGAATCTAGCTCTCTTCTTTTACATGCAGCTTCAAAGGAATATATAGACCACCGGCTCCTTCTCTGTTTCTGTTGCTCTTATCGTGGCATCAGTAAAGCTCCTCCCGGCTCCTATTTCGCTCTGTAGGAGCCACGTGATGCGCATGCGTGAGGGACAGTATTCAACAACCATGCGCCTGCTCCGCGGTGACTCAAGTCTCCGCTCTTTCCCGGAATCGTTTAGAGAAAGGTCAGCTCTGCAGCTCTTTGAAAATGTACGAAGAAGAGCAATCCCTTTCTGGCACGGAAAAGGACAAACCCCTGCGCCTGTGCTCCTACGTTGTGATAGGGATCCTGCCCAGAATAACAGCTTCAGCTTGTGAAAGGGCCAAAGATCATAAAGGCTGAAAAGCTATCTCCGCTTCCACGGAAAAACCTGTTGTTCCTTATGTTCCTTTGACCGTATTGCTATAGCTTTCCGTGTACACGAAAACTTTCTACTCCCTGCAGCTTTTCCACTACAATCATTTTCTAATCTACAGCTTACTTTTGCTCATTCTTTCCCATACATTTGCTTATATAAATCATAGAGAAGGGAGCCTGTCTTCCCCTCCTTCGGATACTCAGTGCTCACTCGATATCCAATACCGACTTATCATAAGCACTGTTGATCCTCGTCCCGCTACTGTGCTGCAAAGCTCCCCGCTTAGCACTGCGTAATTCCGTGAGACGTGCCGCGTGAATCATATATTTGGGTTTGTACTTCTGCAACAATTCTTCAGCACAGAGCCGTGCGAGGCGGGATCTTGCATATCTACGTCCCAACCTCGTACCGGCAGATAGGGTAAGCAGGATATCAAAAGCCGTTTTTAACAAAATATCCTTTCTTTCACTTTGTTAATCCGCCTTTCATCTCTTCTTCCGAATACATAAAGCTTCCCGGTTTATGCCATGGAGCACCTCCAGCCCCAAATACCGCAAACCTTTAAAATCATATACTCCAGTCCTCTACCGACTCACCCGAGGGAGGTAAATGGGCAGGGCTCATCATGATTTCCGTGTACATAGAGAAGCGGGGCTCGCGTGGTAACCAAAAACTGCAGATGAGTCCGAACTCAAATCTCCTGCAAGGAATGAGGTCAATTCCCTCCAGTTTTTCTTTTCTGAAAATGGTCCCCAAGGCCTCTGTTCTCTTCATCCGCTATGCAAAGAATTTTCATAATAGGAATCCTCCTGAAAGTATCAAAGCTTCCTGTGATTCCTTCGTAAAAGCTTCAAAGGAGAATTTCTCCCAAAACATTGTCATTTAACCAACGCATATCCACAATTTCTTCCATTTCAGACTTTCCCGTCCCCTCGCTATGGATCCCATGACTGTGAATTTCTCGGAAAACTGGCAGAGGCTTCCTTCCTTAATTTCCTTTTTCCAAAATAGATCCAGTTTCTTCGAAGAGTAGCTCAGGTTTCGAGAAAGAATCACATCGATTACCCCCTTCTTCAGACCGTAGTAATAGTTTAGCGCACTGTAGCTTTTTGCCAGATTGTTACTATGGTAGGATCCTTCCAAGAAGGAATGTAAGATCAATTCATAATACCTTCCCCAGTTGTAGATAGAAACCGCAATATTGGATTGTACTTCTCCGTCTAAATTTAAATACAAGCCGAACTCTCTACTACGCTCGGAAGGCTTTGCGAACTCCGGCCCCGAAATCACATGAATGCCCTTAGACTGAAATACAGCCTTCCAATCCGCATTCTGTAAGCCGCTCGGGGACAGATGAACCCTGCTCCAGTTGATAAACCTGCGCTCCGATGGCAAAGGCGTTGATATTTGCCAGTGCTGTGCCGTAAAGAGGGAACTGTTCTACATGGCCTAATCGTTTCCATCCGAAACAGAGGCGGCAAGCGCGCGCAGGAACTTGGCCTCCTCATTCTGCCATAATAGGTCCGGATCGAATTATAAAAGTATCAACCGAACAATTTAGGATAGAAACATCCGGATATTAGGGCGAGTTTAATACTCTCACGCCATAAAAGGCGGTCATAAAAATGAGTCTGGCTCCCCAAACGACAGCCTCTTCTATTGCCCACGGACCTCTTCATCCGTGCTGCAGTTTTTCCATGCTCTACTCTACCTGTTCTTTAAATCGATCACGGATATAGTTTCTTCTGAGTTCATGCATAAGCGGTGGAGCTTTCTACACTTCTTTCGTATAAAAAGGCTATAGATCTTTTTCACACACCGGATAAACTTCCTCCCCGACGGTGAAAATTGCTTTCCTTCTTCCCATTTCCTCCGGGTTTTGTATCAAAACCACTTCTCGGCAGTTCTTAAATTCATTCCAGAGCTTTTTCCAGATTTTCTCGAATTTTATCCGTAGCATTTTTCCAAAAATGGATTGAATTCCATATACCGAAAATATAAAGAAAAAGGCATCCACCACGTGTTTTCAAGCCTTCTTCCCTCCATCATAAAGTATAAATCCGAAAAAGCAGGAGAATGCCACTTGCCATCCTTACGAGTTCAGGAGGACCAAATTTCTCCATTTTTCATTTCACTGAGAAAAACGCTCATAAGCTCCCGGCTCCGAAAAGTAAATGCCGTAGAGTCCGGAAGATTTTATAAAAATCCACAAACTCATAATACAGCTTATTCTCCTTCTTCATTCCGTTTCCTTCGGCAAAAGTCGAATGACCTTTGCAGGAATGAGAAACCTATTAGTAACAGCTTACGGAAACACGCTTATTTCCTTCCTGTACATAAAACCGATACATATACTCATGAGACCAGAATAGGTTCCAAGGCCCTTCCTCCGTAATGGAATCGAGAAAAGATTGGCACTTCCGAAGCAAATTCCGTTTTAGGACTGAGTATCGGCATAAAATTTCTGGCAAAGGACTGCTGTCTGGCCTGGTTTTCATGCTGACTATATCTTCGCAAGGAATTTCAACAGTCCCAGACATTTCGATACCCTTATCCTCTTTTCCCAGTCTCTCGTCGGGCCTCCAGATAGGCGCCTGTCCGAAAGAAGAAATCATTTCTGTAAGCTCGATCTCCCCAATTTTTGCTTCCATATAATCGTCCAGCATATGCAGTTCCTCCAGCTTCTGTACCCTTTATGTGAAGAATTTTATTACATAGAGAGAGGGCAAAGCCCTCTTTTTCTCTAAAACTATCTATTTGCGGTCGGTAGTACTTTCCCGGCTGTATTGCTCCGCCGGTAATGAGCGTTGGGACTCGTTCCGGACGGTCCCTGTGCACTCGGTCCGTCAGAACTGCTCTGGTTTGCATCTGGGTTCGGACTCAGTGGATCCGGTGCTGCTATTTCCCTCGGGTCCCGTCACGCCAGGGTCCTCCCGCTCCGGGTCCTGACTGTTGTTATTGTTGTTATTGTTATTATTGCTGTTGTTATTCATTGTGGTATTTGCCTCCGTAAAGTTCAGATTGGAGTATCAGAAGTACATACACGTACTCGATAAAGCTGACGTCTAAAGTCGCTCGCCGTGGTGTTTGCAAGCATCTTGCCGAAATCTTCCAGATAGTAATATGACCCTTCTCTTTCAGCCAGCCTTTTACATCTTTCCATTATTTAGGAAATAATACCGAGCATTCTCAATCTGCTTCCAGCCGGTAGACATTCCGTTTCCTAATCCATATAGTACTTGTTTCCCGTCGGTATCGGTCTTCCAACCGGTTTCCATATTGCCGTTTGCCCGCGGAAAGATAATAGTAGTCATTCAGATTCAACCAACCGCTCTGCATTGCCATCAGAGACAGTAATACCACTTATCAAATCTTAAGCCATTTCTGCATCACCAAAGAACCGTCTTCCGGATTAAAAGTAATACCATTTGTCGGAAAATCTTTCTCAGCCCGTTGCCATCGCTCCGGAAGCCTTGAGATAATATCAGACATCCTTCCCGTCCTTCTGTAATTTTAACCAACCGGTCTACCTGGTTCCATCGGACTTCAGAATAATACCACAAGCTATCCACCTCTCTCCAGCGGTCACCATCAGTCGACAGGCGAAAATAATGCCGCAGAATTATTGATCTTCTTCCAGCCGGTCACCATATAGGTATCTGCACCATATAATAGCGCGGAGAGTGTGGATCCACTTTCACTGACCTTTTTCATTATTCTTCGGATCAATGAAAATAATATTTTTCCCTTTTTCCTGTCCCCAACCTGCGGCCAAAGCCGTCATCGAAAGACTGGCGATGCGAAAAGCCCTAACGCCAGGGCTTTCAAACCGAATCTTTTCCTAAATTCATATTTTCCTCCCCTTTAAAGCGGATTCATTACAAAGGCTAAGAAAAAGCAGCTCTCTTTTCCTGAGAAACTGCCATTTTCGTCTTTTCTAAACTATAGCATAGCTTGCTTTCAGAATTTCTATACTAAGCTCTTACTTTTCCTTAACAATTATGCGAATCTCGCTTTTTGCTTTTCTTTTCTATTTTTCAAGTTCTTTCCTCCCATGTTTCAGATGCTCAGACGTAAATCCGAAGCACTTTCAAATATATTATATTTATATACCGCAGAATCTATATTGTTCTTTCAGCACAGATAGGAATCTTAGCCCTTTAAGCCCAACTCTTTATTAAGCCACTGCAATCCTGCCATGGTCACATAGTTATGCGGCTGATTAAAGTGCGGCATAAGAACAGATCTACCAAGGGAAGCTCCGCCATGGTCAATCCCTTTTTGACCAGCCCAGAGAAGAAATGAATGATGGCGTTTGTTGCATCGTAAGCTGGAGCCTAACTGGCAGCCCACAATCTTCTTATCATCCTTCTTGTAAACAATTCGAATCTTGACCTTTCGTTCTCACTTCCATGAATGCAGGGACTGAGTATCCTCATAATCCTCATAGGATACAGACATGCCTTCTCTCTCCGTTGCCGCTGAGGAAAGTCCGGTGCAAGAGAGCTTATAGCCGTAGATTCCTAAACACTGGAGCCCTAGACACCTAAGCTTTCTCTAGGAGTTCACTGATCGTTATGGCCTGCTACAACGCCGGAACTGTACCGCATTGAGTATTGCCAAAGCGATATAGTTTTTCTCGCTCTTGCATTATCACTAAAGGCTCGCACAGTCTCCGATGGCATAAAACGGAAGGATCGCTGGTCTGCTGCTTTCTGTTTTACCAGATAGCGCCGTTTGCATACAGCTTTACAGTGGTCCACTCCTAAGCTCGCATTCAGTCTGAAGCCCACAGCACAGATAACCATATCCGCATCATATGCACCCTTATCGGTCTTAACGCGGATACCTTGCCTTCTCCTGAGAACTCTACCTTCTCACCCAAAACCAACCAATGCGTGCTCTTCCATTCTGTTCTTTAACTCATCGGAGAAGGGAGCATCAAAATAGCCTGCAGAATACGATCCACCACTATCAATTAAGGTTACTTCAATGCAAGACGCTGGATTGCACTAACTTAGCTCCACCGATATAACTCCTCCAGAACACCTTACCTTCTTGAACTCGCCCTTGTTCTTTCGACTTTTCAATGACTTCTTGTGCATTCTGGTAAGCTTTACCATCTGCATTCTCCAAATCAAAGCCCTTTACCAGGATTCTGTTGAGGATAGATCCCTATAAGCAAAAACCAAATTGTCAGTAGTGATCTTCAATCACCTGTCCGTCTTTTAAGCTGTACTAACAGTCTTCTTGTCGTAATCCACGGGGAAAGGACCTGCGATTCATATTTACCTTTGCTCCCTTTGCCAGGGAAGTTCTCAGGCTTTGCATCAAAACAAACCGTCTCGAGGTGGATCCACCCTCCAATCCAGAAAGCCATTCCATCCTGAAAAATGTTGCTGTTTTGGTCATAAATGGTAAGCTCCTGATTGGGATAGGCAGACGGGATGGTGTTTGCGCAGGCCGTTCCTGCGTGATTTTGCTCCTACTAAAATTGTTTTTGCCATAGGAATCCTCCTTGATTTTTAATCGCTCTTAAGCATTTCTGCTTTTTATAATCTATTTTCTTCTTTCAAGAAAAACAAGATAAATAATTGTTCTTAATTTTGCTTTTAGTAAATAGAATTCTCATCGACCCTTTTTCAGCCTTACTATAAACTTCAAAGTTTACAAAACGAGATATCGTGCGCCTATACACGATATCCCGTTTTCTATAAAAAGTCTTTACACAAAGTTTTCTTTTGCCTCCTTAAAAGTAACGAAGCATTTTTCAAGCTGTATTCTCCAATTCCTGCTTTCGCATCTTATAGGCGCACCACAGGCTCCAAAGGGACCGGAGAAGAGCCCCATGTGAGCAATCAAAAAGTTTTTCCAATTGTTCTTTCGTTCTACCGTGAAGAAGCAGAGGTTCTGCCCACTTTCTCCTCTTCTGCCGCTAAGAGATAATAGTCCTCCAGCAAACTCTTCGCTTCTTGAAAGATCCATATAGAATAAATTGCTCCCATCACCAATATCGAGTAAAAGGATCCGCCATACCTGCATATTCCCCAGTCAATCATTTTCACGCCCTCTTTTGTAAAAAATGATTTGTCCTGACCGCGTCAATATGACAAAAGACAAAGAGGCGGATTGGATTTCTCCGTAAACTGAAAGCATTTTTCTCTATCCGGCTTTATTTTCGTAATCCTGATAAATTTCTCCCCCTCCTTCAGACAAATCCTTCATACGCTAATCTCCCTTAAAAAGAGAAAGGGATGGCACTGTTTTCTTTTCCTCATGAGTTTTCAGTAACTGCTTCATGCAGGCTCTTCTCTCCTGCTTTGAAAAGTCGCATTTTCTTGCCTCTTCATAGTAGCGTGAAATTTTATAACCGTTTTTCCGGATTAAAGTGAAAGGGCTCCTCGGTAATATGCAAATCCTTTTACAATGCAGTAAATTTCTTCCTCTTCTTTTCGATTAATGAGACTTTCCGTTCCACGGGATGCGGCAGATAAAGTCCCTTTCCGGCATAGTCCTTATTTCTACTCTCTTATGGATCCGAAAAAGGATTGATTGGTCATACCGGCCTTCCAGACAGCTGGCTACGATTTGCTCAGGATATGGAAAAGCGGCAGAATATCAGTTCCATGAGCTTCCGAACCCGGAGCTGTGATTGTATTTCTCGTCGAGGCACGTAACTCTTCCAGATTTTCAAATTCGTAAAATCTGTCCATCCTTCTGCTCATTTCGATAAATCGAGTAAATGTTTTAAGGCCAGGCGAAGGACATCTTTGAGTAAAAGTCTTCCGTTCCGGTTGTATGGTGTATTCCTCCAGGTAAGGCAGGAAGGCGGAAAAGAATTCTTTCTTCAAATACCGGGCCGTACATGCAATAGGCATTTTTCACCTCAACCTCTACGCTTTTATTTGTCCGTCACTTCCTTTGTCAGTACAAACCCCACTCCTTGGTCTCTCCCTCCATAAAGCTCGCCGCTTACCGGGAAAGGGTTCCACGCTATGGTGCATATTTTCCCGCATCCAGTTATCGGAAGAAAAGGATGTAAAGTTCTTCCCTCCATGGCTTTTCTCGCATGATAAAGATGTCCCCAGACGTATTCATGCACAGGATATCCGGATTATCTTACTCCGTAGGCATCAATTAAAGTGATCAAATTTTTCCTTCAGATGAGCCACAACAATGGTAATGTCATCATTCCTGCCTCACTGAAGCTGCTAATCTGCCGCTCTACCATTCTTTCGCCGAAGACCTCGGGGAGTCCCGCTGCGGGCATTCGCAAGTTAAGGGCACTCAGCAGGAACCAGAAGCCTGCCGCCGGGATAAGAGCCGCATCTGCATGTTCGCCTCTAAAAAGACCTTTTCTCCTTTTTCCGTAAGCATTCGTATGCCCCTAATTCAGTTTTCTGCTCTGTTTTTCGGTGGCATTTTTGCTTTACAGAACTGCCTTCTACTTTGGATTCATTTGTAAATAGCCTTGTTCTTCCCAATCTTTCAGACAACGATTCACTTTTCCGAGCACGTTCCTGTTCTCTCACCAACTATCTGGCTAAATCAGGGTTTTCCATAATATTTCGCAATAAAATATTGCACAGAATTCATCTCTTCTCCTTTTCTATGTCCTATGATTCTAGTTTCATTTTCCAAACAACAATAATATTTCATGAACAATGATAAAGTAAAGCTTTGTCCTGTCACTACTTTCATTTTTCTGCGTTGCATAGCAAAACAACATGCTAAAAACTACAAGATAGCTCATCAAAATCCCGTTTTTCGAGGCTTTGGCTTCTAAATTTCAGACACCTCATACAGAGGTCTCACTCGGGAAAGGGCCAAGGCTCTTATCCATAATGGTTTTCCAGAATATCACAAGGCTTTCTGAGTGCCGCATAGCCGGAACAATCGTCTCATAGGCATAGCCTTTTCTTTCTCTGAGCGCACCTTCTCCAGGGTTTTTGAATTTCTGTAAAAGTTCTTCCCGCCGTCTATCTGCTCTCCTCCAAAAGAAGTCTCATTCAACAATCGCTCCTTTCCGCATAGGTCGATGCAGTCTTCGAAACCTCTCGCACAAGCTTAAGGGCGGAGGCCAACTTCTCCACATATTGAACCGCTGCAGGATAATCTGTTTTCCGCTGATGTTCACCATAGCTCTCGCCTCAATATGAATCACCTTCATGTAATGTTCATACTCAACCCCGCTCTCTACTCAGAAGTTCAGACTCGGTATAGATGGAAAACTTGGAGAAAAAGCGCAATAGCCTCTTTCTTACAGGAGCGGAAAAAGCCTGTACCGTCGAGGAAAAGGTTCGGAGGCCTCTTCTTTCAGCCTCTTCTACTCACTCCTTCGCTAGCCGTTTCCATTGAAAATAATTCTTTCATGCTTGGTGAGAAGCTCCTTAATATAATCGTGCCTGTGAAATGTTTCCTGCTTCTCCAGAAAGTCTACCTTTTTGAACTGTCTCTGTAATCGTGTTTGAGATAATATTACGCTTGCAATGGAATCGGAGGGCCCAGCATACAGAATTCAAACTTGTTTCGGTAAAAGCAAAGGGAGAGGTTCTGTTTCGGTCCGTATCATCACGAGGACATTCGGAAGCGCCCACGCTCATCAGTCAAACTCCTCCCCTTTTGAGACGCCGTCATAGCCTGTTCAATGAGTTTGCTCTACACCTGCAACTGGCTTCCAGTAAAGCAGGAAATAATCGCCGGCGGTGCTTCATCAGCTCCAGATCGATGATCGTCATTGGCAGACATGCAGAAGCTCACTAGTCATCCACTGCACCAAAGTACACAGCAGCTATCTAGAAGGAACATATATTTTCGTGGGGACTTTCTCCCGGATTCATCAGGTTGATGCCGTCTCGTCCTGGTAGAGACCAATTGTTATGTTTTTCCGGATCCATTCCACCGGAGAAACGGTTTTTCGTGCTGAAGACACTCCAGACCATGTCAGGGCTTACCTTTTTCGGGCTTTCGCGTTGATTGATTGTGATCGAGAGAAATATTGGCCTCTTCGTAAAGCCACAGCCAGCTCATGCTGGGAGGTGCAACCTCATTATGTTCCATCTTTCACCGGTTACTCCGAGGCTCAAGTTCCTCATCAAGTCCCGCATAAATTCGACTACTCTCTTTCGGATAATGCCGTAGTAATGATCATCGCAGGCTCCTGACCCTTTGCCGGCATACGCCGAAAGTGTTCTTCGAGTATAAACCCGGGTCCTTCCTTTTCGAAAGTGTTTTCCCGATCTGAGAAAATACTCCTGTTCCGCCCACTAGAGCTTGCGCGACTTCGGTATTACCGAGACAGGCGTAAAATACGTGGGTACCGATTAATCGCTTCCATTGGGCAAGTAAAGGCGTTTTTATCAATGCTTCTCGGTATAGGAGACAAAAGCGGTAGGAATGCTAGAGTGTAACCGTCTCTCCTCTCTCCTTAAAGGCCGGATCTATTTCAATCCCAAACCGTGTAGCCTCTTGCTTCAAAAAGTGGCGAGACCTCCTGATGGAAAAGAAGATCGGCTTCTGAACAGACCAACTCCTTACCGGAGAATTCAAGCATCACCTTTCCCCTCCCCACAGGGCTTAGGCTTCATGTTTTCCGCCGTGATACCCGTCAAAAGCTGAAACCAATGCGTATAATGCGTAGCTCCTGCTCAATCCTTTCTCCTTCATTCCCTGCTACGGCATCCCGCAAAGCTCAAGACTTAAGAATTTCCCTCTTGAATGGCCTTTTTCAATTTCACATGGACATTTTTCAAAAGTCTCTCCCGCATCATTCCAGTCATGAAAAACATTTTGAAAAACTATCCATGCCTTTTCCTTCCTTTTCCTTCAGCATCTTTTATAAAAGGAGAGTGCCATTGCCTTCATGGCATGCAATAAGAATGAATATTTTGCAATATAAATAGATTTTTCAACACCAGCAAAAATCAAGATAAAATTATGATTTCGTATAAAACAACGCTTGCCTTATTTGCACATCCGAAAAGGGGCAATCTTTGCCTTACACTCTTCGATAATTGCATCAAAACCGGGCTTTAAAAAGCTTTCTGGGGTCGTATCGCTTTACCCTTCTTGTCAGGACCTGCTTCAATATATTCTCTTGTTGCCTTGCAGGAAACAAGCTGCAACTCTATGACATTGAGTTTTTGACACGCCTAAAAATAAACTTTAATCTGGTCATCCGGAATGCGGAACCGCCATGCAGAAACCAAGGGTAAGTTCTCTCGATAGCCCGCCTTAATGGCTGCCAAAGTTTTCGAAGGAAAAGCCCTGCCAGTTCTCCGGATAAATCCCGTGAATATTTCAGTTCCTGCAGCCGGAAGTCTACTCCCAAATCTACTAATCTTCTTTCATTCCTGCGGATCGGCATTCTCCCATGCAAACAACGCCGTCTTCCTCTCCGTGAATAGCACCAGCCTCAACTTCAATGGACATTCCGCCTTGTAAGCCTATAGCCACCAGTTCCTTTGTCTTTTTCAACATTCTCTTCGGTTCCGAAATGAGATCCGTCAAACATAATGGAAAGTCGATCCACTTATAGCGAGCCAAAACATCCATCATACTTTACCGTGATCCCAAATGCAAAGCTACGGAACGAGTAATTCCCAAACTCTTATCCATTGCTGCCTTTACCATGCGGTAACGGTTTCAAAGCCGCACATCTGCTCGGCACGCTTTCGACGCGAGAATAACGGGAGACTTCACCTCTTCACAAGCCAGAAGAACAACCTTGGTCCCTCCAAGTTATTGATATTGGAAGTAGGGGTGGCTATCGGCGGAGGAAGACGGCGTTATCGGCATGGGAGAATGTGCCGATCCGCGAGGAATGTAAGAAGGTGCAGGTTTGGGAGTAATTCCTGGCTGCGGGAATCGAGTATTCCAAGGATTTATCCGGAGAACTGGCAGAGGCTTTCACTGAGCTTTGGCAGCCATTAAAGGCAGCTGTCAGAGAACTTACCCTTAGTTCGTTCCGGCATTTCCGGATGACCAGATTAAAGCAAACCTTTAGGGCGTAGCAAAAATCAATGTCAATACCGGGTTTGACGTGCGGGGGTAACAAATTCGAGCGAGGTCCGATGAAGGGTATGAGTGCAAGCTTGCGGTGTCGAGGTGTGGGCAGACCTTTTCGAGATGATGGCAATGGCGTTCTGGTCGCAATTTTGTCTTTGGGTTTTGCGGTGAAGGGTGTTTCATGTGCAGGCTCGTTCTTGACCAAGCGCGTGCGCGGCCATCTCTGGACGCTGAGAGAGGAAGGGCATTCTTTTCAGGTATTTTGGGCAGATGATGTTTTGTGTGGTGAGGAGCCGTTCAGAGGAGTGGGCTTGCGCGTGTTCGTGGCGCGGGAATGAAGAATTGAACGAGACCGCGTGCCGTTGGTTCAGCGCTGCGTTGTCACTGGCGCAGAAAACGTGAGCTGCACAGGCCCTGTGGGCGGAGGAGGGCCGAATGTGAATTCTCCGGCCGGGGGCTGGCTCGCCTCAGTGCTGGGGCACTGACAGAAGATTTAGGTGTACAATCCAGCCGGGAGGACATTACGCGCAACCATTCACTGGCACCGTTCTGTGCGGAGGCGGTGGATGGCGCTGCGGGGTGTTCGTGTGGAGGAAGTCATAAAGCCACAGAGGCAGGAATGCACATGGTGGAAAAAGCCGCGAAGGGACGGTTGCCGGAAGAGCACTCGGCGACCAGCTGGTCGAGGCTCGATCGTGCGGCGTGTCCGGTGGCGGTATGCGGGACGGTGGGGAACTGAACCTCAGGTCGGCAGACGGACATGAGTTGCGCAGCTGGCGTGAGCTGTGGTTGGAAGATATCTCGGTCACAATCAGCGGTTGGAAGCCGGTAGCTCAGGCGCGATCTGGGTGCTGCGCAGGCTGGGCGGTGGTGGGCGGGTCAGGCTGGCGGTGGTCACGGATGACGGCATCGGCTGACCAGATCTGGTGTTCGCCTGGCTGTGCTGCGGCAATAAGATACGCAGTGACTTTCATGTCTGCTGTGTGGTATCGACTGGACTGATGGCGTCGGGTGCATCGAAGTGGAGCGGCTCGGTGGGCAGGCCAGCAGTGGGAGGTTGATGGTCGGGCGCTCAGTGCTACGGACTGCTGGCGCACCGGGGCAAGTTTAATTCAGGCTCATTCCGTGCAAGGTGTATCAGCAGGCGCAGGCCTGGCGTGGGCTCCGGCACGGTGGGCTGCGAGGCCTCGCAGGCATGAGGTGTTTTTGTGGGCTGGCTGCGAGAGGTGAGCCGAAGGAGCAGCTGCTCGACGGCTGGCCGCTCTCGGTGAAAGAGACGCTTCGCTTTCAAGTTTTCCATCTGCTCAGTCCTGGCGGTCGTGGTAATGGACGTTATGCAGTGTGATCGCAGGCAGGGCTGCCAGCCAGGCTGGTCGCTGCGGCAGTCAGCCTGTGGAAGGGCCAGCCTCCATAACTGACGGGTTCGGGCTCGCGATGATGGCCAGTGAACTCTGCTGGAAGACTGGATGAACGGCAGGCTGGGCAGGTGGAAACTCCGGAAAGTGCTTCGGAAGAAAGGCACATGCTGTGGTGTTCCGGCTGCTGAGCACTGGGAAGCAAGCCATTGGATGGAATGTGCTCCCAGGTATCAGACCTCTTTGTGTGAATCTGGTGGGGAAGCGAAACTTGAGGATTGAAATGAATGTGTGTTTTGGCGTCTTTGTTTTGCTGTGTGCGCTGGGCGGAAAAGGTGAGTGATACGGGACAAAGCGCTGCGTCGTGTTCGTGGTGTTGGTGAACAGGCAGGACATGAAGGAGATGAATTCACAATGTATTGACGCGAGCTGGAAATCGATTTTTAACCGAACGATTGACGAGGCGAAAAGTGAATCGTGTCTGAAGGTGAGGCCTGGGCTGTTAAAAGGCAAAATCAAAGTGGTGATTCCGTGCCGCCGAAACAGATAATGCAGGCCAGTTAAAGTGTCACGAATGCTGGAAAGGAAGACTGGAGACGATGGGCGGTTGACTCGGCGGCCATCGGGTGCCCGCGGCATGGATGCCCGGTCCTGGGTGGCCAGATGACGGAGCGATGGCGGGCCTCTGAAGGAGAAAGACGACTGCCAGTGATGCCGAATAAAGCTTTGTGATCCGGGTGTGATGCTTCCGGATGCATGCGGAAAGCCGTGGAGGCTTTATCTTCTTCCGATAACTGGATGCCGGAAAATATGTACCAACAGCGATGGAACCCCCCTGTTGTGCGGCGAGGCTTTATGGAGGGGCTCAGGGGTGGTTACGTTGGCGCGGGGACGGACAGATAAGGACGGAGAATTAATGCAGTATGTGCGGCCCGTATTGAAGAAGGGTCTTTCCGCGCTCACCTCTGCTACCGACCAGGGCAGAAAGATTTCTGGGAGATAATCGCCTGGCTGTTACCGATTTATCGAATGACGGAAAGAATGGATTCGTTGAAAATCGGAAGAACCGTGCCTTCGACGAGCCGATCTCGTTCGACCCTGAGGTGGGCTGAAACTCGCCGGCCAGTATGATGTCACTTTTCCGGATCCGCTGAGGTGGATAAGGACTGTGCCAGGCTGGCTGCGTGAGGCGTCGAGAGGCACCGTGGTTGCATGGTCTCGATCGGGCGGTTGAGGCCTGCGTGAGCGAGGCTGCGGACACTGAAAGCGGGAAGGCCTGCGTGAAACGGTGCGAAACCGTGAAGGGCGTTTAAAGGAAGATGGCGCTGTTCGGTGAATGATTGTCGGTTGAAAATAAGCAGATGGGCGTGCTTTCGTTTATCAATCTTACTGTTCTTTGTCATATTGACGATACAGGTTTAACTTCGACCTACCAAAAGGCAATGTTGACTGGACTGCAGGTATCATCGCCACTGAATGACCCGATGAACAATATATATGAACTCGGGGCGAAGGCTGAGGATGGCAGAAGAAGGAGAAAGTGGCAGGGTCTGCTGTGGGGCAGAAGAACAGTGGGCGATTGCTGTCTTTCGATGCTCGAACCTGGTGCGGGAATCTTCGGTCTGGGGCTGAGAGACTGAACTTTATGTGGGGCAGGATGTCGTGTATGGGCACGGTGGATGAGCTTTGGAAGCATGGTGAGCTGAGAAAGATCGATGAAAAATTCTGTTACCAGGGCTGGTGGGCGGGGTGTTATCTTGTTTTTCTTGAAGAAAGAGTAAAATGGTTATAAAAGCAGAGATGTAGGTAAAATGGGGAGGACCCATGGCATGGCAGGCCGTCACTGGGGCAGCCTGCGCAGCCTCCGTCTATCATCTGTCAGGCCACCATTGTGACAAGGCTATTCCGCACAGGATGTGGAATAACTCTGGATTGGCCAGATCGTCTGATTGATTGTAAAAACCGAAACTACAACGAGGAGCAAAGGTGAGCAGCAGGTCAGATCCTCCGTGGACCCAGACAAATACAACAAAACGGACAGGTGATTGAATCACCGGCCTGTTGGTTGGTATAACAGGAATCGTAAGGCACGGTGGAGAATGTGCACGGATTAAGCTATCAGAATGCACAGAGACTCGATGACGAAGGGTGAGGGCAGTTCAGGCAATGAACTGGCGGGCTGTGGCGGGCCAGCGTCGCGGCGGGAGTGACAGTGGTGGTGGTGGACGTGCAGGCTGATGCTCGCCGCGATGAGAACAGAATGGAAGAGCGGCGTTGAGCGGAAGGTGAAGTTCTTGGAGAAGACAGGCCTCCGGCGTTAAGTTTCAGGTATGATGGTTATGGTTATGCAGTAACAATGGGCTTCGAATGCGGCTGGGCAGACCGCCAAGCACAGCTGGCCTGCGGCGTGAAGCGAAAGCGGCGGACGGCGATCGTTATGCCATCGACGACGCTATGATACTGAAGAACTGCTTTCTGTCGCACAGCAACAATGACGTTCCGGCACAACAGGCTCTGTTGTGCCAGAACTCAGCAAGCTTTCGTGTTCAGGGCTCAGTGCCCACAAGGCTCTGACTATAAACTCAACACTGAGCACAGCGACGACTGCGGGCGTCTGCCTGTGAGGATATGGTCCTCAGTTCCCATGGGAGTGGAGATCCGGGTCAGGTCGATTGGAAAGGATAGTGAGCTGCGGATGAACTCCGGCCTGCGGCCGCCTGGACCGTGAGCGTGGTTGTGCCGCGTCGGCCCGGGCGGGTGGCAATGGGCTGGGTGTGCTGGAAAGGCTGTTGATTTGCGACCTTTTGTAAGTATGGGGGTGCTCCGACCCGTCTGAGCGGGGCAGGAGAATGAAAGAAACGTTAAAAGGAAAAGTCATCATGGTGTTTAAGGCGGAAGCAGGCATGGGGCCTGGTTTAGAGACGAAATGGGCAATTTTCTGGGGAAAGGCTGCGCGGCATGTGTCGATCCGCTGAAATTTAGGAAAGGGTTCAACGTTCAGAACTTACATCATG